>WNGI01000571.1_pt1 | contig 53787 bp, 49 predicted proteins | sample 5400621 | NCBI WGS metagenome assembly WNGI01 (sample SAMN13153374, study PRJNA577476) | soil metagenome | isolation source: 20 cm soil or saprolite under Garry oak tree replicate 1 | place: USA:California | collected 2016-06-15 | reverse complement strand
TCGACCGCACCCCGGGCGAGGGCCGCTGGCCCACGGTCTTGCTGATGGACGACAACCTCGGGATCGGCGGTGACCCGGCCGCCTTGCTGGCGCGCATCCGCACGTTGCTGACCGGCACCGGGCGCGTACTCGTCGAGACGCACGCCTCGGCGGATGTCGACGCCCGGCCGACCGTGCGGCTGCGCCGCGGCGGCGAGCTCGTCGAGCCCGCATTCCCCTGGGCCGAGGTCGGCGTGGACGCCCTGCACCGCTACGCGAAGGACACGGGCTACGGCGTCGGCGAGGTCTGGTCGGTGGGTGGGCGGTCGTTCGCGCTGCTCACGCGCTGACGCCGATCGCGCAGCACCCGTACCGCGTACGCCACGCAGGCGACGCCCGCCACGATGCCGAGCAGTACGGCCAGGTGGGCCGCGTAGTCCTGCTCGAGCAGGGTCAGCCCGGCGGCGGCGTGACCGCGCCGGTAGATCAGCGGCAACGCGATCACCGTCAGCAGGGCGGCGCACACCAGACCGCCCTGTACGTACGTCCGCGCTCGCGGCGGAACCACGCGCGCCACCAGCCAGCTCACGCCGAGCACCAGCCAGGCCAGCACCCCGTCGTGCAGGACGATCGCGGCCAGCAGCCACTCGCCCAGCTTCAGCGGCTTCGTCGTCTGGGCGTCGCCCAGGATTCGCCAGACGCCGTAGCCGACCATCAGCGCACCGGTGGCGCCGAGCAGCAGCCGCGTGGTCGAGGGCCGGGTCACCGGATCTCCACCCTGGTCAGCCACTTCGTGTTCAGCACGCCGGCCCGGTCCGGCGCGATCAGGCGCACCGGGTAGCCGTGGTCGATGCTCAGCCGCGTCCCGTTGATGTGCGTCGCGAGCAGCGCCGCACGCAACTGGGAGCCGCGGATCAGCGAGGCCCGGAACGAGCCCCGCTGCTCGAGCGACCAGACCCGGACCGTCGAGCCGCCGTCACCACCGGCGCGCCGGACCAGCTCGATGAGCAGAGGCCCGCGCCACCGCGCGCTGACGCTCCAACCCTCGACGCATGCCAGCGGGATGTGCCGCTCGACGGCGGGCAGGGCCTCGAGCTGCGCGAGGTCGAGGTCGAACGGCTGGGGGCCCGTCACGCTCAGCCGGTAGCTCGGCCCGACCTCGGTGACGCCCGCCGCGCGAGCAGTGCGGTTGATCGGGACGCGCGCCGGACCGGTGCGCGGCCGCCGCGGCGCGAGGACGGCAATCGGCTCCAGTGACGGCAGAACTTGTCCCACGGTCGTCAGCGCGACGGCGCCCACCCCGGCGCCCGCCGCGATCAGCACACCGCGGCGGCTGATGCCCGGCCCGGGCGGCGCCTCGGTCCACACCGGCTCGGCCAGCCCGCGCCGGACGACCGGCAGCTTGACGGCGAGGTGCAGCAGCACGGATCCGGCGACGACCCAGGCCAGCCAGTAATGGACGCTGATGAACGACCAGGCCCACGGGTACCACTGCAGCACGTTCAGCAGGCCGGTCGTCAGCTCGACCAGGGCCGAGCTGATCAGCACGGCGATGCTCAGCCGCTCGACGGCGTGTATGAGGGACCGCGCCGGCGGCCACTGGAACAGCAGCGGGAACACCGACCACAGCTTGACGAGCAGCAGCGGGATGGACGCGATGCCGGTGATCACATGCACGCCCTGCGTCAGGCGGTATCCCCAGGCCGGCGTCGCGGGTTCGGGCAGCCAAGACCACGGGTGGTACTGGTAGTGGCTCAGCAGCCCGGTGAGGAAGCACGTCCCGAGCGCGATTCCGAGCACTCGCCCGACGCGCGCGGTGACTGCCGCGGAGCGCAAGCGGCGGTCGAAGGTGGGCCACCACCGCGGCGGACTGGCTGGGAGCACCTGTCGAGTCTGTCCGCGCCGGCCACGACAAACCCTTACGGCACGCAGAACACGCCGGGAAGACGTGACGCGGCGGCCCTGCTCTTGACAGGCTGGGCGCCGTGAGCCGAGACCGGCAGATGCTCGGCGCGGTCTGCGTGCTGCTGGCCGCCGAGGCCGTGACGTTCGCCGTACTGCTGCCCTACCGCCCCGAGCACATCTTGTGGCTGGAGGTCGTCGGCTCGGCGATCTTCCTGGCTGCCGTGCTGTTGCTGACCCGGGTGCGCCTGCCGGCGCGGCAGCTGGCCGCGCTGATCATCGGCGCTGGCGCAGCGTTCCAGATCGTCGCGATGACGTCACCGCCGCAGGCCTCGGACGACGACTACCGCTACGTGTGGGACGCGAAGGTGCAGCTGGCCGGCATCGACCCGTACCGCTACACCCCGGTCGCCCCGGAGCTGGACCACCTGCGCGACGGCTTCCTCTTCCCGCAGCGCAGCACCTGCAGCTGGCCGATCCCGGGCGGCTGCAGCCGGATCAACCGGCCGACGGTGCACACGATCTATCCGCCCGTGGCCGAGGCGGCGTTCGCCGCGATCCGGGTGGCCTCGTTCGGTGGCAACGGCAACCACCTGCCGCTGCAACTCGCCGCGGCACTCGGCGCGATTGCCGTCGCCTGGCTGCTCTTCCGCCGACGCCTCGCTCGTGACCGTCCACTGTGGACGGTCGCGTTGTGGGCGTGGTGCCCGCTTACCGTGCTCGAGTTCGGCAACGGCGCGCACATCGACTGGTTGGCCGTCCTGCTGTGCGTCCTGGCATTGCAGTCGCAGGCGGCGCGACGGCCGAGGCTCGCCGGCGCGCTCGCCGGCGCGGCCATCGCCACGAAGGTCTACCCGGTGCTGATCCTGCCGTCGCTGATCAGGCGGCACCCGCGCGCGGTCATCGGTGCCGCGGTGGCCACGATCGTCGCCTGCTACATCCCGCACGTGGTCGCCGTCGGGACGAAGGTGCTCGGCTTCCTGCCGGGTTATCTGCGCGCCGAGCACTACGCGAGTGGCCGGCGCTTCCTACTGCTCGACCCCGTCCTGCCGCGCGCCATTGCGACGACGGCCGCCACGCTGCTGCTGGTGGCGGCCGCCTGGTGGGTGATCCGGCATGCCGAGCCTGCGCGTCCGGAGGACAGCGCGGTCGTCATGGTCGGGCTCGCGATGTTGATCACGACGCCGCCGTACGGTTGGTACGCGGGGCTGCTGCTCGCGTTGATCGCGATGTCCGGGGCGGTGGAGTGGCTGCCTGTCGCCCTCGTTGCCGGCATCGCCTACCTGGTCGACGGTGCGTTCACGCCGTCGCCCGCGGTGGATCAACTGATGTACGCGGGCGCGCTGCTCGCGACGCTGGCCTGGTGGTCAGTCCGCTGGGCCCGCCGTCAGGGTGACGGTGGCGGAGTGGGACGTCCCGGCGGTGTCGGTCCAGGTCACGGTTACCCGGTCGCCCGGGCTGTGGCTCTTGATCGCGCTCGACACGCCCTCGGCGGACTGCACGGCCGTCCCGCCGACCGAGGTGATGACGTCTCCGGCGGAGAGCCCGGCCCGCGCCGCGGGTGAGCCGTCAGCCACTCCGGCGACAACCACGCCCTGGACGGTGTCCACCGACGAGATGCCGAGGAACGCCGGGGCGCCGATGTGGATCGTGCTCGTCTCGTGCCCGGACTCGATCTGCGTGGCGATGCTCAGCGCGCGGTTGATCGGGATGGCGTAGGCGACGGTCGAGCTGACGGCCGCGCCGCCGCCGAAGGTGTGCCCGGACGAGGCAGCGGTGTCCATGCCGATGACCTTGCCGTCCGAGTCGTACAGCGGGCCGCCGGAGTCGCCGGAGATGACCGCCGCGTTGATCTCGATCATGTCGGTGAGCGTCTCGGCGTTCGCCCCGCTCTCGTCGCTGGCGGTCAGCGACTGGCCGGTCGCGACGACGGTGCCGGTCGCGGAGCTCGGGGTGCCGCCTACGCCGTTTGCGTTGCCCACCACGGTGACCTGATCGGCGGCCGCAACCGTCGAGGAGTCGCCGGTCCGCACGGTCTGCAGCCCGGACGCGTTCTGCAGCTGAAGCACCGCGACGTCGTCGGTCGGGTCGGTGCCGACGACCGTCGCGGTGTACGTGGCTCCGGTGCTGACGATGGTGACCTTGATGCTGGTCGCGCCGTTCACGACGTGGTTGTTCGTGAGCACCTCACCGGACGAGCTGATCACCATGCCGGTGCCGGCAGCTCGCGCGCCCTGGTACTTCAGCACGGTGTCGATGTCGACGACACCGACCTGCTGCGCGGACGTGGCCTTGCCGGTCGTGTCTGCGGCAGGCTCGGCGGGATTCGAGGTGGTGGCGGCGCTGCCCCGGCCGCTGATCACGGCCGTCTGGCCGCCGGTCGCGGCATTGATGCCCAGCGCCAGTGCGGCCCCGGCGGCGACTGCTCCGACCCCGGCCGCGATCGCGACTCCGCGGCGGCGGCGCGGTGCCGGCGGCGGCTGCTCCTGCCACGGTTGTCCCATGTCGACCGGCGTCGGCTGCGTCATCGTCAACTCCCACTCGTCCCAAGCCGCGGGTGCGCGACTTCCGACATCCAGTGGGCGACGCGATCCTGGCGCTTGGCTGAGCGCCGGTTGTGGGTCAGCTGAGCGTCAGCGGCTGAGCAGGACGGACGCGTGGACGGCGGCGGCGAGCGCGTCCGGGTCGGCGGTGCGCTCGTAGACGTCGACCGCCGTGTCGGCGAACTTGATGACGTGCTCGTCGCCGTGCGCGACGGCGAGCTCGACGACGTCGTGGACCGCGTCCTCGCCGGCCGGCGGAGCGGGCCGCTCTTCGCGTGGCATCGGCTGCGCGGGCGCGTAGCCGGACGTGATCGCCGCGCTTGCCGCCCACGCCGCCGACAGGCTCGGTGCCCAGAACGTGTCGGGCAGTGCGGGCAGGATGTGCAGCACCGCGTTCGGGGCGGTAGCCGTGTGGACCAGGAGCACCGGGCTGCCATGCCCGTACGCCAGGTAGCGCAACGTCGCCGCGGAGATCAGCTCGTTCAGCCGGGCGCGGACATCCTCGGGGCCGGCGGCCGGACGCAGCGCGGCGACCGAGTCCGGCCAGCCGGGCAGGTCGGCGAGCCGGTCGAGCCGTCCGGCGATCGGGCCGTGTTGCTCGGCGAGGTGCGGGATCGCGTCCAGGGCCTCGGCCGGACCGAGCTCGCCGGCCGGCGCCAGGACGCCCGGCACCGTACGGGAGCGGGCCGCCCAATACGCCAGGGCGTGCGCCAACTCGGTGACGGCCACCGGATCGTCCGCGTCGCTGTCGAGCAGGTTGCGCACCACGTGCCCGACGCGGATCACGCCGTGTGTGGCACCGGCAGCAATGCCCGGCAGCAGCCGCGGCCACCACGTCACCAGCAGGTCGTGCCACGGCATCAGCTCGGCCTCGCGGGTGAGGTAGGCCGTCCAGTCGCCGATCCGGCCGTTGCCGAGCGCCTGCTGCCAGGTCTGCTCGGTGATGACATCGGTCGCGGCAGGCAGCTCGTCCAGGCGGCGCAGGTAGGCGTCGACCCACCGGTGCACGTCGGCTGCGTGACCGCGCCGGGCCAACACCTCGACGGCCATCGGGCCGTGGTTGGAGAGGTTGCCGCCCCACTCCGGTCCGGTCGTGTGCAGTCGCTCGTAGGCCTCGTCCAGGACCGCGCTCATCTCGCGGATTATGCCTCGTAGGACTCGGGGACCATACGGGTCGCGACGCCGAACCGGTTCCACGCGTTGATGGTCGCGATCGCCGTGACGAGGGCGGCCAGGTCGGTCTCGTCGAAGTGCTTGACGGCCTGCGCCCACACGTCGTCCGGCACGCGGTCACCGCCCTCGGACAGCCGGGTCATCGACTCGGTCAGTGCCAGCGCCGCACGCTCCTGCTCGGTGAAGAACGGACCTTCCTGCCACGCCGCGACTGCGAACAGCCGCGCGTCGGACTCGCCGCCCGCCTTGGCATCGGTGCTGTGCATGTCGACGCAGTACGCGCAGCCGTTGATCTGGCTCGCCCGCAGGCGGACGAGCTCGAGCAGCGGTTTGGGCAGCGCGCTGTTCCGCACGAATGCGTCCAGGCCCGCCATCGCCTTGTACGCGGCCGGCGCCAACGCGCCGATCTCCATCCGAGCTGGCATTCCTTCTCCTCCGTCCAAGCCGACACGGGTCAGCCTAGGAACCAGATTGGCCATACAGAAGAGCCAATCTTGGACGTTCTCATTGGGCCAATAGACTCCGCACATGGACCTGCACGTCAGCCTGGCCGGGCGCGGCGACCTGGCCGAGCGCATCTATCGGCAACTGCGCGACGCGATCCTCGACGGCCGGCTGCGGCCCGGCGAGAAACTGCCACCGAGCCGCGAGCTGGCCCGGCGGCTGGAGGTCTCGCGGAACACGGTGACCGCCGCGTACGACCGCCTCACCGCCGACGGTTTCCTGGTCGGAAAGGTCGGCGCCGGCACGTTCGTGAGCGCGCTGCCGGCAACCCGGCTGCGGACCCGCAAGGCGCCCGGTGGCAGCGGCGTCCGGCCCCGGCGCGTGTGGCAGTCGATCGACGTGCCGGAGCCGGGGCGGGGCGGCGCGCGGTTCGACTTCCGGGTCGGCGTGGCCGATTCCGGGCTGTTTCCGATAGAGAGGTGGCGCCGCCTGGTGACTCGCGAACTGCGCGCGTCGGGCGTCCACTCCGCGGAGTATCACGACCCGGCTGGTCACGCCGGGCTGCGCGCTGCCATCGCGCGACACATCGGGATCTCCCGGTCGGTGCGGGCGGGCGCCGACGACGTCCTGGTCACACACGGCGCCCAGCAGGCGCTCGATCTCGTCGGCCGGGTGCTGATCGAACCGGGAACCTGCGTTGCCGTCGAGGAGCCCGGCTACGGGCATGCACGGTTGCTGTTCCGCTCGTTGGGCGCGCGGGTCGTCGGCGTGCCGGTCGACGACGAGGGGCTGGACGTGGCCGCGATCCCCAACGGCGCGCGGCTGGTCTACGCGACGCCGTCGCACCAGTTCCCGCTGAGCACGCCGATGTCGCTGGCCCGGCGTACCGCGTTGCTCGCCTGGGCCGAACGGCACCGCGCGGTGATCGTCGAGGACGACTACGACAGCGAGTTCCGGTTCTCCGACCGCCCACTCGAACCGCTGCAGAGCCTGGACCCCGGCGGGCGGGTCGTCTACGTCGGCTCGTTCTCCAAGACGCTGCTGCCGATGCTGCGCCTGGGATTCCTGGTCGCGCCGGCCTCGCTGCAGCCGGCCCTGCGCAGCGCGAAGCAGCTCACCGACCGGCACGGCGAGTACCCGACGCAGGCGGCGCTCGCACGCTTCATCGACGACGGGCACCTGGCGCGGCACGTCCGCGCGGCAACCCGCGACTACGCCGCCCGGCATGCGCGAATCGCCGCCTTGCTCGCCGTCGACTTTGCCGACTGGCTGAGCGTCGTGCCGTCGGCCGCCGGGCTGCACCTGTGCGCGCGGGTCGCTCCCGGCGTCGCCGTCGACGTGGACGACGTGTTGCGCCGCGCGGCTGCCTCCGGCGTCCGAGCCGAGAGTCTCGCAGGGTTCTGCGCCGAGGAGCCCGCGCAGCCAGGACTCGTGCTCGGCTACGGGGCAGTTCGCCCGGACCGCATCGACGAGGGCCTGCGCCACCTGGCCGCCGCCTTCCGCGCTGCGGTGGGATGACGAGCGGTCTGTCGGCCAGCCAACGATGTGCGGATCGGCATGCGGGGGCCGGCCGATCTGCACATGATCAGCCTCGCGCGAGCGACTCCGTCGTCAGCTCCTCGACGCTGCGATGCCCCGACAGCGCCATCGCCAGATCGAGGTCGGCGAGCAGGCTGCGCAGCACGTGGCGCACGCCGTCCTGGCCGCCGTGCGCCAGGCCGTACGCGTACGGCCGCCCGATCAGCACCGCGTCCGCGCCGAGCGCGAGCGCCTTGAGCACGTCCGCGCCGGTGCGCACGCCGGAGTCGAACAGCACCGTCAACCGGTCCCCCACCGCCTCGGCGATCGCGGGCAGCGCGTCCAGCGACGCGATTGCGCCGTCGACCTGCCGGCCGCCGTGGTTGGACACGACGATGCCGTCCATCCCCGCGTCCGCAGCCCGCCGGGCGTCGTCGGCATGCTGGATGCCCTTGAGCACGATCGGCCCGGACCAGTGTTCGCGCAGGAACGCCAGGTCGTCCCACGACTTGTCCGTGCCGGTGAACATCGGCAGCCAGCGCAGCAGCGCGGCCATCAGGTCGTCCTCGGGCGGCTTGTCCAGGCCGGCGCGGAACACCGGGTCGGAGAAGTACACGGCGAGGCCTGTCCCGCGGATGAACGGCAGGTAGGACTGGTCGAGGTCGCGCGGGCGCCAGCCGAGCAGCCAGGTGTCGAGCGTGACGACCAGGGTCGTGAAGCCGGCCGCCTCCGCGCGGCGCAAGAAGCTCGCGCAGACGTCGGGATCGTTCGGCCAGTACAGCTGGAACCAGCGCGCACCGTCGCCACTGGCCGCCGCGACGTCCTCGATCGAATACGAGGACGCCGTCGACATCACCATCGGCAGGCCGACCTCGGCGGCGGCCCGCGCGGTGGCCAACTCGCCGTCGGGATGGATGATCGACTGCACGCCGACCGGCCCGAGGAGCACCGGCGCGGGTATCGAGGTGCCCAGAACGGTCGTCGCCAACGAGCGGTTCGTCGCGTCGCGCAGCATCCGCGGGACGAGCCGCCACCGGTCGAACGCCTCGCGGTTGGCCCGCACCGTTGCCCCGGACCCGGCGCCGCCGGCGACATACCAGAACGGGCCGGGCTCCATCACCGACCGCGCCGACTCCTCCAGCCTGGACGTGTCCGTGGTGAAGGCCGGCACCACGTCGCCCAGCCCCTGCAGGTAGATCTCGTTCGCGTAGTTCGCCAGCGGAGCGCTCATGGCCGGCCAGTCTGCCCGATCGCCCGCGGACGGCGCCTCAGCGACCGCTCGAAAACATGATCACATACGGACCCTGCACCGTCGAACGTGCAGGAAGTGCAGGTGATCAAGAGCGCGAGAGCACTCCGAGGTCGATCTCTTGACAAGACCGACATATGGTCGCGAGACTCGGTCTTGTCACGAGACTGACTCTGGAGGACAGATGACAGGCAAGCCAGCTGCCTCGCCCGGCAAGGCGTTCGCGGTCGTAGCGGTAGCGGTATTCCTGGCGACGCTCGACGTGTTCATCGTCAACATCGCCTTCCCGGCCATCAGCGACGCGTTCCCGGGCTCCAGCGTGTCCGACGTCTCGTGGGTGCTGAACGTCTACGCGATCGCGTTCGCCGCCCTGCTGGTACCGGCCGGCAAGCTGGGCGACATCCTCGGACGCCGGCGAGTCTTCGTCACCGGTCTGCTCCTGTTCGGCGCCGGCTCGGCACTGTGCGCGGCGGCGCCGTCGCTCGGATTCCTGATCGCCGCGCGCGCCGTACAGGCAGTCGGCGCCGCGGCCGTGACACCCACGTCGTTGGGCCTGGTACTGCCGATCTTCCCGCCCCAACGCCGCCCGCTGGTGATCAGTGGCTGGGCGGCGATCGGGGCGGTCGGCGCGGCCTCGGGCCCGGCACTCGGCGGTGCCCTGACCGAGATCAGTTGGCACTGGATCTTCATCGTCAACGTGCCGCTCGCGCTGATCGCAAGCGTCGCGGCGGTGCGCGTGGTGGCCGAGATCCGCGACCCCGACCCGCAGCCGCTGCCCGACTGGGTCGGCACGGTTCTGCTCATCGGCGCGATCGGCGTGCTGACGTTGGCGCTGGTGCAGGGTTCGACATGGGACTGGGGCGCCCGCGTGCTCGTCTGCCTGGCCGGCGCCGCGGGGCTCGGCACCCTGTTCGTCCTGCGCTCGGCGCACCACCCGGCGCCCGTGCTCGAACTCTCGATCCTGCGGGTGCGCGCATTCGCCCTGTCGAGCCTGTCGGCCGCGCTGTTCTTCGCCGCGTTCGCCGCGATGCTGCTCAGCAACGTCCTGTTCCTGACCGACGTCTGGCACTACACGGCGATCAAGGCCGGCCTGCTGATGACGCCGGGCCCGCTCGCCGCTGCAACGTTCGCGCCACTGTCCGGACGGCTGGCCGCCCGCATCGGTGTCGGCAAGGTCGGCGCGCTCGGTGCGGTGCTGTTCGTGCTCGGCTGCCTGTGGTGGATCTGGCAGATCGGTGCGCAGCCCAGATACGCGAGCCAGGCGTTGCCGGGCATGCTCGTCGGCGGCAGCGGCGTCGGACTGGTGCTGCCCGCCTTCACGATCGCGGCGATCTCCACCCTGCCGCCGACGCGCCTGGCAACCGGCCTCGGCGCTCAGATGATGATTCGCCAGATCGGCGCGACGCTCGGCGTCGCGGCGTTCGTCGCGATACTCGGCACGCCGGGGCCAGGCGACGTGCTCGACGCCTTCGACCACACTCGATGGTTCATGTCGGCCTCCGCGGTCGCGGCGGCGCTGGCACTGCTGCTCGTTCGCCGGGCGGCGCCACGCCGCGCTGCGCCGACCACCGCTGCCGAACCAGCCCAGCAGGTCTCGTGACGCGACCGAGGCGGCTAGCATTGGGACGCGATGCTCGAAAGCAAGTATCCCGACCAGGTCTGCTCAGTCGCCCGCGCGCTCGAGGTCGTCGGCGAGCGTTGGTCGCTGCTCCTCGTCCGTGAGGCGCTGATGGGTGTGCGGCGCTTCGACGACTTCCGGGAGAGCCTCGGGCTGGCGCGAAGCGTCCTCACCGCGCGGTTGAACCACCTCGTCGACGAGGGAGTGTTCGAGCGCAGGCAGTACCAGTCCAGGCCCGCGCGCTACGAGTACCAGCTGACCGCCAAGGGCCGCCAGCTCGGCCCCGTCGTCTTGCACCTCATGCATTGGGGCGACTCGCACTACCCCAGTGCCGGCGGCGCGCCGCGGGTTGCGCTGCACCGTGGCTGCGGCGGGCGGGTCAGCGCCACGATGAACTGCGCGCGCTGCCGTCAGCGCGTCCCGTACGGCTCCCTCGAATTGAAGCCAGGCCCCGGGTTGCGCGCCGCGACGCCGGTCAGCTGAAAAGGGCCTTGCCGAACCAGTCGCCCGCTGCCCGCAGGCCGGGCGGCACGGCAAACAGGCCGCTGCCGGTATGCCGGATGTACTCGTTGAGCGCGTCGCTCGCGGCGAGCCGCTGCTGGATCGGCACGAACTGCCGCCGCGGGTCGCGCTGGTAGGCGATGAAGAACAGCCCGGCGTCCAGCTGGCCGGTGACCTGGTCGATGCCGTCGGTGTAGGAGTACCCGCGGCGCAGGATCTTCTGGTTGCCGTTCGTCATCGGGGCGGCCAGCCGGATGTGCGCGTCGGCCGGAATCACGGGGCCAGTTGGGCCGTGCGCCGCGAGGTCGACGAGCTCGAACTCCGTCTTGCCGCCCAGCGGCGCCCCGCTGACCTTGACCCGGCCGATCACGTTCTCCTGGTCGGCGAGGTAGTCCGCGTCCCAGGACTCGATCAGCATCCGGATGCGCCTCGCCACGAGGTAGCTGCCACCGCGCATCCACGCCCGGTCGGTCTCGTCGCCGACCCACACGAACCGGTCCAGGTCGGCGGCGTTCTCCGCCTTGATGTTGTTGGTGCCGTCCTTGAACCCCATGAGGTTGCGCGGCGTCGACTGCGACGTGGACGTGGTCGACGTCCGGCCGAACCCGAGCTGTGTCCAGCGCATGACCGCGGTGCCCCGCGCGATGCGCGCGAAGTTGCGGATGACGTGGAATGCCACTTGCGGGTCGTTCGAGCATGCCTGCACGCACAGGTCACCGCCGGAGCGGGCCGGCTCGAGCTCGTCGCCCGGGAACGCGGGTAGGTCGGCGAGCGCCGCCGGACGGCGTCGAGCCAGCCCGAACCGGTCGTCGAAGAGCGACGGGCCGAAGCCGACCGTCACGGTCAGCCGCGCCGGTTCGAGCCCGAGCGCCTCGCCGGTGTCGATCGGCGGCGCCTGCGGTGCCGTCTCGATCGCGCCGACCGGCTGCCCGGACGTCAGCTGCGCCGCGGCCGCCGACCAGGAGCCGAGCATCGCCTTGACGGCCGCGACATCCGTACCGGTGACGTCGAATGCGGCAAAGGCCAGCCGGTCCTGCGCCGGCGTGGCGATGCCGGCCTGGTGCTCGCCGTAGAACTCGACAGGCTCGGCGTGCCCGCTCGACGGCTCGGCCGCGGTCGCCCGCGCGATCCCGTAGCCGCCGCCCCCGGCTGCGAGCACGCCGGCCGTGCCGAGCGCTCCGCCGAGGAATCGGCGTCGGCTGGTTTGCGTGTCACCCATTGACGACCTTGCCCGCGACGCGCGACAGCGGCTCGGCGATGGCTTGGACGGCGTGGGCCAGCGCGGTGACGTCCAGCTTGGCCAGCCCGTTGTAGAGCACGAATCCGGACGGTTGGCCGGCGCTGCGGTACTTGTCGAGCATGGCGTCCACACCGTCGAACGCGGTGGCGACCGTCTTGGCCAGAACCGGGTCGATCTTGGCCAGCGCAGGCTGGAGATTTGCGAACGCCTGCTCGGAGCCCTCGACATTGGCCTGGACGTCGAGCAGGTCGATGTGCGAGTAGCGCTCCTCCTCACCGGTGATCTTGCTCTTGGACACCTCGTCGAGCAGTTCGACCGCACCGTTCGCGAGCTCGGCAGGCTGGTAGGTCAGGCCCTTGACCAGCCCGGCGAGCTTGACCGAATCGGCCAGCAGCGCGTCGCCGAACGACGCGAGCCCGGCGGTGCTCCTCGCCTGGAACAGGCCCTTCTCGATGCGGTGGAAGCCGGTCCACTTGGCTGCCGGCACGTCGCCCTCGCGCGCATCGATCGCAGGGTCGAGGGCGACGCTGCCCTCGGTGAACGACTCGGCAACCGGCTCGATCCGCTCGTAGAACGGGCGCGCCTTCGCGTACGCGACCTGCGCCGCGGCGAGGTCACCCTTGCGCAGCGCGGCCGCGAGCGGCTTGACCGCCTCGACGAGCAGCCCGGCCTGGCGGCTGACGTACACCCCGTAGTCCTTGGTGCCCTGGACGAGCAGCGCGCCCGTGCCGGTGTTGCCGGTCGACGTGGCCGTGCCCGTCACATGGAGCGTCGTCCGCGGGGTCCTCGCGCCGGGGCAGTACAGCGTGTACGTGCCGGGTTCGACGCTCAGTGCGAACGATCCGGAGAAGCCGGGCGGGATGTTCTCCTTCTCCCCGACGATGCGCTCCCCGGCGAGCAGCTCGACCTCGCTGACGCCGGTGGCATCCTTGTTCGCGATCTGGAAGGTCAGGCCACCCGATGCGTAGCTGTCGCGATCGGCCTGGCACCCGTCCGCCGCCGTGATCGTGACCATGGCGGTGCGCGGATCGCCGCCGCCGCCCCCGACCGACGCCCCTTGCTTCGGGTCGTTGCTGCAAGCGGCGAGACCGGCGCACGCGAGAGCGGCCAGCCCGGCGACGGCGGCAGAGCAACGGGTCCAGTGGCTCAACGTTCGGCTCCCTCTTCGATGAAGTTAGGGCAGCCTAACCTAACTAGACACGAGTTCGGGAGACCGGGCCGGCACGCTCGGCGCCGGCCCGCCGTAGCGGCGCGCAGCTAGCAGGTACAGCGCGCCGACGAGCAGCAACGCAACGGCGAGGACGCCCACGGACGCCGCGACGGCGCCGAGCAACCGGCGCCGGTCGAGCGTCGTCACATCGCGGTGCGCGGCGCGCGTCGCGGCCTGGACAGCGGCGGGTGGCAGCCTCGTCGTGGCATCCGCGACCGGACCGAGCGCCATCGCGGCGCCGGCCACGCGCGCCGTCATCCTCACTGTGTCGCGCCAGGCCACGTCGACGACGCGGCCGGTGCGCGGCTCGACCCAGAACGTCGTCTCGGTGCGCTCGGCATAGCTCACCGGCACATCCCGGTCGGTGGGGTGCACGCCGAGCGGCAGCCTGCCGCCGTTGCGCTCGGCCAGCTCGGCATAGCTGATCGCGCGCGGACGCTCGGCCGCGGCATCGACGGTTCGCACAGCGGTGTACACGTCGGTCGGCAGGCCGTCATGCGACAGTTCGGCGCCCCGCCGGGCGGTAACCAGGCCAGTGGGCGCGGACGCTCGGACGACTGCCTTGTCGGCGTTGCGCGAGACGAGGCCCGCGCTCATCGTGCCGGCACGCGTCACCGGATTCGGCTGCGGGCGGCCGGGCATGACCAGCGCGAGCACGAGACCGGCGACGGCCGCTGCCGCGCCCGCCACGAGCGCGATCCGAGCGAGCATCGCGTGGACCTTGCGACCGGGCGGCCAGCCGACGTAGAGGCCGACCGGGAGCAGGTAGGCCAGCCAGCCGATCACCTCGATCAGCACCGGGTGCTCCTGCACGCCGAGCATGCCGGTCAGCAGCGAGGCTTGCACCGACCCCGGGCGCACGACGGCGGACAGGTCGACGGTGCGTTGCTGGCCGACGTCGAGCCAGCCCGCCTCGTGGGCGGTGTGCAGCGCGTTGACAACCAGGCCGGCCGCGACGAGCACGAGCACCACCCCGGTCGCCCGGAAGAACCGCGACAGGTTGATGCGCACCCCGCCGCGGTAGATGCCGTAGCCGAGCGCGACCGCGACGACGATGCCGAGCAGCGCGCCGAGGCCTGCCGCCGATCCGCTGCCACTCTCGTTGAACGCGGCCAGCAGGAACACGACCGTCTCGAAGCCTTCCCGCAACACGGCGAGGAACGCCATCGCCACCAACGCCCACCCCGAGCCGTCGGCCAGCGCGTCGGCGGCCGCACCCTCGAGTTGGCCCTTGAGCTCGCGCGAATGGCGGCGCATCCAGACCACCATGTAGGTGACCATGCCGACGGCGACCGCGCCGATGACCGTCTCGAGCCCCTCCTGCTGGCGCTGCGGCAGGTTCTGCGACGCGACGCGCAGCACGATGCCGACGGCAAGGCACAGCACGACCGAGGACGCCACACCGACGAACACCCAGCGGAGCAGGTCGCGCCGACCCTGGCGACGCAGGAACGCGGCGACGATCCCGACGATGAGCGCGGCCTCGAGGCCCTCGCGCAGGCCGATCACGAATGTGGGGAGCATCCGCCGATCCGTTCGTTAGGTAAGCCTTACCTACGTAACGGTAGCCGACGCTCGGTCGGAGGTCGCCAGAGCCCGGCGGACCTAGGTCCGGCGCGCGGTCTGTGCCACCGCGGCGGCGCGGCTGCTCACGCCGAGCTTGCGATAGGCATGTTCGAGGTGCTTGCCGACCGTGCGGGTGCTGCACCCGAGCAGGTGCCCGATCGCGGCGTCGGTGCGCCCGGCCGCAACCAGTTCGAGCACCTGTTGCTCACGCTCAGTGAGCGCGGACTCATCGACGCCGCGCAGCACCGTTGTTGTTTCGCCCAACCAACTCGACACGTCCGCCCCCCCAGATTCCCCTTGTCGATACGCACAGTTACGTATCGACAGTGCGCGTGCTCGCGTATTGAGTCAACACGAACTCGGCGGCGCAGTGCAGATGCGCCGATGTTGTGTGCCCGAATGGGCAGATCAGTCGGTATATCAGGGGTGGAGAAATGGGCGAACAACCGATCGAGCTTCCGGCCGGCTTCATGGGCGAGGTCATCCGACCCGGCGAGGCGGGCTACGACGCGGGCCGCGCAGTCATCAACGGGATGATCGACAGGCATCCGGCGTTGATCGTCCGGCCGACCGGAGCGGCCGACGTGATCGACGCTGTCAACCTCGCGCGCGAACAAGGCCTGCCGGTCGGCGTGCGGTGCGGCGGCCACAGCGTGGCCGGAAACGGCGTGTGCGACGGCGGCGTGCAGATCGACCTGTCCAGCCTCAAGGGCGTCCACGTCGACCCGGTCGCGCGCCGCGCGTACGCCAACGCCGGCGTGCTGTGGGGCGAGTTCGACCGCGAGACGCAGCTGTTCGGGCTCGCCACTCCCGGCGGGCGGGTCACCACCACCGGCGTCGGCGGGTTCACGACGGGCGGCGGCTACGGCTGGCTGTCACCGAAGTACGGGCTGACCTGCGACAACCTCGTAGGCGCGGACGTCGTCACCGCCGACGGCAGGCTGGTGCACGCCAGCGAGACCGAGAACGCCGACCTGCTGTGGGGACTACGTGGCGGCAGCAGCAACTTCGGCATCGTCACGTCCTTCGAGTTCCAGCTGCACCCCGTCGGCCCGATCGTGCTCGCCGGCATGCTGATCCACCTCATGGAGAACGCGGCCGCCGTCGCCCGCGCGTACCGCGACTACATCGAGTCCGCGCCTGAGGAGCTGGCCACGGCGCTCGCGATCGTCATGGCACCGCCCGCGCCGTTCGTGCCGGCAGAGCTGGTCGGGACGCCGGTACTCGGCATCGTCGCGCTCTACATCGGCGACCCCGCCGACGGCGCGGACGTCATCGGCGGCCTGCGCCAGATCGGGCCGCCCGCCATGGATCTGATCGAGCCGATGCCCTACGTCGCCCTGCAGGCGATGCTCGACGACTTCGCGCCGAAGTACTGGCAGAACTACCACCGCGGCATCCACCTGGACGCGCTGCCGGATGCAGCCATCGACGCCTACCTCGAGACAGGGGTGCAGACGCTGTCGCCGATGACCCAGGCGATCCTGTTCCGGCACGGGGGCGCCGTCGCACGAGTGTCACCGGACTCGGCTGCCGCGGGACACCGCGACGCCGCGTACATGGCCCACCCGATCGCGTGCTGGGCAGACCCCGCCGAGGACGACCTGCACATCGCCTGGTGCAAGGACTTCTCCGAGGCGATGAGCCCGTTCGGGTCCGGCGGCGTCTACCTCAACTTCGAGCAGGACGAGGGAGCCGAGCACGTCCGCCGGGGCTATGACGCCGACACCTACGCGCGGCTGGTCGCCCTCAAGGACAAGTGGGATCCCACGAACGTCTTCCGGGTGAACCAGAACATCGCGCCGACCGGCAGCACGCCGACCGGCGAGCCCGCCCTGCTGGCAGGTGCGACGGGCTGATCAGGGGGCGCCGTATCCCCCGCCGCCCGGCGTCTCGATCACCAGCACGTCGCCCGGACCCACGTCGACTGAGTCGCAGCCGGCCATCTCGACGATGTTGCCGTCGGCGCGCTCGACCCGGTTGCGGCCCAGCGCGCCGGGCGCGCCACCGTGCATGCCGTACGGCGCGACCCGGCGATTGCCCGACAGCGTGCTGACCGTCATCGCCTCGCGGAACCGGATGCGGCGCGCGGCTCCCTCGCCGCCGCGCCACCGGCCCGTGCCGCCACTGCCGGGCCGGACGGCGAAGCTGTCGACCAGTACCGGGTACCGCGACTCGAGCACCTCCGGGTCGGTGAGCCGGGAGTTCGTCATGTGCGTCTGCACGGCGTCCGCGCCGGCGAACCCGTCGCCGGCCCCTGAGCCGGACGCCACCGTCTCGTAGTACTGGTACCGCTCGTTGCCGAACGTCACGTTGTTCATCGTCCCGGCGCCTTCGGCCTGGACGCCGAGCGCTGCGTACAGGGCGCCGACGATCGCCTGCGAGGTCTCGACGTTCCCCGCCACGACGGCAGCTGGATACGTCGGGGCGAGGAACGACCCCTCGGGGATGACGAGCCGCAACGGGCGCAGGCAGCCGTCGTTGAGCGGGATGTCGTCGGCGACCAGCGTCCGGAACACGTACAGCACCGCGGCCGTGGCCACCGACGAGGGCGCGTTGAAGTTCGTGTCGAGCTGCGGGGACGTCCCGGTGAAGTCGATCGTGGCGCTGCGCGCGCCGCGGTCGACCCGGATGCGCACCTCGATCACCGCGCCGGAGTCCATCTCGTAGCGGTACGCGCCGTCGTCCAGTGCGTCGATGACTCGGCGGACGGCCTCCTCGGCGTTGTCCTGGACGTGGCGCATGTAGGCCAGCACCACGTCCAGGCCGAAGTGGTCGATCATGCGCCCGACCTCGGCGACGCCCCGCTGGTTGGCCGCGATCTGCGCGCGCAGGTCGGCGAGATTGGTCTCCGGGTTGCGCGAGGGGTACTTGGCCTCGGTCAGCAGCCGGCGCGTCTCGGCCTCGCGCAGCCGCCCGTCCGCGACGAGCAGCCAGTTGTCGAACAGCACACCCTCCTCGTGCACGTCACGGCTGGCGGCCGGCATCGAGCCGGGCGTCAGGCCACCGATCTCGGCGTGGTGGCCCCGGGACGCGACGTAGAAGAGGATCTTCGCTGCGGCGTCGAAGACCGGCGTGATGACCGTGACGTCGGGCAGGTGGGTGCCGCCGTGGTACGGGTCGTTGACGGCGTAGACCTCGCCCGGGCGCATGGTGCCTGCCCGGCGGCGGATCACCTCCTTGACGCTGGTGCCCATCGAGCCCAGGTGCACCGGCATGTGCGGCGCGTTGGCGATCAGGTTGCCGTCCGGGTCGAACAGCGCGCAGGAGAAGTCGAGGCGCTCCTTGATGTTCACGGACTGCGCGGTCGACTCCAGTGCGACGCCCATCTGCTCGGCGATCGACATGAACAGGTTGTTGAAGATCTCCAGCAGCACCGGATCTGCCCCGGTGCCGGCATCCGGGCCGCCGCGTGCACGGACGCGCTCGACGAGCAGGTGGCCCTGCGGCGTGGTCGTCGCGCGCCAGCCGCCGTCGACGACGGTTGTGCAGTCCGGCTCGGCGATGATGGCCGGGCCGATGATCGTGTCGCCAGGCGTCAGCGCCGACCGCTCGTGCAGCATCGCGTCGCGCCATGTTCCGTCGGCGTACAACCGTACCTGCCGAGCCGGCGAACCGATTGCCTGCGGCAGGGGTGGCAGATCGGTTTGCTCGCTGAGGCCGGTCGCCTCGACCGAGACCGCCTCGACGATCAGTGGACGGTCGAGCAGGAACGAGTACGTCTGCCGGTATTTCGCCTCGAAGGCGGCCGTCATCGCGGGCGGGTCGGCGAGCTCGACCGGCACCGCCGTGTCCGTGCCGTCGTAACGCAGGTGAGCCCGCCGGATGACGCGTACCCGCTCGACGCCTTGGCCGGCCAGCTCGGCCCGGGTCGTCGCGTCCAGCGCGTCCGCGACCTCGGTCAGCCGCGAAGCGGTCGACAGCGGCTGCTCGACGGACTGCTCGCGCATCGCGGTCGTATCGGCCAGCCCGATGCCGAGCGCCGACAGCACGCCGGCCATCGGCGGCACGAGCACGGTGCGGATGCCCAGCGAGTCAGCGACCGCGCAGGCGTGCTGAGCACCCGCGCCGCCGAACGTGGTCAGCACGTATTCGCTGACGTCGTGGCCTTTCTGCACGGAGATGCGCTTGATCGCGTTGGCCATGTTGGCCACCGCGACCTGCAGGAAACCCTGGGCCACTTGGTCGGGCGAGCGGCCGTCGCCGATTTCCCTTGCGAGATCGGCAAATCGCTGCCGCACGACATCGACATCGAGCGGCTGGTTGCCGTCCGGGCCGAACACGAAAGGGAAATGCGAGGGCTGGATCCGGCCGAGCATGACGTTCGCGTCGGTCACGGTCAGCGGGCCGCCGGCTCGGTAGCAGGCCGGACCCGGGTCGGCGCCCGCGGAATCCGGGCCGGCGCGGTACCGGCCGCCGTCGAAGTGCAACACCGATCCGCCGCCGGCGGCCACGGTGTGGATGTCGAGCATCGGCGCGCGCAGCCGCACGCCGGCCACCTGCGCGTTGAACACCCGCTCGTACTCGCCGGCGAACAACGACACGTCGGTGGACGTCCCGCCCATGTCGAAGCCGATCACCTTGCCGAATCCGGCCGCCTGCGACGTGCGGACCATGCCGACGATCCCGCCCGCAGGCCCGGACAGCACGGCGTCCTTGCCGCGGAAGTGCCCGGCCTCGGTCAGCCCGCCGTTGGACTGCATGAACATCAGCCGCACGCCTTGCGTCTGCGACCCGACCCGGTCGATGTAGCGGCGCAGCACCGGCGACAGGTACGCGTCCACGACGGTGGTGTCGCCGCGCGGCACCAGCTTCATCAGCGGGCTCACCTCGCTGGACAGTGACACCTGGCCGAACCCGACCCGGCGCGCCACCTCGCCGATCGCCTGCTCGTGCGGCGGGTACAGGTGACTGTGCATGCAGACCACGGCAACAGCGCCGATGCCGTCGTTGTGAGCGCTGCGCAAGTCGGCGGCGAGGCCGTCCAGATCGGGCGGGCGCAGCACCGCACCGGACCCGTCGATGCGCTCGTCGACCTCGATCACCCGCTCGTACAACGGTTCTGGCAACACGATGTGCCGGTCGAAGATCCGCGGACGGTTCTGGTACGCGATCCGCAGCGCGTCACCGAACCCGCGGGTGATCACCAGTGCGGTGCGGTCGCCGGTCCGCTCGAGCAGCGCGTTGGTGGCGACAGTGGTGCCCATCCGGATCGCGTCGATCTGCCCGACGTCGTCGACGAATGCCCGGATGCCCGCGAGCGCCGCGTCGGCGTAACGCGAGGGGTTGTCGGAGAGCAGCTTGTGCGTGACGATGCCGCCGTCCGGACGCCGCGCGACGACATCGGTGAACGTCCCGCCGCGGTCGATCCAGAACTGCCAGCCGGCCATCCGATCATCATTGCCGACGCCGCGACGGCGTCAGTTGCCGAGCGGCCGGAGGATCGCCCAGGCCAGGGCGGCCACCGCGGCTGCCCCCGGGATCGTCAACACCCACGCGAACGCGATGTTGCCCGCGACTCCCCAGCGCACGGCCGAGAACCGCCGGGTGGCGCCGACCCCCAATACCGACGAAGTGATCACATGCGTCGTGGACACGGGCAGGCCGAGCTGCGACGTCGTCAACATGATGCTGCTCGCCACGGTCTGCGCGGCGAACCCGCTCGCCGGCGACAGCGAGATGATCCGCCGCCCGAGCGTGCGCATGATTCGCCAGCCGCCGGAGTAGGTCCCGAGCGAGATCGCCGTGGCGGCCGACAGGATCACCCACAACGGGATGCCGCTGTGCGGGGCGAGATGCCCGGAGACGACCAGCGCGAGTGCGATCACGCCCATGGTCTTCTGCGCGTCCTGCGTCCCGTGACCGAATGCCATCGCGCCGGCCGACGCGATCTGCGCCCACCGGAATCCGCGGTTCACCTTGTGCGCGTTGGCATTCCGGAACGTCCAGAGCACCGTGAGCATGAACAGGTAGCCGAGTACGAGTCCGCCCAGTGGCGAGCTGACCATCGGCACCACGACCTTGTCGGCGATTCGGCTCCACTTGACGCCTTCCGAACCCGCCAGGGCCGCGCCGATCAGCCCGCCGATCAGCGCGTGCGACGACGAGGACGGCAGCCCGAAGTACCAGGTGCCGAGGTTCCAGGTGATCGCGCCGATCAGACCGGCGAGGACGATCACCAGTCCGGCGCGCCCGCTCGGCGCGTCGATGATGCCCGACCCGACCGTAGCGGCGACCTTGGTCGAGATCAGCGCGCCCGCGACGTTGGCCACGGCCGCCATGGCAAGCGCCACCCGCGGAGTCAGTGCGCGGGTCGAGATCGACGTGGCGATTGCATTCGCCGCGTCGTGAAAGCCGTTGGTGTAGTCGAAGAACAGGGCGATGACGACGATCAGCACCGTCAGCGCGGTAACGCTCACGCGTCAGGACTCCTTGACTGCGATCGTCTCGACCGCGTGCGCCACGTGTTCGAGCGCGTCGGCCGCCTCCTCGAACAAGTCGGCCACCTGGCGCAGCTTCAGCGTCTCCAGGGCGTCGTAGTCGCCGCTGAACAGCTTGGTCAGCAGCTTGCGGTAGACGCGGTCGGCCTCGTTCTCCAGTCGGTTAACCTCGATCCAGTACGGCTCGAGGTCGCGCATCGTCCGCAGCCTGGTCATCGCCTCGGCCGTCTCCGCGGACGACCGGCGCAGCAGGGTGATCTGATCGCCCATGAGCAGCGGCAGCGTGCCGAGCCCGGTCAGCACCACGAAGTCGGCTGCGGCCTCCATCGCGTCCACGACGTCGTCGAGGGCAGCGGCGAGCCGGTAGATGTCCTCGCGGTCGAACGGGGTCACGAAGCTCGTGTTGAGCTGGCGGAGGATGCGATGCGTCGCGGTGTCGCCGACGTGCTCGCACTCGCGCAGGTCCTTTGCGATGGTTGCCCGGACGGCATTGGGGTCCATCAGGCCGGCGAGCAGGTCGGCCGCCGCGGCGACATTTCGGCCCGCGTCGGCAAACATCTCGTAGAACGCGCTGTCGCGCGGAGTCAGACGGAACGCCACGGCAGGCAGAGTATCGGCAACCTGGCGTTCAGTCAGACGTCACCCGCCGTTAACCGGGATCAGCGGCCCCGCCGGACGCGCCGGGCGACCATCAGCGCCACGACCACCGCGGCACCGCCCAGCACCGCCATGCCGGCCGGCGTCTTCGCCTTCGCGACCAGGCTCTGCTTGGTCTGCTTCGCGATCCGCTTGGGGCTCGTCCGCTCGGCGAGCTGGTCGACGGCCACTGCCAGCGAGGCACGAGCCTGCTCGATGTCGTGCTCTATGTCGTCGGCCGTCCGGTTCGCCGCCACGCTGCCACTCCCCTTTGCGCCCGTCGGACACGTCCGTGAAAGCCTAGCCGCATGACCCGTCTGTCCCCCGGCGACACCGCGCCGGCATTCACCCTGCCCGACGCCGACGGCAAGGACGTCTCGCTGAGCGATTTCCGCGACCGCAAGGTCGTCGTCTACTTCTACCCGGCCGCGTCGACACCCGGGTGCACCAAGCAGGCCTGCGACTTCCGCGACAACCTCGCCGAACTGAACGACGCGGGCTTCGCGGTCCTCGGCATATCGCCCGACAAGCCGGAGAAGCTGGCGAAGTTCCGCGACGCCGAGGCGCTGACCTTCCCGCTACTGTCCGATCCGTCGCGTTCGGTGCTCGACGCGTACGGCGCGTACGGCGAGAAGACCCTGTACGGCAAGAAGATCATCGGAGTCATCCGCTCGACGTTCGTCGTGGACGAGGCCGGCAAGATCGAGCAGGCGCTCTACAACGTCAAGGCCACCGGCCACGTCGCCAAGCTGCGCCGCGACCTCGACGTCTGAGCCCCGACCGGCCGCGACCCTGGTGCCGCCCACGTATTGTGTGCCGCGGAAAGCGGGGCCGTAGCCCAACGGCAGAGGCAAACGATTTAGGGTCGTTGCAGTGTGGGTTCGAATCCCACCGGCCCCACGCATGTGATGTCTTGCTCCTGCCAGCGCGGCCGTCCGGCGGCGAGCCTAGTGGTTCGTCGCAAGCGCGACGTCGACGGTCAGTCCGCCGCCCGGGTTGGCGACGGCGTCGATGCGGCCGTGGTGGGCCGCCACGATCGAGCGCGCGATGGTCAGGCCGAGGCCGACGCCGCCGCCATGGTCGAGGCGGTCGCCGGTCTGGCGCCGGAACGGCTCGAACAGCCCGCCGATTTGATCCGGTGCCACGAGCGGGCCGGTGTTGGAGACGGTGAGGCGGCCGGGTTGGGCGACGGCCACGTGTACCTGCCCGCCGTCGACGTTGTACTTGATCGCGTTCTGGACGAGGTTGCTGACCAGCCGCTCGAGCAGGGGGCGCTCGCCGACGACCCACGCCGGTGCGAGGTCGGTGGCGATGTGCACGCCGCGTTCCTCCGCGGCCTTGGCCAGCGTGGTCAGCGTGTCGTCGGCGATCTCGTCCAGCCGCAGAGGCGCCGCCGCCGCCAGGCCGCGTTCTGTCTCGGCCAGCACCAGCAGGCCCTCGATCAGCTTCTCGTTGCGCTCGTTGGTCGCCAGCAGCTGCCGGGACAGTAGCTGCAGCTGCTCCGGGGTGAGCGCGTCGGCCAGGCTGACCTCGATCAACGTGCGCTGGGTGGCCAGCGGGGTGCGCAGCTCGTGCGACGCGTTCGCCGCGAACCGGCGCTGGGCCTCGTAGCCGACCGCGACGCGGTTCAGCAGCTCGTCGATCGCGTCCGACAGCTGCCGCGTCTCGTCGCGTGGCCCGGTGGCGCGCAGCCGCACGTTCAGGCTGGTCGGCCCGAGCTTGGCGACCGTGCCGGCCATCGCCCGTACCGGGAAGAGCGCCCAGTGGGTCAGCAGCCAGCCGATGCCGAGCACGATCAGCCCGACCAGGACGAGCTCGAACCAGGCCAGCCCGACGCTGAACGACCGGCCGCAGTTGTTGCCCAAGTCGTGCCAGTAGCTGTCGCTGCACATGCTCTGCCCGCCGCCGTACACGCGGAAGATGTTCCGGCCGGTCTGCAGCCCCCAGACCACGTAGACCCACCCCACCGGTACCGCCACCACGAACGCGACCAGGACGCGCAGGCGGGCCGTCAGCCGCATGCCGCTACCCGCCGAACCGGTAGCCCACCCGGGGCACGGTGTGGATCAATGGCGGCTCGCGAAGCTTGCGGCGCAGGGTCATGACGGCCACCCGCACGGCGTTCGTGAACGGGTCGGCGTGCTCGTCCCACGCCTGTTCGAGCAGGGCCTCGGCGCTGACCACCTGCCCGCTGGCGCGCATCAGCACGGACAGCACGGCGAACTCCTTCGGCGTCAGGTCGAGCAGCTCGCCGTCGCGGAACGCCCGGTGCCGCGGCACGTCCAGCACCACGCCGTGCTCGTCCAGCACCGGAGCAAACCCGGCCGGCGGGCGGCGGCCCAGCGCCTGCACCCGGGCGGCCAGCTCGGCGAACGCGAACGGTTTGGTCAGGTAGTCGTCGGCGCCCAGTCCGAACCCGTCCACCCGGTCGCGGATGCCCCCGGCTGCGGTCAGGATGAGGATCCGGGTGCCCAGCTCGGACTGCACCATCCATTGGCATACCTCGTCGCCGGTCCGCCCCGGCATGTCGCGATCGAGGACGGCCACGGCGTACTGGTTCACGCCGAGCCGCTCCAGGGCGGTATCGCCGTCGTAGCAGACATCCACGGCCATGGACAGCTTGCGCAGCCCGTCGGCGACGGTGTCGGCGAGCAGCCGCTCGTCGTCGGCCAGTAATACGCGCACGGGTCAGCTCCTGCATCCGATCTTCGACCGCACCAGGATCGTCGGCCTGGCATAAGGGCGTCATAAGGACGACTCGAACGTTGACGATAGCGATCATTTGCGAGCGTCGGCGTTCATGATCACTCAACAGTTCGGCACCACGACCTATCACCGGCACCGGTCCCGGGGGCGCCGCGTGCTGGGTATGACCGTCGCGGTCGCGGCGCTGCTGGCGGTGGCCGGTATGTCCTCGGGCTTCGTGATCCGCAGCCACCACGTGTACGGCCCGTCCGGGCCGGGCCAGACGTCCTACCGGATCGGCGACGGGGCGGTCGTGTCGAGTCTCGGCCAGCAGCCGGTGCCGATCGCCAGCGTAACCAAGGTCATGACCGCCTACCTGGTGCTGCGCGACCCGCACGACGTGACGGTGACCGTCACCGACGACGACGTCGCGGACACCGAGCGCCGGGCCGGTCAGGACGAGTCGATCGTCCACGTCGCCGCCGGCGAGACGCTGACCGAGCGGCAGGCCCTGATCGCGATCTTGCTGCCGTCAGCGAACAACGTCGCCGCGATGCTGGCCCGGGCCTCGGCGGGCTCGCAGGACGCCTTCGTCGCGCGGATGAACGACATGGCCCACGCCCTGGGGATGCGGCACACGATCTACACCGATCCGAGCGGCTTCGACGAGGGCACGCGTTCGACGGCGGACGACCAGCTCATCCTGGCCCAGCGCGCCATGCAGCTGCCCGAGTTCGCGTCGCTGGTGTCCCTGCGCAGCGCCCAGTTGCCGGTGGCCGGCACCGTCCACAACACCGACTCGCTGCTGGGCAAGGACGGCTTCGTCGGCATCAAGACCGGCTCGGACGACGCCGCCGGCGGCTGCTTCATGTTCCGCGTGCGGCGTGCGGGCGGCGACCTGACCGGCGTGGTGCTCGGCCGGCCCGGCCACGACCTGATCGCCGCCGGGCTGAACGCCGCCCGGGATCTGGCCGCCTCGGTCGCTTAGCCGCGGCGCGCGGCAACCTCGGCGGCGCCTGCGAGCGGCCACTCAGCGCGGCTCTCCCGCTGGACGCGGCTGTCCGTCGAGCTCACCCGCGCAGTACGGGGCGTGCGATCGCGTGCTCAGCGCGCTGGGCTTCAAGGGCCGCGACGAGCGGGCCTCGGTCGCCGCGCCACACGGCGAGTGCGAGCTCGAGCCGAAACTGGAACTCGTGCGCATTGTCGGCGCCGTACGCGATCCCGGAGGTCTTCTGCCGATTGCTCACCTGAACGGACGTCCACGTGTTGTCGTCGGAATGGGCATAGCCGACCATCTTGTCGAACAACCACTCCCGCGTTGCCTGTGGACCTCGGAACAACACTCGGCGTCCGGTCACGAGCGCGTCACCGATATCGACCGGTGTCGGCGTGGTCGGCCCGGGAACGAACGTTCCTCGACTTTGCCCGACGCGGTAGCGAACACCCTTCGCGACGCGGAACGAGACGCCCTGCGAAGCGCCCTTCCAGTGTCCGGGCGTCGCGCGGGGTTCGATGAGAGCGGCGCCCCTGATCAGCATGAACGGCCGCTCGCCGGCTTTCAGCACGAAGCCGGGCGCCGCACTGGGCTCGAATCCGTCGAACGACTTCGCGGCCTCCAGACACGACGCGAGCTCTTCGTCGTCCTCGGTCCATTCGGCCAACTCGTGCTCGTACCGCTCGTGAACCTTGGCCTCGCGGTGCGCAGCAAGGAAGCCCTGCCTCGACTCGGAGCTCGGAGCGGAGGCACCATCCTCGACCCAGAACTGCCATGCACGTGGCGCCGGCGGCCAGGACGGATCCGGTTGCCAACCTGCCGGAGGCACCCATCCTGAGGGCGGAGCGGGCCAACCCGGGGGAACGACGAAACGCGCCATCGAATCCCTCCCACCCTCTGGCCCGTACCCAGAACGATATCGCCAAGATCGTCACCACTCAGTCGGCGGCGAGGTCGGACTTGACGACCTTGCCCGTCGAGTTGCGCGGCAAGGCGTCGACGAACACGACGTCGCGCGGCACCTTGTACCGCGCGACGTTGGCCCGGACGTACTCGCGCACCGCGTCGACGTCCAGAGCAGCGCCCGGCGATGGCACCACGTAGGCACGCAGCCGCTGACCGAACTCCGCATCGGGGACGCCGATCACCGCCGCCTCGACGATGCCGTCGTGGGCGGCAAGCAGTTCCTCGACCTCGCCGGGGAACACGTTCTCGCCGCCGGAGACGATCATGTCGTCGTCGCGGCCGTCGACGAACAGCCGGCCGCCCTCGTCGAAATGCCCGATGTCGCCGCTGTCCATCAGCCCGTCGACGACCTGTTTGCCACCGCCCCCCGTGTAGCCGGCGAACTGCAGGCCGTTGCCGACGAAGATCCGCCCGACCTGGCCGCGCCGTACCGGTGCACCCTGCGCGTCGAGCAGCCGAACCGTGACGCCCAGCGGCGGACGTCCCACGCAACCCGGCGCCTCGCGCAGGTCGGCCGGCGTCGCGATCGTGGCGAAGGACACCTCGGTGGAGCCGTACAGGTTGTAGAGCACGTCGCCGAATGCGCCGCGCGCGCGGACCGCCAGCTCGGGCGAGAGCGGCGCGCCCGCGAGGCAGATGATGCGCAGCGCGGACGTGTCGCGCCGGCTGATCTCGTCCTCGCCGAGCGCGAGCACACGCGACAGCATCACGGGCACCATCGACAACACGTCGCACTGATAGGACGCGACCGCGTCCAGCGTCGCGAGCGGATCGAAGCGGCGCCGCACGACCACCGTGTCGCCGACCGCCAGGGCCATCGCCGAGCTGAACAGGCCCCAGGAGTGGAACGCCGGCGCGGCGACGAACGCGGTGCGCCCGCCCCGGAACGGGACCTTGCTCAGGAACCCGCCGGGCGCGACGAGTGACTTGCCGATGTCGCGGGGGGCGCCTTTCGGCGTGCCGGTCGTCCCGCTGGTGAGCATGACCAGTCGCTGCTGGACCTCCGGCGCGGGTGGCGGGTCGGGATCGCCCGCAGCGACGAGGTAGTCGCGACGGGGCTGAACTCGTCGTCGTGGACGAGCAGCGCGACCGCCTCGCGTTCGCACACCGCGAGCAGTTCAGGCGCGGCGAACTCGGTGTTGAGCAGCAGCGTCCGCGCGCCGACCTTGGCCGCGGCGGCGATGGCCTCGAACAGCCCTCGGTGGTTTCGGCACAGGATGCCCACTCCGTCGCCGGCTTCCAAACCGGCGGCGAGCCAGGCGTTCGCCAGGGCGTTCGAGCGCGAGTCGAGCTGCCGGAAGGTCAGTGAGCCGCGCTCGTCGACCAGCGCCGTCGCGTCGCCGTGCAATTGCGCGCCCGCGGTGATGAGCAGCCCGACGCCCCCGTAGTTGCCGAAGCTGCGCAGCACGCTCAGGTAGCGGTGGGGCGGCTGCACACTCACCGCTCCGCTGGCAACCAGCGCGGCAGCCGAGAACGCCTCGTCCGCCGAACGCTTCAGCAGCCGCGCGGCGCCGCCGAGCGGGTTGCGGCTCATGCCGGGACCGTACAACCACTGGCGCGAACGGCACATTGCGGCGACGATGGAGGCAACACCGCGAACACGGGAGCGAAATTATGAGCCGTCAGTGCGACGTTCCCGGTTGCACCGCCGAAGGCCATCACCGCACGGTGATGGGCAAGCTGCTCTGCTCACGCTGCAACGACCGCCTGGTCGTCGCCGAGACGGCCTGCCTGGCCGGTAACGGCACGCCGACCGCGCCGGCCGGCTGGTGGCACCGTCTAGTCACGCGCCACTGAGCTGTCGGCCGGCTCCGACCTGACGTCGTGGCCGACGGATGTCAGGCACTTGCCGTCGGCGAGCCGCCACTTCCAGCCGTGCATCTGGCAGGTGAGCACGCCCTTGTCGACGTGTCCGAACCGGGTCAGGTCGGCCTTCAGGTGCGCGCAGCGCCGCTGGACCAGCCACCCGCCGAGCTCGACCATCTCGCCGGCCTCGGCCTCGTTCTGCTCGGTGTACCAGCCCTCGGCGTAGTTCAGCCGCTCCTCGGACAGGCACTTGAAGAACGTGTATACGAACTCGTTGTACGGGCCGATGCGCTGCGCCGAGAACCGGCAGGACAGGAACAGGCTGTTCACCCAGTCGATCTCGTGATCGGCGACGAGCTGCTCGAGGTACGCGCGCCGGGTACGGAACCGGTAGCGCACCTTCTCGCCCGCGTACGGGCGCACCTCGCGGGCCACGAAGTCCAGGACGAAGTCGATGTCGCCGCGCTCGTCGTCCTCGGCGGTGAACCGGACGCCGCCGTTGATCCCGGCGGCCATGTGGTCGGCCTCTTCGAGCAGCGGCGTGAACCACTCCGTGATGGACGCCAGCACGTCGATCTCGGGGTGCGCCCACGTCGTGCGCGCCGCCTCGACCTCGGGCATCCGGCGCGCCTGGTAGTCGCGCAGGTAGGCCGTCTTGTCGCCGAAGATCTTGTCCGGGTCGACGGGATGGGCCACCGGGCAGCCCGGCTCCGACACGGAGGCGACCGACCCGGGCAGCAGCAGCCGCCCCTCGTCGTGGCCGTTCTTGACCAACCAGTCCAGGTACACCGTCTGGTCGGGGAAGATGTTCGACTCGTCGCCGAAGATGTCGTTGAAGCCCCACAGCTCCTCGTCGAGGAAGCATGGCGGGCCGGCCGTCGGGAACACGAAACGGGCGCCCAGCTCCTCGATGTAGCGCAACGTGCGGTCGAACTGCCGCTCGCGCTTGGTCTGCCCGAGCGCCTGCTTGGCCCGTTTGGGCAGCTCGTACACCATCGGGAACCAGATCGCCCCGGAGAACTGGATCAGGTACGCGTCGACCGGGCCCAGCTCGCGGAACCGCGACAGCTCCGAGGGCCGAGCGTCGTTCTGGTTCAGCAGCGTGGACGTCCCGTCGTGCAGCCACAGTGACGAATCGCCGATCGGCCCGTCGGTGGGCGACGTCAGCGACTGGATCATGACCTGCAGGCCGTCCAGGTCGATGACCTCGTCCGACTCGGGCGACACGAACGTCCGGAAACCGACATCGCGCAACGCGTCCTCGAGCTCGGACGTCGGGTAGTCGGGCAGCAGCACCGTGATGTCCTTGCGGACGTGGCGGCGCAGGTGGTCGGGATCGAAGTGGTCGCGGTGCAGGTGGCTGACGAACAGGTAGTCGGCGCGGCCGAGCGCGTCCCAGTCCAGCTGCGAGTTGTCGGGGAACGGGAACCACGACCCGAAGTACGCGGGGTTGACCCACGGGTCGGTCAGGACGCTGCCGTGCGCGGTCTCGATCAGCACGCTGGCGTGCCCAAGGCCGGTCACTCGCATGACCGCAACGGTATCGGCTGGCTACTCGCCGGCCAGTAGCGACCACACCTCCACGTCGTGTCGCTCGCCGTTGAACGCAAAGGCGGATCGGAGCACTCCGTCACGGCTCATGCCCAGCCGCCGGGCCACAGCGATGCTGCGCGTGTTGTGCGGGACGCAGTGCCACTCGACGCGGGTCATGCCGCGCACGTCGAACGCCCACTGGATCAGGTGGCCGGCAGCCCGGGTGACCAGGCCTCTCCCCTGCACGTCGGGCGCCAGCCAGACGCCGACCTCGCAGACGCCCGACTCGGCGTCGAACACCCGGAACAGCGCACCGCCGACCAGGTGGGTGCCGAGCCAGATCCCGTAGATGCGGCCCGCGTCGGCCGCCTGGCGATCGGCGTAGCGCTGCAGGAAAGCACGGGCGCCGGCCTCGTCGGTGATCGAGTTCGCCCAGGGCAGCCACGGCGCGAGATGCGGCCGGGACTCGTCCACGTACGCCGCGAACTCCGCCGCCTGCCACGGCTCCAGTGTCCTGAGCTCGGCGTCGTCGCCCAGCGCCAGCGTCAGCATCGCGTCCTCCGTACATAACGAACGTTGGGTACGTACTATAGCTGCGTGCCAGCACCGACCGACCACGACGCCCGCAGACGTGACGTGTCCGAGGCGGTGTGGCGCGTGCTGGCCCGGCACGGCTTCGACGGACTGACCTTGCGCGCGGTCGCCGCCGAGATGGGTGCCTCGACCGGGCTGCTCACGCACTACTTCCCGTCCAAGCAGGCGCTGATCCGGCATGCCCTGCAGGTCTCCGAGGAGCACTCGGCGAAGCGGCCCCGCCGCGGCGCGGACGCCGAGGGGCTAGCGGCCTTGCGGGCCGCGCTGCTCGACGTCTTGCCGCTCGACCCCGCAACGACCGTGATGAACCGGGTGTGGGTCAGCTCCTGGGACGTCGCCCTCGGCGATCGGGAACTCGGCGCCGCCGAGCGAGCCCGGTACCGGCGCTGGCGGGCTCGGCTGCGTCCCATTGTCGAAGCCGCGCAACGCTGCGGCGATCTGCCACGGCGCGCCGACACCGACGACCTGGTCGCGACTGTCGCGGCATTCACGCACGGGCTGGTCGTCCAGGCGCTCTTCGATCCCCGGACGTTCCCGCACAACCGTCAGGTGGTTCTGCTGGACGCCTTCTTGGACTCGCTCGCGCGTCGGTGAGGCGCACGGACCGGGCTCGGCGAGGCATGCCCGGCGCCGAAGCACACGAATCCAGCGGCGACCGCGAGGCCGTCGTCGCGGGTCTCGGATTGCGCAGCCGCCAGCGCCGAAGCCGCGGGGATACCGGCCGCCAGCCGCCGGTGGAAGGCAACCATCAGCGGTGCGGTGTCGACGTCGTGGATGGGCACGACGGACGCGATCAACTGCGCGGTCCCCTGCGCGAGGAACGTCGCGCTGAGCCCCATCAGCTCGTCGCCCAGCGGGACGACGGGCCGCCCGGTGTCGCAGGCGGCCACCACCACGGTGTGCGGAGCGCGCTCGACCTTCTCCACGTCGTAGACCATGAGCGGCCCGTCGGCGAGGCGCAGCGCGGAGAACAGCGGGTTGTCGGCGCGCACCGTGCCGTGTGCGGCCAGGTGCGCCATCGCCGCGGAGTTCAGTCCGGACGCGACGGCGTGCACCGTCGCCTGCTCGTCGAGCAGCGCCGTGGCTCCGTATGTGGCGGCCACCGCTTGCGCCTCGGCGCGCGCTCCGGGCAGGCCCGGCCCGGCGGCGACGATGACGTGGCCCGGCCGGGCGGCCCGCCCGTGCGCGGAGTGCCACAGCGCGGCGGACGGCGCCACGGTCAGCGGCCGGCCGGCGCATGAGGGCAGGATCGACCAGGGCAGCGGCTGCAGCGGACCGGTAGGCACGATGACCAGCGAGCGGTCGCCCACCTCGGGCAGCGCGGCGATGAGCAGCGTGTCGAGTCGTCCCGCCGTGTCGCGCAACAGGTCGAGCCCCGCAGCCCGGCTGTCCGGGCCGGCGTTTCGCCGTACCAGGCGATGCAGCGCGAAGGGCACCCGTTCGACCAGCGCGCGGATCTCGGCCACCGGGCCCAGCGCGGTCAGCCGCGCCTGGCCGTCGATGAGGCTGACCACGTGCATCGTCTCCTCGAACTCGACGAACTCGAGTAGCGCCGCGTCGCCGAGCGCGCCGCCCAGCTCGGCCGGCGACAGCGGCGACAGCTCCGACACCTCGTCGCCACGGTGGCGCCGGTGACGGTCGCGGACGCGCTGCTCCAGCGCGACCCGGCGCTGCCGCAGCGCCTGCGTCGCGCGACCGGCACCACGCCGCTCGTTGAGATCGCGGACGGTCATGCGCAGTTCGGCCAGCGCGCCGGCGAGCTCCGGATCGTCCGGCGGGCGCACCGGTGGGTACTGCAGGTGCCGCGCCCGGCCGAGCTCGGCCCACTCGAAGACGCGGTCCACGCTCGCGGTGTCGAACGCCATGCGCAGCCCGAGGTCGACGAGCTGGACTCGATGCCCGGACGCGTACGCGCGCAGGTCGGTGGCCCCGAGCGTCGCCGCGTGCGCGTCGAGCACGCGCAGGCCCGAACGTGCCGCGCTCTGCGCGCCACGGTCGTTGCCCGACATCCGGCGAAGCAATGCCTCGGCGTACCAGCCACCCGCGCGCAGGCTGACCGACGTGCTGCGCCGCCGCCGGCTGGCGGCCTCCAGCAGCTGGCCGGCCTGCTCCGTGCGGTCGTTCTCGATCGCGCGCCGGGCGGCCGCGAGCTGCAACTCCAGCTCGACGCCCTGCCAGCGTCCGCGCGCCGCCGCCGTCTCGCGGGCGATCCACGCAGGGCTCACCGACGCGTCAGGATCGGCCACCAGCCGGATGGTCATCGTCCGGACCCGCGCGATCGCCGCCCACTCCTGCCGACCCAGCCGGGTGAACTCGCGAGCGGCCAGGCCCGCCTCGCGCAGCGCGGTCGTCAGGTCACCGTCTAGCTGGGCGGCTCGCGCGAACATCAGACGCGCCTCGGGCAGCAGGATCTCGCGACGCTCGCTCTCGAACGCGTGCACCGCGGCTTCGGCCGCCGCGCGAGCCTCCGAGATCAGCCGTGCCGACATCAGGATCTCGCTCCGGTCGACGAGCAGCGGACCGAGCTGCGAGCCGAGCGCCCGGAACCGCTCCTCGGCGCGGTCGAGGTAGCCGAGCGCGACCGGGATGTCGCCGCGCAGCATGTTGAGGTAGCCGAAGTTCAGGTGGACGAAGCCAACGGACATCTCGAGATCCTGCTCACGACATATCCGCTCCGCCTCGAGCAGGTCGGCCTCTGCCGCAGCGAACTCACGCCTGATCGATCGGACGTGGCCCCGATTGGAGAGCACACGCTGGACCCAGACGAGGTCCTCAGCGCGGCGCAGGACGGGCAGCGCGGCACGGTAGTCCGCCACCGCCTCGTCGAGGCGTCCCACCTGGTGCAGGATCGCGCCCCGTTGCGCGATCGCCCGGGCCCGCGCCACGCCATGCAGGTCGTCCAGCGCGGCGTCGATCTCGCGCAGCCCGTCGCTGGGGCGCCCGCGCCAGTTCAGCGCGAACGCCAACGTCATCCGCGCCTCCCCAGCCAGCTGGGGCGAGCCGGCGCGAAGGCCCAGCGCCACTGCCCGGCGCAGGTGCCGGACCGCCGCGTCGATGTCCTCCAGGTGAAACGCAGCCAGCCCCCGGGCGCGCGCGGCGATCGCCGCGGCGGCGACGTCGTCGGCCGACTGGGCGGCCTGAGCCGCCTCGGTGGCGAGCACCGCGGCGCGGCGCGGGTCGGCCTCGGCGAGACGCAGCGCCTCCAGCGCTCGCTCGGCCGGCGCGCTGATCACTTGCGCAGATCCATCCTGCTGGCACCATGCACGTCAACAGTCTCGGGCATGCGGACGTATCAGGGGCGGGTTTGCCTGCCTCCGTCTGGTCAGAGATACCGCTAGGCCACTCATGGAGGGCACTGACTATGCCGGTAGGCAGCACACGCGAACGCTTCATCACCGACGAGATGGTCGTCGCGATCCCCCACCAGGATCTCGTCCTCGGCGAACTGGCTGACCTGGCCGACCTGATCGTCAACGCGAGGATCGACAAGTCCGACCCGCGGCTCGGCCTGTCCCTGATCAGCGTCGTCCACGCGCAGCGAGCCTACGGCGACGACGAGGGCGCCGCGCTGAACCAGGTATTGGGCAGGATTCGCGACCGCTGCGCCGAGCGCTACGACAAGTGGGTCCCGACGATCGGCAAGAACCGGCTGCTCGAGCGCATCGACGGCGCCGGATACATCGGCGGCGGCGGTGTCGACGGCACCGGCTACATCGGCGGCGGCGCTATCGACAGCGCGGGCTACATCGGCGGCGGGGGCGGCGGCGTCCCGACCCCGTGCGCAGCGGCCGACCTGCCCGAGCCGCCGGCCGGCGAGCGCGGCCGCGACGTCAAGGTCGCGATCCTCGACACCCGGCTCTACCCGCACCCCGACCTCGCCGGGCGGTACTACGTCGAGGATCAGGACGCGCTGCTCCACCAGGCCGACAAGCTGCCCTACCACTCCGGGCACGCCACGTTCCTCGCCGGGCTGATCAGCCAGCGCGCGCCGATGGTCGAGCTGGAGATCCACAACGTGCTCAGCGACGAGCGCGCCGTGGCGACGGCCTGGGACGTCGCCACGAGAATCGCGCAGTTCGCCGGCTCGGACGTCGGTGTGCTGAACCTGTCGCTCGGCTGCTACACCGACGACGGCGCGGCCCCGCTGCTGCTCGCGCGTGCGGTCGAACTGCTGACACCAGGCGTCGTCATCGTCGCAGCGGCGGGCAACCACGGCGCGGGCACGTCGCCGGCCGGCCGACTGACGGCGCACACGCCGTTCTGGCCCGCGGCCCTGGACGACGTCGTCGCCGTCGGGGCGCACGACGCCGACGGTGAGCGCGCCTCGTTCAGCCCCGTCGCCCCGTGGATCTCGCTGAGCGCGCCCGGCGTCGATGTGAAGAGCACCTACCTGGCCGGCGGGGTGCTCGTGCCCGGCGACGACGGCGAGACGGTCGAACGGACGTTCGGCGGCTACGCGTCCTGGAGCGGCACCTCGTTCGCCGCCGCGACGGTCAGCGGCGAGATCGCCGCCGGTACGGTTCCGGGCGTGCGCGGCGCGCGCGAGGCGCTCAACGACCTGCTCAGGCAGTCGGCCGGTCAGGCAGGCGCTGACATCTGGGCCTACGATCAGCGTGCGGGTTAAGTGAGCTACATGGACCACTTGAGCGTGGTGGCGACACTGTCAGAGGGGGCGGCTGATGCGCGACGATCCGATCGTCATCGCGCTCGTCGGCCGCGCCCGCGACGGCGACCAGGCCGCGTGGAACCAGATCGTCGAGCGGTTCGCACCGCTCGTGTGGTCGATCTGCCGGCGGTTCCGCCTGTCGGACGCGGATTCCCACGACGTCGGGCAGAGCGTCTGGCTGCGGCTCGTCGAGTACCTGCCGGCGTTGCGCGAACCAGCGGCACTGCCGGGCTGGCTGGCAACCACGACCCGCCGCGAGTGCATGCGGGTTCAGCGCGGGGCCTGGCAGCGCGAGCGCCAGCTCACCGAGCCGGAACTGAACCTGCCCGCCGACGAAGAGACGACCCAGGTCGACAAGTGGCTGATCGAAGCCGAGCGCAACTCCGCGCTGCGCGAGGCATTTGCGCACCTCGGCGAGCGGTGCAAGCAGTTGCTTTCGCTGCTGATGCGCGACCCGCCCATCGCCTACTCTCACATCAGTGCACAACTGAGCATTCCGGTCGGCAGCATCGGGCCGTCCCGGGCGCGGTGCCTGGACAAGTTGCGCCGAAGCCCGTCCGTTGTCGCCCTCGTCGGCGCGAGCGGCGGTGAGCAGCGTGACGAACGCATGGTTGAGCGATGACGACGCCCTGCTGACGGCCGTCACGGAGGCGCTGCACGAGCAGAGCGACGTGCCGGCGAGCTTCGTCGACGCCGGCGTCGCGTCCTATGCCTGGCACAACATCGACGCCGAGCTCGCGGCGCTGACCTACGACTCGTCGCGGGACGTGCTCGCCGGGGCGTCGACCCGGTCCGAGCCGGCCGAGCTCCGGTGCCTGACGTTCGACGCCAACCACCTCACGATCGAGCTCGAGATCATCTCCGGCACATTGCATGGGCAGGTCGTCCCGCCGCAACGGGGCACGATCGAGCTGCGGCACGCCGGTGGCACGGTAACGACGGCCGAGATCAACGACGTCGGCTACTTCACCGCCGCGCCGCTGCCCGAGGGCACGTTCCGGCTCTACTGCAACACGAACAGCGGCGTCGCCGTGCTGACGGACTGGATCACGCTGTAGCCGCCGCCCGCCAGTCCTGCTCCAAGATCGACATCAGCACCTCGTCGTACCAGTGCCCGTCGTGCAGCAGCGCCTCGCGGCGCCGCCCCTCCTCGACGAAGCCGGCCTTGCGGTACGCGGCGATCCCCTGCAGGTTGTAGCCGGCCACGTCGAGCTGGATGCGGTGCAGGCCGAGCTCGCGGAAGCCGTAGGACACGATCACCCGCACGGCGTCCGTGCCGTAGCCGCGCCCGACGAACTGCCGGCCGAGCACGATGCCGAGCGTGGCCAATCGGACCTTGAGCCCGATTCCGAACAGGCTGACGTGGCCGACGAGCTCGGGCGCGTCGCCGAGCGTCTCGACGGAGAACCCGGCGGTTGTGGACTTGTTCGCGACCCACTCGGCCACTTGCTCGCGCGTCGCGGCCTCCGACCGCGGGAGCACGACTGCAGCTTGGGTGGCCTTGATCGCCGGGTCCATCAGCCAGGCGGCCACTGCCGGCAGGTCGTCGTCGCGGGTGGCGCGCAGCCGAACCCGCTTGCCGAGCAGCAGCTCGTCGCCGTAGGCGAAGGCGTCGTCCTGGTCGCGCAGCTCAGTCATGAGCCGGCCTCCGCCGTGAGCATCGCAGCGAGTACCGCAGGGAGCGCCAGCGACCGAGGAACGCAGCGAGGAGCGGAGCGGCGGAGGCCGGCGGGAGGCGCAGTCATGCGTCCGATCTTGCCTCAGCGATGTACGGCAGCAGCGCCCGCAGTGCCTTGCCGCGGTGGCTGATCAGATCCTTCTCAGCCGGCGGCAGCTCGGCGTTCGTGACGTCGAAACCGTCTGCGACGAAGATCGGGTCGTAGCCGAACCCGTTGGTCCCCCTGGGTTCGCGGACGAGCCGGCCGGACATGCGGCCCTCGACGACGTTCTCGGCGCCGGCGGGCGTTACCAGTGCGGCGGCGCAGACGAACGTGGCGCCGAGCCGCTCGTCCGGCGTGTCGGCGAGCTGTTCGAGCACCAGTTGCAGGTTCGCGTTGTCGTCCTTGCTCTTGCCGGCCCAGCGCGCCGACAGCACGCCTGGCATTCCGTTCAGCGCGTCGACGGCCAGGCCGGAGTCGTCGGCGACGGTCAGCAGGCCGCTGCGCACCGCTCCCTCGCGGGCCTTGAGCAGCGCGTTCTCGGCGAACGTCGCGCCCGTTTCGGGTAGCTCGTCGTAGTACGGCACGTCGTCGAGCCCGACCACCTCGACGTCGAGCAGTTGGTCGAGGATGCGCCGCAGCTCCGCCAGTTTCTTGACGTTGCGCGTGGCCAGCAGCACCTGGGTCACGCGCCGAGGGCCTCGGACTGGAACTTGGCCAGCTGCGCGCAACCCCCGACCGCGAGGTCGAGCAGCGCGTCGAGCTCGTCTCGTCGGAACGGCCGGCCCTCGGCGGTGCCCTGCACCTCAACGAACGTGCCGTCGCCGGTGACCACCACGTTCATGTCCGTCTCGGCGCGCACGTCCTCGTCGTACATCAGGTCCAGGCGCGGCTCGCCGTCGATGACGCCGACGGACACCGCCGAGATCGAGTTGACGATCGGATTGGGCCGGGCCAGTGCCCCCTTGCCGCCGAGCCAGCGCACGGCATCGGCCAGCGCCACGAACGCGCCGGTGATCGCCGCCGTGCGAGTGCCGCCGTCGGCCTGGAGCACGTCGCAGTCGATGGAGATCGAGTTCTCGCCGAGCGCGGACAGGTCGATCGCCGCCCGCAACGAGCGGCCGATCAGCCGGGAGATCTCGTGCGTTCGCCCGCCGATCCGGCCCTTCACCGACTCGCGATCGTTGCGGGTCAGCGTGGCGCGCGGCAGCATCGCGTACTCGGCCGTCACCCAGCCCAGCCCGCTGCCCTTTCGCCACCGCGGGACACCCTGGACGACGGACGCGGCGCAGAGCACCTTCGTCTCGCCGAACTCGATCAGCGCCGAGCCTTCGGCGTACTTCTGCCAGTGCCGGGTGATCGCAACCGGGCGGAGCTGGTCGGGCGCGCGATCGTCAGGACGAGACATGCCACCGAGCGTATCCGGACCCCCTGTCAGCGCCGTGCCAGCGCGTGCCAGCGCGCTGTGCGGACCGTGCCAGCGCACCGGGCGAGCATCGCCGCATGACATACGCAATCGAAGCTGAAGGTCTCGTCAAGCGGTTCGGCACCACCACGGCCCTCGCCGGCGTCGACCTCGCCGCGCGCCAGGGCACCGTCCTGGGCGTGCTGGGCCCCAACGGCGCCGGCAAGACCACTGCCGTGCGCATACTCGCCACGCTGCTGCAAGCCGATTCGGGCACCGCCCGGGTCTCGGGATACGACGTCGTCCGCGATCCGCAGAAGGTCCGCCAGAACATCGGGCTCACCGGGCAATACGCGTCCGTCGACGAGGATCTCACCGGCACCCAGAACCTCGTCCTGATCGGCCAGCTGCTGGACCTGCCCACCTCGCAGGCCCGGGCCCGTGCCCAGGAGCTACTCGAGTGGTTCGACCTGACCGAGGCAGCAGGGCGGATGGCCAAGACCTACTCCGGCGGCATGCGCCGGCGGCTCGACCTGGCCGCGTCGCTCGTCGGCCGGCCGGCCGTCGTGTTCCTCGACGAGCCGACCACGGGCCTGGACCCCGGCAAGCGCGAGGACATGTGGGACGTCATCCGCGACCTGGTCGCCGACGGCTCGACCGTGCTGCTCACGACGCAGTACCTCGACGAGGCCGACGCGCTCGCCGACGAAATCACCGTCATCGACCACGGCCGAGTCATCGCTCATGACACACCCGACGGCCTCAAACGCATCGTCGGCGGGCAGCACCTCGAGGTCCGCCCCGCGGACCCGGCCCGCCTCGACGACGTGCGGCGGATCCTCGGCGAGATCGCGTCGAGCACACCGGTGTCGTCCGGGCGCGGAGTGCTCAGCGTCCCGGTCGAGGGCGACGCAGCCCTCGCGTCCGCCGTGCACCGGCTCAGCGCAGCCGGCATCACGGTCACCGAGCTGTCCCTGCACCTGCCGAGCCTGGACGAGGTGTTCTTCACCCTCACCGGCCGGCACACCGGCACCGATTCAGAGGAGAACGCAGCATGACCACGCTCCCCGCCTCGACCCTCCACTCCGCACCTGCACCCCGCAAAATCGCTGACGCGATTTTGCGGGGGCCCCGCCCGCGCTCCGTTCCTCGCTTCGCTGCGGTACTCGCTGCGATGCTCATGAAGGGTCTCGTCTCATGACCACCACACTCACCGCCCCGGCGCCTGCGCCCCGTGCCGCGTCCACGCCTGCGCGAGCCGCCACCGCGGCCGGGCCGGCGCGGACGCTGCGGCACGCCGTCGCGCTCGCCCGGCGCAGCCTGATCAAGACCTGGCGCACGCCCGAGGCGCTGATCGACGTCACCATCCAGCCGATCATCTTCTTGCTGCTGTTCACCTACGTGTTCGGCGGGGCGATCTCCGGCGGGTCGCAGCACGCCTACCTGCAGTTCCTGCTGCCCGGCCTGCTCGGCCAGGGCATCGCCATGGCCGGCATCGCGCTCGGCCAGAACCTGAACGCGGACATCGAGAAGGGCGTCTTCGACCGGTTCCGATCGCTGCCGATCGCCCGCTCGGCACCGCTCGTCGGAGCGGTGCTGGCCGACGTCGCGCGGTACATGATCTTGTGCGCGATGTTCCTCGGCTTCGGCTACCTGATCGGCTTCCGCATCGAGACCAACCCGCTGGCGGCCGCCGCCGCGGTGGCGATCTCGCTCGGGTTCGCACTGTCCTTCTGCTGGATCTCGGTATGGGTCGGCATGATCGCCCGCACGTCCGGCGCCGTGCAGGGCATCATGATCTTGCTGGTTCTGCCGCTCAGCTTCGGCAGCAACGTGTTCGTCGGCACCGGGACGCTGCCGGGATGGATGCAGGCCTTCGTCAAGGTCAACCCGATCTCGCACCTCGTCGGCACCGTGCGCGGGCTGGTGCTGGGCGGGCCGGTCACGTCGCACCTGCTCTGGACGCTGCTGTGGATGGCGATCCTGCTCGTGACATTCGTGCCGCTGGCGCTTCGGGCCTACCGGCGCCGCGCCTGATCCCTCAGTCCAGCACGGCCGGGTCGAGCCGGGCGATCGCCGCTTCGCGGTCGAGCGTCCGGCCGCGGTCGTACGCGGTGTCGAACGGAGCGTCGCCGAGCGCCTCGCGCAGAGTGGCCGTGAGCTCCTTGATGTCGAGGTTCGTGGCGTCGTCGGCTCCGCGAAGGCGCGTCGCGGCGCCGAGCATCTCGACCGCATCGAGCGGTAGGCCGGTCCGTTCCGCGAGCGCGGCGACGACGACGCCCACGGACGCAACGATCGGCATGTCTTTCGTCCCGATCGCCGCCTCATACGCTCGCACCAGGCCCTCCCGCGCGACGTCGGGCTGATCGTCGACGAGATCCAGCCTGGCCGCGATCGCCAGGATCAGTGCCCTGCCGTGCCCCTGGATCGGATGGGCCGGCGGGATGTCGCCGAGCCTGCGCAGTGACTCGTCCCGAAGCCGCCGCGCCTCGGCCATGTCGCCGGCCAGGCGGGCGCACTCGGCCATGACCGAGCGGGCAAACAGCGACTCCATCACCGAGCCGGTGGCCTCGCTCATCTGATCGGCAATCTGGACGAGCCGCTGCGCCTCGGCCATCTCACCGTTACGCAGGCGCAGGCCGGCGAGACGCACATGCATGAGCGCCTGGTCCTCGCGCGCGCCCATCTCGACGACGAGCCCGAGCGCCTCCTCGTAGCTGGCGATTGCCTCGTCGAGTTCGCCGTTGACGGTCTTGAGCTGGCCGAGCATCTGCAGGCTGTTCGCCAATCCCCACCGATCGCCGAGCTCGCGGAACTCGCGCACTGCCTGCTCGGCGTCGACGCGCAGCGACTCGAGGTCGCCGCTGTTCTCCGCGACCGCCGCCCGGAACGAGCGCAGCGCGGCTCGCACCCAAGGATCGGTAGTCGCGAACGACTCCTCGATCAACCGCTCGACCCGGTCCAGATCGCCGGAGAACATCGCCACGACGGGCTTCAGCAGCGCCAGCAACGGGATCGACGTGGTGTCGACGTCGTCCAGCCGTGCGCTCAGGTCGGCGATGCGCCGCTTGCCGTCCTCGAGATCCTCCGTCGGCAGGAGCGCCGGCGAGATGGTCGAATTCATGACCCGGATCGCCTCGCCGACCAGCCTCGTCTGCGGATCCGTGTCGCCGGGTAGGTCGAGGGCGAAGCTGATCCACGTGACGGCTTCGGCGTGGCTGCCGAGCAGCGACCAGTACCAGCCGACAGAGACGGCCATGTCGAGCGCCGCCTGCGCGTCGCCCTGGTCGCCGAGGTGCCGCAGGGCGGCGAGCACGTTGTCGCGCTCGGCGTTCAGCAGCGCGATCCAGACCAGCTGCTCCGGGCGGCGCAGGTGCGGCTCGGCCTCCGTGACCAGCTCGGCGAAGTAGGCCGCGTGCGCCGCGCGGATGCCGGTCAGCTCGCCGCGCTCGGCCAGCCGCTCCTGGCCGTACTCGCGGATGGTCTCCAGCATCCGGTACCGGACATCGGTTTGGCCGGACTCCTGGAGCAGCGACTTGTCGACGAGGGACGCGAGCAGGTCCAGGACGTCGTCCGCCGGCACGTCGTCGTCGGCGCACACCGCCTCGGCGCTGCGCGGCGTCGCGCCGGCCGGGAACACCGCGAGCCGCTCGACCAGCGTCCGTTCCGGCGGGGTGAGCAGGTCCCAGCTCCACTCGACGACGGCGCGCAGCGTGCGATGGCGTGGCAGCGCGGTGCGGCTGCCGCCGGTCAGCAGCCGGAACCGGTCGGAGAGCCGTGCCGCGATCTCGTCGATCGGCAGCGAGCGCAGCCGGGCGGCGGCGAGCTCGATGGCCAGTGGCAGCCCGTCGAGGCGGCGCACGATCTCGATAGCGGCACGCACGTTCGTGTCGTCGATCTGGAAGTCCGGACGGACGGACGCCGCCCGGTCGGCGAAGAGGCGCACCGCGGGGAATTCCAAGGCCTCGACCGCCGGAGCGTCCGGCGCCGGCTGGCCGAGCGGCGGGACGACGATCAGCGACTCGCCGAAGATGCCCAGCGGTTCGCGGCTCGTGGTCACGACGCGCAGCGCATGGCACCGGGCGAGCAGCTGATCGGTCAACTCGGCGGTCGCGTCGATGAGGTGCTCGCAGTTGTCCAGGACGACGACCGCGCGCTTGTCGCCGAGTCCGTCGAGCAGCCGGCTCATCGCGTCGCGTGGCGTCATCTTGGTGGGCTGCTCGAGCAGGTGCGACTCGCGCAGGCCGAGCGAGCCGAGAACGGTCTGCGGCACGTCCGCGGCATCGGTCACCGACGCGAGCTCGACGAACCAGATCCCGTCCGGGACGCCGTCGACGAGTACCGCCGCCGCCTCGACCGCAAGCCGCGTCTTGCCCGCGCCGCCCGGCCCGACGAGCGTGACCAGCCTGCCCTCGTCGAGCAGCTTGCCGATTCGCGCGACCTCGTCGTCGCGGCCGACGAAGCTGGTCAGCTGGGCGCGGAGGTTGGTGCGGGGCGCCGCACTTGCCGCTGCCGCGGCGGTGCCCCCGCGGAGCACGGCAAGGTGGATCTCGCGCAGCTCGGCGGACGGGTCGACGCCCAGCTCGTCGGCCAGCCGGGCGCGCATCCGCTCGTACTCCGCGAGCGCCTCGGCCTGGCGGCCCACTCCGGCGAGTGCCTTCACGCGCTGGCCTGCGATCCGCTCATCGAGCGGATGATCCGCGGCCAGGGCGTCGAGCTCCGCGACGACCTGCGCGCCGTTGCCCAGCGCGAGGTCGGCGTCGATGCGGTCCTGGATCGCGGTCAGCCGCAGGTCGTCCAGCCGGCTCACCGTCGCGGCGGCGAACGGGGCGTCCTCGACATCCGCGAGCGCCGGACCGCGCCACAGGGCGAGGGCCTCGCGCAGCACGCTCGCCGCTTTGCTCTGCGTACCGCTGCGCAACGCCTCGGCGCCGGCGCGCGCGAGCTGCTCGAAGCGATTCGCGTCGACGTCGCCGGGATCGATCGCGAGCCGGTACCCGACCGGCGACTGGCCGACCAGCCCGGCGCCGCCGAGGGCGCGGCGCAGCCGCGACACGAGCGACTGCAGGGCGTTGGCCTCGTCGGCGGGTGGCTGATCGCCCCACACGGCGTCAACCAGCGCCGCCCCGCTCACCGGCCGGCCGGCGTCGAGCGCGAGCCGGATCAGCAGGCGGCGCAGCCGGGAGCCGGCGACGTCGACCATTTCGTCGCCGCTTCGCACCTCGAGTGGGCCGAGGATCCCGATTTGCACGGCTCCACTGTCCCAGAACTCGGTGACGGACAATTGCGCCATGCTCAGCGAGACCATCAGCGTGCGTACCGGGAGCGCGGCCCGCGTGCACGACCTCACCGACGCGTGCGCCCGCTTCGTCGCCGGTCAGGGCGACGGTCTGCTCAACGTCTTCGTCCCGCACGCGACTGCCGGCATCGCGATCCTCGAGACCGGCGCGGGCAGCGACGCGGACCTGCTCGAGGTATTGGACGAGCTGCTACCCCGCGACGGCAGGTGGCAGCACCGGCACGGGTCGCCCGGCCATGGTCGCGATCACGTCGTGCCGGCGTTCATCGCGCCGTCGGCGACGGTGCCGGTGCTGGCGGGCCGCCCGCAACTCGGTACCTGGCAGTCGATCTGCCTGGTCGACACGAACATGGACAATGCGAACCGGACGGTGCGGCTTACGTTCCTGCCGGGCTGAACCGGTTTTGGCCGTTCGGACCGCCATCGGCGGTCCGAACGGCCAAAACCGACCTCAGATCCAGTAGACGGCGCCGGGCTGGGCCGCTTCGACCGACCCGCCGAACGTCGAGGCCGCCTCGGCCACGGCGACATCGCGCGATCCCCACGGCGGCACGTGCGTGACGATCAGCCGGTCGACTCCCGCCCGGGCGGCGTGGTCGCCCGCCTGCTTGCCGGTCAGGTGCAGATCGGGGACATACGGCTCGTCCGGGCCGAACGAGGCCTCGCAGAGCAGCACGTCGGCGCCGTGCGCCAGGGACACCAGCGCCTCGCTCTCGCCGGTGTCGCCGGAGTAGACGAACGTGCGATCGCCGACGCTGAGGCTGATCGCGTACGCCGGCACCGGATGGTTCACCGACGCGACCGAGACCGCGAACGGGCCGAGCTCGCCGCTGCGAGGGGTGGAGAAGTCGAACAGCTCCTGCAGGCCGAGCTTGCGCGCGAGCGGGTCGTAGGCGGCTTCGATGCGCGACCTCGTGCCGGACGGCCCGATCACCGGGATGCGCGCATCGGCGCGATCGGGCCCGTAGCGCAGGACGTTCACGTACGCCGCGAGATCCAGGCAGTGGTCACCGTGCAGGTGCGAGAGCACGATCGCGTCGACCTCGTGCGGCGCGACGTGCTGCTGCAACGGGCCGAGTGCGCCATTGCCCAGATCGAGCACGACCCGGTAGCCGTCCTCTTCGAGGAGGTACCCGGAGGCAGGCGAGTCCGGGCCGGGCAGCGTCCCCGAGCAGCCGAGCACCGTCACCTTCACGCGACACCTCCGACGGGATGTGCCGCCACGGCGGCGACATCGAGGACGTCCGGCCCGAGGAAGCGGCGGCTCAGCCGGGCGAACGGCTCGGCCGGCCCGGTCGCCCGGAACACGTGCCGCGGCGGTGGCGCGTCGTCCGGGCGCAGCAGGTCCGCGCCGAGCAGCACGCGGTAGACGTCCTTGGCGGTCTCCTCGGCGCTCGACACCATCGTGACCGAGTCGCCCATGACGACCGACAGCAGGCCGGTGAGCATCGGGTAGTGCGTGCAGCCGAGGACGAGCGTGTCGACGCCCGCCTGGTTGAGCGGAGCGAGGTAGGACTCGGCCAGGCCCAGCAACTGCCGCCCGCTCGTCACGCCGCGCTCGACGAAGTCGGCGAAGCGCGGGCACGCGGCGGCGAACACCTCGACGCCGGCCGCGCCGAACGCGTCCTGGTACGCCCCGCTGGTGATGGTGGCGCGGGTGCCGATGACGCCGACCCGGCCGTTGCGGGTGGCAGCGACCGCGCGACGGACTGCCGGCAGGATGACCTCGACGACCGGGACCTCGTAACGCTCCCGCGCGTCGCGCAGGCAGGCCGCGCTGGCGCTGTTGCAGGCGATGACCAGCGCCTTGACCCCGGACTCGACCAGCTCGTCCATCAGCGCCAGCGAGTAGCTGCGCACCTCGGCGATCGGCTTGGGACCGTACGGGCTGTGCGCGGTGTCGCCGATGTAGTAGAGCGCCTCGTGCGGCAACTGGTCGAGCACCGCACGGGCGACGGTCAGCCCGCCGACGCCGGAGTCGAGCATGCCGATCGGGGCGCCGGCACGGTCAGCGGGTTGAGCCACGCCGTCAGGATACGGAGTCCGCCTGCGCGGATCGCGCCGCAGGCTCATGCCGCTGCGTGCTCATGAACTCGGCCGAGCCATTCGCCGACGAGGGCGTGTACGAGGTCGACCTGCTCGTGCAGCAGCGCATGCCCGGCGCGGTCCAGGACGGCGAACGTCGCCCGCGGGTAGTGCTCGAGCAGGTCCCATTGGCTCGTGTAGCCGACGCTGGAGTCCTGGCGGCCGGCGAGGATCAGTGTCGGATGCGGGTAGGCGGCCCCGCCCTCCGGACGCTCGCGCAACTGCCACCGTTCGAAGATCCGGCCCAGTGCCGACCTGTCGACGAGCGGGACCGAGGGCGCGACGTACGCCCGGAACCTGCGCAGTGTCTCGGGCGTCTGCACCACGAGGTAGTTGCGGTACTCGGCTTCGAGCTCGGGGCTGAGCACGCCGTCCAGCTCGCCCGACTCGTGAATGACGACGTGGTCCGGCACGTCGCGCGAGTGCTCGCCGATGGCGCAGACGAGGGCCAGTCCGACGGCCCGGTCAGGTCGCCGGTTCGCGATGGCCCGGGCCAGGTAGCCGCCGTAGGACTGGCCGATGACGACGAACTCTTCGTCGCCGATGACTCGATCGACCAGGCCGAGCAGGACGTCGACCACGTCGTCGTTACTCGCGATCGTGGCCGGTGCCGGCGTGTGGCCCATGCCCGGCAGGTCGGGGTAGATGCGTCGATAGCCGGTTCGCGCGGTGAAGAACGGTTCCAGAGCGCCGGAGATCTCGCGATGGTCGACACCCGCGCCGTGCAGGGCGAGAACGGGCAGGCCACTGCCGAATTCGGCGTAGTTGACGTCGTCATCCATGCGGCGAGCGTAGAGACGGCCGGTGACAGAACCCGCTACTGCGCCGGGACGCGTTTCTGGTTTCGCGCGCGCCGCGGGTGCAGCAGCCAACCGGTGAGGATGCCGGCGCCGAAGCTGCAGACGTGCGCCTGCCACGACGAGTTCGAGTTGATGGACGGGAGCAGGCCCCCGAACAGCCCGCTGAAGAAGAACGCGACGAGCACGGCAGCGGCGATCCACAGGATTCGGCGGGAGAAGTACGCGCGGGCCAGCAGGTAGCCCATCCAGCCGAAGATCAGCGCGCTGCAGCCGACGATCAGCTGGTTCGGCGCGATCAGCCAGGTCGCGACGCCGCCGACGACGCCGACCAGCGCCGTGACGACCACCCAGACACGTACGCCGGAGAGCAGGATCGCCCAACCGAGCAGCACGAACGGGCCCGTGCTCGACAGCAGCTGCCAGGCGCTCGTGTGCAGGAACGGACCGGCCACGATGCCCCACAGGCCGGACACGTGGCGCGGCCGCAACCCGAAGCGATCCAGGCGATGGTCGTCGACGGCATTGGCGATCGCGACTCCCCACAGCACGGCGGCGAACACCGCCATGACGACGAGCGCGCCGCCCCAGCTCGTCGGATCGAACGGCGGCTCGTCTCCGGACGCCGAACGGAGCTTGGGGATTCGTGGCGCAGGGCCGTCGCTGGGCTCCGTCACGCCAATCAGCCTAGGACGTGTCTCCCAGTCCCAGTCGAGGAGCCGATACCGGGGTTGTATCGGCGACGAGGACAACGTAGCCAGGCGCCGATCCGAGCGACGCGCAGCAGAGCATGGGGCTGGGAGACACGTCCTAGGTGTTCTGGGCGGTGACCATTATCTGGTGGTAGCCGGTGGCCCCGGACGGGGGCGGGTCGCGATGCCGGGCGTCCTGTAGCACGCCGTGGGCGTCCGAGGCGCGAACGCGAAGGGTGTGCTGCCCGGCCGAGTCCGCGGTCCACGGGAACACCCACTGCCGCCAGGTGTCAGTCGACGGCACCGGCGCGAGCCGGGCCTGCTGCCACGCGCCGGAGTCGACCTGCACCTCGACCTTCGACACGCCGACGTGCTGGTCCCAAGCCACGCCCGCGACGGCCACGGTCTGCCCGACCGGCACCTTGGTGCCGTAACCGGGTGTGTCGATGCGTGACGCCAGGCGGATCGGACCCTTCGCCGCCCAGCCGCCTTGTACCCAGTACGCCTGCGCCTTCTCGAATGTGGTGGCCTGCAGGTCGACGATCCACTTGCACGCCGACACGTAGCCGTACAGGCCGGGAACAACCATCCGCACCGGGAATCCGTGCTCGATGGGAAGCGGCTCGCCGTTCATGCCGACGGCGAGCATCGCGTCGCGGCCGTCCATGACCACCGCTGTGGGCGATCCGATCGTCATGCCGTCCTTCGACGTCGCCAGCAGCTGATCGGCGTTCGGGTCCACGCCGGCCTCGCGCAACAGGTCGACGAGCCGTGCGCCGAGGAACCGTGCGTTGCTGACGAGCGTGCCGCCGACGACGTTGGAGACGCACGTGAGCGTGATCCACCGCTCGATCAGCGGGCGCGCGAGCAGCTGGTCATACGTCAGCGTCAGCTCGCGGTCGACCATGCCGTGGATGCGCAACTGCCACGACTTGGGATCGATCTGCGGGAACGTGAGCGCCGTGTCGATCCGGTAGAAGTCCGTGTTCGGGGTGGCGTAGGGCACCTTGCTCTTGCCGAGGTCGGTGCCGTTGGCCAGAGGCGGCGCGGGGTCGGCGGGCGCGGGCAGGCGCAGCGCCGAGCGCGCCTTGGTCACGTCGTGGCGGGCGTGTTGCAGAGCGCGTCCACCGAATCCGCTGACGAGGGCCAGCCCGGCCGCGGCCGCGCCGCCTTGCAGGAACTGCCGCCGGCTCGGCCGGAGCGCGCCGGGTTCGCCGGCCTGGATGATCGAGGGCACGACGTCCGAGCCCTGGTGCGCGGCTGCGGTGAGCGCGCAGTAGACACCGACGGCACCGAGCACGGCGACGCCCGCGATGCCGGCCCACAACCACCGGACGGCGAGCAGGCCGACTATCACGGCGAGCACGGCGATGCCGAGGTAGATGCCGGTCAGCAGCACGTGCTTGTCGTTGGTGCCGAACTCGCGGATCGCCCATCGCTTGACCGACTCGGGCGTGAGCGCGATGAACCGGTTGCCGACGGCGATCACCGGGCTCGCGGCCGGACGCACGAACGCCGCCACCAGCTCGCCGACGCCGATCGCGATGCCGGCCGACAGCAACCCGACGAGGGCCCCGACACCGGCCGCGACGCGCTTCACCTCACCATGGTGGCCGACGCGACGGGTGAATGACCATCAATGACCATTACGGCCCGCGAACGGATGTCGCGCTCCGTCGAAGTCGCAGTCCAGAAACACCGTGTTGGACAGGTTGCCGGCAATCCTCGCCTGGCGGAATGAACACCGCTGGAACACGGCCAAGCCCTTGACTCGCTCGATGTTGATCACCGCGTAGTCGAGCCGGCAGTCGCCCAGGTAGACGTCCGTCAGCTGGTCGAACTGCACTCGCCAGCCGACAGCACGGCAGTTCAGCAGCTCGACGCGTCGAGCAGAGACGCGATCCCACAACGCGTTGGACAGGTCGGCGCCACGGCATACCACGTCATCCAGCGTCAACGCCCGGAACGTCGTCTCGGACAGGTCAGCGACGTCGAGCAGCGACTGCGCGATGCTGCCCTCGGTGTGCTCGCCCTTGTGCTCGCCGCCTACCCGTTCGCCGACGACCTCGACGTCCCCGCACAGGGGCGTGCCGGCGTCAGTCAGCTCGTCCAGATCGATGTTCGGCCGCTGCATCGATCGGCCCTCGGGTAGCTCCCGAAACTCCACGCAGGCAGCGTAATCAAGGCTCAGGCGGCGGCCCGGCGCAGCAGGTCGCGCGCGGCTGCGTCGGTGCCCGAGAGCTAGCCGACCGCCCGGACGGTCACGGTGTGGCCGCCCGCGCCGATGCCCTGCACGGTCACCGAGCCGTCCTGCGGCTGCACCAGACGGCGAGTGCCGTCCACCGTGAGTTCGACCTGCGCGCCGTCCGCCGGTACGGCCATGTCGCCGGACGTACCCGCGGGCACCGTCAGGGTCAGCGTGAACGTGCCTGAACCTCGGCTCCAGCTCACGTCGAGCGGCCCGTGCGGCGTGGGCAGCCGGCCCCGCGCCCAGCTGACGGTGCCCGGATGCGGCGCCACCGTCCAGGTGCTGAATCCGACGCCGGTCGGGCGGGCGCCGAGCAGGTCGTTGGTGAGCGCGGGCAGCACCCCGGTTGCCCAGCCGTGCGCCGCAGATGTGAAGCCTCCTTCGTAGAGTGAGCCGCCGGGACCGACACCCTCCCAGTCGGTGATGCCCGGGTCGTGGCTCGACATCCAGCCGTAGAGGCGCTTGATCTCCTCGATGGCCGAGTCGGCCTGGCCGCTCAGGAAGCGCGCCTCGATCTCCGGGTACGACGTGAACGCGTACACGCGCTGCGAGCCGCCGGAGATGAGCGTGTCGTTGTCCATGAACGAATTGCCATACGGGCGCGCGGTGTTCTGGGCGAGGTAGCCGAGCGCAGCACTTGCCTGGGACGGCGAAGCCACCCCGGCGACGACTGCGATCCCGTTGCCGTCCTGGGCATGGCGCACCGCGCCGGTACCGGAGTCGAGGTACGCCCCGGCCACCGGATCCCAGAGGTAGGTGTTGATTGCCGCCGCGACGGTCTGTTCGCGCTGCGCCCATCGGGCGGCGTCCGCGTCGTGGCCGAGCGCTGCCGCCATACGTGACGCGTCCGTCAAGGCCTGGACGTACAGGGCGTTGTAGTAGGTGACTTCACCGGTGCGCGGCAGGAAGGCGTAGTCGCCATACCCCCCGGTATTGTTCAGTCCCTTCTGCAAGAGGCCGCGGTCGTCGGTGACCGACGGGTACCAGCTGTCGAGCACCTTGAGCAGGTTCTGGTAGTAGGTGCTGGCGTAGGCGGTGTCGCCGGTGTACAGCACGTAGTCCCAACTCGACGTCACCCACCACAGTGGATAGTCGAACAGCGGGAGCGTGTAGTTGACGATCGACGCCGGCGGGATCCAGCCGTCGGCGCGCTGGTGTTCGGCCAGGTCGGCGAGCACGTTTCGGGCGGCAATGCCGACGTCGTGTGTGAGGTACGCGGTGCGGCCGGACACTGCGACGTCGCCGACGTACGGATCGCGGTCGCGCTTCGCGCCGTCGTGCAGGACGAGCTTGCCGTCCAGGGTGGCGCTGTCGGCGCCCCGCGGGTCGACGTCGGTGGAGCGGAACGTGTCGGTGATCAGCTCGTTCGTGTACGAGGCGTCGTACCAGTACCCGTTGAGCTGCGCGTCCGACGATTCGAACCAGCCCTTGTAGGTGTTCGGCGTGCCGAGGTAGGCGGTGAAGTCGAGCGAGACCCCCCTGATCCGTACCGTGCCGTATGGCTGGGTGTCGGGGGCGTCGTTCTTCAGCGCGTCCAGGCTGATCTTGAGGTAGCGGAAGCCGTGCAGGCCGTCCGCGCAGACCTTGTTCCCGTCGAGGCACCCGCGAGTGTCGGTCCACGTAGTCGGCGTGACCGGCACGGCGAACTGGTCGGTTCCCGGGACGATCGACTGCCCATTGTCGGAGCGGGTGAAGTCGGAGCGGTCGCTCAGGTATTGCGTGCTCTCGGAGAACGCGAGGCGCACGCCGGGGTGATTCGCAGACGCCCCGGTGAAGCTGAGCTTCGGGTAGCCGACGACGACCTTGCCGAAGTCGAGCGTGATGCTCGGCGGTGCGGGGTCCGGGGCCACCAGCGCCGGCCAGACCTCGTTGACGCGGGTGAAATCGCCTTTGCCGCTCGACTGATCCTTGGTCACCGTGATGCGGACCTGGGTTGTCGAGACCGTGCTCGTGAACGGCACCTGACGCTGTACATCCGTGTTGCCGGTGATCGACGCCACCGGCTGCCACGTCGTGCCGTCCCACGCGTCGACGGTGAAGTCCTGCGGTACACCGTCCACATTGGACAGCAGAGTGATGCCCGGCAGACTGACGTTGCTCGGCGCGGTTATGGTCAGGACATCGGGATAGGCGCCGATCGTGTCGTCGTTCCAGAACGTGTCGGTGTTGCCGTCGATGGCGTTGCCCGGCACATAGGTTCGCGGCTGGCCGTCGTTGCCGGTGTTCGGCGCGTGGAAGGACGACGCGGTCGCGGACGTGCCTGTCGGCCAAGCGGGTTTCGGCGGCGGCGCATCACGCTTGAGCGTCGCGACGCCCTGCCCGAGCGCACCCTTCGGGTTGGTCACGTCACCGGCCGTCGAGAGCACCCGCACCGGGCGGACGTCGCGGCTGGCCGGCGCGACCACGTAGCGGTGCCACGACGGAGGCGAGCCGGCCGCCGGGGCAGCCGACAGCGCGCCGCCCAGCAGCACGACGATGGCGAGCACGCTCAGGATGCGTCGGTACATGGCGAAGCCCTTCATCGTGGGTAGGCGGTCAGTTCGATGACGCGCGAGTAGTCGCCGCTGTTCGACGCCGTGATCGACAGGCGCACCGCGCTCGCCACCACCGGGTCGAACGAGACGCTGACGTGCCCGACCTGGTTGTCGCGGATCTGCCCGACCGTGCGCCACTGCCCGTCCACGAGCAGCGACACGTCTGCATCGCGCAGGCCGTACTGGGTGGCCGGGTACCGCTGCGAGTCGAGTGTGTCGACGTCCACCCGGCCGATCTCGGCGCGCGCCGCGAGGGCAACCTGCACCGTGTCGGGGAAGACGAAGATGGTGTCGTCGTTCCACCCGTTGCCGCTCCCCCAGCGATCAGAGGTCGCATCGCCGTCGATCACCGACTCGGCGGGGTAACCCGGGTGCGTGGACGAGGCGGTCACGGTGCCGAATCGGGTCGCCGGGGCAACCATGATCGGGACGTCGGCGTGGATGTCGCCGTGCTGTCCCGCCCGACGGCGACCGTCGTACTCGCCGGCGACACGCTCAGCCCGTGGTCCACTGCTGCGGTCACGGTCACCGCGCCGGACATGCCGCCGAACCGCCGTACGGTCACCGCGGTGGGCACCGTCTGCCCCGGCGCGAGGCCGATCGTGCGCGGTGCCGTCAGCGCGATCGCCCCGTCCGGCCCGACCGGCGCCATCGCCACGTGCAGGCGGACGCTCGGGCGCAGGCTCACTGGGCCGAGCAGGCCGGACGGGCGGCTGTCGCCGTGCGCGTTGGCGAGCGTGTTGGTGACCGTCACGGAGACGTCGTTGCTGCCGGCATGCAGGGCATCGGTCACGTCGAGGCGGTACGGCTGCCACAGCACCGGGTCGAACGCGTGGCCGTTGACGCTCACCTCGGCCACGTCCCGGACGTCGCCGAGGTCGAGGGTCCAGCGGTGCCGGGCCAGCTGCGCCGCGGACAGGTCGATCCCGTGCTGGTACGTGGCACTGCCTGAGTACGTCGGGTGGGTTGCCGTCCACGAGCCGAGCGGGCCGGACGTGGACGTCGAGCCGAGCTGCAACGTCCAGTCGCCGCCAAGGGCGACCGGCATGAGCGGATCGGCGACCCGGACCGTCCCGGCGAGGTACTCCCCGTCCGCGGCGGCGATAAGCGGATAGCTGCCCGGAGCCGTAGCCGTGACGTCGGCAGTCACCGAATCGTCCGCGGCGGTGAGCGACACCGCGTCGAGCCCGTCGACGGCACCGCCCGCGACGAGATGCGGCACGTCCTGCGGAGACGGCGTCGCCTGGCGGAACACGACGATCGACGTCTCGTACGGACCGAGCCGCAGCGGCACAGTGGCGGCCTGGCCGTGCACCTCGAACTGCGGGGCGGTCGCCGTGCTGCCGGTGCGCGGATCCCAGATCTCCGGTGTACGCCCGACGGGGAACGTCGCGTCGGTGTAAGCGGGCGAGCTGCTCTCGTTGTTGACCATGAAGGCGACGTCGTTGCCGGAATAGAGGCGGAGCACGCGCACGTCGGGCTGCCGCGGCGACAGAATCGCGGCAGCCATCCCGGGAACGTCACCGAGGGAAGTCGCGTCGGCGACCCGAACCACGTGGGCGGATCGGACCAGCGTGGTCAGCGCGGCATGCAGGTCGGCGTCATGCCCGTCGGCCTCCTCCGTGGGCAGCGCGCCGACCATGACGAGCGTCCCGCCGGATCCGACGAAGTCGGCGAGCGTGTGGACGGCGCCGAGCGCCAGGGTCGGCGTCTGCGGCAGTACCGCGAACCGGTAGCGCTGCGCCCCGACCGCCAGCGCGCCACCCTGCACCCGCGCGGGCGCGCGGACCGCGGGATCGCCCGCCA
>WNGI01000096.1_pt1 | contig 53815 bp, 48 predicted proteins | sample 5400621 | NCBI WGS metagenome assembly WNGI01 (sample SAMN13153374, study PRJNA577476) | soil metagenome | isolation source: 20 cm soil or saprolite under Garry oak tree replicate 1 | place: USA:California | collected 2016-06-15 | reverse complement strand
ACATATCAGGGCGGAACCGCTGCAACCGGGGTTATTCGGCGATCTTTCGGCGGCGGATGATCCTCTCTAACAACGGCATCAGGTGCCGCGGCTTGCCCGCCGGGGAGTACTGCCGCCGGACCTGCTCCTGCTCGCGCGCCTCGAGAATGCGCGGAACCCAGTCGGACTCGAGCATGGGCGAATCGCCGCCTTCCCAGGTCTTGAGATAGAAGATCCCCTTGAGCGCAGTAAAGGGGATCGCCAGGTCTTTGACCTCGCTCTGGTCGGGCGATACCAGCGAGAGGGTGACCCCATATCGGGACGGCCGCAGTTGGCGGTCGCTGTAGCCGCGGAGCACCTCGTGGTCGACGAAATGGATCGCCACCCGCTGGTAGCGGGCGATGTCCACCGGGTTGGAGGGCGGCCGTGAGTCGAGCAGGACATATTTGAGGCTGCTGAGCGGGACGAAGGCACCCCGGTTATTCGTGCCCAGGTTCAGGACACGGGTCTCCACGACGGGGCTGTCCAGCTCGCCCTTGGGGGGATCGCCGTGTAGCGTCTCCCCGTCGAGGAAGCAATAGATGGCGTGCGCCACGTTCCCCGAATTGTAAGGCGTCAGTCCCCAGAAATCTGCCTCCATCCTTGCGGGGGAGGGTCGGGGTGGGGGTCGCCCTACCTGACCAGGTAGGCGAGGCCCCGCCAGTGGGGCACGTAGTGGGCGTTGAACTGCACCATTAACCCGGCCGGGCTCTGGTGATAGTCACTCGCCCGACAGCCGGGCGGGGGGGCCGGCGCGTTCGGCGTGTAGGGTCCGCTCACCATGTTGCCGCCGTCGAGGTCGACCTGGGGCGAGACGACCTCACCCGTTACCGCGTAGCGGTTTGTGCCGTTGGAGGCACTGACCGCTCGGAGCGTGACGACCGTCCCATGCGAGCCGTTGTTGTCGGCATTGAAGACCGAGCCCCAGACCTGGAATGGATAGCCGCCCGCCGTCCCCTTGGTGCCGTCGATCTCCTCGTCCCAGGGCGATCCGTTCGGGCCGCTGATCGTATCCGTCGCCTTGATGAAGAAGGCGATGCTGTCGGTGCCACTGGAGATGAAGCTCGGCGCCGCAAAGAAGACGCTCGGCGAGGTGTTGCCACTCGTGCTGGCGGTGAACTTCGCATTGCCGTCGAAGACGAAGGTCACCCCGTTGGTCCTGTCGGCAGCCGCCGGAAGGTCTGACACGCCGCCGTAGGGGCCGTAGTGCGGTAACCCATCCGAGGTATTGGAGACGATGCCGCCGGTGATGTTGAAATCGACGTCCTGGAAGTAGTAAATCCCGTTCATAAAGCGGTAGTAATCATTGTTGTTCGTGGCGTTGATCGGGTTGATGTAGGTTCCCGGGTAGTAGACGTGAACGGTTTTCCCGTTGTAGGTAGTCGTTGTTGGAGGGAGTGCAAAGCCGGGCTTCAGCGGCGGCTCGTAGTTGGGCGACCCCTCGATCGGCTGGGATGTCCCCACGCTCTTGTACCAGTACTCGATCAGCGCGTGTGTGTCTGACGCTTGCGAATAGTAGAACTGCCCGTTGAGGTTCATCCAGTCCCCACCCGGGTTGGGGGCGTGCCACTTCGAGTTGGACACCAGGCGGCCCTGGTCCGGGCTGGGCTGGCAGATGTCGCTGCCGTTGAAGCCGTCGTCGATCTGGGCATTGCCGTTCTGGTCGAAGTTGACGGCGTTGCCATTACCGCCCGCGTCGAAGCCGAACACGGTGTAGGTCTTGTTGTAGAAGCCGCCGTGGGCATAGGCGTCGGCAACCACGGCCGAGGTGGTGAAGCCCAGCACCGCGGCAAACGTCAGGGGCACGTTGTAGGTCACTCGGACGTGGATTTCGTTCGGATTGTTGCGGCTGGGCGTCCAGACCTGGACGGTGGCCGAGATGTGGTCTGCCGGCTCGCTGATGCCACCGCCGAAGCTGTTGGGATGGTAGGCGCCCGGGGCCGGATTGCAGTTGGTGCCGCTGCCGTCGCGCGGTGTGTCCAGCAGGCCCAGCAGCGCGTACACGGATGCCTGGCATCCAGCGGAATCGATCATCGCGCTCGTGACCGTGGTGTTGCTGCCGGTTGGCAGTAGTTCCTGCGCTCCGGCAAGCGCGCCGGCATCCGCGGCGTTCTGCACATCGCGACGCTGGAAGTACAGCCGGCCGGCGTCCAGTCCCAGGGCGATGATCCCGAACAGCGCCGTGGCCGAAAGCGCCACGATCACCAGGCTCTGCGCGCGCTTACCTTTGCGTAGCTTGATCAACATTGGCTCAATACTCCGTCACCATCGTGGATTGCGCCGAGATCACAACGCCGTTGCCGGCCGCATCCCGCACCACCGGGATCCACGGCTGGAAGAGAAACGAGATCTTGACCGTGACCTCGCCCCGGCCCGGCGTTCCAATGCCCGGGCCGTACCAGATGAAGCCTGTGTTCGGGACGGTTGGAACGGTCGGACAGCTCCCGCCCGCTGGCTGCCCGGCGCACGCGTTGTCGACTGCAAGGGTGAAACCGCCGCCAAGTTTGCTCTGGACGGCCGCGACCACCGCCGCATTCGTCGGCAGCGGCGAATCGAAGGGGATGGCGGCCCGAGTACCCTCGCGGGCGGCATCGGAGATGGTGTTATAGATGTAAACCGCACGTCCCAGGTCGATGGTGCCGAGCAGCAGCAGGAAGAACACCGGCGAGAGCACGGCAAACTCGACCATCGACTGGCCGCGGTGACGGCGCAACAGGCCCTTGCGCATCAGTACTCCGCCCTGAAGACTGCGCTGGAACTGATCGTCAGTGGGTTCCCGATCAGGCTGCCGATGATCGGCGTGATGAAGTTGAACCGGAAGCTGGCCGTGACCTTGATCGGGTACTGCGACGTCGGTGTGAGGCTGGTGAAATCGGTAACCCGCTGGCTCTGATCCGGCGTCACGAGGATGTCGGCTGTCGGGATCAAGAAGCCAGTCCCGGTGAGCTCGCGGTTGACTCGGTCCTGGATGGTGGTGTCGCCGGCGGTCACGCAATTGGCGCCCGGTGTCGAGGGCGGCGGGACGTTGGCGCAACTCGGGTTGAGCCCGAAGTAGTAGGGCTCTGCGGCATAGCGGGCGCCCTCCCGCACGGCGTTCGTGATGGCAATCTGGTAGTAGAAGGCCCGGCCGAGGTCGAGCATCCCCATCATTCCGATGACGAGGAAGGGCACCATCACGGCCATCTCGGCCAGCGCCTGGGCCCGTTTCCCGCGTGAACGTGAGTGCTGTTGCGTCATTCCTTGTTTTCCTGAGCGGTTAGAATCGCCGCTGCGCGGCCACCGGACACGCGGCAAAACAGGTGAGATCCTTGGACTCCTTCGCAATTCAACGCCAGCCTATGGGAAAGCCTGTAGCGACCCCAAGAGGGGGCCTGCATCGTGACGGCGCCGTCGCGGGCCTGTTGCGGCTTTCTTTCAGGTCGCGTTACGGCCCCGTTGTTACGCGGTTCTTAAGGTTGCACAGGGCGGTAACTCTTGCCATTGCCTTGTCCCTGCTCTCCGCGCAGTCCGCGGCGGCCGCCGGGAACCTGACCCTGCCTTTTGCCGACCCGCATCCACGGATAACCTCGTGGACGGACCACCATTACCCCGACCGGCAAGACGACGGGACGATGATCCGCTTCGACGGCGCCCGGGGCTACGCCTATGACGGCCATCGCGGTACGGATTTCGCCGTACCGTCGAACACGCCGGTGCTGGCGGCCGATGAGGGCACCGTCATCTACAGCGAGTGGAGCGACAGCGGCGGTTGGGGCGTCGTCATCGATCACGCCTACGACCGGACCGCCTACTTCCACAACAATCAACTCTTCGTGTATCCGGGACAGCACGTGTCTCGGGGCCAGCTGATCGCGCTCAGCGGTAGCACCGGAAATTCCACGGGCCCGCATCTTCACTTCGAGGTGCGCGACCTGCTCACGCCGTGGCACTCGGTCGATCCCTACGGCTGGACCGGGCCGGGCAAGGATCCCTGGCGTTGGGACCTGGGCAATCTGTGGACGAGCAACCCGCCGGTGCCCTTCCTGCTGCCGCTCGCTTTTCCTGGTGGGGCGCACTGGAACTCCTGGTACGGCATGGATGGGCCACCGCCGCCGGTGAGCTGGCGCCTCCGGGACGGAGGGCACGGCCTGGCTGGATTTGCCGCCCGCTGGGACCAGGACCCTGGTGCGGCGGCCGGCCGGACGCTGGCGACCAGTGGCAGCGCGGCCGTGCCCGGCCCCGGAGCCCACACCCTGCACCTTCGCGTCTTCGACCGGGCCGGCACCAGCGCCGACATCACCTACCTATATCTATATGACGTCGAACCGCCCACCTCGGCGCTGCGCGTCGATCCCGGAGCTTCGACGGCGCCCAGTCTGCACTGGTCGGGCAACGACGGCCTGTCCGGCGTCAAGGGCATGGCGATCGAGGTGGCAGCCGGATCGGCCGGGTTTCGACAGTGGTTCACGCAGTCGGCGGACCAGCCCACCGCCGGGCGAAGCCAGGGCGCGCTCCGCTTCCTCGGCGATCCAGGGGTCACCTATCGGCTTCGGCTCACGCTCAACGACGCCGCCCGAAATCCCGCGCCACCCGTCGTGGTGACGGCCTCGCTCCCGGCGCGCGCCGCCATGCCGGCCACGGCTGCGGATCACGCGGTGCTGGGCGCACTCCCGGCTCAGCCGGATGGCACGCCGGCAACGATGGGCGTGCGCCAGGAACATCCATCGGCGGACGGCGCGCTCCTGCTCGGCACCGATGCCTCGCTGCATGGATTGGGCGGAGGCGCACCGATAACGAACGCGCCGCCGGCGTCGGTGGCGGCCGCCGTCGACGTTGCGGCTCTGCCTTCCGGCCCGCTCCGGCTGCTGGCCGATGGGACCACCTGGAGCAGCTCCGGGATGGCCGGACCGCGATTCGCGCTCAAGGCGCCCGTCCGGATGCTGGGCTCCGGCGATGGCAGCATCGTCGCCGTTGATGCGGCCGGCGCCGTCGCCGTGGCACCGTCTCCCGCGGCGGGGGAGGGTCGGGTTGTGGGCTCCGTCTCGCTTTCTGCCGGCGCCTCCGTGGTCGATGCGGCGTTATTCTCTGGATCACATGCCGGGCTCGCGCTCGACAGCGCTGGCGCCGTCCACGCCTTCGGTGCCACCGATCCCGGGCTCGCAACCGTGGCGTCCGGCTGGATGTTGCCGGGGAGACCGGTGGCCATCGCGCTTGGTGGCACCCCACAGGCGCCGGCCGGCATCATGACGGACGCGAGCGGTGACTGGCAGACCTTTGGGAGCATGCTCCTGTTACCGGACGCGACCTTCGGCGGTCCGCTATTCGATGCGATGACCGGCGTGCCCGTTCGCTAAGCCATCTCCTCAGCCCCGGTGGCCGGAATCTGCTAGCCGGTGGCGCGAAGCGGTGTGGTGGCCGGCGCGAAAAACAGCCCGCGAACGGCCTCGATCGCGTAGTCGACGTCGTCGGCACTGACGCCCCGGTGGGTGACCATCCGCCATCGATCGGGTGATGCCTGGTCGAGCAAGACGCCGACCGTACGGCAGCGGTCGATGAACTGGCGGGCGGTGAGGGGCGGACGGCACTGGCCAAAGACCATGTTCGTCTCAACCGTCGAGAGGTCCACGTCAAACCCCGACAGTCCCTGCAGGCCTTCGGCCAGGCGCCTGGCATTGGCGTGATCCTCCGCGAGGCGATCGACCATCTCGTTCAGCGCGCACAGCCCCGCAGCGGCCAGAACACCCGCCTGGCGCATACCGCCGCCGACCATCTTGCGCATCCGGCGAGCCCGCTCGATGAAGTCGGCCGGGCCGGCCAGCACGGAGCCGACCGGCGCACTCAATCCCTTGGAGAGGCAGAACATGACGGAGTCCACCGGACCGGTGAGCTCGCGGACGTCGACCCTCTGCGCGACGGCGGCATTGAAAATCCGGGCGCCGTCCAGATGAACTTTCAAGCCCGCCTGATGAGCCACGGCGCAGAGCGCCTCGGTCTGGCCCGGGCTCAAACAGGTCCCACCTTTGCGATTGTGGGTGTTCTCGAGGCAGAGCAGCGTGCTGCGTGGCTCATGGATGTCCGGTTGCCGGATGACCCGCGCTACCTGCTCCGGCTGGAGCCGGCCGTTCTGGCTGTCCAGCGGGCGCAACTGCAGCCCGCCGACGACGGAAGCGCCACCGACTTCGTTCTGAAATATATGGCTATCGATTTCCACGATGACCTCGTCGCCTGGCTGGGCGTGGCTCAGCAGAGCGCACAGATTGCCCATCGTCCCGCTGGGGGTAAAGAGCGATGCCTCGCTGCCCACCATCTCGGCGGCTCGCTCCTGGAGGCGATGGATGGTGGGGTCCTCGTCCCATACATCGTCACCGACCTCCGCGATCGCCATCGCCTTCCGCATCGACTCGGTGGGCTGCGTGAAGGTATCGCTGCGCAGCTCGACGACGCGGGCCATCAACAGAGTCTACCGGCCGAGCTGCGCGTAAATCAGCGGACGAGCGCTGATGACCTCGGTGATGGTGATCTCGGATTTACGCTGGATATCGACCTGCACCCGGGTCTGGAGGCTGCTGGCAGACAGGTCCGCCGCCGGCTCCAGTTGCTCCGGGTCGCCGATCACCAGCAGCACCAGGGGTGCGCTGACGGCATGCCCGCCGATCATCAGCGTGTTTCCACGGCTCGCAATCGGCGTGCTGCCGATCATCCGACTGCCATTGAGGGAGAAGGCTTCGCCACCCGCGGCGCGGAGGCTGTTGAGTAAGTCCTGCAACTCAAAGTCCATGATCGGCCCCATGATCCGAATTTGCAGTCCAGGGCCGTGCACTGGGACGGCACCCGTCACCGCCCGCAGGGTCTGGAGTTCCTTCGAGATTGTCTGCGCGTCGGCGCCGCCGGCGGTCAGGGCCTGGCGCAATTGCGTCTCCTGCAGGGAAAGCGCCGCCGCTTGCTGGATGAGCTGATTGTTGGCCCGGTTCAGGTCATTGATCAGCAACGCCACGCTGGTGTTGTCCTGGGACGCCAACGTGCGGGCGACCGCGGCCTGCGACCGAAGCTGCACGACGACCAGAAAGCCAAGTGCCAGGCCAATCAGGCTGACCACCATGACCCGCTGAAAACGCGCGGTCCGGTCAGCCGAGCGGTTGCGCACTCTTCACCAGAAAGGTCGTATCGTAGGCCGGAACGCTCAGCCGGGTACTGCGCAGCCAACTCAGGCCGAGCCGGTAGATGCGATTACGGCTCTTGAGCTCGGCCAGCTGGTCGGGATCGCCAACCCCATTGGCGAGAGTTGAGGGATCCCCCAGGGCCGTCACGGTGTAGGGGTTGGTGAGCCGGTTGGCGTTGTTGATGAGAATGTTGACGCCGGCATAGTGGAATGACGTGCTGGGCACCACGCGCTGCCCGTTCACGGCGACCGCCTCGGCGCCGCTCGCCCACAGCAAGCTGACGATGTCCTGCAAATCCTGGTAGTGGATCGTCCATCCGAGCGAACGGTCCGCCGGGTCGTTCGGGTCGACGCCGTCGCGCAGCACAATGGTCAAGCCGGGTCCGTGCAGGGCGGTGAGCCCGGCGATCGCTTTCTGTTCATCGAGCAGGGCTTTGACTTGCTGGACGGCGCTCGAGCGGCGGGCACTCTCGTCTTCCCCCGCCTTGACCTCGGCCTGCAGGGCCTGAACCCGCGCCTTCAGCGCCCGATTCTGGTCCTCGAGCTGGTTCACGCTTTGGCGCAAGGCTTCGTCCCGGGCGAGGCGGTTGGAGGACGCGAGCGGCTGGCTCCGAAACTGGGTGGCGGCAAGCCCGGTGACGAGAAACGTTGCAAGCGAGACGCTTGCCAGGACCGTCATCCGCGGCGTCACGGTGCCGTGTAGTGTAATGGGTGCCCGGCGCCGGTCAGCGTTCATCGCCGGCGTAAACGAGGAGGAGACATGGCTCAGAAGGTAGAGGCGACGCCGCGCAGGGGCTTTGCGCAGCCAGAGCCGGACCATTCGAATCCGTGGAAGATTGCCCAGCGACAGTTCGATATCGCCGCGGAGGTGCTCGGGCTCGATCCGAATATGGCCCGGGTGCTACGGGAGTGCAAGCGCGAACTGACCGTCACCTTCCCGGTATTGATGGACGATCACACCGTGCAGATGTTCACCGGTTTTCGGGTGCATCACAACGTCGACCGCGGGCCCGCCAAGGGCGGCATTCGCTATCACCCGGGCGTCAACATCGATGAGGTCAAGGCACTCGCCATGTGGATGACCTGGAAATGCGCCGTGGTCGGGATTCCCTACGGCGGGGCCAAGGGTGGGGTGATCGTCGAGCCCAAGCGCCTCAGCCGTAATGAGCTCGAGAACCTGACCCGCCGCTACACGAGTGAGATCAGCATCTTGATCGGACCGGACCGGGACATCCCCGCCCCCGATGTAAACACGAATGCCCAGATCATGGCCTGGATGATGGATACCATCAGCATGCACGCCGGCCACTCCGTGCCGGCGGTTGTGACCGGCAAACCGCTTGGCATCGGCGGCTCTGAAGGCCGGCCGGAAGCGACCGGGCGCGGCTGCCAGCTGACCACGCTCGCGGCGCTGAAGCATCTAAAGATCCGCCCTGAGGACGCGACCGTCGCGGTCCAGGGCGTCGGTAATGTCGGCTACACCACCGCCAAATTGCTCGCCCAGTCCGGCTGCAAGGTCATCGCCGTTAGCGACTCGAACGGCGCCTGCTACAACGAAGGCGGCATCGAGCTCGACGAGGTCGTCCGCGAGAAGGAGCTGAATGGCCGGCTGCGGCAGAAAGTCTGCGAGTTCATCTCCAATGAAGAGTTGCTGGAGTTGCCCGTCACCGTGCTGGTGCCGGCCGCGCTGGAAAACCAGATCCACGAGGGAAACGCCCGCCGGATCAAGGCCAAGGTCGTCTGCGAGGGAGCCAATGGCCCGACCACTCCGGAGGCCGACCAGATCCTCTACGACAAAGGGGTGTTCGTCATCCCGGATATCCTGGCCAACGCCGGCGGCGTCACTGTTTCGTATTTCGAGTGGGTCCAGGATCTGCAGGAGTTTTTCTGGGATGAGCACGACATCAACGATCGGCTGGAGCGGATCATGTTGCGGGCGTTTGACAACGTGCTCAGGGTCAGCCTGGAAAAGAAGGTGATGATGCGCACCGCGGCCTACGTGCTGGCCGTCGACAAGGTCGCGCAAGCCACGACCATCCGCGGCATCTACCCTTGATCGTTTCCCTCCCCCTCTGGGGGAGGGTAGGGTGGGGGCTTCAGATCGACCACGGTGCCGGCGGTCACACGCGCCAGCTCCTGCGGCGCGATGGGGAACACGTGGCGCGGCGTGCCGGCGGCCGCCCAGACCACGTCGTACTGCAGCAGATCGCGGTCGATGAAGGTCCGGATCGGCTTCGGAAAACCGGTAGGCGGAACGCCGCCGATGGCGTAACCGGTCGCGTCGCGCACCGCATTCGCGTCGGCTTTTCGGATGGGTGATCCGGTCAGGGAAGCGAGGCGTGCGACATCGAGTTGGTTGACGCCGGACACGAGCGACAGGACCGGGCGCTCGCCCGCGAGGAAGAGCAGGGATTTCACGATCTGGCCGACCTGGATGCCGATCGAGTCGGCCGCCTCCTGAGCGGTGCGCGTGGAGGTAGAAAACTGCTCGATGCGCGCCGAGACTCCGGCTCTCCTCAGCGCGGCGCTGACCCGATCTGGCGGCGAAAGTTGTTGATCCATCGAAAAACCCATCCGCTATAATCCCCGAAAACCACCCCCTACTGAGGTTCACGCATACCTTTTGAGCTCGACACGGTTTCGAGGTCGACGGCGATGAGTGTGCGTGCGCCCGTCAAGCCATCGGCCATCGTGGCCGGCGACACGCTGGAGCTGGGTCGGTTCAAGCGAGCCCGTCGGGCCTACGGCTTCGACGAGGTGGCGCTGGTGCCGGGGCGGGTCACGATCAACCCACAGGAGGTCGACAGCGCCTTCGAGCTGGGCTCGTTACGGCTCGCCGTCCCGATCCTGGCGGCTGCCATGGACGGCGTCGTCGACGTCCGTTTCGCGGTGGAAATGGGCCGGCTGGGAGGAATGGCCGTCATCAACCTCGACGGTCTCCAGACCCGCTATGTCGACCCCAGCGGGGTCCTCCGCGAAATTGCCGAAGCTCCCCGCGACCGCATCAATGCCTTGCTACAGAAGGTCTATCAGGCCCCGGTCCGGGAACAGCTGATCGGCGAGCGGATCTCGGCCGTCAAGCGAGCCGGCGTCCCGGTCGCGGTGTCCACGGTGCCGGCCCACGCCAGCCGGCGTTCCGACCTGGTACAGGAGGCGGGAGCGGATTGCCTGGTCGTTCAAGGTACGGTGCTCACCGCCCGCCACATCTCGCGCTCGTACGAACAGCTCTCTTTCGAGAAGCTCTGCGCGAGCCTGACGATCCCACTGATCGCCGGCAATTGTGTCGACTACGAGACGGCGCTGGAATTGATGCAGACCGGCATTACCGGCATCCTGGTCGGAGTCGGACCGGGGGCCGCCTGCACGACCCGGGGGGTTCTGGGTGTGGGCGTCCCGCAGGTTACCGCGACCAGCGACGTGGCTGCCGCCCGCGAGACGTACCTCCAAGAAACCGGGCGGCGTGTCCAGGTCATCACGGATGGCGGGATGCGAGTGGGGGGCGACATCGCCAAGGCTTTCGCCTCCGGGGCCGACGCCGTGATGATCGGGTCGATCTTTGCCGGCACCACCGATGCCGCCGGCGGCGGCTATCACTGGGGCATGGCCACGCCGGACCCCAACCTGCCGCGCGGCACCCGAATCAAAGTCGGCCAGCGCGGGACGCTTCGCGAGGTGCTGCTGGGCCCGGCTCGCGTCGACGATGGCACACAGAACCTCGTCGGTGCCCTGCGCTCCGCGATGGGGGTCTGCGGGGCGCGCACGCTTCGCGAGTTCCAGCAGACCGAGCTCGTGATCGCCCCGGCGATCCAGAACGAAGGCAAGCTCTTTCAGCAGGCCCAGCAAGTCGGGATGGGCACATAGCCGCGGCGCGCGCCGGCGGGGCCGTCGCCCCACAACACCATCATTCCCTTACGGGGCGGGGCTTGGTTGGGGTGGAGGAACTGGTCCTGGTGCTTGATTTCGGCTCGCAGTACAGCCAGCTGATCGCTCGCCGGGTACGTGAGGCCGGCGTCTACTGCGAATTAATTCCCGGAACGACACCATGGGAGACGATCCGGGCTCGCGCCCCGCGGGCGCTCATCCTGTCGGGCGGGCCGGCCAGCGTATACGGAGACGGGGCACCGCTTGCCGATCCAGCGGTGTTGACGGCAGGCATCCCGGTACTCGGGATCTGCTATGGCATGCAGCTCCTCGCCCACCAGCTGGGTGGTCGGGTGGCGGGCGCCGGCAAGCGCGAGTATGGTCCGGCCAGCGTGCGGGTCGATGAGCCTTCCCGATTGTTCAAGGACCTGCCTTCGACCCTGTCGGTGTGGATGAGCCACGGCGACAGCATCCTCGAGGCGCCGGCCGGCTTTCGGCGTCTCGCCGAATCCGACAATTCACTGATCGCGGCGATGGCTGATGACGCCGGGCGTTTTGGCATCGCCTTCCATCCGGAGGTGATTCATACCCCGCAAGGTCGTGAGATCATCCGGAACTTTCTCTATGAGGTGGCGGCCTGTCGCGGCAGCTGGAAGCCGGCCGCATTCATCGAGCAGGCGACGGTCGCGATTCGCGAACAGGTAGGCGAGGGGCGGGTCCTCTGCGCGCTTTCCGGCGGCGTCGACTCGGCGGTATGCGCAACCCTGGTGCATCGCGCAGTCCCGGGTCAGCTGACCTGTTTGTTGGTTGACAATGGGCTGCTCCGCCGCGACGAGCGGCGCAGGGTCGAGGACGTGATGCAGCGGCATCTGCGCATCGACGTGAAGGCCGTCGACGCCAGCGACCAGTTCCTGGTTGCCCTGCAAGGGGTTATCGACCCGGAAGAAAAGCGCCGGCGCATCGGCGCGACGTTCATCAGCGTCTTCGAGCACGAGGCCGGGATGTTGCGGAATGTCGACTTCCTGGCGCAGGGCACCCTCTATCCGGACGTGATCGAAAGCACGAGTCATGACACGGTCAATGCGCACCGCATCAAAACCCATCACAACGTCGGTGGCTTGCCTGCCGACCTCCGCTTCCAGCTCGTCGAGCCGCTTCGCTACCTCTTCAAGGACGAAGTCCGCGCCATCGGCTCCGCGTTAGGGCTTCCCGATGACATGGTGCAGCGGCAACCCTTCCCTGGTCCGGGGCTGGCGGTCCGCATCATCGGCGAGGTCACGCGTGACCGGCTGGAAACCCTACGGGCGGCCGACTGGATCGTCATCGACGAGATCAAAGCGGCCGGGCTCTATCGCTCGCTCTGGCAAGCCTTCGCCATCCTGACGCCGTTGCAAAGCGTGGGCGTGATGGGCGATTACCGCACCTACGGCAACGTGGTGGCGGTCCGAGCCGTGCAGAGCGAGGACGGCATGACCGCCGACTGGGCGCGGCTGCCTTACGAAGTGCTGGCGAAGATCTCGAGTCGCGTCGTCAACGAGGTCCCAGGCGTGAATCGCGTGGTGTACGACATCTCTTCGAAGCCGCCGTCGACGATCGAATGGGAATAAGTTCATGAACGTCCTCGTCGTGGGCGGCGGTGCGCGGGAGCATGCGCTGACCTGGAAGGCGCTGCAGAGCCCGCTGACCGATACGGTGTTCTGTGCTCCCGGTAACGCCGCAACCGGGTCGATCGCCATCAACACCGGGCTGGAGGCAACCGACGTCGAGGGCGTCGCCCGCTTTGTGAATGAGCGCGACGTCGGCTTGACCGTCATCGGACCGGAGGTGGCGGTCGCCGCCGGGTTGGCCGACCGCCTGACCGCGGCCGGCCGGCTCGTCTTTGGGCCGACCCAGGCGGCGGGGCGCATCGAGAGCAGCAAGGCGTTCGCCAAATCGCTGATGGAACGCACCGGCGTGCCGACGCCGGCCCATCGGGTCTTCGACAACCCAGCGAGCGCGAAGGACTTCGTGCGTGGCGAGCGGCGCGCCTTCGTGGTCAAGGCCGATGGCCTTGCGAAAGGCAAGGGGACGCTGGTGGCGCGTGATGCCGAGGAAACGCTGGAATGCATCGACACGCTGATGCTGCGCCGGACCGTCGGTGCCGCCGCCGACCGCATCGTGCTGGAAGAGAAAATCGACGGGCGCGAGGTCTCGTTGATGGCACTGGTCGATGGCGAACGCATCCTGCCTCTTCCGCCGGCGTGTGACTACAAACGCGCCTTCGACGGTGACAGAGGACCCAATACCGGCGGAATGGGTGGATACTCGCCGGTCTCCTTCTTTGGGCCGGACGCCGTCGAACAGGCGGTGACGACCGTGCTGAGACCCATCGTCGAGGGATTGCGGGACGGTGGTACGCCCTACCGCGGCTGCCTCTATGCCGGCTTGATGGTGGGGTCGGCAGGTATCCAGGCGCTGGAATTCAACGCCCGCTTTGGCGATCCCGAGGCCCAGGTGGTTTTACCCCGGCTCGAGACCGACCTGATCGCATTGCTGGAGGCGGCGGCGCGCGGCGAGCTCGCGGAAGCGAGCGGGTCCTGGACGTCCAGGTCGAGTGTGGGAGTGGTCCTCGCATCCCGCGGGTATCCCGGGACCTATGCCACCGGATACCCGATCGAAGGGTTGGGCACGATCGAGCGCGACGTTCTTGTCTTCCATGCCGGCGCCGCGGCCGATCCATCGGGCTACGTGACGGCCGGCGGCCGGGTACTGACCCTGGTCGCGCTGGGGGATTCGATGGCCGAAGCGAAAGACCGTGCCTACCGGAACGTCGACCGCATTCGCTTTCAGGGGATGACCTTTCGCCGCGACCTCGCGGAGCGCGAGATCGAAGCTCCCGCGCTGCCGTGAGCGACGGGCCGCTGGTCGGCATCGTGATGGGCAGCGAGTCGGATCGGCCGACCATACAGCGCTGCTGCGAGGTGCTCGACGGCTACGGGGTTTCGTACGAGGTGGTCGTTCGCTCGGCGCACCGGGATCCCGAGGGGTGCCGCCAGTGGGCGACCGAGGCAGAGGGCCGAGGCATCAAGGTGTTGGTCGCCGCCGCCGGCGGGGCCGCCCACCTGCCGGGCGTGGTTGCGGCATGGAGCGTCCTGCCGGTGATCGGCGTGCCGATGTCCGCGGGGGCGCTCGGTGGGCTTGACGCCCTGCTTTCCATGGCGCAGATGCCGGCCGGCATCCCGGTCGCCACCGTTGCGATCGGTGATGCCGGGGCGCGCAACGCCGGTCACCTGGCGATGGGCATCCTCGCGCTCGGCGACCCGGGGGCCCGAGAAAAGCTGGTCAAGCGACGGGAGGCGAACCGGAAGCCGACGTAGTTGGCGGGAGCTCTAGCCCGAACGGGGACTCGTGACACGCCACGTTCGCGTTGAATTCGGCGACCTAGAATAGCGGCGTGCCCAGGGTCTTGATCACCGAGACCGTGCTGCGGGACGCGCAGCAGAGCCTGGTGCAGGGCCGCCTCAAGCTGCAGCACGTGCTGCCCATCGCCAAAAACCTCGACGATATCGGCTATCACGCGCTCGATGCCTGGGGCGGCTGGACCTTCGCGGCCTCGGTACGCGCGCTCCAGGAGGATCCGTGGCAACGGCTGCGCGCCCTGCGCGGCGCCATCGAGAAAACGCCGCTGCAGATGTTGATCCGCGGCCAGACGCTGATCGCCCAGTCGCATCAGCCCGACGACGTGGTGCGCGCCTTCATCCAGCAGGCGGTGGAAGACGGAATTCGCGTGGTCCGTATGTTCGACCCGCTCAATGATCTGCGCAACCTTGAGGTGCCCATCGAGGCGGCGCACCAGGCGGGTGCGCGCGTGATCGGGGCGCTCGTCTACAGCCCGAGCCCGGTGGAAGATGAGGCCTGGCTGGTGCGGTCGGCGAACCGGTTGAAGGCGCTCGGCGCGGATTGGATTGGCATCGAAGATGTCGCCGGCATCCTGGCGCCGGCCACCGCGCGGACCCTGGTGAGCGCGCTCGTGACCGGGACCAAGCTTCCCATCAGCATCCATTCCCACTCAACGACAGCCCTGGCGCCCATCTCCTACTTCGCCGCGATCGAAGCCGGCGCGACCGGGGTGGATACGGCGCTCTCAGCGCTCGCCTGGGGCGCCTCGCAACCGGCCACCGAGACGATGGTGGCCAGCCTGCACGACGGGCCGTATGACACCGGCCTCGATCTGACACTGATCAGCCAGGCCAGCCGGTACTTCGACGAGATCCACGATGAGTATCTCGAGTTCCAGGATCCGATCGCCTTTCGCAACGACGTCTACGTTCTCGAGCACCAGCTGCCGGCCCCGGTACTGGCCGTCATGATTCGCAATCTCCGCGAGCGCAAGGCCATCGATCGCTATGACCGGTTGATGCGTGAGCTGGTCCAGGTTCGCCAGGAAATGGGTTATCCACCGATGGCCGCGCCCATCAACCGAATCGCGGCGAACCAGGCGCTGGCCAACACGCTCAGCGATAAGCGTTACCAGCACATCGATCAGCCGTTTCGGGATTACGTCAAGGGCCTGTACGGCGCGCCGCCCGCACCGATCGATGCCGAGGTGCGCAAGCGCTCGCTCGGCTCGTCGGAGGCGATCACGCTAAGGCCGGCCGACCTGTTGCAACCCGGCTTGGACCGGGCTCGGCGTGAGATGCGCAAGCAAGGGCTGACGCCGACCGGGATCGACCAGGTCCTGACCTATATCTTGTTTCCGAACGAGGCGCCCGGCATCCTCCGTCCCTCGGCGCGCCGGGTCGAGCAGGTTCCAGCCGCCAGTTCGAGCCAACCGGTGGAGTCGGTGGCGGCCCCCGCGCCCGTGGCCGCGTCGGTGCCGCCCGCCACGCCGCCCCCAGCAGCGCGCGAATTCACGGTTGAGGTCGATGGCGAGCCGTACCGGGTTCGGATTCTCGCCGATGGTGTCCCCGGCGAGGCTGCCGGCGCCCCTCGCGCCGCAGTCGCGGCACCGTCCGCTGCCAGGGCGGCCGGCGGCAACGGCGCTATCCAGGCCCCCATGCAGGGCATGGTCGTCAAGGTCAAGGTGGCGCCCGGCGACAAGGTTCGCCTCGGCGACGTGGTGGTCGTGCTGGAAGCCATGAAGATGCAGAACGACATCGTCGCCACGCTCGGCGGGACCGTCCGCGAAGTCTTCGCCAAAGAGGGGAGCATCGTCGCCCCCAACGAAGTTCTGATGACGATTGGCTAGCGTCACCAAAGTCCTGGTCGCGAACCGCGGGGAGATCGCGCTGCGCGTGATGCGGACCTGCCGCGAGATGGGGATGCCAACGGTCGCGGTTTATGCCGAGCCCGATGCCCGCGCCCCCCACACCTACTTCGCGGACGAGCGGGTGGCGCTAGCCGGGCCATCGCCGCGCCAGGTCTACCTCGACATCGATCAGCTGGTTCGGATCGCCCGGGAGCATGGGGCTGACGCGGTTCATCCCGGCTACGGGTTCCTTTCCGAGAATCCCGGGTTCGCGGAGGCCTGCGCGCGCAACGGCCTGACCTTTATCGGCCCGTCGGCGTCCAGCATGCGGGCGATGGGCGACAAAGTCGAGGCTCGTCGCCGAATGATCGAGGCCGGCGTCCCCGTCGTGCCGGGGACCACCGCCTTGCGCGACGAGCAGGCAGCGGTTACGGAGGCGGCGCGGATCGGTTATCCGGTGCTCGTCAAAGCCGCGGCGGGCGGCGGCGGGATCGGAATGCGGGTGGCGCAGCGGGCCGAGGAGCTCCCCGCCGCCTTTGAGGCCTGCCGTCGCGCGGCGCAGGCATCCTTCGCCAGCCCGGATGTCTACCTCGAGCGTTATCTGTCGCACCCTCGTCACATCGAGATGCAAGTCCTCGCCGATGGCCACGGCACCACCCTCGCGCTTGGCGAACGCGAGTGTTCCATCCAACGGCGGCATCAGAAACTTCTGGAGGAGACGCCGGCGGTTGGCCTGACCGACGCGCGCCGCCGCGCCATGGCGGAAGCGGCGATCAAGGCCGCTGCGGCTGTCGGTTACGAGAACGCCGGGACCATCGAGTTCATCGTGTCGGGCGAGGACTTCTACTTCCTCGAGATGAACACCCGATTGCAGGTCGAGCATCCGGTTACCGAGTCGGTGCTCGGCATCGACCTGGTGCGCGAGCAGGTTCGGATCGCTCGTGGCGAGCGGATTCCACCCCAGGGTTATCCTGCGCCGCGTGGCCACGCCATCGAATTCCGGATCAACGCCGAGGATCCCCTGCGGAACTTCATGCCCACGCCCCGTCGGATTCAGCGTTACGCGCCGCCCTCCGGACCGGGCGTTCGGGTCGACAGTGGCATCCGGCCTCACCAGGAGATCTCCCCGCATTTCGACTCGCTCCTGCTCAAGTTGATCGTCTGGGCGGAAGATCGGGACGCCGCCGTCGGGCGGGGCCGCCGCGCCCTCCAGGAGATGGTGCTCACCGGGCCGAAGACCACCGTCCCATTTCATCGGGCCCTGCTCGAGGAGGCCGATTTCCTCAAGGGCCGGATCTCGACGAGTTTCATTCAGGAGCACCCCGGCCTGCTGGAGAAAACGAAGGCGTTCGACGCGCAGGGCTCGCCACTCGAGTCGCTCTACGGCGGCGGCGAGGTTGCGGCGGCCATCGCGGCCGCGGTTATCGACCGATGATCAGGGGGGCGGTGTATTCCTGGGCCAGCGGTGTGCCGTTGATGTCCGTGACGCCGCTGGTGACCACGAGCTGGTAAGTGCCCGGCCGTAGCCGGATGGTGACCGTTGCCAGATGCTTGTCGGGATCGAAGCTCACCCGCGCGGCCACCAGCTCCCCGTTGGCATCCTTGACCTGGATGGTGCTGTTGGTTACGCTCTCCGCCTTGAGGTCGGCGTCAAACCGCACCCGCACCTGCTGGCCTGGCGGGGCCGGAAGGACTTGCACCGAGACGACGGTCGGACCGTGGCCGAGAGCCGTCGTGTCCGAGGCCTTGACGCCATCGACCAGGTAACGCTGAGCCTGAAGGGTCAGACTGAGCTGCTCTTCGAAAAAGCTGGTCTCAACGCCTGATTTCGCAAGGAAGATGCGGACGCCCACCAGGAACTTGTTGGGGTTGGAGCCGGTCAGCTGCACGGTCACCGGATAGTAGCGGGCGAATTGCGTTCCCGCGGGGCTGAACAGCGACGACGCGCCCGCCTGGTAGGCCGCTCGACCGGCATCGTCGAGTTCGTCCTGCGCGGTGCTGTTGTCGCCATGAATGCGTGCCTGCATGAATTTCTCGACTTCGGCCAGCGCCTGCTTTTCCGCCGCATCGTTGCCGGACGGGGCCGAGGTGGCGGTCCAGAACGCGTTCCCACCGGCCTCGTCCCGACGGGTGAAGAGCACGAGGTCGCCGCCCGGGGACCATTGCGGGGCGCTGTATTCCCGCTGGGGACCAAACCTGAGTGGATTACTGCCGTCGCGATTGATCAGCATCAGGACGGATGCCGTGCTGTTACCCGCGGTCGGCCTGGCGGCGAAGAGGAGTGAAGCCGCGTCCGGCGCCCAGTTCAGGTCAGACCAGGTCTGGCTGCCGGGGCTGCTGGCAATCTTGGAGGTCTTCCCTCCCGTCAGCAGGTACAGCTCCGTACCCGTGTCCCTTTGGATCGTAAAGGCGAGGTCGCCTTTGGCGGACCAGGTAAAGCCGCTCGCGCCGTCGAGCAGGCGCTGCGTGGGGCCCGGCGTCAGGTCCAGCACGACCGAGCCGGTGGTCGACTGCACCGCCAGGAACTGCCCGTTCGGCGATGCGGCCAGGCTGCCGTCGTGGTCGACCTTGAGCGCCGGCGCCTCGAGTGGGGCGTGCAGCCCGACAATGCGAAGCGCGCCATTGTCGACGTAGGCAAGCCGGTCGGAGCCGATCCAGACCGCCGCTCGATCGGGAACGCCGTCGAGCGTGGCGGCGGTCGACACCAGGTTCCCCTGCAGGTCACGGACCTCGAGGTTGGCCTGCGTGCCTTGCTGGCGCCAGGCGCTGAAGAGGCCGCCCGTGGGCGCCGCCGCCGGGAAGTTGTCGCCCGGGCCGACCAGCCGGACCGGCGTCCCGATCGGGCTCATCAGCCAGACGTCAGTGCCTGCGGCTGAGCCGGAGGCGGTTGCCGTCGCCGATGGGCTGGGTACCGCTGCGGGCCCGGCCTGGCCACCGGGGCGGGTGACCAGCAATTGGCCGGCGGAGGTCCACACCGCGTTCAGAATCTTGAGCTTGCCCGAGTCGCCGAGCCGGCTGTCGAAGCCGTACGTGACGCCGGCGCTCCGAAACGACGGCGGGACTACCGGCGGGATGGGCGCCCGAACCGTCGTGAAGTGCACCACGGCCGGCGTGGGTGCCACGGCCGGCTTCGGGCTATTGGGATTGGATGGATTCGGGGTGGCGAGAGTCGCCCTGGGCTTCACCGTGACCGTATAGGTCGTGTTCGGAGCCAGTTGATGATCGGGGACGATGACCAGGGTTTGGCCGACCCACTGCTGCGTGAATGACGTTGCCGGCTCGATCTGGATCTCCACTGCGGCTTTGTCGACCGGCCCGCTGAAGGGGATCTCGATCGGCTCACCGGTGGCGACGTTGGACTTGTTGTTGAGCTTGCTGACATCGAAGGCCACCGGTGCTGCCGTCGGCTGATTCGCCAGGTAGACCTCGATGCCGAGCACGACGATGAAGCCGGCGGCCACCGCCGCCATCGCCGGCGCGAGCACCGATGGCGGGAAGTTGAATGGAAACCATGACCGCGAGGCCCGCGGGACCAGCGTCTTCCTGGCCTCGGCCATCAACTGGGCCCGCAGGTGAAGACGGAAGTTGGGGTCGACCGGCGGCGTCGCGGGCCGCGAGGTCTTGAGGAGATCGACCACTTCCTGGTGGGCCGGATCGGTGAAGAGTTCGTCGAGTTCTTTGTCGTCCATCATGGCGTCCCCAGTTCGAATTCCGGCGGCAGCTCGCGGCGCAGCCGCTCGACCCCGCGGTGCAGCAGCAGCTTGACCGCCCCCGAGCTCTTGCCCAGGATCTGGGCGATCTCCTCGATCTTCCGGTCCTCGCCGAACTTCAGCACCATGGCGGCCCGCTGCTGCTTCGGCAGCTGGTCGATGGCGGACCAGACCCGGCGGCTGCGATCGCGCCGCACCACCTCGTCGACCACCGTTGGCTCGGTGCTGGGCAGGCTGGCGCCCTCCTCGAGCTCGACCTCTTTTCCCGCCGCCCCGCGATAGTGGTCGGCGACCGCGTTGAGCGTGATCTGGTAGAGCCAGGAGGAGAAGGGGTGGCCCGAGTAGGTGTACCGTTTGATGTTTTTCAGCGCTTTAAAGAACACCTCCGACGTCACATCCTCTGCCAGCGATTGGTCTCGCACTCGTGAATACGCAAAGCGATAGATCTGCGGGAAATAGCGATCGTAAAGTGCCCCGAACGCGTCCGGGTCCAGCTTCGCCCGCTCGACAAGTTCCCGCTCTTCAAATCTGTCCGGCATCAAGGCACCCCACGGGGCGCCCGCTGCAGACTGAACGGGACACGCCCCCTCTTGGTTACGTGTTCGGCCAATGTACCAGCAACTCCCTGTATAAGAAAAAGGCGCCCAAAGGGAGGGAGGTTACGGTCGGCGTCACGCCTGATCCACCGGTTTTGGGCGGGGAATCGCCAGTATAATCAGCCGGTCACCGACGGCCCGCCACCCAAAAGGAGACCAGCCGCCGTTTGATCCCCCGGTACGCTCACCCGGAGATGAGCGAGCTCTTCTCTCCAACGCAGCGCTACGAACTGTGGCTGCGGATCGAACTCGTCGTGACCGAGGCGTGGGCCGAGATCGGGGAGATCCCGAAATCAGCGATCGAGCGTCTCCGGCACGCGACCGTCGATGCCGAGCACATCGCACGCCTGGAGGAGCGGGTCGGGCATGACGTGGTCGCGTTCCTGGACTCGCTGGCCGAATCGGTCGGCGACGATGCCCGCTACCTGCACCGCGGCTTGACCTCCTCCGACATCCTCGATACGGCGCTCGCCCTGCAGCTGGTGCGCGCCGCCGACATCCTTCTCAACGACCTCGATCGCCTGTCGTCCGTGATCCGGCGCCGGGCGATCGAGGAGCGCGGGACCCTGATGGCCGGCCGGACCCACGGTATCCATGCCGAACCGCTCAGCTTCGGCTTTGTGCTCGCCGGCTGGCTGGACGAGCTGGACCGTGACCGCCAGCGCCTGGTCACCACGCGCGACGACATCCGGGTGGGCAAGCTGTCCGGCGCGGTGGGCACCCACGCGACCGTCGAGCCGCGGGTCGAAGAGGCCAGCCTCGCGAAGCTGAGTCTGAAGGTTGCGCCGGTGACCACCCAGGTGATCGCGCGCGACCGGCACGCCGCCTACCTCTCGACGCTCGCGGTGCTCGGCGGGAGCCTGGAGAAATTCGCCACCGATATCCGCCATCTGCAGCGGAGTGAGGTCTCCGAGGTCCGCGAGCCGTTCGGCGAGCAGCAGAAGGGTTCCTCCGCGATGCCGCACAAACGCAACCCGATCCTGAGCGAGCGAGTCTGCGGTCTGGCCCGGGTCGTCCGCGGTTACGCCCAGACGGCGCTGGAGAACCAGGCGCTCTGGCACGAGCGCGACATCAGTCACTCCTCCGCGGAACGGATCATCTTCCCCGACGCGTGCATCCTTCTCGATTACATGCTCCGCTTGATGGCTGAAATCCTGGAAGGGTTGACCATCGACCGCGAGCGGATGCGGGCCAACCTGTATCGGAGCGGCGGCGTGGTTTTCTCCCAGCGGGTCCTGCTGGCTCTGGTGCAGAAGGGGATGTCGCGCCAGGACGCCTACCGGGTGGTGCAGCGGGCGGCCCTCAGTGCGCTCGATGATGGACAGGATTTCAAGACGATCGTCGGGCAGGCGCCGGAGGTCCGCGAGCGACTCACCGCCGAGGAGCTGGCGGAGCTGTTCGATCCGGCGTATTACCTGCGCCATCTGGACGTGACCTTCGAGCGCGTCGGACTTGATCCGGTGGCCCTGTCACCCGCATGACTCCCATCCTGACCACCTCGCTGCCGCTGCCGCTCCACTCACAGGGAAAGGTGCGCGATACCTACCGCCTGAGCGATCGCGAACTCCTGATGGTGGCGACCGACCGAATCTCCGCATTCGACGTCGTGCTGCCAACCCCGATCCCGGAAAAAGGCCGGGTCTTGAATCAGCTGTCCCTCGCCTGGTTCCGGGAGACGGCCGGCCTGGTCCGCAACCACCTTGCCCCTGACCTGTCGATCCCAACCTCGGTCCTCAGCGAGCAGCCGGACCTCGAGCAGCGCAGCATGCGGGTGGTGATGGCCGAGCCCATCCTGTTCGAGTGCGTGGTACGCGGCTATATTTCGGGGTCGGGCTGGAAGGACTACAAGCGGAGCGGGTCGATCGCCGGTGAGCGGCTGCCCGAGGGGCTGCGAGAGAGCGACCGACTGCCGGAGCCGGTCTTTACGCCGGCCACCAAGGCGACCTCGGGCCATGACGAAAACATCTCACCGGCCGAGCTCGCCCACCGGACTGGCCGCGAGCTGGCCCAGACGCTCGAACGTCTCAGTCTTTCGCTCTACGGGTTTGCGGCGGAACGCGCGCTGCAGTCGGGACTCATCCTGGCGGATACGAAGTTTGAGTTCGGGTTCCACGGTGGTGACGTCATCTTGATTGACGAGCTGTTGACCCCTGATTCGTCGCGATTCTGGGATGCGCAACGATATCGTCCTGGTGGACCCCAGCCCTCCTTCGATAAGCAGTTCGTCCGCGATTACCTCGAACAGGTTGGCTGGAACAAGCAACCGCCGGCGCCCCCGCTACCTGATGAGGTCGTTGAGGGAACGAGTGTCCGCTATCTCGAGGCGCTCCGGCGCCTCGGGCCTGCCGGTCCACGCGAGCCGCGCGGAGAGCGAAGCGAGCCTTTGAGGCGTCATGTACCGAGCTGAAGTCTTTGTCACGCTGAAGCCGGTCGTCAATGATCCAGCGGGCCTCACCATCCGGGGCGGCCTGCAGGCTCTTGGGTTCGATTCGGTGAAAGATGTGCGGGCGGGCAAGTACCTCGCGATCACGCTGGACGAGCCGGACGAAGATCGTGCCCGGGCTCGGGTCGAGGAGATGGCGCAGCAGCTTCTCGCCAATGCGGTTATCGAAGATTTCCGCATCGAGGTGCAACCCGCTTGAGGACGGGAATCGTCGTCTTTCCGGGCACCTGGAGTGACCGGGACTGTTTCCATGCAGTCGGTGAGATCCTCGGCGAGCCGGTGCGCTACGTCGACCACCGCGAGCGTGCTCTCGACGATCTGGAACTGGTCGTCCTGCCGGGCGGGTTTTCCTACGGTGACTACCTGCGCTGCGGCGCGATTGCGCGGTTCGCGCCGGTGATGGAGGCGGTTGCCGACTTTGCGAATCGGGGCGGGCTGGTGCTGGGTATCTGCAATGGGTTTCAAATCCTGCAAGAAGCCCGCCTGCTTCCCGGCGCGCTCCTCAGAAATGCGTCTTGCGAGTTTCGATGTGAGTGGGTCCATCTGCGGGTCGAGCAGAGTGACTCGGCCTTTACCCTTGACTGCCGTCCCGGACAGGTGCTTCGAATCCCGATTTCACATGGCGAGGGCAATTTCTTCGCCGACGCGGCGACCCTCGAGTCACTCGCGCGAGCCGGGCGGGTCGTGTTCCGCTACTGTGCCCCCGACGGCCGCGTGACTGCCGCGGCGAATCCGAACGGCTCATTAGGCAACATCGCCGGAATCTCCAACGCGCGCGGCAACGTGGTCGGCATGATGCCGCATCCCGAACGGGCCTGCGAGGCCCTGCTGGGTAGCGAGGATGGGCTCGCCGTGTTTCGTTCGGCCATCCATGCACTGACCCGGGTGGCCGTCTAGTGGCAGTGGCGATTGGAAAGGCCCGGCTCGAAGCCGTGGCCCTCGACGAGGATGAGTACCGAACCATCGTCCGCGCTCTTGGGCGCGACCCGAATGATCTTGAGCTCGGGATGCTCGGCGCAATGTGGAGTGAGCATTGCTCCTACAAGACCTCGAAAGCGTTGCTACGCCAGCTGCCCACCGAGGGCCCGCATGTGTTGCAGGGACCCGGCGAAAACGCGGGAGCCGTCGATATCGGCGATGGGCTGGCAGTCGTGTTCAAGATCGAGTCGCACAACCATCCGTCGGCGATCGAGCCCTACCAGGGGGCCGCTACCGGGGTGGGCGGCATCCTTCGGGATGTTTTTGCCATGGGGGCACGTCCCATCGCAATCCTCAATGCCTTGCGTTTCGGTCCATTGGAGGAAGGCCGAAATCGTCACCTGTTCCAGGGCGTCGTCGCCGGCATCGGCGGCTACGGCAACTGTTTCGGCTGTCCAACCGTCGGTGGTGAGGTGTATTTCGATCGCGGCTACGCCGACAACCCGATCGTCAACGCGATGTGCGTCGGGCTGGTGGCCCAGAGCCGACTTCGCCGCGCGAAGGCTGATCGCACCGGCGACGTCGTGCTCATGGTTGGTGCCGACACAGGCCGTGACGGGATCCACGGCGCGACCTTCGCCTCCGTGGAGATGGATGAGCGATCGGTATCGCGGCGCCCCGCGGTGCAGGTTGGGAACCCATTCCTCGAGAAGCTGCTCTGTGAAGCCTGCCTGCAGCTCAACGAGCTCGACGGCGTCACGGCCATTCAAGACCTGGGCGCTGCCGGATTGACGAGTGCCGCCAGCGAGCTGGCCCACCGCGGCCGTCGCGGCATCGATATCGATCTCGATCGCGTCAGCCGGCGGGAGCAGGGCATGAGCGCCTACGAGGTCATGCTGTCCGAATCCCAGGAGCGGATGCTGGTGGTGGTCAGACCCCCGGCTGAGGCGGCGGTGCGACAGATCGTCGATCACTTCGAGCTGCATGCGGATCGGGTCGGCAGCGTGACGTCGACCGGGCGGATCCGCATTCGAGAGGCCGGGGTGGTCGTCGCCGATCTTCCGTTGAAAACGCTCATCGATGGCGTGCCGCTGCGTTCGCCGGCCGCCACGTTTCCCGATAAGCCGCTCTCGCCCCTCTTGCCGTCGGTCGATGAGCCGGAGGCCATCCTGCTCGACTTGATCGCCAGCCCGAACTTACGCAGCCGTCGTCCCATTTACCGGACCTACGATCATCAGGTCCAGGACAATACCGTGTTCGGTCCGGGCTTCGACGCGGCCCTGCTTCGGGTGCCGGGCACTCACAAGGCGCTGGCCCTGACCACCGACGGCAACCCCTGGTACGTTGCCCTCGATCCCTATGAAGGCACCAAAGCTGCGGTGGCTGAGGCGGCCCGAAATATTGTGTGCACCGGCGCGCGTCCGATCGCGGTAACCAACTGCCTCAACTTTGGGAACCCGCAGCGCCCCCAGGTTTTTGGACAACTGCAGGAGTGCACGCGCGGAATGGCCGATGCCTGCCGCGCCTTCGAACTGCCCGTGGTCAGCGGAAACGTGAGCCTCTATAACGAGACGAGTGAGCGGAACATCCCGCCGACGCCGGTGATCGGCATGGTCGGCTTGCTGGACGACGTGTCGGCTCGTTGTCCTGCTGGGTTTCAGGATGATGGTGATCTCGTCTTTCTGCTGGGCGAGACCCGTGAGGAACTCGCCGGCAGTGAGTATTTCCGGCTGCTTGGCGCCAAATTGGAAGGCCGGCCACCGATGGTGAGTCTCGAGATGGAGCGTCGCCTGCAAGCGGGGCTGCTCGATTCCATCGGGAGAGGAGTGCTACGCTGCGCCCACGATGTTGCCGATGGCGGTCTGCTCATTGCGCTGGCGGAGAGCGCCCTCTTCGGCGGACGCGGGCTCCGTTGCCCCGGTATCGTCGGCCCGGTCAGCCGTGAGGCCTTCTATTTCGGTGAGTCGCAGGGCCGCGTCATCGTCAGCGTGGCGCCCCGTCGGGTACCGGAGCTGCAGAAATTGATGGCGCACCATCACGTCCCCCTGCATGCCATCGGCGTGGTAGGCGGGGATGACTTCCAGGTGGGCTCGGAAATCCGGGTTCCCCTCGATACCCTGCGTGCCGCCTGGGAGACCCCATTTTGATCCGCCGTCACTGGCTCGCCGAGGAACGGATGCATGAGGAGTGTGGTCTGTTCGGCATCGAGGCGCCCGGTGAAGATGTCGCCAACCTGACCTACTTCGGTCTCTATGCCCTGCAGCACCGCGGTCAGGAGAGCGCGGGGATCGCGGTCAGTGATGGCCGCCAGCTACGAGTGCACAAAGCAATGGGACTGGTGGCGCAGGCCTTCGATCAGGCCGCGCTGGAACGTCTGACCGGCCAGCTCGCGCTCGGCCATACGCGCTACTCGACCACCGGCTCGAACCGGCTCGAGAACGCTCAGCCGATCACAGTCGAACACCCACAGCTCGGCACGATGGCCATCGCGCACAACGGCAACCTGACGAATGCCCAGTCGCTGCGCCAAGGACTGGAACTGGAGGGCGTCCGTTTCACCACCTCCAGTGACACCGAGGTGATTGCGGAGCTGCTCGGCCGAACGGGTGGGTCCGACCTGCGGGCCGTCCTCCGCAGCGCGCTACCGCGATTGCAGGGAGCGTACTGCCTGCTGGTCTTGACCCGCGACAGCCTGGTCGGCGTGCGCGACCCACTCGGCATCCGCCCACTCTGCCTGGGCCGCCTCCCCGACGGTGGCGGCATCATCGCCTCCGAGACCTGCGCGCTCGACACGGTCGGCGCCGAGTTCGTGCGCGAGATCGAACCTGGTGAGGCGGTCCTGCTGGGGCAGGGCCAAGCGTCAGCCGAGCAGCTGCTTCCTTCCACGCGGAAGGCGATGTGCATGTTCGAGTTCATCTACTTCGCCCGCCCCGACTCACGCTTGCAGGGTCAGTCGTTGTACGAGGCCCGACGCAACATGGGCCGGGAGCTCGCCCGGGAGGCGCCGGCCGACGGTGACATCGTCATCTCCTTGCCGGATTCGGGGACGCCGGCGGCGGTCGGCTTCGCGGAGGCCAGCGGCATCCCCTACAGCGAGGGCTTGATCAAGAGCCGCTACATCACGCGCACCTTCATCCAGCCGAACCAGCGATTGCGCAACATCGGCATCAAGCTGAAGTTCAATCCCCTGCGCGAGATCCTCGACGGTAAGCGAGTGGTACTCGTTGATGACTCGATCGTTCGCGGCACCACCAGCCGGAAGATCGTTGAAGAGTTGCGACGGGCCGGCACGAAAGCCGTCCACATGCGGATCAGCAGCCCGCCCATCCAGTGGCCCTGCTTCATGGGCATCGATATCGCCAGCCGCTCGGAGCTGATCGCCTCGGGCCGGACGGTCGAAGAGGTCGAGCGCCTGATCGGCGCCGACTCGCTGAAGTACCTGAGCAAGGCGGGGCTCTTCCGCGCCGTCAAGAATGTGACCGGCTTCTGCATGGCCTGCTTTGACGGGGATTACCCGGTCCCGGTCCCGGTGCAGCTCGAGATGGACAAGCTGGCGCTGGAGACCGTGCTGACATGAGCACCTATCGCGATGCGGGCGTCGACATCGATGCCGGGAACCGCGCCGTCGAGCTGATCAAGCCGTTGGCTGAGTCCACCCAGGGACCCGAGGTGCTGGCCGGGGTGGGCCCCTTCAGCGGACTCTTCGCCCTGGATGTCCGCCGGTATCAGCAACCGGTCCTCGTCGCCAGCACGGACGGCGTGGGGACGAAAGTGCTGCTCGCCAGCGAAGCCGGCCGTCACACCCAGATCGGCGCCGACCTCGTCAACCACTGCGTCGACGACGTCCTGACCGCGGGTGCTGCGCCCCTGTTCTTCCTGGACTATGTCGCCACCAGCGTGCTCGATCCGCCGGTCGTGGCCGAGGTGGTGGCCGGGATGGCGAACGCCTGCCGGGAGGTCAATTGCGCGCTGCTCGGCGGGGAAACGGCCGAGATGCCGGGGCTCTATCGGCCGGCGACCTACGACATCGCCGGCTTCATGGTGGGGATCTGCGAGCGCGACGCCATCATCGACGGTACCTCGATCAATGCCGGCGACGCGCTGCTGGCGTTGCCGTCAACCGGCCTGCACACCAATGGCTTCAGCCTGGCCCGCCGCGTCATCCCCAGCCAGGCACTGGTGCAGACGATCCCCGGGAACGGTCAGACGGTGCTCGATGCGCTCCTGGCGCCCCACCCTTCGTACCTGGAGCCGGTACGGCGGCTGCGCGAGGCGGTCACCATCAAAGGCCTGGCACACGTCACCGGCGGTGGCATCGTTGGAAACCTGCCACGGATCCTGCCGGTCGGCCTCGGAGCCCGCATTCAGCGTGGTACCTGGCCGGAGCCGCCGATCTTCTCCTACCTGGCCCCCTTCGTCGCCGACGAGGAGATGTGGCGCACCTTCAACATGGGAATCGGGATGATCGTCGTCGTGGAGGAGTCGAACGTCGCGACCGCGCTGCGGGTCCTGGACGGGGAGATCTTCCAGGTCGGCGACATCGTGGCATCCGAGCAGCGGCGTGTTCAGATCCTGGAGTGAGCCGGCTCCGGGTTGGCGTCCTGGTGTCCGGCCGGGGCAGCAACCTGCAGGCGCTGATCGGGGCGATGAAAGACCCGCTCTACCCGGCGCGCGTCGTGCTCGTCTGTGCGAACCGCGAGTGCGCAGCGCTCGAGCTGGCCAAGAAGGCGGGCATTTCGCGGGCGACCTTCCGGCTTGCCGATTACCCTGACCGTAAGGGCCGCGACCTCGCCATGGTGAGGTCGCTTCGCCTGCACGGCGTGGAGCTGGTGGTGTGCGCCGGGTACGACGCTATCCTGGAACGGGTCTTCACCCGCGAGTTCGCCGGCCGCATCATCAATATTCACCCCTCACTCCTGCCACAGTTCGCCGGTACCATGGACGCCGTCGCCATGGCGTTGGAGGCGCGCGTCACGGAGACCGGATGCACCGTGCACGTGGTGACCAAAGATGTGGACGCGGGTCCGATCCTTGCCCAGCGACGCGTCGAAGTGCGGCCCGATGACACTGTAGAGACGCTTCGGGAGCGGATCCAGGCCGAGGAACATACCCTGCTGCCGGTGGTCGTCAGGCGGCTCGCCGGCCAGGCGCTCCCGATCACCGGATGAACGCGCTTCTGAGCGTCTCGGACAAGGATGGACTTAACGATTTCGCTCGCGGTCTCGACAGCCTTGGCGTGACGATCTACGCGACCGGCGGCACGGAGCGCGCCCTGCGTGATGCGGGTGTTCCCGTCCACGCCCTGCACGAGCTGACCGGATTCACCGAGATGCTCGATGGCCGCGTCAAGACGCTGCACCCCAACGTGCATGCCGGGATCCTCGCGCGCCGCGACGAGCCGCGCCATCTGCAAGAGCTTGCCGACCGGGAGCTGAAGCTGATCGACCTCGTGGTCGTCAACCTCTATCCGTTTGTCGATACCGTGTCGTCCGGTGCCGGGCACGCCGAAGCTATCGAGTCCATCGACATCGGGGGGGTGACGTTGCTGCGGGCAGCCGCCAAGAATCACGACCATGTGCTGCCGGTGGTCCGGCCGAGTGATTACCCGAGCGTACTCGCCGCGCTCAAAGATCGTACCGGCATCCCTCCGTCGCTACGCCGGCACCTGGCGGCGGTGGCCTTTGGCCACACGGCCGCCTATGACGCGGCGATTGGCGAACACCTCCGCGATGGCCAGGGGACGACACCGCTACCGGAGGATTTCACCCTGGGCGGCCGCAAACTGCGCGACCTCCGCTACGGCGAGAATCCGCACCAGTCGGCGGCGCTGTATCGGACGGCCCAGGGCGGCGGGCTCGCGGAGGCCAGGCAGTGGCAGGGGCTCGAGCTGTCCTACAACAACCTGCTCGATGCTCAGGCGGCCTGGTCGCTGGTTGGGGATTTCTCGTCGGTCGCGGTCGCCATCATCAAACACGCCAACCCCTGCGGGGTGGCGGTCGGCTCCGATCCGGCGGATGCCTTCGACCGAGCGCTGGCCAGCGATCGCCGGTCGGCCTTCGGCGGCATCGTCGCCTTCAACCGCCCGGTCGATGCCACCGTCGCCAGGAACGTGGTCGAGCTCTTCCTCGAGGTCCTGGTCGCGCCATCCTTCGATCAGTCAGCACTCGAGGTCTTCAAGGCCAGACCGAAACTGCGGGTGCTGCAGCCGGGACCCGGGCCGTTGCAGTTGGCGCTGGATGCTCGTCCGATCACCGGCGGCTTCCTGGTTCAGACGGTGGACCACACCGGTAATACGCTGGGCGAGGCCCGCGTCGTGACGGCGAAGGCCCCCGACGACGCGACCTGGAAGGACCTGCAGTTCGCCTGGACGGTCGTCAAGCACGTGCGATCAAACGCGATCGTGCTGGCACACCAGGGCGCGACGGTCGGCGTCGGCGCCGGGCAGATGAGCCGGGTCGAGGCGGTTGAGCTTGCCGTGCACCGTGCCGGCCCGCGAGCGCAGGGCTCCGTGCTGACGAGCGACGGTTTTTTCCCCTACCCGGACGGCATCGAGGTCGCGGGTCGCGCGGGTATTCGGGCGATCGTCCAGCCGGGCGGCTCCGTGAAGGACAGCGAGGCCATCGCGGCCGCCGACGCCGCTGGCGTCGCCATGGTTTTCACCGGCGAGCGCCACTTCAAGCACTAGGCTAGAGTCCGGCCCACGGCAAATGAATGCACAGGATCGACCAGGCGAGCCTCCACTGGTATCGGATGTCCCTGAGGATCACAGTGCCAGCGGCCCGCTCGTACTTGTCGACATCTCCCGCTATACCACGTTCGTGGCCGAGACGGAGCTCGCCCACTCGCAGATCCTGATCGGTGAGCTCCTGGACGCAGTCGTAGAAAGCCTTGGCGGTCACCTCCAAGTCTCCAACTTTGAGGGCGATGCCGTTTTCTTTTTCGGCGACAATACTGGCCCCGAGTTGATGGGCTGGTTCGATGCGACCTACCTGGCCTTCCATCGACGTCTCCGTGATGTGGTCGCGACCCGGGCCGTGCATTGCTCCTGCCAGGCCTGCGTGAGAGCGCCGATGCTGACCGTCAAAGTGATCGCGCATCACGGTGAATATTCACGATTTCGAGTCGGCCGGGTGGAGCAACTCCACGGGACGGACGTCATCGTGCCCCACCGCTTGGCGAAGAATCACGTCCCATCGCACGAGTATGTCCTGGCGACCAGCCGACTCCTCGATCGGATACCGCTCGAGCAATCCGCGGCCTTCACGAGGATCGAAGAGGAGGTGGCCGACCTGGGCGTCGTACCGGTCGGCTATCGCGATCTCGGAAGGTTGCGCGACCGGCTGACTTAGCCGACCGCAAGCGTCGATCCTGGCTGCGACCTTTGCCGGCCGCTGCTATTGTTGTAGTTGGTCTTCGGGGCAGGGGTGTGAATCCCCGATCGGCGGTAAAGCCCGCGAGCGTCCTACGACGCATGACCCGGTGAAGGTGTAAGCCCACTCCGGGGCCGACCGTACAGTCGGGATGAAAGAAGGCTCTCGGAGCGCACGCGGTGCGCCCGATCGCTGCCCCGGCGGCCAAAGGAGTAATGACGGTGGCCGTTCCCACGACCCGGAGCCAGACCGCAACAAAGCCGGCGCCACGCAGCCTTGTCGATCGCTTTTCGGTGGTGCTGGTTGCCGTGGCCGCCACCATGTGGGCGTCCGACGTCTATTTCCGGAGCCACCTGGTCCATTTGACGGCCTCGGAGATCGTGGTGGTCGAAGACTTCCTTATCACTGTCTTCCTGCTCGTCTTCCTGGTGCGGGGATGGCCGGAGATGAAGCGGATGTCATGGCGGGGCTGGCTCGCCATGATCCTGATCGGGGTTGGCCCGCAAGCGGTGGCGACCCTGCTGTTCACACAATCGTTCAAGCTGGCTGCGCAGCATCAGCTCTTCGCGGAAACCTACGTGCTTCAGCAGACTCAACCGTTGATTGCGATCACGCTCGCCTGGATTGTGTTGGGGGAGCGGCGGCGCCTCTGGTTCTGGCCGATCGCCGCGCTTGCAATCGCGGCCGTCTACCTGGTGCTGTTTGCGAGTGACCCAACGGCGCCGATCTCCGCCCTCCAGCACGGCGAGGTCGAGGTCGGGCTGTACGCGCTGGGCGCCGCGGCGCTCTGGGCCAGCGGAACGGTCCTCGGGCGTTTCGTCCTCGGTACGCTGTCGTTTCAGACGACCACCGCCCTTCGCTTCACGATTGCCCTTCCAGTCCTTGTTGTTGTGGTGCTCACGCAGTCGGGCATTGCAGGTTTTGGTCAATACCGTCCTGGTGACGTGGTTCCGTTTCTTGGCATCGCTCTGATACCAGGTCTGCTGGCGCTGCTCCTCTATTACCGCGCGCTGGCGAGTACCCCTGCGACCCTCGCGACGGTGGCCGAGATGGCCTATCCGGTGGCGGCCACCATCATTGCAACCGCGCCAGCGGTAGCCGTGTTCGGCCAGACGATTTTCTTCGGCCAGCGCCTGTATCCGGCTCAGGCCATTGGCACATTGCTGCTGATTGCGGTGATCGCGTTGCTCAACTGGAGCAAGGAGCGGACACCGCCGGTGATCGTTCAGCAAGAAGCCGCCGCGTAAACGCCGCGGGCTGACTTGCCAACCGGTTTCGCCCTCGATCCCGACCAGGGCCTGAGCGAAGCCGACGAGGTGCGCCTCGTTCGATTGGCCGCCGACCTGGGTTACGAGTCGGCCTGGACAAACTCCGGCGCGGACGCTGGGGCATTCGACCGCTGTCTGCGCTGGCACGACGCGAGTGGATTGCCGGTTGGCATCTCCGCCGTACCCGCGTCGGGTCGCCCAGCGCCCTTCTACGCGCAACATGCGCAACACCTCTGGGATGCGACAAACGGACGATTCACCCTGGTCGTCGGCAGCGGGCTGCTGCCGCGGCCCGCTCAGGCGATGCGCCCTTATCTGACCGACCTTCGACAGCGGCTGCCGGCCGCGATGCCGCTCTATGTGGCCGCCCTTGGCCCCCTGATGTTGGGGGTCGCCGGCGAGCTGGCCGACGGTGTCGCGTTGAACTGGTGTACGGCCGAATGGATCGAATGGTCACGGCAGACACTGGTCACTGCCGCGCTCGCCGCCGGCCGGCCGGTGCCGCGCGTGGTCGAGTACGTCAGAACGGCCGTCGATCCGGACGCGGAGCTGGCTCGAGGTCGGGTGGCCGCGGCCGCCCTCCGCTACGCCCTGGGTATGCCGGCGTACCGCAGCCACTTCGAGCGCATGGGTTTCGCGCAGGAGCTGCGGCGGATCGAGGCATCGGACGGCCCTCCAAACCCAGCGTTTATCTCCGCGATCGGCGCCGCGGGCGTGCCCGGACAGACGCGCCAGCAATTCGTGCGGCTGGCGACCGGGCTCGATCTTCCGATCGTGCGGATCCTGGTGGCCCAACCCGGTGACCTCGAATCAGCCCGCCGGGTGCTCGAGGAGTGCAGGCCGATTCGCTGATCGCGGTGACCTGTGGAAAAGGTCGACATGCAGCTGTCGCTAGACGGTGCCATAATGCGGCCGGTTTTGAAGAAGGAACGCCGGAACTGGCTCCTCCCCGAGCCGCTGCGGGCTCAACCAGGGCTGGAGGCCTTCTCATCGGTCTTTCGGCAAATCCTGCACGGGCGGGGCGTCACCCGGCAGAGCCAGCTGGATCCGTGGCTGCAGACGGACCTCGAGCGCGCACCTGATCCCTTCTTACTGAAGGACATGGCGGTCGCGTGCGAGCTGATTGCCGATGCCGTCCATCGGGGTGAGCGGATCGCGGTCTACGGCGACTACGACGCCGACGGCGTTACCGCGTGCGTGACGCTCGCACGCGGGCTGCGGTCGGTTGGCGCAGACGTCATCACCTACATTCCCAACCGGTTCACCGAAGGCTACGGCCTGAACGCCGAGGCGCTCAAAGAGCTGCACGCGCGCGGCGCGCGCCTTGTGATCACCTGCGATTGCGGGACCAACTCCGTTGACGTCGCCCGGGGCCGCCCTGCCGGCATGCGCCTGATCGTTACCGATCACCACGAGGTTGGGGCAGAGCGACCACCAGTCGATGCGCTCATCAACCCGAAGCAAGCGGATTGCCCTTATCCCTTCGACGGGCTGGCGGCCTGCGGCGTCGCCTACAAGCTGTTGGTCGCGCTGGAGCAACGCGCGTTTCCCGGACGGCTGGACCCCGCGCAGTCGCTGGACGCGGTCGCCCTCGGCACCGTCGCCGACGTGGTCCCCCTGCACGGAGAGAACCGGGCTATCGTTCGGGCCGGCCTGCAGCGCTTGAATCAGGCGCCGGGTGCAGGATGCGCGGCCCTGCTGGCGGTCGCCGGGATCAGTGGCCCGGTAACCGCCGAGCATCTCGCATTTCAACTGGGGCCGCGCATCAACGCCGCCGGCCGGATGGAGGACGCGATGCTGGCGCTTGAGTTGTTGATGAGCGACAACCGCGAGTCAGCCGATCCGCTGGCGGAGCGGCTGCAGGATCAGAATGCGCAACGTCAGAAGCTCACCGCCGAGATCGTTCGTGAGGCGAAGCTCCAGGTCGAAGAGCTGGACAATGCCGCGGCCGTGATCGTGATGGGAGCGGCCAGCTGGCCGCTCGGCGTGCTGGGTCTCGCGGCGAGCCGGCTGGTGGAGGAGTTCTACCGGCCAACCTTTGTCTTCAACACCGACGGCGACGAATGGCGAGGGTCGGCGCGCAGCATCGAGGGCTTCCACCTCGTCGACTGCCTTCATGACTGTGCTCCGTTGCTCCATCGATTTGGCGGACATGCCATGGCCGCCGGTCTGACGGTGCGTTCCAGCCGGTTCGCGGAGCTGAAGGGGTGTCTGGAGGCATATGCGGCAGCCCGGCTGAATGGCGATGCGTTCTCGCGGCCCGTTCGGATCGAGGCGTCCGCAGCGTTCGCCGATCTGAAGCCGAGCCTTCACTACGAGATCCAGATGCTGTCGCCGTTTGGCGTCGGAAATCGTGAGCCCCTGCTGCTCAGCCGCGAGGCCGAGATCGTCAGGACCGAGACGTTTGGCGCGGATCGCCGTCACCTGCGTCTGCACCTACGTGACCGGACCGCTTCGGCGGAGGCCATCGCCTTCGACAAAGGGGCGGCCGCGCCTCACCTTCCGGCCGGCCGTCGCCTCGACGTGGTTTACGCCCTCCAGTGTGATCGGTGGGACGGGCTCGACCGGCTCCGCCTGCATCTGCGCGATCTCCGTCCTGCCGCGCAACCTGCCCTGGTTCTCGCCGGCGTCTAGCGGCGACATAATTACCGAACGGCTTTACGACAGCGCCGGCCCTGTGCTACGGTAGCCGTCAGGCAGGTGCTTTGGGGAAGAGGCACCTTGTTTAGCAAGCGATAGCGAGGCAAGATGCTGGACGAGGTTCGCACTCCCAGGCTGGTCGTTGCGGGGACCGCGAGCAACGTCGGAAAGACGATTCTGACTGCCGGATTGATCGCTGCGTTCAAGGCGCGCGGCCTGACGGTGCAGTCGTTCAAGGTTGGCCCCGACTACATCGATCCCGCCTACCTGGCCCACGTGAGTGGTCGGCCGTGCCGCAATCTCGACTCCTGGATGCTGGGCGAAGGCGCGCTCCGCCAGGTGCTTGCCCAGGGTGCGCTGGGGGCCGACCTGGCGCTGATCGAAGGCATGCTCGGCCTGTTCGATGGCCGTGGCGGAAGTCCGGACGGGAGCACGGCTGACGTGGCCCGCATCGTCAAGGCGCCGGTGGTGCTGGTGGTCGATGTCGCCGACATGGCGCAGAGCGCCGCCGCGGTGGCGCTCGGCTTTAAGAGTTATGGCGAGTCGCCCAGGATTGCCGGAGTCTTGCTCAACAACGTCCGGTCCGATGCGCACCGCCGCAGCGTCGAGGACGCGGTCTGGGATATCGCCAAGTTGCCAGTTCTCGGCGCGCTGCCGAAAATGGCGCAGCTCGATATTCCACAACGCCAGCGCGGGCTCCTGCCGGTGACGGAGAACAAGGAGTGGGACCGGATGATCGGGCTGCTTTCTGAAACGATCAATCGCGATGTCGATCTCGACCTACTGCTGAGGATCGCCGGTAAGGCTGAGCTGGTGCCGCTGGTGCCGAAGAAAATCTTCCAGGGCAAACCCGCTGCCGGACCGACGGTGCGGCTGGCGGTCGCCTACGATGACGCGTTCAACTTCTACTACCCGGAAAACCTCGAGTTGCTCGAAGAGCACGGCGCCCAGGTGGTGCCCTTCAGCCCGCTGGAAGATGCGCACCTCCCGCAGGATGCCGCAGGCGTCTACCTCGGTGGAGGATTTCCCGAAAGCTTCGTCGAGCCGCTCGCCCGGAACGGCGCGATGGCCGAATCGATTGAGCGCGCCTACCGCAACGGGGTGCCGATCTATGCGGAGTGCGGCGGGCTGATGTACCTGGGTCGCTCACTGCGCACCTCCGACGGCGCCCACCAGATGGTGGGCGTGATTCCGGTTGATGTCGAGATGGACGGTGAAATCCACCGCTTCGGCTACCGACAGCTCCTGACGTTGGAGGACAGCATTCTTTCGCCCCGCGGCCAGTTCTACCGCGGACACGAGTTTCACTGGAGCCGGATCACCGGCCACAACGGCGGGCTCAAGTCCGCCTACCAGATGTTGAATGCCGAAGGTGAGGTGATCGGCTACGAAGGATTCGTGGCGCCGAACCTGCTGGCCAGCTACGTCCACCTCCATTTCGGACAGAATCCCCTGCTGGTCGACAAGTTCGTCCAGCACTGCCGCGAGTACGCGACGGTTCGGACGCCTATATAGGGCGGCGACGATACGGCCGGTTTCGGCCGCCGCCATTTCGGGCATCTATCCGTATTGAAGAATGGCCACCCCCGAGTACAAGGACTACTACCAGACCCTGGGCGTTTCCAGGACTGCCAGCGAGAAGGAGATCAAGTCAGCCTACCGGCGCCTGGCTCGGCAGTACCACCCGGACGTCAACAAGGACCCGAAAGCCACCGACCGCTTCAAGCTGATCAACGAGGCTTACGAAGTGTTGAGTGACCCGAAGAAGCGCTCGAAATACGATCAGCTTGGCTCCGATTGGGAACGCATTGAGCGGGAGCAGGAGTTCGCCCGCCAGTATCAGTCGCAGGCACGCCGAGGCACCGGCGCTGCCGGAGTCGGCGACTTCAGCGACTTCTTCAACACCTTCTTCGCGGGCGAGGCGGGCGGATTTTCCGGCTTCGATTTCGAAGGGCCGCGGGGACGGACGGTCACCCGCGAACGCGGTGAGGACATCGAACATCCGATCGAGATCACCCTTGAGGAGGCGGCCCGTGGTGGCGAGCGAACCATCCAGACCGAAGTCCCCGAGACGTGTCCAACCTGTGGTGGGTCCGGCTTCACCGGCGAACGTCGCAAGGTCGGCAATCGGACCGTGATGGAAAGTGTCACCTGTCCGACCTGTGGCGGCGCGGGGGTGCGGGCAACCCGGCGCCAGATCCTGGTCAAGATTCCGGCGGGCGTGATCGAGGGTTCTCGGATCCGGGTCAAAGGCGAGGGCCAGCGGGCCGCTCAGCACGGTGACCTTTACCTGCGAGTCCAGCTGCAGCCGCATCCGCGCTTCGCCGCCAAGGGACGCGACCTGTATACGCCGCTGGCGGTGCTCGACGACCAGGCGGCGCTCGGCGACGAGGTCACCATCCAGGCCCTGACCGGCGCCCAGCTCCAGTTGCGCGTGCCGGCCGGTAGCCAGGCGGGCAAGGTGTTCCGGCTCAAGGGCAAAGGACTGCCCGCACTCAAGGATGGCGTGGCGGGGGACCTGTACGCGACGCTTGAGATTCGCCTGCCGGAACCGATCACGCCGGAGCTGCGCGACCTCTACCAGGGAATCCGCAAAGCGCGGACGAGCTGACCGATCAGCGGCGGAAAAAGAGGTTGAGGAGCAGGGTCAGCACCAGGCTCAACAGCAGACAGGTGACGATCGGAAAATAGAAGTGGACATTGCCGCGGTCGACCGAAATGTCGCCGGGCAGCCGGCCGAGAAATGGGACTCGCAGACCGAAGAAGAGGACCAGGCCGACCAGCACGATGAAGCCACCGACGATGATGAGCAGCTTCCCGATCTCGGGCACGAATTCATGGTACAAGCCCAATGCGATTCCCTCCCCCCTTGTGGGGAGGGACAGGGAGGGCTTTCCTAGAACCCGATCCAGCCGATCGCTTGCTCGATCTGCGCCTGCTGCAGGCCCGCGATCGGAACGCCGTCGATCACGGTGAGCGGAACGTCCTTGACGTCGATATCGAGGTTGCGCAGGTCGTTCCCGTCGAGCTTGCCGTCAGCGCAGATATGTTCCTTGAATGCGACGCCCCGGTTCTCAAGAATCTCCTTGATCCGCCGGCTGCTTTCGCAGTCGGGCCGCGTGTAGACGATAACTTCCATCTCGCCTTATGCCTCCGATGTGCTCCCGCTCGCCCGGGGTGACACATGACTTGATATCGCGCCTGTCAAACGCTAGATCAAGACTATCGGGCGATGTGGTATTTGTCCAATTCTTTTCTCCGATGCGTTCGATAGACACCGTTGATATCAGCGGCCCCGCGTTTCCGTTTGACAGGCTGCCGCCGCCCCCGTAGACTTACCCGGACCTTCGTCCTTTAACCCGGCCCAGCGAGGCCGAAAGGAGAATCGATGACCGACACCCTGGCCGCTCCGCTCGCGCGGACGCAGGTCGCCCCTCGACACCTGACCGGGCCACAAAACCTCGACGCTCCCCTGATTGCGCGGCTGCTCGAACGGGCGGCCGGTTTCGAAGGCGGCGGCGGCGACCCGGATCGGCTCCAGCGCCGGCTGCTTGCCACCATCTTCTATGAGCCGAGCACCCGGACGCGCCTCTCATTCGAGGCGGCGATGCTCCGGCTCGGCGGGCAGGTCATCAGCGCCGAGAGCGCCGGCACGACGTCGTCCGCGGCGAAGGGTGAATCACTCGAGGATGCGATCCGAGTGGTGGGTGCCTACGCCGACGCCATCGTGCTGCGTCATCCGGAGGTGGGCGCCGCGCAACGGGCCGCGCGCGTGGCGCAGGTACCGGTCATCAGCGCCGGCGACGGCCCCGGTCAGCACCCGACCCAGGCGTTGCTCGACCTGTACACCATCAAGAAGGAGCTGGGCCGCCTCGACCATTTGCGCATCGGGCTTGCCGGCGATCTCCGGAACGGCCGCACGGCACACTCGCTGGCCGGCCTCCTCTCGCGATTCGCCGGCAACGAGCTGGTGCTGATCGCCCCACCCGGCCTGCGCATGGGCAAGGACGTGTTGGGCTCGCTGGGGCCGCAGCTGCGGGTGCGGGAGACAACGGACCTGGCCGAGGCGGCGCCCACGCTCGACGTGCTGTATCAGACCCGCATCCAGGCGGAGCGCTTCGAGTCGGCGGTGGAGTACGAACGATATCGCGGCGTCTATGTCGTGGGTCCCGAGCTGATGCGCCGCTTGCCGGAGCACGCCATCCTGATGCACCCTCTTCCGCGCGCCGGCGAAATCGATCCGCAGGTGGACGCGGATCCCAGGGCCGCCTATTTCCGGCAGGTCCGCAACGGGCTCTGGGTTCGGATGGCGGTGCTCGAGTGGGCGATGGCAGGCTGATGTTGCAAAGTCCACCGGTCAAGGCGGTCATTCTGGATGCGCAGGGCCTGCGCCGCGCCTGGCGACGGATCGCCCACGAAGTGATCGAGCGGCAGGCGGATCTCGCGCAGCTGAGCTTGCTGGGGATCGTCACTCGCGGGGTGCCGCTTGCCGAGCGGCTGGCCGCGACCCTCGCCGAACTGGAAGGCGTGCGCCCGCCGGTGCTCCCCCTCGATGTACGGGCCTACCGCGACGACCTGCCACGCGCCGCGGCCGCACCCCTCCCGGTGCTGCCGGCGACGGCTGTCGACGGGCGGCCAGTCCTCCTGGTCGACGACGTGCTCTTCAACGGGCGGACCGTGCGGGCGGCCATCGACGCCGTCATCGCGGCCGGTCGCCCGAAACAGATCCAGCTAGCGGTTCTGGTCGATCGTGGTCACCGTGAGCTGCCCATCCGACCGGACTATATCGGCAAGAACGTGCCCACCTCGCGACAGGAATGGGTGGAGGTGCACCTGCGTGAACGGGATGGCGAGGATGCGGTCCGCATTCTCGAACGACCGGAACGCTGATGTACCTCCAGAACGTGCGTGTCCTGGGTCCGACAGGGCTCTCGCTGCCGACCGGCGTCACGATCAACGCAGCCGGCGCGGCGGATCGCGATGCCAGCGGGCTCATCCTTTCGCCGGGTTGGCTGGACCTGCACGCGCACCTTCGGGATCCTGGCTTTCCGCAGAAGGAGACGCTGCAGACAGGCGCCACAAGCGCCGCCTTTGGGGGATTCACCCACATCGTGGCGATGGCGAACACCGATCCGGTCACGGACCGGCCTGAGCTGCTGCGTGCGCTGGTAGCCCGGGCGGCGGCACTTCCGATCCGCGTGAGCTTCGTGGCCGCCGTCACCATGGGACTCGAAGGTCGAACCCTCACGGACGCCGCGGCGCTACAGCGGGCCGGCGCGGTCGCCCTCTCCGACGACGGGCGCCATCTGATGAGCCAGGTCATCCTGCGTCGCGCGCTCACGGCGGCGGCCGAGGCCGGCCTGCCGGTACTGATCCATGCGCAGATTGAGCGGCTTGGCAGTGGACCCGAATCCGAAGCCCGGGCGGTTACCGAGGCACTCGAGGCCTTGGAGGCGGTCCCCGGTGCCCGCCTGCATATCCAGCACGTCAGCACTCGTGCCGGCGTCGAGCTGATCCGGACCGCGAAGCAGCACAGGCTGTTGGTGACGGCGGAGGCGACGCCGCACCACCTCGCGCTGACGGCGCGGGACGTGGCGGCCCTGGGCCCGCAGGGGGCCGTCAATCCACCGCTGCGATCGGTCGACGATCGCGAGGCGCTGCGGCAGGCGCTGGCCGAAGGCGTGATCGATGCGATCGCCACCGACCATGCTCCGCACGACGTGGGCGCCAAGGCCGCCGGCGCGAACGGGTTCCATGGCTTCGAGACCGCCGTGCCGGTCGTGATGGGGTTGGGGCTCGACGATCGGGTGCTCTATCGAGCCTGTGTCGAGCGACCGCGCGAGATCATCGGACAGGCAATCGACGACGAGTGGATCCTGATCGACCCCCTTGTGGAGTGGACCGTGGACGGCTCCTCCTTCAAGAGTCGGGGAAAAAACACGCCCTTTTCTGGGCGGCGGCTCCGCGGACGCATCGTGATGACCCTGAGCCACGGCCAGGTCGTGATGGAACGGGTGATGCAGCATGCCTGAGCCGATGGTCCTCCTGCTGGAGGACGGATTCGTGCTCGTTGGCGAGCGCGGCGGACGGGCCATGCACGCGAGCGGCGAGGTCGTCATCAATACCTGCATGTCCGGATACCAGGAGGTCTTGTCGGACCCCTCGTACGCCGGCCAGATGGTCGTCATGACCTATCCCTTGATTGGCAACTACGGCGCCGCGGTGGACTTCCAGGAATCGGCGCGGCCCTGGGCGCGCGCGCTGATCACACGACAACTCAGCCGCTTCGAGCAACACTGGCGCAGCCATCAGTCCCTGGTCGAATGGTTGGACGGGTTCGGAATCCCGATCCTGACGGGTTGCGACACGCGCCGGCTGGCGCGGCACCTCCGAGCAACCGGCGCTCAACGCGCGATCATCGGACCGCGTCAGGACCTCACATCCCTCCGGGAACGGGTCCAGCGGGTGCCAGCGCTCGAGGAACAAGACCTGGTGCGCCAGGTGTCCGAAGGGTTCACCGACGTGGTCGAGCGCCTCGACCCTGCGTTGCTCGGTCGGCCGCTTCGTCAGTGGCCGGGGCTTCGCGTGGTGGTGGTCGATTACGGTGTCAAACGCAACACCCTGCGATCACTGCGCACCCGGGGGGTCGAGGTCGAGGTGCTGCCGCACGATAGCGACCTGCAGGCCGTCCTCGAGCACAAGCCGGACGCTGTCGTGCTATCGAATGGACCCGGTGATCCGGCACAACTGCAGCCGGCGGTGGCGATGACCCGGGCGCTCATGCAGCGCCTGCCCGTGCTCGGCATCTGTCTTGGGCATCAGCTGATCGGCCAGGCAGCGGGGGCCCGCACCTCGCGTCTCCCGTTCGGCCACCACGGCGGGAACCACCCGGTGATGAACCTGCGCACCGGTCGGGTGAGCATCACCTCCCAGAACCACGAATTTCAGGTCGACGGCGACAGCCTGCCGCGGGATAGCGGATTCGTGGTCAGTCATCGGAATCTGCACGATGGATCCGTCGAGGGACTCATCCACGCCCGCCTGCCGGTCCGCTCGGTCCAGTTTCATCCCGAAGGCGGGCCAGGCCCGCAGGACAACCAGGTGATCTTCGACGAATTCCTCGACCTGGTCGCGGGTCGGCCGGCGCCGATCGCTCAGATTCTTTCGCGGCCCCCGCGCCCGAACACGGTGCTGGTGATCGGCTCCGGACCGATCGTGATCGGCCAGGCCGCCGAGTTCGACTATGCCGGGACGCAGGCCTGCAAGGCCCTCCGCGAGGAGGGGGTGCGCACCGTGCTGGTCAACTCGAACCCGGCCACGATCATGACCGACGAGGGCGTAGCCGACCGGGTGTACATCGAGCCGCTCACGATCGAAGCGGTGACGGCCATCATCGAGCGCGAGCGGCCCGACGGCCTGCTGGCCACCCTCGGTGGGCAGACCGGGCTCAACCTGGCGGTCGCCCTTGCCGACGCCGGGGTGCTGGAGCGCTGCCAGGTCCGGGTGCTCGGCACACCGCTGGCGGCCATCCGGGAAGCGGAAGACCGGGAGGCGTTCAAAAACGTCCTGCTCCGAATCGGCGAGCCGGCGCCGGACAGCCGGACGGTCAACACCGTCGACGCGGCGCAGGAGTTCGGCGCCACCATCGGCTTTCCACTGGTTGTTCGTCCTGCCTACACCCTGGGCGGCACCGGTGGTGGCATGGCGGCGAGTCCGCTTGAGCTCGAGGCCGTGGTTCGCGAAGGGCTCGCCGCCAGCCCGATTCGGCAGGTGCTGATCGAGCGCGCCCTGGTCGGCTGGAAAGAAATCGAATACGAAGTGATGCGGGACGCCAACGATACCTGCATTGCCGTCTGCAACATGGAGAACATCGACGCGATGGGCGTCCACACAGGCGACAGCATCGTGGTCGCGCCCAGCCAGACGCTCTCGGACCGGCAGTATCAGATGTTGCGCTCGGCTGCCCTGCGGATCATCCGCGCGCTTCGCATCGAGGGTGGCTGCAATGTGCAGTTCGCGCTCGACCCCGCTTCCGATCAGTACTACGTCATCGAGGTCAATCCGCGAGTCAGCCGGTCATCGGCGCTGGCCTCCAAGGCGACCGGCTATCCAATCGCCCGGGTGGCTGCCAAGATCGCTGCCGGCCGCCTGCTCCATGAGATCCCCAACGCGGTGACGGGAAAGACCACCGCCGCCTTCGAACCGGCCCTGGACTACTGCGTGGTCAAGATTCCCCGCTGGCCCTTCGACAAGTTTCCGGCCGGCGACCGGACGCTCGGCACCCAGATGAAATCGACCGGCGAGGTGATGGCCATCGAGCGCACCTTCGAGGCCGCCCTCAACAAGGCCCTGCGTGCGCTCGAGCAGCGGCTCCCCGACGCCGCGCAACTTCGCGGTCGCCCGGACCTCCTGCATCAGCCGAATGACCGCCGTTTGATGGCCGTCCTCCAGTCCCTGCGCGATGGTGCGTCAGAGGGCGAGATCTGCGCCGCGACCGGCTACGCGCCGTGGTTTGTCGACCGCCTCGCGTCCATCACCGGGCTGGAGGCCGAACTATCGCAAATCCCCTTCCCCGCCGGCGGGGGAGGGACAGGGTGGGGGCTTCCGAGCGAGCTCGTCCTCCGCGCCAAGCGCTGTGGCTTTGACGATGCCCGGATCGCCGAACTGAGCGGCGGTCGCTTCCCGGTGCCGGTGATCGAGCCGACCTTCCGCCAGGTTGATACCTGCGCCGCTGAGTTCGAAGCCGTCACGCCCTATTACTACGCGACCTACGAAGATGAGGACGAAATCATCCGGAGCGGAAACACCGCGGTTGCGGTGATCGGTTCCGGGCCGATCCGGATCGGCCAGGGCATCGAGTTCGACTACTGCAGCGTGCACGCCTCGGCGGCGTTGCAAGCCGCCGGCTTCGACAGCGTGCTCATCAATAGTAATCCCGAGACGGTCAGTACCGATTTCGACGCGTCGACCCGGCTCTACTTCGAGCCCCTCGATCTCGAGGGGGTCCGCAACGTCCTGCAACGAGATCCGACGCTCGGCGTCGTGGTCCAGTTCGGCGGTCAAACCGGGCTGAACCTGGCGGATGCGCTGGCCGCAGGCGGTGTGCGCATCCTGGGATCGTCGGTCGATACGATCGACCTCGCTGAGGACCGGCGCCGCTGCGAGGCGCTGCTACGCGACAACGGGATCCCGCAGTCTCCGGGCGGCTCGGCCACCAGCGCCGACGCCGCCCTGACGATCGCGCGCCGGGTCGGATATCCCGTGCTGGTGCGGCCGTCGTACGTCCTGGGCGGTCGCGGCATGGAGATCGTCCATTCGGCTGAAGATCTGCGTCGCTACGTCGACGCTGCCCTCGCGTTTGGCGTTCGCGGCCCGATCTTGATCGATAAATACTTGTTGGGCCGCGAGCTCGACGTCGATGCCGTCTGCGACGGCGACGCGGTGCTGATTCCCGGCATCCTGGAGCACATCGAGCGCGCCGGCGTCCATTCCGGAGACTCGTTCGCAGTTTACCCACCGATTACCTTGAGCTCCGAAGAGACGCAGCGGGTGGTCGAGGCGACCCGGCTCATCGCCCGACTGGTCAAGGCGGTGGGACTGATCAACATCCAATTTGTTCTTCAGGAAGGAATTCCCTACGTGCTCGAAGTGAACCCCCGGGCCAGCCGCACGGTGCCGTTCCTCAGCAAGGTGACCGGCGTGCCGATGGTGACGCTGGCCACCAATGCGGCGCTCGGCCATTCGTTGGCCGAGCAGGGATTTCCCAGCGGTCTTCTGCCCAACCGACCCCTGTTCGCGGTAAAAGCGCCCGTCTTCTCGATGGCGAAGCTGCCCGCGGTTGACGCCGTCCTCGGTCCGGAGATGAAGTCGACAGGGGAGGCGATGGGAATCGCGCAAGACCTGGCGACGGCGCAGTACAAGGCGTTCCTTTCGACCATGCAGGAGCTGCCGCCCGATGGGGCCGCTCTCTGCTCGATTGCCGACGCCGACAAATCGGAAGCGCTGCCAATCTTGCGCGGGCTCTATGGGCTCGGCCTGACGCTCTACGCGACCGATGGAACCGCGCGCCTGCTGCAGGAGGCCGGCATCCCGGCGACCGTCGTGCAGAAACTTCGGGATGGGCATCCAAATGTGGTCGATGTGATCCGGGCGGGCGATGTTCAACTGGTTGTCAACACGGTGTCCGTGGGGGGGCCGCTCGGCGGTGACGGCCCGGGGGTGCCACTTCGCGACGGCTACGAAATTCGACGGGCATCGGTTGAGCGTCGCATTCCCTGCCTGACGTCGCTGGACACCGCCCGCGCCCTGGTGCAGGCCTTGCGCGCCTGGCGGCGCGAGCATCGGTCCCAGGTGGCCGTGCTCGGCGAGTATGTCGGGTCGACCTTGTCCCCCGGAGTGCGGGCGTGAGCCTGGCTCTGAAGCCGGCCGTGGTCCTGGAGCGCTCGACGCCGATGAGCGGCGCCGTTGAGCTGGTTGTTCACCACCCGCCAGCGGCGGCCGCCCTCCGGCCGGGCCAGTTCTTCCAGCTGGCAGTTGCAGCGCCACAGACCATCTTGCGCCGCCCCTACAGCGCCGCCTGGGCGGACCCCGACAGTGGTCGGATCGGGTTTATCTTCAATGTCGTCGGGGCAGGCAGCGGCTGGCTGGCGGTGCGTCACGAGGGCCACGAGCTCGACCTGCTGGGCCCGCTCGGTCGGGGTTTCGATCTCGATGGCAGCAAGCCGGCGATCATCGTTGCGGGCGGACTCGGCGTCGCCGTTTTCCCCGGCGTGGTGGGGGCCCTGGTGGCGCGCGGACGCCAGGTCACCGTGCTGCTGGGCGCACGGACGTCCGCGCAACTCTTGCCCTCCGGTCGGTTCCCGGGCGCCGAGGTGATGACGGCAACCGATGACGGCACTGCCGGGCATCAGGGCTCCGTCGTCGACTTGATGCCTGTGGCCCTCGGGCGCTTCCCTCCCCCTCAGGGGGAAGGTCGGGGAGGGGGTCCAGAGATTTTCGCGTGCGGTCCGACCCCGATGTTGCAGGCCCTGCTCGAGAAGTCCCGGCGGCTTGGCGTGCCGCTGGGATCGATCCAGGTTTCGCTGGAGACCCCGATGGGGTGCGGCGTCGGCACCTGCCTCGGCTGTGCGATTGCTCGACCGGGGGGCGGCTACCTGCTCACCTGCCTCGACGGGCCCTGCGTGCGCGCCGATCGGATCGACTGGAGCCGGACAGCGGACGCCTTCCATGGCTGAACAGCCGGACCTCAGCGTCCATCTCGGGCGCGGGCTACGCTTGCGTAGCCCGGTGATGGTCGCCTCGGGCACCTTCGGCTACGGCTTCGACGCGCCATTGGTGGATCGCACCGCGCTCGGGGCGATCGTCACCAAGGGGACGACTCCGCGAGCGCGTGAGGGGAATGCTCCAACCCGCATTGCCGAAACGCCATCGGGCATGCTGAACGCGATCGGGCTGCAAAACCCGGGCGTCGACCATGTGGCCCGTATCTACGCGCCGATGTGGGCGGCATGGGATGTCCCGGTCATCGTCAACGTCGCCGGTGACGCGGTTGACGATTACGTTGGCGTGGCCCGCCGCCTCGACGGGGTCGCAGGAGTCGCTGGACTGGAGCTGAACATCTCCTGCCCGAACATCGCCAACGGCCTGCAGTTCGGGATTGACCCGCGGCCGGCGGCTCAACTGACCACGGCCGTGCGGGCCGTCACGCGGCTGCCGTTGCTGGTCAAGCTGACGCCGAACGTAACCGACATCGTCGCGGTCGGCCGCGCGGTCGAAGACGCCGGTGCCGATGCCGTGTCCGCCATCAATACCTACGTCGGGATGGCGATCGACGTTCGTCGTCGGCGGCCGGTGTTGTCGCGGGGAAGCGGTGGACTCAGTGGGCCGGCGATCAAGCCACTCGCGCTGCATGCTGTGTGGCAGCTGTCTGCTGCACTCAGCATCCCGGTTGTCGGCATCGGCGGGATCATGACGGCGGCCGACGCCCTGGAGTTCTTGCTGGCCGGCGCGGCGGCGGTCCAGCTGGGAACCGTGAATTACGTGCGACCGCAGGCCGCCCGCGAGGTCCGGGACGGGATCGCAAGCTACCTCGACGAGCACCATCTTGACGACCTCGGCGCATTGCCGATCCGGCCTGCCCGGGTAGAGGCGCATGTCTGACCAGGATCAGGCGCGACAAGCCGCCCTGCAGGCATTCGAGTCGGCGGGCGCCTTCCTGCGCGGCCACTTTGTGTACACCAGCGGCCGGCATGGCGCCGACTACCTCGAGAAATTTCGCATCCTCGAAGATCCCGGGGCAACGGTGGAGCTGGCCGCGATGATCGCCGAGCATTTCCGCGCGTTGCGGGTCGAACTCGTCGCCGGTCCTACAACGGGCGGCATCATTCTTGCCTTCGAGGTCGCCCGTCAGCTGGGCCTCGATGCGGTCTACGTCGAGCGAGGCGAGCAGGGCGGTCGCGTCTTGCGCCGTGGTTTTGTGATCTCGCCCGGCGCGCGCGTCCTGGTGGTCGACGACGTGGTGACGACCGGCGGCTCCGTGGCGGAGACGCGGGCCTGCATCGCGGAATCAGGTGGCCTGGTGGTCGGGATCGCGGTGCTGGCCGACCGCACGGCGGGCCGGATGAAAACGGATGTTCCCTTTTACGCCTGCCTCAGTCTTGAATTTCCCTCGTATGCGCCTGAGGATTGTCCGCTGTGCGCTGCTGGCGTGCCGATCGCGCCACCGCGCGGCAGCGGAACGAAGGTCGCGCCAGTCTAGATCACTGCAACCAGGAGGGGGCGGCGGCCGGCTGCCGATTCAGTTGCTCGCGCATCTCGCGGCGGAGGTTTTTTCGAGCTGCGGTAGCATCGATCGGTCGGGACGGCTGTGTCGCCGCTACCGGTGGCCGGATCGGCGCGCCTCCCTGCGCTTCTTCCAGCGTCCTCGCCCGCGCGGCACGTAACACATGACGTAGGCGCACGGTCCATGCCACTTTGCCGAAGTCCCACTGGCCGAGTGCCGGCTCGTGTTCCGGCTCGCGCTCGATTCGTACTGTCAGACTCTGTTCGTGATCGAAGTCGGCGAGCTGAAGAGCCGCCGCCGAAGCGTTGACCGGCGCCATCACCGCGACAGCGGACGCGGCGGTATCTCGCAGGATCCGCATGATCGCATGGGTCGGCACCAGATTGTCGAGCGCCAGCTCCGGGTCGAGCAGCAGCTGAACGGCCGATCCGGTTGAGGACCCCGCGACCGCCAGATGATCGAGCTCCCATATCGATTCCTTACCACCGGGGTCAACCACGAAGACCGTCGTCGGCAACAGTTCGGTCGGTGCGAGGGCCTTGACGCGCTGCCGAGCGGTTCCATCGGCGAGCTCTCGGAGGCGCTCGAGCTGCGAGCGCTGCGTAAGGCAGCCGTGTTCATCAATGTATTGCATGTTGTGCCTGCCCTTCTGAACCTGGGACGTTGCGCCACGCAACGTTGTCAACAATTCTATCAGCGTGGGCTCGCGATGCAACAGATTTTTTCTGCGCTTCGCCGAAAGCCGCGCCGTTCCTGAGCGAGTTCTCATAAACGGCTCGTGGCCAGCATAAGTTACGCCGCTTTTCAACAGGTCGCCGTTTCGTACCAATCTCATCAGTCGCCGCGTTGTGAGGGCGACGATGAAGATCACAAGGCTCGGAGCGATCATCGGCGGAATCGCGCTCGGCACCGCAGCCGGTGCGGCGCTCCAGCTCAACGCGGCCAGCGCGTCCGGACCGAGCCACGACCAGGCGCTGGTGTCCGCGACCGCAATTGCAACGCCCGCTCCCAGCCCATCACCAAGCCCCAGATGTCCCGCCATCAAGCTCGCCCTTGCCTTCACCGGCAACGTGTCCGATACCTCGGCGCTCCAGCTGCATCTCCCGTGGGGGCAGCCCGGTGATCCGGAGGGACGCATGATCGAGGACTATGGCGCCTACAACGGGACGACGGTGCGCGAACAGCTGCCGGTTCACGATGTGACGACGGGACGTTTGCTGGAACTCTCGGGCCACAACGCCATCGACATCGTTCTCGACAGCGGCACACGTCTGTACGCCGTGACGTCGGGGACCGCCTACCGGATAACCAATTGGACGATCCCGGGTGGGCCGCAGGGATGGGCGGTCGTCGTCGTATCGGATGTCCTCACGGATGACCAGGGCGATCCCATTGCCTTCCTCTATGGCCATGTACGCGAGTTCGATGTCTCGAACGGCCAGAGCGTGCCGGCCGGCGCACTGATTGCCAGGAGCGGAGGGGACCCGGATGATCCCGGTGCCGGTTTCAGTGACATGGCGAACGTCCACTTTGAGGTGATCGAGTCGCCGAATCCGCTGACGGCGCATGCCGGCACGGTGAATCCGCATCAGTTCCTCGAGAAGCTTTACGACGTCGCCGCGCACGCGCCCCCGGGTTGCTCGCCGGCACGATAGCCGACGAGAGAGTCCTGCGAGACGGGCCGAACGGCGGCGGCGGCAAAAGGTTACGGATAACTTCCCCTAACGAGGGCGCGTTCTTTCCATGTCGTCGGCCAATCGCACGCAGGAAGGGAACGTAATGACCAGGCGAGCCGTGATCCGGATTGGATCAACGATCAGTGTCTTCATTCTTTTCGGACTCATCGGGGGCATCTTTCTCAACACCCTGTTGACCAGCGCGGCCACCTCACCAGTGGTGGCTCCGCTTTCGACTCCGAGCGCCGACCCGACCCCTGTGCCGACCACCACTCCGGTCGCGGTCCCGACACCATCCGATTCCACTCTGCCGACGCCCGCCGCGCCCCCCGTCCCGCCCACCGCCACGCCGGCGCCAACCCCTACCCCCGCACCGACGCCCGGCGCCCCGGGCAAGCTGATCGTCGTTACCCTGGCGACGCAAAGCCTTACGGCTTACGAGAACGGAAAAGTCGTCGCCACAACGGTTGTGGCCACCGGCCGGCCCGCGCTGCCGACCCTCACGGGCACGTTCCATATCAAAGCCAAATACACGCCCTACCAGTTCGTCTCGCCCTGGCCAAAGAGCAGCCCGTACTGGTACGCGAGCGCCTGGGTGAAATACGCGATGCTCTACGAGGACGGCGGATACTTCATCCACGACGCCCCCTGGCGCACGGTATACGGTCCCGGGGCCAACCTGACGAATGGCACCCACGGCTGCGTCAATGTGCCGCTCAGCACGATGAGCTTCCTCTACAAGTGGGCTTCTGTTGGCACGACCGTCGTGGTGCAATAAGGGTCGGGGGCTCAGGCGGCGACTTGGGGCAGGGAAGATGCCTGGCGGACTTGCTGAACCGGTAGCGCCGCCAGGCTGACAAGCCAGCCGCAGAGGGCCGCCAGCGTGATCAGCGGAAATATTGGAGCCACGTAAAGGGGGAAGTAGATCGAATACGTGATGGCCTGTTGCCATCGCGGGGGATGCGTCCGGAGGATCAACCAGCACGCTAATACCGGTGCCGAGAGATCGTAGAAATTGATATAGGGGCTGACCAGCACGCTGGCCATAAGCCCGACGGCGATCGGAATTGACGGATCTCGGCGGCGGGCGCGCACGATCACCCAAACCGAGACCGCGACCACGAGCAGGACGCTGACCAGCGCGACCGGCAACGGCAGCTGACGTCCAAGTGAAATCTGGACTGGCCCGGGAATGCCTCGAACGTCCGCCATCGATTCCAAGACGTGGTGGAAAACCGAGGTTCCGACCGCAAGCAGGCTGACGCCGGCGAGCAGCAAAGTCGCTCCCAGCCAGCCGGCAAAGACTCGCCAGTAGCCGGCAAGAAGCAACGCGACCGGCACGAGAAAGACGGCCTGCGGTTTGAGAAAGAGCACCGCCAGCGCGATGCCGGCCAGCCCTGGGCGGTCACGCCGCATCAGCCACCATGCAACCGCCACGGCGGCAACCATGATCAGACTCACCTGGCCGATCATGAAACTGACGAACACCGGCAGGAGGGTGGCGGCCGCCAGGCCGTGGACGACTTTTAATGCCCGGGACCCGGGTGCAACGAGGCGCCAGGCAAGGGCGAAAGCCGCGGCGAGGATCCCGCTCCAGATCAAGGCGGCGAAGGGATAATTCAGCCAGCTCAAGGGCAGCACCAGCCAGGCCAGCTCGGGCGGATTCAGGTACGGTAGGGGACGGCCAACCGCGGTAGTCACGGCTGGCAAAAAAAGCGATGGGTCATACATCGCGGCCCATCCGTGCCCCTGTCCCAACTGCGCTGCGAAGTAGTAGACGAAGAAGTCGGGGAAGGCTACGTGGTACCGCAGCGTATCCAACCACTGCAGGTCGAGGAATGCGAAGATCGCGGCGATTGCGATCGCGCAGAGGACCCAGTGGCGGCGGCTGAATGCCTTCACGCCACTTGCTCCATGGGAACGACCCTGCCCAAGTGGCGCGGCCGGATGAGGAATAGTCCGAATCCTGCCAGGCCGAGATTGACGGCGGTGTCGACGAGGAAGCCGGGAAGTGTTGGCGCAACCGGGGACGCATGCCCAAAGGCCAGGATGAGGATGAAGTCGTAGGCGGCGTGAATCGCGATCACCGGCCCGATGGTGTTCATTCGCAAGCGGGCTGCGGTGAACAAGATGCCGATCAACGCAGCCTCGAACATCTGATAGACGACCCCAAGTTCATCGGCGCCGGGTAGGAAGAAATTGTCGACATGGCTGAGTCCGAAAAGTAGCGAGCAGATCAGGACGCGTGAAACCGCTGGGTACTGTGCAAGCGCCTCAAGGATGAGCCCACGATAGGTTGCCTCCTCCATGAAGACGTCAACCAGCATGAAAACAACTTGAAGGGCAAATACGAGGGCGATCATCGGCATGATCCCGCGACTCGACAGGCCGAGAATCGGCAGGGCAAGGGCAGCGACGAGCGGAACAGCCAGGTGCGGGGCGCGCCATTTGCCCGGCCAGGTGAAGCCGGCTCGCTCCCACCAGCGTAACCGCGTAAGGATGAAAGCGACGAAGAGTGCCGGGACCAGGACGAGCCCAAACGGCATGATGTACTGCCACCGGCTGGAGGTGCCCGCGGCCACGAGGGCGCGGATCGCCACCAGGGTGCCGGTCTCCGCGATGAAGAGTCCTAGCGCAAACCCCAGCCCACCGCGACGCGGTTGTCTGAATAGGAGCACTCCGGCAGTCGCGACGATTACACCGATGCCGAGCTTGACCAGCCAGTCCAGGCCCGGAAGGAAGTGCGACGCGACAAGGTCCATCGCCCCTATGACGGCGGCGACGACGGCTGCCTGCGATCGTCAGGCGGTCGAAATCGCGTCGAGACCAGGGGCGGAGCGCTACTCTCGGACCGGCTCCTTGCTCGGTTCCGGCCAGCTCGGCTCTTCCACCGGCTGAGGCGTCGCCTCCGGCTCCTCGACGATTTTGACCGTACGGATCTCTCGCCCTAAGTTCATGATGTTTCCTCCACGAAATCTCCTGCTGAGCGCATCACGTCCAGGAGTTCCGTCAACGGCACGACGGGCACCTGATACTTCTCTACTAGGGCTTGGACGGTCGCCTCGCTGATCACCCTGCGGCCCCGCACCCTCGCCTTGCCGAAAAAGCCGATCGACGCTCGCTCAGGTACTTCGTCGGAGAAGGCTACGATGCGGGCAAACTGTGCTCGCCAGCCTCGCTGGTGAATCCGTACGGTTCCGCTGCCGGCCACAGCTGTGAGGACGAACTGGTCATCTGGGATCGAGAAGCGCGTATTCCACTGCATCCTCGCAGCAGCACGCTGCACGCCCTGCACCCTCGACACCCAATGGAATTCGCCAAGGTCGTGGCAGGCATACAGCCCGCACCCGCATCCAGCCGCGGGCGCCTCATGGACCGGCTTGCCGCCGAGAGGACGGCAGCAGACGGCGATATTCCTTCCAGGCTCCCAGAAGTATGTCCGGGGACCGATCCCCGTCAGAGCCAGACTGCGCCTCGCACCAATGAAGTGAATCCGATTAACCCGGAAGCCAACAACCGGGCGGGTCTGTGCGGATCCGGGCGCCTCGCACAACTCTGGAAAGACGGTTCCCCAGACGTCCGGATCGAGCCGCACGACCTCTACCTCCTGGATTGCTGGGCTGGTAGGGGCGGAGAGGATCGACCTCTCGACACCCTGCTTAAAAGGTATCAGGCCGTGAGGCTATGGCTCCGAGTTTGGGAGGCCAGGCGAAACGGGGGCAGTTATGGTGCGAACGGGCCACAACGGCGAATGTCGACAACCCACCCTGACGGTAAGACGGGTCGCCAGCTAATCCGGCGGAGGACCCAGGATCTCCATGCCGTACTTCGCGCCGACCGCCGCGATCCTGGCGACGTCGGGTGGCTCCTCCGGGGGCAGGGTCCGTCGTGGAGCGGGTGAGCCGAGTTCGTTGACAAATCCCTCGAAACCTGCTGGAAAGGTGAACGTCAGCATCCGAGCGGGCTGCGCACCCCGGACCTTGTACGCGTGAGCGAGATCGCGGGGAAGGAATACCCAGCTTCCCGGGCTTGAGTGGAAGGTCTGCCCGTCGCAGACGAAATCCACCTGGCCCTCAAGGATGTAAAAACCTTCATCCTCCCGGTGGTGGACATGGAGTGGCGGGCCGAATCCCGCGGGAGCAAGTTGGTCGAGAAGAGCGACGCCGCCG
>WNGI01000117.1_pt1 | contig 54109 bp, 57 predicted proteins | sample 5400621 | NCBI WGS metagenome assembly WNGI01 (sample SAMN13153374, study PRJNA577476) | soil metagenome | isolation source: 20 cm soil or saprolite under Garry oak tree replicate 1 | place: USA:California | collected 2016-06-15 | reverse complement strand
GTGCCCTCCCAGATCTGGTAGATCTTCGCGTCGCGGAACCACTTCTCGACCGGGTACTCCTTGATGTACCCGTAGCCGCCCAGCACCTGGATGGCGTCGGTAGTGACCTCCATCGCGACGTCGGCGGCGAAGCACTTGGCCATCGAGCCCTCGGCGCGCTCGAACGGCCGGCCCTGCGTCGCCATCCAGCCCGCACGCCAGATGAGCAGCCGCGCCGCGTCGATCTTCATCGCCATGTCGGCCAGCTTGAAGCCGATCGCCTCGTGCTGCCACAGCGGCTTTCCGAACTGCTTGCGGTCCTGTGCGTAGTCGAGCGCAAACTCGTAAGCGGCGCGCGCGATGCCCAGCGCGCCGGCGCCGACGCCAGGACGCGTGGCCTCGAGCGTCATCAGGGCACCCAGCGCGCCGGGCCCGGCATTGTCCGCGTCGGGTTCGCCGCCAAGCCGGTGGTCGAGCGGGATGTGGCAGTCCTCGAGGATGACCTGCGCGGTGTGGCTCGCGCGGACTCCGAGCTTCTTCTCCTTGCGGCCCATCTTCAAGCCGTTCGTGCCCTTCGGAACGAGGAAGGATGCGATGCCCGCCGGGCCCTTGGTGGGATCGGTGTTCGCGTAGATGACGTGGTAGTCGGCGATTCCGCCATTGGTGCAGAACTGCTTGGTGCCGTTGAGCACGTAGCCGTCGCTCACACGCTTCGCGCGGGTCTTCATCGAAAGGGCGTCCGACCCTGAGTCGGGCTCGGTCAGGCCCAGCCCGCCGAGCACAAGCCTGTCGGGGTTCGTGAACTCGGGAAGCCACCGCTTCTTCTGCTCCTCGGTGCCGCTGGAGCGGATGCCGGCGATGGCGAGCGCCATCGACTGGACGCAGACCGCGATGCCCGCGCATCCCCACGACAGCTCCTCGTTGAGCATCAGCTCGGTGAGGAAGTCGAGTCCCTGGCCGCCGTACTCCTCTGGCAGAAACGCCGCCGGGCTGAGGCCCAGCTTGTGCGCCTTCTTGACGACCTCATACGGGAACTCCTCGGTCTCGTCGAAGTGCGCGGCGACGGGGCGGATCTCGTTGACCGCGAACTCGTGCGCGAGGTCGCGAATCGCCTCCTGCTCCTGCGTGAGCGAGAACTCGAGGGTCATGACGCGCTACGCGCCGCGGCCGGTCACGAACTCGGCCGCGCCCTTGCTGATGATGACGTCGCCATGCTGGTTGACCGCCTTGATCTGCAGCTTCCCCTCCGCGACCTCGTCGGCGGTGAAGGTGACCGTGTCACCCGGTTCGACCATACCCGCGAAACGAACTGACAGCTTGCGCAGCCGCTTCGCGCCGCCCGCTGCCTTCGCGGCGACGATCGCCGCCATGCTCATCTGCAGCATCCCGTGCGCGATCAATCCCGGCAGGCCCACCGACTGCGCGAACTTGGCGTCGAGATGGATCGGATTCATGTCGCCTGACGCGCGCGCGTAAGCCGCTATCTGCTCCTCGCGAAACAGGACCTTCTGCTCGATCAAGCGCGAATCACGAACAGCGCGCGCGAGTGGCACACGGGCTCGCCCTTGCCGGACGTGGTGTCCGTCTCGAACGTGACGAAGCGCATGCCGCGGCGATTGATGTCCGATGTGACCCGAGCCTGCGAGTGGACCTTGTCACCGACCTCTGGATGGCTCGTCCAATCGAATTCCTGCTCCGCGTGGAGCAGGCGGGAGAAGTCGACTGCCGCCTCCTCGTCGCCGAAAAGTTGCGACGCGGTGGCGCCCAGGCAGTACACGGCGGCGTAGGTCGGGGGCACGCCGTCGTGGGGGTCGGCGCCGATGGACCACGCGAACTCGGCCACGTTGTCGGCCTCGATCTCCACGGTGACGGGTGGGTACTGTTTGCCTTCGACCGTCATGCGATCGAGGGAAGCGTAATTTACGCGGGCCTAAGCTCGTCCGGGGCGGACTCGGGAAAGCACCCGCCGCAGCATCATCGGCCGCAGCGACGCCCATGCCTCCATCACAGAAGGCTTGGTCGCCTGCGCCATCTCGGGCGGCGCGTACGCGGCGACGACGAACGCATCGGTGAGCGAATGGAGGTGCGGCGCCGCTTCCGGGAAGGCGCGGCCGAGGCGTTTATCGAGCTCCGTCGGCGTCTCACCTGGCTGGAGCTCGGCCCCCGCCAGGCGCGAAAGCACAAGGACACGACGCCATACCCCCATCACCGTGCGCGGTCTCAGGTAGCGCGCGCCGAGGCCGATGAGCAGCAGGACCAGCGCGCCCAGCACGGCCGCGATGCGCGTGATCATCGTGGAGTCGAGCCAGCGGAACGCGGTCTGGTTGGGGGTGAGCGGTTCGTCCGTCGCGCCGGGGTCCTTGATGCGCGGCGAGCGGGCAACCGGGGTCGTGACCACCGCGGGCACCGGCGAGGGGTCGAAGCAGTGGTTGTCGGTGAAGCATCCGCCCTCCCTCGACGTCGGGCGCGATATCGGCTTGTAGAAGCCGTCGTTGGTCGGCTCAAACGGGATCCAGCCGTAGCTCGGGAAGTAGCTCTCGACCCATACATGTGCGTCCTCGTCCCGGACGATGTACCGATGGGTGAGGTCGTCGTACCCACCCTGGCCGTAACCGCTGACCAGGCGCGTCGGGATTCCCAGCGACCGCAGCATCTCCCCCATCGCCATAGCGAAGTACTGGCAGTACCCCTGATGGGAGTCGTGGAGGAAGTAGTACATCGTGTCGGTTCCGGCAGGCGGCTGCTTTGGAGTCAAGGTGTACGCGAAGGTGTTGCTTCGCAGGTACGCCTCGATCGCACTTGCCTTGTCATAAGGATTCGGCGCGCCGGCCGTGATAGTGAGCGCGAGGTCGTGGATGTACTTGGTGGCGTACGCAGGCCGGTAGCCGGTGGGGGGCAACGTCGAATATGGCGCCAGCCAAGGGCTGTAGTCGGTGCCCGCTGTGCGCAGCTCATCGCCGGAGACGTCCGGGTAGCCGACCAGAACGTTGTACAGGCCCCTGGAGCTGAATGACGGACCGATGGCGGTCAGGCGGTCGACGGTCGCAAGCTGCACGGCGAACATGCCAACTGCCGGGACCAGCGCCTCGTGCGCCACGGCGGGCTTGTCGATGCCGTAGAACTGTCCCGGATAGAAATAGATGGCGCGGTTGTCACCTCCCGGAGGATTCACCATGGCGACGACGAACGTGGCCAGCGCCATCCATCTGTACTGCTCGGCGAAGGTGGGCACGCTCTCGGCTGCAACGCCCTGGGTGTAGTCCGTATCGCCGAAGGTCCATGTCGGAATGCCGGTGGGGTCCAGCTCCGTGACGCTTGCGTTGACGCCGCGGAAGTAGTACGGGCCCGGGTATGGGCCGGCGGTAAGCGCGTACGTGAACACCGGCGTGCTGGACTTGGTCAGGCTCCTGTTCATCTGGACCACCTGACTGAAGCCCGTGACTGCGCTGCTCCCTTGAGTGGTGCCGCCATGCGAGGTCCCCACCTGGTTCAGCTTCGCCTGGATCTGCGCCCAGTTCTTGATCATGCTCGACTCCATCGTCGCGGTACGGTCGATGGTTGAAAGGGGCGGCAGAAAGATGCTGGCGATGAGCAGCGCAGCGGTCACGACCAGTCCGGTCTCCCAGAAGTCCCAGCGCGCGTCGCCGGTCATCTTGATGCGGGCGGCGACGGCCTTCTCGATCGACGCGGTGTAGGTCGTCCAGAGCAAAAGCCCCAGCGTCAGCGCCAGGAAGAAGAACGTGTAGCCCTGCTGGTTGGGCGTGTTGAGCACGTTGGTCGAGAAGGCGGCGGCGCCCGGGATGAGGCCGATGAGCGGCTGCCGCCACCGTACGACGCACCACGCCAGCCACCCGCCGGTGATCCACATGAGCAGCGTGATCACGAAGCCGACGAAGGCCTGGTCGCCGAATGCGAAGCCATTGAAGACGCGGATGATCCACACCTGCACGAGGCCAACACCTGTGGGGTCAAGGGGGTGTTGCTCTCGGAACTCGTGCGCGGTAGTGATCACCGCGACGACGGGCCCGGCGGCCAGGCCGACCGCCACGCACAGCCACGCGGGCAGTCGCGTCAACGCGAGCAGAGCCATCAGAACGGCGGCGCCGAGCGCGACAAACGGGATGGCGTCGATCCCGCTCGGCACCCAGGACGCGGAGACCGTCGACCTCGCGATCGTGACCGCGAGCGCAAACACCAGCACGGCCGACCAGAGCGTCGAGGCCGGGACCGCGGCGCGCGCGCGTTCCCACCTGGTGGCCGGCGGGCCGTCCATCTGCAGGCTGCCGCTAGGCGATACGGACTGCATCTCTCGTTCTCACCAGTCGCGCGAAGTCGTCTCCCTTGCGGACGACGTAGAGGTCCACGTCCTGCCCAAGGTCGAAAGTCGGATTGCGATCAGCCCCGCCGAAGCTGGCGGCGTCGATGTAGAAGACGATCAGCGTCGTGCGCCGGCCGCGCACCGCCTGGAGCAGGTGCACCCAATCCGGGTCTGCGCTCGGTGTGATCACCGCGATCGCGCGCCGCGGCAGCCGGCGCACCTTGTCCCAGGCAAGCGCCTGGCGCAGCGACGTGCTGCCATCGGCTTGCGCGATCGCCAGATAGTCGAGGATCAGGCGGTCTTGCTTGATCGCCCGATGCGGCTGCAGGAACGTGCCGCGAGCGTCGTTGGCGATGATTCCCACCTCGCGGCCGCGGCTCGACACCTGCGCGGTCATCGAGGCGGCAAGGCTCACGGCGTACTCGACGGTGGACTCCTCGCCCTGGCCGACATGCACCTTGCGGTCGAGGTCCAGAAGTATCCAGATGTCGGTGGTCAGCGGCTGCTCGAAAGTCTTCGACATGAGCCGGTTGTGGTGAGCCGAAAGCGCCCAGTGGATGCGGCCGAAGCTGTCGCCTGTCACGTAGTCCCGCACCCCGCCGGTCTCCGGCGGGTAGTCGGCCCATGCGCCGGACGCCGGCGACGAACCAAGATGCTGCGCGCTGGTGGTCATCAGGTCCGGGATGGGACGGATGCGCGGGTACACGAGGATTGAGGTCCGCTCCTTGAAGCGACGCTCCTGGCTGAAGAGGCCGAATGGCTCGACCACACGTACGGAAGTCGGACCGAAGGTCATCCAGCCGCGACGGCGGTAGGCGCCTCGCTCGCGCCACGTGGTCGGCTCGCCGCCGGCCGACACGACGCGACCCGGCTGGTAGCCGGCCACCTGGCCCAGGTCGCGGACCTCGACCCACGGCGCGGGGACCCAGCCGCTGCGCGAGATCGTGAAACTCTCCTCGAACTGGTCGCCGACGGTAGGGATGCCAGGGTCGAGATGTCGGGAGAGGCTGATGCGTCGAGCCGTGTAGCGCGGCCACAGCCATGCCAGCACGAACAGGAGGATCAGCGCGTAAGCCAGGGTGTAGCCCGGCTTGACCCCGAGCAGGAACGTGAACAGGAGGAGCAGCCCGAGCGCGAGTGCCAGCGCGACCTTACTCATTAATCAATTTCCCAGCGCGGCGGTCAGGCCGGGTTCACCCCGGCCGTCACCCAGGCGTGTCACCTTCCAGGCGCCACCCAATCGCCGCCAGGCGAGGGGGGTTCGTGGGGGGATCCTGATCCCCCCGCGCCGTTAGCCGTCGTAGGCCATCTGGGGTACGTGTTCCCGCTCAAGCAGTCCCGCCACCAGCTTACCGGCGCTCTGTCCCTGCATCTCCGCGTTGGGCCGAAGGATGATGCGGTGGGCGAGCACCGGCTCGGCCAGCACCTTGATGTCGTCAGGGAGCACATATGTGCGTCCGAGCAAGGCCGCGTACGCCTGGCTCGCGTGGTACAGGTTCAGCGTTCCGCGGGTGCTCGCGCCGAGCGCGACCTCCGGGCTGGTGCGCGTGCGGCCTACCAGCCGCGAGATGTATTCGCGCAGCTCCGGCTTCACGAAAACCTCACGCACGGCGCTCTGCGCGAGCTTGAGCTCGTTGGGCGAGACCACCGGCTGCAGCTCGAGCATCGGTGACTCCACCTTGTGCTGGCCGAGCAGGTTGGCCTCTTCCTTTTCCGACAGGTATCCGAGCCGCACCTTCATCAGGAAACGGTCGAGCTGGGCCTCGGGTAGTGGGAACGTGCCTGAATACTCGACAGGGTTCTGCGTGGCCATCACCAAGAACGGCTTCGGCAAGTCGTGCGTGTCGCCGTCGATGGTGACCTGGTGCTCCTCCATCGCCTCCAGCAGCGCGGCCTGGGTCTTGGGGCTTGCCCGGTTGATCTCGTCCGCGAGCAGGATCTGCGCGAACACCGGCCCGGGCCGGAACTCGAACTCGCCTACCTTCTGGTTGAAGGCGCGGACACCGGTGACGTCCGAAGGCAGCAGGTCTGGCGTGAACTGGATGCGGCGGAACGTGCAGTCAAGGGAGCGCGCCAGCGACTTGGCGAGCATGGTCTTGCCCACGCCGGGCACGTCCTCGATCAGGAGGTGGCCTTCACACAGCAGAGTGACCAGGCAGAGCCGAACCTCGTCTTCCTTGTTGACGATCGCCCGGCCGACGTTGGACATGACAGCGTCCGAAACTCGAGTGACGACGTCTGACGCCATCAGGCCCCGCCCCGCATTATCCGGATTATAAGTTCGGTCTTCCGTAGCAAGGATTTATACGCATCCATGGAACATTCGGTTCCGCGTCGTTACCAATTCGGGCTTCCGGCCGTCATGTCGGTGAGGGACGAGGTGAAACGCGCGCTCGCGGCGGTGCTCCTGCTGGCGGCAATGGCCTGCGGCACGACTGTGCCCGGCACCCCGCTGAACCAGTACCAGCTCAAGTTCCGGATCTTCGATCAGTTTGGTCCGCCGGCGTTCTGCGATCCGGACTTCTACCCCATCGCGCGCGCAGGCGGCGAGCAGGCCAGCGCGCAGTCGAACTACGCCCAGATCCGAGACAACGGGGAGCTCTACTCCGCCATCGTGGAGCACGAGCACCTGCCCGCGGTGCCGGCCGAGCTCGACGACGCGCAGAAGTTGACGCTCTACCGCGCATTCAAAAAGTTGCGCGCTCTGGTACTTCAGCCTTCGGGCACTGGCCATGCGTTCGACTACACCGTCGAGGGCACGTACATGCGGGTCAGCGGAACCGTCGCCGGCGACGGCACGGTGTCGGTCGCGTCGAGATCGCAGGGCTCGCGACCCAACTGCCCGATCTGCCTCTCGGCCGCGACGCATATCGCGACGCCTGCCGGCGATGTGGTCGTGACCGCGATCCACGTCGGCACGCTCGTCTGGACGCAGGGCGCTGACGGGAGCCGCGTCGCAGCGCCCGTGATCGCGGTTGGCAGCACGCCGGTGCCCGCGGGCCACCTGATGGTCCATGTCATGCTCGCCGACGGGCGACAGCTGTGGGCGTCGCCAGGTCACCGCACAGCGGATGGAAGGCCTCTGGGCTCGCTGGCCGTGGGCGACGTTGTCGATGGCTCGCGCGTTGGCGGCTGGGAGGTCGTGGCCTACAGCGGCGACCGGACTTACGACCTTCTGCCCGCCGGACCGACCGGGTTCTACTGGGCCGGCGGAATCCTTCTGAGCAGCACGCTCAGCGAGCAGCGCGCCTAGGAGACTTCCTCTTCCTCGACGAGCCTCAGGTGACCGCTCACGTTCAGTCCCAGGTGACGCGCGAAGAAGCCCGCGACGCGCTCGACGTACAGCGGCCGGTCGGCGAAGTACGCGCCCGCGTGCGGCGCGCCCTGCACGATCCAGATCTCGCGTGGCCCGCGGTACGCGTCGTACAGACGGCGGCTGTGGTTGACGTTTGTGATGCGGTCCGCGCCGCCGTGAATGAAGAACAGCGGTCGCGGCTCGAGCGAGCTCAGAACGGATATCGGGCTGCAATCGGCGAGCTTGCTGCCGCTGCGCGCGCGCAGCATCAGCCCGGCGAGCCACACGAACGGCGTGCCCGGCAGCCGCGCTCGTGTGCGCACGTTCTCGATGAGCAACGTGCGCAGGTCGCTGAAGGGACTGTCGAGCACCAGCGCCTCGACACCCGGCTCGCCGGCGGCGCCGAGCAACGAGACGACGGCGCCCATCGAATACCCGAGCAGTCCGATGCGTGCACGCGGTATGCGTTTGCGCGCGAAGGCGATCACCGCCTGCAGCTCCAGCACCTCCTTGATGCCGAAGGTGATCGGCGCGCGGTCGCTGCCAGACATGCCGCGGTAGGAGTAGACGATGACGTTGAAGCCCTTGCGCCACAGAGCGATCGAGATCCCGAGTGCGCCCTGCCGCTGGCCCTTGTGCCCACCCGACACGATGACCGTCTGCGGCGAACCGGGCTGCCGGAAGTACCACGCGCCGAAGTTCACGCTGTCTGCGGTGACCAGCTCGGCGTCCTCGTAGTCCGCCTGGAACTCGAAAGGAGTGAAGGTGAGATCCTCGAGACCAGCAGGCCGCACCGGCGCGAACGCGCGGTGGTACACGACGTAGGCGATGGCGATGTAGGTCGCCAGTAGGACAAGGACGATGAGGACCGCGTACTGCATCGAGCTACCGATTGGAACTTTACGTTCTGGCCGCTTTGGCCGCGCGTCCAGCCCGATTTTCCTCGTAGCGGGCGAGCACGAAGAGCATCAGGCTGAGCCGGTTCAGCCAGCGCAGGACCTGCGGGTTGGCCACGCCGCCCAGGCCCTCGAGCGCCAGCGCGCGCCGCTCCCCTCGGCGGACGATCGCGCGCGCCAGGTCGAGCGCGCCCGAGGCAGGAGTGGAGCCGGGCAGCACGAAGCCCTCGGGCATCGTGACCGCGTCCTCCAGCTCAGTGGTCACCGTTTCGAGGCGGCGGACGTCCTTGGCGCTCACCTTGGCGAAGCTCTTGCGCGATTTGGGATTGGTGCCGAGCTCGGCCCCCAGGGCGTAGAGCCCTCGCTGCAGCTCCTCGCAGACCTCGCGCACATGCGCGTCATCAGAAAGGGCCTTGGCGAGGCCGAGAGCGCTCGACGCCTCGTCCAGGGTGCCGAACGCCTCGATGCGCGGATCGTCCTTGCGGACGCGCCCACCACCCAGCAGTCCAGTGGTTCCGTCGTCGCCGGACGCGGTCAGCTCGAGCATCCGCTTTTTGCGCGGCATGCTGCTTACGAGAAGATCCGGCTCAGCTCGTACAGATCCTGCGGCACCCGCCGTGTCTCGGCGATCACGTCGGACAGCGCGACCACCTGCACGCCGCCGTCGCGCCTGATCGGGATGACTCCGCTCTTCCCGGCCATGATCAGGTCGGCCGCACAGGCGCCAAGCCGCGTGGCCCAGATGCGATCTGACGGCGAAGGGGATCCGCCTCGCTGGAGGTGACCGAGCACCGTCACCCGCGTCTCGAACCCGGTCTCGTGCTCGACGCTGCTGGCGAGCAGGTCACCGACGCCGCGCTTGGCGAGCCGCACGTGGCCGAAGGCGTCGGCGTCGCCCTCGCGCGACTCGGCCTCGACGCCCGGGATGCTCACGCCCTCCGCGACGACGATGATGCTGAACAGCTTGCCGTCGCCGCGCCGCCGGTAGAGGTGCGCCACCACCTCTTTGAGGGTGAGCGGGAATTCAGGAATCAGGATCAGGTCGGCGCCGCCGGCGATGCCGCCCATCAACGCCACCCAGCCGGTGTCGCGACCCATGACCTCGACCACCATTACGCGGTGATGCGCGGACGCCGTCGTGTGGAGCCGGTCGAGCGCGTCGGTGACCACGCCCACCGCCGTGTCGAAGCCGATGCAGAAGTCGGTGACCGACAGGTCGTTGTCGATCGTCTTGGGCACGCCGACTGTGGCAAAGCCCGCCTCGTGCATCGCGGCGGCAACGCTGAGTGTGTCGTCGCCGCCGATCGCCACAAGCGCGTCGATGCCGCTGTGCCGCAACGTGCGCATTGCGGTCGCGACGCCGTCCTTGATCTTCAACGGGTTGGTGCGCGACGTTCCCAGGATGGTGCCGCCCAACGGCAGAATTCCGCGCACGTCCTGCGCTGTCATTTCGCGAATCAGCCCGTCTTCGAGGCAGCCCGCCCACCCATTCTGGACGCCGCTCACGTGATGCCCGAGCTGGAAGGCGCGCCGCGCCACGGCCCGGATGGCAGCGTTCAGGCCGGGCGCGTCTCCTCCACCGGTGAGGATCCCGATTCGCACCGACTTACTGTAAGGCCCAAGCTCGCGGCCAGACTCTCAGGCGTCGCGCCTGCAAGCGATGGTAGAACGACGTCCGCGCGGCTCAGGTCCTGGCCGGAGGTGATGACATTGGGGACCGCGACGCAGAGCATCCCTGCCGCCTTCGCGGCGAGCACGCCGTTGGGCGAGTCTTCGATCGCGACCGCCTCGCCGGGCGCGATGCCAAGGCATTCGAGCGCCGCCAGGAAGAGATCCGGCGCCGGCTTGACCTGCTTGACGTCGTCGCGGCAGCGGATGCATTCGAACAGGCCCAGGATTCCGAGCCGCTCGAGGTGGTCCCGGACCCAGCTCTGGCTGGAGCTCGAAGCGACGCCCGTCTTCAGGCCGATGCCGCGGGCTGCGGCGGCCAGCTCCGCGACGCCGGGCAGGACTGCCTGCTCCAGCACGAGCTCGGTGCGCCGGCGCATCCGCTCGTCGAGCACCTCCTGCGTAAGCGCCCGGCCGAGTCGTTCTTCGAGGTTGGCGCGCGGGTCGAACGCAGCGTTCGAAGAGCCGACGGTCTGCATCCAGCGGTCGAAGGGCAGCTCCTGGCCGTGCGCCGAGTAAACCTCGAGCCACGACCGGTAGATCGGTTGCTCAGTGTCGAGGATCAAGCCGTCGAAGTCGAACACGATGGCCCGCAAGTTGGGTCTTACCTCCATACCAAAGGCTTAGTATCGCCGCACATTTCAGTGCCCGAGAACGACGCCGAGATCCAGTCCACCAAGCGTTCGGTTGCAGCAGGTCTGCCACCCGGTGTGATCGTCGTTCTGCCTGGGTTTGCCCTGGTCGCGCTGGTCGCGATGCTGGTCATCCTGTTCGGCTTCCTGGACGCCAGCCACTACACGACCCTGGCCAATCTCTTGACGCCGGACCCGGCCGCGGCTGCTGGCACGGTCTCGCTCGCGGGCGGCGCCGAGGGGGTGACCTTGAGCATTGTCATCCTGGTCGTCTTCTACGGGATCCAGACCACCTCGTCGCGCTACTCGCCGCGCATCATCGACATCTTCACGCGCAACCCGTTGAACGCGCTCGTCTTCACCTTCGCGCTCGCGTCGATCCTCTACACGTTCCTGGTGCGCGCGGAGATCCGGCCCAACTACGTGCCGATGTGGAGCGTGGCGCTGGCGGTGGTGTTCGCGCTCGCGAACTTCGCCATCCTGCTGCCGTACGTCATCTACATCTTCGACATCATGCGAGCCGAGAGCCTCATCAAAGGCATCCGCAAACGGGCGACTCGCGACATCCGCAAATCGGTGACTGGCAGGCGCCGCCGCGACGGCGTCATGACCTGCATCTCGCAGATCACCGACATCGTCTTCGGCTCCATTCAGCTCGGCGACGTCCCCGTGTCGATCAACGGCGTCGAGGCCCTCAGCCGGTTCGTGGCCGACGACTACCTCCGCGTGAAGAAGAAGCTGCGGCCGGAATGGTTCCATGTCGGACACTCGGACCTGCCCGGCGCGTCCGACCAGATCCTGGCCGAGGTCAACCGCGCGCACACATGGGTCGAGTACTTGATTCTTTCGAGCTTCGTCGACTTCGTCGGGCTCACGCCCGTCCACCGCAAGGAAGCCGTGCACGCGATCGCCCTGGCGACCCGCGACATCGGGCTCGCGGCCATCGAGGTCGGCGACCCTGAGGTCGCGGACCTGACAGTCAGGTTCTTCAACACGTACCTGCGCACGGCGATCACCCGCACGGCGCCGACATTCGCGTCGTCGATGATGAACGAGTACCGGCGACTGGCCATCGGCGCGCTCGAGTGGCGTCCTGACATATCGGTCGAATCAGCCGCGCACCTGCTGCGGTACGGACGCCACTTCGACGAGTCGGGCATGCCGGCCATCTTCGGCGCCGCGGCCGAGGACGTGGCTGACCTCGCGATCGAAGCGCAGGGCCGCGATCCCGAGGTGACGCGCCGCCTGGCGCTGCTGCTCGTGCGCAACCTGCAGGACCTGATCCCCAACGCACGGCCCATCGGCCTCAACGGCCTGTTCAAGGCCGTCGCGAAGCTCGCGTTCTGGGCGATGGCCTCAGACGCCAAGGACGTGAGCGGCATCCTTGTGGAAGGCATCGCATGGGCGCCGCCAGACTTCGTGGACGGCGCGCTCAACCGCATGGAGTCGATGCAGTCGGGACTGTTCTGGGAGGTCAACGAGCGCGTGATCGCGTTCGACTGGGTCGACGAGCCACTGCGCGCGCAGATCCCACGGCTGCGCGCCGCGCTGAAGCGCGCGCACGGCGGTGGCGGAACTGAGGAGCTCGCCCAGGAGCCGACCGCGTCCATGGTCATGACAGACCTGATCGCGCCGACGCAGGTGTCGCTCCCGGTCATGCCCGCCAACGGCAAAAAGGCTGTCGTGACCGAGCAGCAGGGCGTCAACACGCCGGCTCAGTGAGAGGCGCAGGCGGAAGCCTCCTCTTCCTCAGCCAGGCCGACATCGTCCGTTTGCTCGACATCGACAAGCTGCTGGAAGCCCTTGCCGGCGCGTTTGTGGAGCTGAGCGCCGGCCGAACCTCGGTGCCGCCGCGGATCGCAGCGCGAACGGCGAGCGGCGGCTTGCTCGGAGCCATGCCCGGCTACATCGCCGGCGTGCTCGAAGCGAAGGTCGTTTCGGTCTTTCCGCAGAACCACGCGCGCGGCCTGCCGTCGCATCAGGGTCTCATCGCGCTGTTCGACGAGGACACCGGCGCGCCGCTGGCTGTGATGGACGGCGTGGCGATCACAGGCATCCGCACCGGTGCGGCCGCTGCTCTCGCCGCGCGGTGGCTGGCGCGGCCGGACGCGACCACCCTGGCGATCCTCGGGGCGGGGGTGCAAGGGCGCTCGCACCTCGCCGCGTTCCCGCGCACGCGCGACTTCAAAGAGATTCGAATCGCGTCGCGCAACGTCGCGACCGCCGAAGCGCTGGCCGCCGAGAATCCGCGGGCCAAGCCGGTCGCAACGTTCAAGGAGGCCGTGCAGGGCGCGGACGTGGTGTGCTGCTGCACCGACGCGCGTGAGCCGGTGCTGAAGTACGAGTGGCTCGTCTCCGGCGCTCACGTCAGCTCGGTCGGCGGAACGTTCGGGCCCGAGCTCGACGCCCAGACCATCGGCGCCGGAACGATCTTCGTCGAGTCGCGCGACGCGGTCCGGCAGCCGCCGCCCGCCGGAGCGCATGAGCTGCAGGGCCTCCGGCCCGAGTCGGTCATCGAGATCGGAGAGGTCATCGCGGCCACGCAGCCCGGGCGGAGCGCGCCCGACCAGCTCACCGTGTACAAGTCCTCCGGGCACGCGGTCGAGGACGCTGCGGCCGCGCGCCTGGTGTACGAGCGCGCTCTGGCCGAAGGCGCCGGCCAGCGCGTTTCGCTCTAGAAAGCGATCGCGGCGCCCTTCGGGTAGAGGACGTTGGCGCGGCGGGCCGCCTCGGCGACGGTCGTCGCCGGAACAGTCGTGAAGCGGGTGACGCGGCCCCTCTCGTAAACCGCGACCCGCCACGGCACGAGCTCGCGGCCATCCTTGCCGACGATCCTCACCGCGCCCTCGTAAACGGTCATCTGGCTATGAACCGTAGCCAGGCGGCCCTGGCGTGGCCATCCTGGAAATCGATGAGTCTGGGACATGGATAGCCACGAAGGTGGCCAGTGCTGACATCCCCACCTGACCTCCCCACAAGTGGGGAGGGACGCCAGAGCTGACATCCCACCTGATCTCCCCACCAGTGGGGAGGAACGCCTAGGCCAGGACCTCCTGGCGCTGCTTGAGGTGCCCGATCGCCTGCGTCCTGACTTCCTGGAAGCCCTCCTTGAGGCCTTTGCGCAGGATGCGGGCGCAGGCGGCGGCGGAGTACAGGCGCGGGATGAACACGAAGTCGGCGCCCGCGTCATAGAACTTCAGCGCCTGCGGGATGTGGTCGGTGGTCAGCACGACGCGCACGTTCGGCGAGTGCGTGCGGACATTGCGCAGCAGCCTCAGGTTGCTGGTGCCGCGAAGAACGTCGTCGGTGATGCTGGATACGACGAGCTCTGCGTTTTCGATTCCCGCGTGGTGAAGCGTGTCCACGTGCGCGATGTCGCCGTAAACGACCTTGATGCTCCGGCGCCGCAGCTCGCGCATGACGGTCGGGTTGAAGTCGATGACCAGGATCTTGCTCACGAACTCCTTCGACTCCTCGACGTCGCCCTCGTGTTCGAATTCGTAGAGGATCGAGCTAGCGTCGCGGAAGAAGCCGAGGAAGATGACCGGGTAGCGGCCCTCGGCCTCGGCCGCCTGGGCCTTGTCCGCATCGAGATCCTTGAGGCCGACGGCTTTGAGCGCGTTCGTCAGCGTGTTCTGGATGAAGTGGCTCGCGTTGATCATGTACGTCGAGGCCACAGACGTCACCGCGAAGGTGAGGATGACCACGGTCAGGATGTCAGTGCCGATCTGGTGCGGATTCATGGACACGCCGAGAAAGGCGATGACGATCGAGAACTCGCTGACCTGCGCAAGGTTGATCGCCGGCACGAGGCTGTTGCGAAGCCCGAGCCGCAGCGTGTAGAGAATCGGCACCACGACGACGCGACTCACGATCACGAACACCGAGGCGCCGAGCACCAGCAGCAACACCCGAGGCGTCGGGACGGGGATCTGCATTCCGAGCGCGACGAAGAACAGCGTCACGAAGAAGTCGCGGATGCTCGTCGCCTTGGCCATGACGTCGAGGTTGTAGGGAAAGGTCGACAGGCTCACGCCGGCGATGAGCGCGCCCATCTCGCGCGAGAGCCCGATAAAGCTCGCGATGCCCGCGAGGAAGAAGCACCACGCGAGCGCGGTCACGAGGACTAGCTCAGGTGCCTTGGCCACCGACCGGAAGAGGTACGGCAGCACGTATTTGGAAAGGGCGAGGCCGCCCACCACCAGCAGGGCGCCCTTCCACAGCGAGAGCGCGAGCGGCAGCAAGTCAGGGTTCGAGATGTTCGGCTGCACCGCGAGCATCACCACAGCCCACAGGTCCTGGATGACGAGCACCCCGAGCGTGATGCGACCCGGAAGCGTGTCGAGCTCCATCCGGTCGTTCAGGATCTTGACCACGACGAGAGTGCTCGAAAGGCTCATACACGCCGCCAGGTAGAGCAGCGAGTAGTCGCCGCCGCCGACGTGGGCGCCGAGCAGCGCGAAGTAGCCAAGGCCAAGCGCGATGCAGATCGGCACCTGGAGAGCCCCCGTCACGAGCATCGGTGCACCGGCGGCGGCGAGCTTCTTCAGGTCGATCTCGAGGCCGATGACGAACAGCAGGAGAATGAGGCCGATCTCGGCCACCGTCTGGATGCTGGCGAGGTCGGTCACCCAGCGAAAGCCGATGGGGCCGATGATGACGCCGGCCAGCAGGTAGGCGAGGATCAGCGGTTGGTGCAGCCGCCAGCTCACCAGCGCGAGCAGCGCGGCGGCGGTCACGCAGATCGCGATGCCGGAGAGGAGGTCTGTGGGGATCGTCACGTGACGGCTGCGTGCGAGTCGATGTTGCCCCAGCGCTGCTCGAGCGCAGGCAGGTCGGCCGGATCGCCGGCGATGAGGAAGCGCGGGTGGTGGACGCCCTCGATCAGGGCTGAGGCCTGCTGCTCCACTGCCTGCTTGCCGGCCTCTGGAGGAGTGCCGTCGCCCATCCACCGGCCAAGCCCGCGCGAGCGCGTGTTCTGCCCGATCTTCGGCGCCTTCTGACTGAGGCAGAAAAGCGAAACGTGCACGCCGGTTCCCTTCGTCTGCAGCGTGAGCCCCTCGGTGAACGCGGCCAGCGCCGCGTGGCCAGTGTCGTAAGGAATCGTGTTCGCATCGCCGGGATGGACCCCGCCGAACGAGACGATGTTGATGATGTGACCCGAGCCTCGCTCGGTCATGTGGCTTAGGAAGCCGGTTGTCGTGCGCACCGCGCCGAGCAGGTTGGTCTCGAGCATCCACGCCCAGTCGTGGCTGGAGATGCGATCCAGCTTGCCCTGCAGCAGAACGCCGACGGCGTTGACAAGAATGTCCACCTTTCCCATCGACTTGATCGCACCATGCACGAGCGAGCGCACCGATGCGTCGTTGCGCACGTCAGTCGAAAGCGCAATCGATCTCTCGGCGGTGCGCAGCCGGAGGATGTCCTCGACCGTGCGATCCATGCGCGGCGCGTCGAAGTCTGCAACCACGACATCGGCGCCCTGACGCGCAAAGCCGAGCGCGACCGCCCGGCCGATGCCACTGCCAGCACCAGTCACCACCCCGACCTTGCCGGACAGCGCGCCTGAATTCATGCGCGGCAACTATGCAACGAGCGGCTCCCGAATTGCCATACCTTGAATGCCGCATGGCTCGAGGTGCCCTCGTTGCGATCGGGCTGGTGATCCTGGCCGCGTGCGGCTCAACCGGCTTCGCGCTCACGGGCGCGACCGTCGACGGGACCTATACCTGCGCGGTCGGATCGGCCAACACCCAGTACGACCTGCACACGAAGATCTCGGCCGACAACTCGACCTCGAAGTCCGTGGACGTGCAGTCGATCGACGCCGTGCTGGTGGTGTCGGCGGTTCACGGCCAGTGGCAGCAGGCGGTCGGAACCAGGTACGACGCCGGCAAGGTGCCGTTCGCGCCACGCTCGGTCGGCGCCGGCTCGAAGGCCACGGTGACTGCCACGATCCCGAGCGCGTGCACCAACGCGCAGCATCAGGGCACCAGCGACGACTATGCCGACTACTCGATCCAGCTCACGGTGGTGACGTCGGCGGGCACGTTCCACCTGACCAGCCAGAACAAGCACCGCATCGTCGCGCCTTAGTGCACCCGGCGGCGGTCGGCCGCAAGCGATGTCGACGATCGCATTCCCAGTCGCACGCGCGCGGCGGCGACAAGCTCTGGATCGGCCCGCGAATCGGGGCCGGCGCTCAGCCACCTCAGTCCCGCGAAGCGGCGGACTGTGAAGTTCAGGACCGCGACGAATCCGGCGTCGGCGTCGGCCTTTTGCGCGGGGTCCTCCGTGCTGCCGATCCACAGCCGCGCCATGCCATCACGCCGGGCCTGCGCAACCATGCCTTCCAGCAACGCGCGGTAGTGGCCGCGCCGGCGATGCTCCGGCAGGGTCAGGCAGTTCCAGATGTACGCCTCGCCCGCGTCCGGTGAGATCTCGACCCCGAGCTCGCCGATCCACTCGGTTGTCGTCGAGAGCCAGCCGTAGCTGACCACCTGGCCGGCTTCCGTGACGGCAAACGCACGGCAGCCGCGTTCGAATCGCGGCGCCACGCGATCGCCCTCCTCGCCCATCGCAGCCACGAGCACGCCGGCTGAGGTGGAGGTGACCTCGACGAATTGGGTCGCGCGAACGGAAGGCGGCGGACCTTGTCGTTTGAGGTCCGCCGCCCAGAGCTTGCTTCGGATCAGAACCGGAAGTGCAGCTTCCGGATGGTGTTGATCACGTCCTCGTCCCCGCTGGCCGAGCCGCCCGGGAATCGCTGGAAGAACGTCAGCACCGCGTCGGCGGCGTTGTTGAAGTGGATGAGCGCGTCAACGCCCTCGAAACCGCCCTTCTCCGGCTCTGACGACCACTTGCCGTCCTTGACGGTCGCGCGCCACTTGCCGCCCCAGGCCCCGTCGACCTGGATGCCATATGTGAAGTCCTGGCCCTTGGCGACTGGCTCGTCCACCGTGTACTGCCAGAAGATGAACGCGTACGGCAGGATCAGGCCGGCCGTCGCCTCGTCGATCGTGGCGAGCTTATCGCCGAGCCCGTACTCGATGTCGTAGGGATGGACGCCGTAGTCCATGATCTGGAAGGTCCCGTAGAAGCCCGCCGGCACCGGCCCCGCGAACGGGTGGTAGACCAGGAAGCTCTCCCACTCCTGCGGCGTGAGCTCGTCCAGCATCTTGTCCAGCTTCTGCGCGTCTTTCTTGAACCGGTCGAGGGCCTCTTCCCTGGACAGCTTGCGGAAATCGAGCGCGTGGTCGTTCAGCGTCTCGCCCATCACCGGCAGCCCGAGGGCCGTGCCCTCCTTGCCGGATCGCGCGGCGTCCCAGTTCTTGAAGTAACCCTCCATGACGTCGATCATGTGGCCGACCAGGTCACGCGTCTCCCAGCCGGTGCACCGCGTCATGACATTCCAGTTCTTGGGGTCGGAGACCATGCGCGTGAAGTTCTCGCGGTCGCGGCGCATGACGGTCATCACCGTCTCTTTGCCGTCGGCCGACATCGGGTTGACGGGAGCGATCGTCGCGGTGCTCATCAGCTGCTAGCCCTCCCTTGAACGAGATTGGTCGGAATGACGATCGGAGTCAGCGTGTCGTCCAGCTTGTCGCGCCGGACCTGGAACCATGGCGGCAGGCTGAGGCTCGAGCCCAGCGCCTCAGGCTTCTCGTCGATGGTGAACCCTGGCGAGTCGGTCGCGATCTCGAACAGCACGCCGCCCGGCTCGCGGTAGTAGATCGACTTGAAGTACCAGCGGTCGATGACCGGCGTGACGTTGCGGCCGGCGGCCACCAACGCCTCGCGCCACTCCGCCTGGTGCTTGTCGTCCGGTGCCCGCCACGCGACGTGGTGCACGGAACCGATGGATTCCTCGCCCGCCGGCCCTTCCGGTGACTCGACGAGGTCGAGGATCGAATCGGGCCCGCCCCCGCCTGTCTCGAAACGGGTCCGCCGTCCGTCCTGCGCCTTCTGACGAAAGCCCATCGTTTGGGTCAGAAAATCGACAGAGGCCTGAGCCTCGGCCACGGTGAGCGTCACCGAGTGGAAGCCGCGGATCGCGTGCTCGTGGGGCACTGGACCTTCGGGCCACGCAGTGAGGTTCAGCGGTGAGCTGCCGGCCACCAGGTCGAGCTCGATGCCGTCAGGGTCATGGATGGTGATCACGTCGCCTTCGAAACGCGTCGCGCGGGACGACTCGATGTGCAGGTCGCGCAATCGCTTCACCCAGAACCCGAACGACCCTTCAGGAATCGTGAAGCCGACAGTCGTCACCTGGCCACTGCCGGTGCGCCGCTTTGGCCAGGCGGGCCAGCCGAAGAAGGTCATCGCGGTCCCCGGCGAGCCGAGATAGTCGCCGAAGTAGATGTGGTACGTGTCAGGCACGTCCTGGTTGATGCTCTTCTTCACGAAGCGCAGACCGAGCACGCCGACGTAGAAGTCGACGTTCTTCTGAACATCGCCTGTGATGCTGGTCACGTGGTGAATGCCCGGGACGGCGGCAGGCAACGCGCTGACCCCCATAACGGATGGTTGCGACCGAAACCTATGCTAAGCCCTCCCCACCGCGTGGGGGCGTTCAACGCTTTTGTGCACAAAAGCGGGTTATGCGGGCGGCGAAACCTGATTTTGTGCACAAAAGCGGGTTAATCAGGTGGGGGGCTCCGACGCCTCTTCTTCGACCCGGGCCCAGATCTCAGCGGCCATGGGTTCGCGCACCTCTTCCTGCAGGTGCGCGACCAGCCCGATCGCGCGCGCCATGACTGCGAGGCCGCGGCACACCTGCCACGGCAGGCCGAGCTCGCTGGCGATGGCGCCGATCGCGCCTGTCGCGTTGACTGTCAGCTCGCGGCCGAGGCTGCGCGACGCCTCCTCCGCCACGACCTGGATCAGCTCGACGTAGCGCCCGGAGAACCCGTTGGCCTTCGCCACCTCAAACAGCCGCGGCGTCCGCGGGTCGATCGGCTTGTGAATCGGGTGCCCCAGCCCGGGAACAGCTCGCTTCGCCTGCCTCTGCCTGGCGACGATTCCCTCAGCGAGCGTCTGCAGGTCAGCGTCATCGCCGGCGTCCTTGAGCGCCTCCTGAAGAATGCGCGCGACCTCCTCGGTGGGCCCGCCGAACCGGTCCCCCATCCCCAGCAGGCCGGCCGCGACAGCCCCCTGCAGGGCTTCGGGCGCGCCCAGGTAGGTCATCCGCGCGGCGATCGCGCTAGGCGTCACGCCGTGCTCGACCAGCGTGACCGCGATCGCATTGAACACCATCGATTCCTGCGGAGTCGGAAGCCTGCCCTTGAGCTCGAGGAAAGCGAAGTCGCCGAGCGACACGTTGCCGATGAGCTCGATCAGGTCGTGGCCGCGCACGACGACCCTGTCGGGCGAGCTCCAACCCATTTGCGACCGTAGCTTCTTGCGGGTCACGTCTTCCTCGTCAGGCGAGTCTTGTACGAGGCCTCGCCGAAGCCCGACTCGGTGATCAGCTCGACGCGACACCGAAATGTGAGCGTCGCGCGGACCGCCTTTTCGATCTCTTCCTTCAACCCGGCGTCCGCCGAGGCGCCGTCCGGGATCTCCACCTCGATCGGCACGGGAGGCTCGACGCTGACGTTCGCGCCCTTCCGCACGACCCGCGCCCGACCCGTGACGCGTGGCCTGAACCGCGCGACCACAGCCAGGATCGCCGACGGGTAGACGTTGACCCCGCGCACGATGAACATGTCGTCGCGCCGGCCGATGATGCGCATGCGGAACGTCGCCCGTCCGCAGCCGCAATCGCCGCCGTGAACCTCAACGAGGTCGCCACCCAGGAAGCGGACGACCGGATGGGCCTCTCGCGTCAGGTGGGTGTAGGCCAGCTCGCCGACTGCGCCGGGCTCGATGGTCATGGGCTCGCGCGAATCCGGGTGCACCAGCTCCGCCCATACGTGCCCGCCTCCGCTGAAGTGCATGCCCTGCCGCCCCGGGCATTCGCCGAACAGCGACGGCGCGATGTCGCCGATACCCATCACCTCGTTGACGAATGCGCCGGTGACAGATTCGATGTGATCGCGCACCGCCGGAATGCCGCCGCCCGGCTCGCCACCGGTGACGATGTGCGCGAGCGATTTGACGTGTTCACCGCCGGCCTCCAGCCGGTTCGCAAGGTACTGCGCGAACGAAGGCGTGGTGAGCAACGTGTCGAAGATGCCGGCGCGCATCCCGAACAGGACGCGGTCCGCGTCGCCCGGCCCCAGCGGGACCACGCGGGTCCCGATTCGCGCCAGCACGAAATAGGTGTGGCCCGCGACGAACGGCCCCGCGCCGAACGTCGACAGCACGCTGTGGTGGTCATGGATTCCGGACGTGTAGTAGGTGCGCGTGCCGATGGTCGTCCACATCTCGATGTCGCCTGGCGTGAGAGCGAGCACGCTCGGCGCGCCCGACGTGCCGCTGGTCTGGTAAACGCGCTTGACGCGCTCTTCGGGCACGCAGAGGTTGGTGCCGAAGGGCGGCAGCTCGTCGATCGCCTCCTTGAGGTCTGCCTTTGACGTGAACGGCAGGCGGCTGATGTCGGCCAGGCGGACGAGGTCGGGTCCGATGCCGGCCTCACCAAACCTGCGCCGGTAGAAGGCCGAGCTCTCCATCAGGTGCCGCCACTGCTGCTCCCACGCAGCCTCGCCTCGCGCCAGCGCCTGGGCGTGGTCTTCGGTCTCCACCTCGCGGTCCCAGATCCAGTCGCGGTCGCAGGTGTCGCCGGGGAGCCGGCCGGTCGCCTGATCGGCGGCTTTCATGCGAGGGGCGGCCCGTCCGGCATCTGGGCGGCCTCGACCCACGTGCGCAGGTGCGCGTCCGCTAGCTTGCGTGCGCCCTCGAACGGCCCCGCCGGATCCGCAAGGGCTTCGCGCGTCAGCTCGCGCACCCGGTCCTCCACGACTGCGATCGCTTGCTCCGCACTGGTGACGCTGTCGGTGACGTATCCGATGGTCGCGCCGGAGTTGCACACGTAATCGGCCAGGGGGATGATGCCGCGGTCCCACAGGACCTCGAGGCCGCGCCTGGTGTACGGCACGTTCGCGGCGGGTGCGACGACCCTAGCCTGCAGAACCTTCGCACGCGCCTCGTCGATGACGCCGATTCGCGCGCCCGGCACCAGCAGGTCGGAACCGACCTCGAAAAGCTCCGACGCCGGGCTGACGGGCTCGTCGAGATGCTCGACCAGGTGATCGCCGTGCTCGGCGCGCAGCCGCAGCAGCTCCTCGACGTCGAACCCTGCGGCGCGCCGGACGCAGCCGTGGATGGTTGAGAACGCGATGAGCCTGGCGCCGCGCCGCCACATTTCCAGCGCTGTCGCGCCGCCCACCTTGCCGAAGCCTTCGATCACCACGGTCTTGCCGGCCAGGCCGGCGAGGGCGGTTTCGGCCGCGACGGTCACGCCAAGGCCCGTTATGAACGCGTCGAGCGGCATGCCGTCATGGGTGGTGTGCATGACGCTCGCCTGCTCGCTGCCTGGCAGCGAGGCGAAGTCCTCGGGCCTGGTGCCGAGGTCGGTGGAGGTGAGAAACGTGCTGCTCTCGACCATCGGGCGGATCTCTTCGACGTAGCGCTTCACCGCGTCGTCGCGCTCGGCGTCGGTGGCGCGGATGGTCGCCTTGGCGCCTCCGATGTTCACGCCGAGGACTGCGAACTTGTAAGTCATCGCGCGCGCCAAAAGCTGGGTCTCGCGCTCGGTGACATCAGGCGCAAGCCGCGTGCCGCCCGCGCTGGTCGGGCATTCGAAGTCGAACGCCACGTAGGCGTCGACCGTCTTCAGCTTGAGGGTACGCATGGCCTTTAAGGTTGGCACGATGTCCGATCTGCTGTTGACGACTGTGGTCGGCAGCTATCCACAGCCGGACTGGCTCATCGACCGCGCGGCGCTCGGCAGCCGGCTGCCGCCGAGGGTTCGCGCGCGAGAGATCTGGCGTGTCGCGCCCGAGCTGCTCGAGCAGGCGCAGGATGACGCGACCATCGTCGCCATCCGCGACATGGAGCGCGCGGGCATCGACATCATCACCGACGGCGAGATCCGGCGCGAGAGCTATTCGAATCGATTCGCGACAGCGCTCGAGGGCATGGACCTCGACAACCCCGGCACCGCTCTGGACCGCACGGGCCATCCGAATCCGGTACCGCGCGTCGTAGGGCCCATCCGGCGCACGCGCCCAGTCGAGGTGCGCGACGTGCAGTTCCTGCGCAGGCACACCGACCGCCGCATCAAGGCGACGCTCCCCGGCCCCTTCACGATGTCGCAGCAGGCGCAGAACGACCATTACAAGGACGAGGCCGACCTGGCCATGGCGCTCGCGGTCGCGGTCAACGAGGAGATCAAGGACCTGTTCGCCGCCGGCGCCGACATCGTCCAGATCGACGAGCCATACCTGCAGGCCCGGGCCGAGAAGGCGAGGCGGTTTGCGCTGCCGGCGATCAACCGCGCCCTCGAAGGGATCCCCGGGCCGACCGCGCTGCACACGTGCTTCGGTTACGCGCACATCGTTCACGACCGGCCGAACGGCTATCCCTTTCTGGCGGAGCTCGCCGGTGCAGCGGCCGCGCAGATCTCGATGGAGTCCGCGCAGCAGAAGGTGGATCTGTCGGTGCTCGAATCTCTACGCGGCAAAACCCTGATCGTGGGCGTCATCGACCTGGGCGATGACAGCCCAGTCGAGGATGTCGACACCGTCGTCGCGCGAATCCGCGCGGCGCTGAAGCACGTCGACCCCGACAAGCTCGTCCTGGCGCCGGACTGCGGAATGAAGTACCTGCCGCGGGACAAGGCGTTCGCGAAGCTGTCAGTGCTGGCGCAAGCCGCTGCACTGGTGCGGGCGGAGCTTTAGCTCCTCGGACGCGGCGTCAGGTCTGGTGCTCGCGCAGCGGTGACGACGATCGGGACGCCGACCAGGAGCCCGACCACCGTCCAGGAGATCAGGATGCCGCTCGCGATGGCCAGCCACCGCGACCACGCGGCGCGGATGACGACCCCTATCAGCGCTGCCACCGCCAGCCCGAAAAGAACTGCGAACGCGAAGGTGAGGATGAAGTCGACCGCAGTTCTGTCTGGCTGCAGGCCGGTGATCAGAAAGATGAGCATGAGCAAGCCTGTCAGCCCTACGTCGACGGCCAGGGCGACCACGAGCACGATGCGTAGACCTGGCGAAGGCTTCGGAAAGGTGGAAGCTGTCGGATAGCCGCCGGGCGGCGGCATCTGATACGCCGGCGGAGGCGCGGAGACCGGTGCGGGCCTCGGCATGGCGGGCACACCCGGGCGTGGCACCCAGCGGACGCCGTCCCACCAGAACAGACCGTCGGGCGAGAACTGTGGTGGCGGCGGCTGCTGCATCAGGGCGCTGATAAGTATTGATAGGACGCGAGATTTATCAATCCGGCGTCCGCTCCAGGAAGGCGCCGAACATCGGCGCCGTGAAACCTATCCGCGCCCGCTCCGGCCGGTAAACCAGCCCCTTGGCGATCAACGCGCTGATGGTGGGTTGGATCTCGTTGTTGCGCCGGCCCGATGCCTGCTGCAGCTGCTCGATGGTCGCGCTCTCGCCGAAGCCGGCGATGTTGCGCATCAGCTTGCGTTCGTTCGTTGAGGCGCGGACGTAGCGAGCCCGAAAAAACCCGGCGTCGAGCGTGGCCAGGATGCGCGGCCTCAGCCGGCGCAGGTCCGCGATCTGGATGGTCTCGCCGTGCGACCCGTTCCACAGCGCGTCCCCGTAGACCTGGATGAAGAACGGATAGCCGCCGCTGTCGACCATCACGGCGTCCACCACCTCATCCGCGAACCGGCGGCCCAGGCGCGTCGCGGGATCGACGAGGGCCGCGCGGTCTTCGGGTGGGCGAAGGTTGCCGAGCACCAGGGTCGTGAACATTCGCTCCGAGTAGCTCTTCGAGCGCGCGAGGTTGTCGACGACCGGCGGCAGCCCGCAGAGCATGAGCATCAGCGGCAGCCCGTGCTGTTGCACCGCCGACGTGGCGCTGAGCAGCGCGCTCAACGTAGGTGAGCCCGGGTGCTCGCGGATGACGTGGAACTCGTCGTAGCGCAGCACCATCCCGCGGTACTCGCTCTTGCGGCACAGCTCGCCGATGTGCGTGAACGCCTCTTTCAGATCGTCGTCGAGGCGGCGGTGAGGACCTGGACGCCGCCGCTTGGTGTCGACGCTGACCTTGAACTCGCCGTAGCTCACTGTCAGCGCGCCGACCACGTCGATCGCCGCCTGGAGCAGATTCGCGGCCCTGTCCTTCAGTCGAGTCGAGAGGCTGAGTCGGCGCAGCGCGCGGTTGACGTCGGTCAGCAGCGCGTTCGCGAAGGCCAGCGGGTCAGCGTCCGGCTCGGAGAATTCGCGGTCGACCACCAGCCAGCCCAGGCCTTCGGCCTCGCCCTGCAGGTGGTTGAGCAACACCGTCTTGCCGACACCGCGCAGGCCGGTGATGAGCACGTTGCGCGGGTTCCGCGCGTCCTTCAGGAACGCGCGCACCGCCTCGATCTGCTCCTCGCGGTCGCCCAGGTAGGGCGGGTCGATGCCGTTGCCCGGCCGATATGGGCTGGGCGGCCAGTTCTGCATTTGTCGGGAAATGATAAGGCTGTCGCCTTATCAATCCAGCTACGTGATGTTGCCTGTCATGGCCGGCTGCTGGGTTGGGCTGCTCACGCCCGAAGGCCCTGCCTCGACGGTCACCGCCATGACCGAGTAGCCCTGAAGAGATCTGTCCACGACCACCACGGTGTGCCCACTCGAGTCGGGCACGAACACGCCGGCGGCGTCGGCGCGGCCATCCGAGGTGATGAGCCACAGCTCGTAGACCTTCCCGGGCGGCAGCCCCGGCATGCCGTTGAACTCGACTACTGCGATCCTGTCCGCCTGCAGATCGGTCACCTTCGCGGCCGCGCCCTGGAGCGAGCCGTGGCCCGCCATCGCGAACACCGTCGGCCCGGGCGGGACTTCGCGATGCAGCGTCTGTCCGAGCAGGAAGGCGGCGACCGAGATCAGCACCATCGCCGCAGCCAGCAGCGACCACGGCAGCCGCCGCCGCTGCTGGGTAAGAACGGGAATCCTCGGCTCGACCGCGGAAAGGATCTGCGCGCGCAGCGCCGCAGGCGGCGTCACCGGCTCCACCGCCAGGCCAATGGCGGCGAAGGCCGGCTCGCTCAACTCGTCCTGCTCAGACATCGACCACTCCTCTCTCCTTGAGATACGCAGCAAGCTTGTCGAGGGCAAGTCGCATGCGCCCCTTGACCGTGCTGAGGGGCACGCCGGTCAAGCCGGCGATCTCGATCTGCGTGTACCCGCCGAAGTACGCCAGCAGCACTGCCTGTCGCTGCTCGGCGGGCAGGTCGGCGAGCGCCGCGCGTACTGCCGCGCGCTCGACCGAGGCCGACGCCTGCTCTTCCGGACCTGCGGCCGCGGCGGCAAAATCGGCCGACAGCTCGAGCTCCTCTCGCTCGCGGCCAGGACGGCCGCGCACCAGGTCGATCGCGCGGTTGCGCACGGCGGCGAGGACCCAACCGCGCAGCGAGCCGCGCGCAGGGTTGAAGCCAGAAGCACCATGCCAGAGCTTGAGGAAGGCATCCTGCACGGCGTCCTGGGCCCTACCCGGGTCACGCAGAACCCGCAGCGCGACGCCATACGCAAGCCCACCGTAGCGATCGAACAGCTCGGCGAGCGCGGACGTGTCGCGCGCCGCCATGCGAGCTGCAAGGCCGGCGTCGTCGCCGGCTGCTACGACTCCAGAGCCTCCACTGGAACGCCCCGCCTGCCGGTCAGCTGATCGATGGCCGAATGTCTCGGCGCTGCGATGGCCCAAGCCTCGGTGTCGATGAGACGCCATCCCCACTGGGGATTCTTGGCCATGCGCGCCCGGGCTTCATAGAGCGCCTTCGACATCAGCCTGACCCCGGACAGGCCGGGCAGCTTGCCGATCTTCTCGTCGATGGCGAGCAGCTCCTCCTCGCCCTGCTCGTCGTCGAACAGGTAGCACGCCAGCGCGTCGACCTCCTCCTGATTCTTCACGCCCTTGCCCACCGGCACCCACACGCGATCGAGCGCCCAGCGGTCGATGCGCTGCGCGGCGCGGTTGTCGGTGAGCCACTCCTTGGCCGAGTTGAAGTAGAACGCAAAGTGCCGTCGCTCGTCCTTGACGATCCTGGACAGCAGGTCGGCGAGCACTGGGTGCTTCGACTTGCGGATCAGGGCGCCGTACCCGGTAAGGGTCGTGAGCTCGTTGATGGCGCCGATGGTGAGGTAGATCGCCGAGAAATCTTTCGACAGCCATGAGCCGGCCATCGTGGTCAGGATGCTGAGGCTGTTCTGGACGCCGAGGTTCGCACGGACCCGAGCGATGCGGTCCTGGGTGTCGAACTGGATGCCGTACAGGTTCAGCAGCTTGCCCAGGTTCTCGCCGTGCCAGAGCTCCTCGTAGTTCCAGCAAGCGAGGAAAGCGGTGAGGATCGGGTCCATGCAGGCCCTGGTCACAAGGAGGTGCGAGAGGTAGAGGGGGACGTGGTTCTCGATGTCCATCATGTAGTGGAGGCTGAACAGGTCTCCCTTTGCCAGCGGGTACCTGGTGACGTCTTCCCAGGCCACGCCTGTGGTGTCCAGCTTCTTTGACTCTTCCTTGTAGCGCTCGATGCTGAAGCTCATCGCTCTCCTGGTCCCTCCCTGAACGGCGTCGATCTGGATACGAAATCGGCGGCCGGCTGGATCATCCGCGAGTCGCGGCGGGCGCGCAAGTCCGGCCTTTGGGGCGGCCGGGCCAAAAGTTGCCACCGCACGACCACCCTGGCGACTGGAGCGTTATATGCTTAACAACGACAAGTCATTACTTAACAACTGGAGCCACCCCCGCCAGCCATGGACCAGACAGCCTTCTTCGGACGACCTTCGGATCCCTTCGCGACCGCGCGCGGCGCTCGCGTGCGCCGCATGCTGCTGGAGCAGGTGCGCTACGCCCTGACGACCGAGCCAGGCGCCCTGGAGATCTCCGCGGACGGGACCCCTGACAGCCTGACCTACATCCGCGGGCGGGTCTCGATCACGGTCGGGGCGATCGTGGTCCGCCTCAACCAGGAGGGCTTCACGCAGAGCGACCGGCTCTACGACATGCGGGACGGGCTCGCCCAGGGCAGGCCGGTCGAACGCGGCGCCCTCGAGTGGCTCAACACGATCATCGCGATGGAGCGGGGATTGCAGACGGGGTCCTGAGGATCCCCATCGCCTGCGTCGCGGCCTCCATCCAGGCCGGGTCGGCCAGCCAGGTCTCGACCCCCCAGAGCAGCACCACCTGAAGCGGCGCGTTGCGGTAGACCTTCGCGCTCACCAGGAGGTTGTCGGTGGTGAAATCGCCAGGGTCTAACGCCCAGGGCTGCGCCTGCATCTCGGTCAGCCAGACCTGCTTGCCCTGCGCCTTCGCCAGCGCCGACCAGTAGCGGATCGCCTCCGCCTTCCAGGACGTCCGCAGCGCCACGGACGCGAACCGGAACGGCGTCGAAGGACCGTCGACGTAGAGATCGAGGCCAAGCGCGTCACCGGCTTGCAGCGTGGCCGCAGGGTGTCCGCTCGGGTAACCCCGGAGGCCGTCGAGCAATGACACGAAATTCGTCTGCAGCCAGTCGACCATCACGTTCCACCCGTCGAATGTGGTCGTCACAGCGCGGTGACTCGGGTCGAGCCGGTGCGCCTGGGAGATCTCCCACGCCATCTGCTCGGCAGTGATCTGGTCATCGCCAGTGGTCTCGTTCACCACGTAGTCGAACGCCTCGTTCTCGATCTGCCACGCGTAGAGCAGCGGCGACGCACGGTAGCGCAGGAGCGTCGCGTTGAAGTACGCGCGATAGTCGCTGCCTTGCTGCGCCAGGCCGAGCTCGGGCTGCTGGCGCGGCCCAGCCCACGCGGGCGCGTGAAGCTCTGGAAAGAGGAAGTTGCGGGCGCCGACGGTCAGGATCACGCGGGTCGGCCGCGGTGACGCGCGGTTATGGTCGGCGACTACTTCGAGCAGCTGATCGGTCACTGTGAAATCGAGCAAGCCCGGGCTGGGCTGGGTGAGATCCCAGTACACGGGCAGCCGCACGAGGTCAGGGTTCGTCCTGGTGAGCAGGGTGGCGAGGTCGGCGCCCGGGTCCCGATTCAGGTAGGTGGAGATGATCGGGCTGTAGCTGAAGCCGACCAGCGGCGCAGGCGGCGGCGGCGCGGAGGGTGCCTCGCCGCCGAGCAAGAGGGCGCACACCAGCAGGCCAAGCAGGCCCGAAGACAGTCGTCGCGTGGGTCTAAGTTTGGTAGCTCCTATCTCAGCGTGAATACACGGCCGGGCCGAATTCGGTCGCTCTTCATCTCACCCCTTTCTCAACGCTTGCACGAAATACGGTACCGGGTCAGCGCAGGGGCTTTCAGAAGGCCTGCGCGTTGCAATTCAGTTGAGCTTCCGCCGACATGAGTGAATTTTCGGCGCGGGGACAGCGGTTGCTCGATGGGCGACATGCCCTACCGCTCCCGAGACCCACGCGCATCATCGTGGGCTTCCTGCTGGCCGGCCTGATCGGGCTGACGGCCTACTTCCTACCACTGTTTCAATCCGCCTCGACGCCGATCGTGACGTCGGGAGGCGGGCTGATCAACCCGGTGTCCGGTCCCACCGATCCATTTACCGTCCTGCTGCTCGGATCCGACGACGACTCCAAGTTCGCGGGCGATCAGTTCAACACGCAGTCGATGATCCTGGTCCGCGTCGACCCCATCAGCAAGCAGGCGACGATGATGTCGATCCCGCGCGACCTGTGGACCCCCATCGAAGGGCAGCGCTACATGGGCAAGATCAGCACCGCCTATCAGGCCGGCGGCGTGCAGGCGACCATCGCCACCGTGGAGCAGAACTTCCACGTTCGCATCGACGACTACATATGGATAGGCCTCGCGGGCCTGATCAAGGTCATCGACTCGCTCGGCGGCGTGAACCTGGTGGTCACCAATCCCGTGATGGACGATTTCTATCCCGCCGACATCAACACATCAAGTCCCTACGGCTACTACCGCGTCGCCCTGCTGCCAGGTCCTGTTCATCTCGACGGCGTGCACGCCCTCCAGTACGTCCGTTCACGTCACGGCGACCTGCGCGGCGACTTCGCGCGCTCGGAGCGACAGCAGCAGCTGCTCCTCGCGATGAAAGCCCAGTCGAAGCACATCAACCTGGCCGACTTCCCTGACATCGCCGGCGCGCTCAATGGCGAGGTGAAGACGAGCATCAGCCTCGAGCGCGCGCGGCAGCTGTACTCGGTCCTGGACAAGTTCGACAGCGATCACATCAAGCGCATCCTGCTGGGTCCGCCCTACACCTCTGAGGGATGGGCCGGCGACCAGTCGGTCGTGTACCCCAACTGGGGCCAGATCCTCCCGCTCGTCAGTCAGTACTTCCCGCAATGAAGGCGGTCACCTACGCCGTGCTTCTGCTGGCGATGGTCGGCTTCGCCTTCGGCGTTTACCGAATCGCGGGGATGTTGAAGTCGGACGGCTCGCATGTTCAGAAGCCGACGTCGACCTACGCCCAGGCGTTGCCGGGCAAGATGTTCGTCGCGCAGGGAGGCGCGATCTACCGTTTCCAGAACGGCACCTTCACCCAGCTCACCGAAGACGCCGGCTGGACGCAGCCGTCATCATCGCCAGACGGAACGCAGCTCGTCGCGGTGCAGCGGCACCTGAACTACTCCGACGTATATCTGCTGACCGCTTCGGGTCGCGTCGTGCAGCAGCTCACGCACTTGCAGTCATCGTCCGTCGAGGGCAACCACTGGGCGTTCTTGCCGCGATTCAGCGCCGACGGCACGCGGATCTTCTTCGCCTACGACGACAAGGCGCCAGGCACGTATGAGGTCGACCTCACGATCCTGTCAGTGCCGGCCGGCGGGTCCGGTCGAGACCTGGTGTGGACGGTGCCCAACCAGTACACCGGCGGCGACACCGACCCTGTCCCCCTACGCGACGGCGGGCTCGTCTACACCAAGTACTCGATCGACGACCAGTCGGCAGTGCATTCGCAGGTTTGGCTCACCACGCGGCCGGGGGCGCCCGGCACACCGCTGACCAAACCCGAGGAAGACTGCGCGCAACCGGCGCTGTCGCCAGACGGCACGAGCATCGCGATGGTCTGCCGGCACGGCCAGCTGCAGTCCACGGAGCTGGTCCTCGCGACGTTCGACGCGGTGAACGGCACCATCGGGCCGGAAGCTGTGCTCATGCAGGGCCAGCTGTCGGCGTCACCGACATTCTCTCCCGACGGCCAGACCATCGCGTTCCTCGCGCCAGTGCAGCAGGGCGGGACCTTCCAGCTGTGGACAGTGCCTGCCGACACGTCGCCTTCGCCCTCCGCGGCGCGTCCCATCACGCAGAACGTGGGGCTGGACGCGACGGCGGCACCGGTGTGGGACAAGCGCTAGCACCGATATCCGCACCAAAAAATTCACCGCATACGTAGTAGCCGCGCAATTCGACGTGAACGTTTTCGCTGTAGGAGTTATGACGAAAATGCTCAAGGGAAAGGGAGAACGGTCACGCAGCGACGTGCCTGACCTGCGCACGCAGTGGGAGTCGCTGCTCGACCAGGTCTGGAGGTCCGAGGCCGACTGGCGGCTTTGGGACCGCGTCGACGCCGCGGTACGGCTGGAGACGCTGCGCGAGCAGCGCAGCCGGCAGGAGAGGCCGCAGGCGTAACCAGTCTCGGTAGCCGGCGCTTCCAACACGTTGCTTAGTTGAGGCGCTGGCCCGAAAGGGCTTGGCGCCTCATGGGAAACGCCAACCCAAAGGAGGATTGCGGATTGAAGTGCGACGTTTGTGACGAAGAGTTCGACACCGAGGCGGCGCTCGACAAGCACAAGGCCGAGATGCACGCCGCGGAACCCATGCAGGGTTCTGGGGCGGACGAAGATCTCGAGGAGCCTGACTACAAGAAGGCGAGCGGCGAGTAGGTAATCAAGTTAAGAAATGGCCGGTGGCGACGTGCCGCCGGCTTTTTTCATGCCTTCGCAATGGGCAGCGCGACCTCGAAGGTCGCACCGCCGCCGGGGGTTTCACTGACCTTGACGCTGCCGCCGTGGGCGTCGACGACCGCAGCCACGATGGACAGGCCAAGGCCGGCGCCGCCGCTGTCGCGGCTGCGGCTCGCGTCGGCGCGGTAGAAGGGTTCGAAGACGCGGCCCGCGTCGTCCGGCTTGAGACCCGGCCCATGGTCGACGACCGACATCGTCGCCACGCCGTCATGAGTCTCCAGAGCGACCTCGATCGCGGTCGTGTTCGGCGTGTGGACCAGCGCGTTGCGCATGAGGTTGCCAACCGCCTGGCGCAGGCGCGTGTCGTCGCCTGTGATCACGACTGGCGCACGGGCGTCGAGGGTGATGGAGCGCTGAGGTGCGACGGCGTGAGCGTCTGCGACCGCATCGCGGGCGATCGACTGCAGGTCGACGGGCACTCGTTCCAGTGGCCGGCCCTGGCCGAGCCGGGCCAGCACCAGCATGTCGTCCACCATCAAGGACATCCGCACGGACTCCTCCTCGATCCGCCGCCGGGCGATCGATGCGTCCTCCGGCGACTCCTGCGCACCGCGCCTGAGCATCTCCGCGTAGCCGCGGACGGAGGTGAGCGGCGTGCGCAGCTCGTGTGACGCGTCGGCGATGAAGCGACGGAGCCGCTGCTCGGACCGCGTGCGCTCGCCGAAGGCTGCCTCGATCTGGCTCAGCATTCCGTTCAGGGCGATGCCCAGGCGGCCGATCTCGGTGTCCTGAGTCGCGGGCTCGACCCTCCGGGTGAGGTCACCCGCCGCGATGTCCTGCGCGACGCCGGCCATGCGCCGCAGCGGCCGCAGGCCGATGCGGATGATGATCAGGGCGAGCACCGCGGTCGCGGCCACGACGCCGAAGCTGATGAGGACCTCGAGCTGGAGCAGCTGACCAAGAGTCGACTCAACGTCGAGGAGCGGGATCGCCAGGACGACGTATTCGCCGCGGAACGAGTCCTCGGGCCAGATCGCGGCTCGGTAGTGGCTGACGCCGTTGATCCCATTCAGCGTCTGCACGGCGGGATCTTTTTCGGTTCCACTGGGCAGCGGCTTCGGCAGCACCGGCAGTGCCGACGATGAGGATGTGCCCCCAAAGGACAGGCGCCTGGCGTCGAGCACAGTTCCGTCGGCCTGGACCCGCTCGATGATCGTGTCGGCTGGGAAGGTGGATCCAGCCGGGGGGCCGTTGCCCTGCGGCGATCCGCCAAGGCCCGCGACGGCTGCGTTGTGGCCTGTCGACAGCTGCACGTCGACGCGGCCGATCAAAAACGTCTGGAGCGCCGTGTAAGTCGCCACGTCGGCGACGAGCAGCCCGACCGCGACCAGGGAGACGATGCCGATGAGCAGGCGCCCGCTCAGAGAACGGGTCATGTCTATGTTCGCGGGGCGCGGAGGACGTAACCGACGCCGCGAACCGTCTGCACGAGCGGTGGCCCCTGGCGGTCGATCTTCCGCCGCAGGTAGCTGATGTACGTCTCGAGCACGCTCGCGTCCCCGCCGAAGTCGTAGTGCCAGACGTGGTCGAGGATCTGGCTGCGCGTGAGCACCCGCCCGGCGTTGATCAGCAGATACCGAAGCAGGCGGTACTCGGTGGTCGTGAGATCGACGACGCGGCCTGCGCGCCTAACCTCGTGCGCCTCGTCGTCCAGCTCCAGGTCCGCCAGCTGGAGCTGCCCGCTCTCTTCCCCGGCCGCGCCGTGGCGCCTGAGAACCACACGAACGCGTGCGACGAGCTCTTCGATGCTGAACGGCTTGGTGACGTAGTCGTCGCCGCCGACCGTCAGGCCGTGCACCTTGTCCTCGGTCGCGTCGCGCGCGGTCAGGAAGATGATCGGCACGCGATGGCCGGCGCTGTTCAGCCGCCGCAGCACCTCGAGGCCATCGATGTCCGGCAGCATCACGTCGAGGATCACGAGCGCGGGTGAGAACTGGCTGACCGCGGTGAGGGCGGCGCGGCCGGTGGCGGCGGTCTTCACCGAGAAACCCTCGTAGCGAAGCGCCATCGAGACGAGCTCCGTGATGTTCGGCTCGTCGTCCACGACCAGCACCCTGGCGCCGTTGCCGGCGCTCGCCGAGCTCTGTGCCGGTCGGGGGCTCACAGACCCAATCGTGATCGTCTTTCCTGGGAGTTTGCTGGGGGAAATCTGGGAGCCGGCTATGGAACCGGCCAGCGGGCGGTGCGATGGACAGCGCCGTCGCGGCCGACCAGGCGGGCAGGCAGCAGGTTCACGTCGAGCCACCCCGTCGCCGCGTCGCCCATGACGATGGCGGCGGTGGAGGCGATGTTGGCGTCCACGCAGGAGCCCGCGACAACGGTGGCCGTGCGCCACGGCCCGGCGGCGGGCAAGCCGGTGGATGGGTCGATGATGTGGTGCAGCACGACACCGCCTCGGGTCCATCTCCGCACGGACGTGCTGGATGTGGCGACGCCGCCGTCGGTGATGGAGATGGTCTCCTCATCGTGGCTGATGGCGGCGCCGCTGTCCTCGCTCACCTGGATCTGCCAGCCGCCGGGTGGCGCCTCGCCCGCGACGGTGATGTCACCGCCGAGGCTCACCAGCACTCCTCCCTCGGCGGCGGCTTCCAGCGCGGCCGCCGCCGCCAGGTCGGAGGCCAGCGCCTTTGCGGTGGAACCGAGGTCCAGCTCCACCCCGCGCGGCAGCCACAGCGTCCGCGTCGCTTCGTGGTAGCGGACCGCGCGCCAGCCGGGGATTCGCTCCGCGACGAGCGCGATGGCCCTGCCGTCCGCGGGCACCGCTGCGAAATCGGTGTCGTAGCCCGAGAGCCGGACGGCCAAGCCGACCGTCGGGTCGACCGCGCCGCCGGTGAGGCGCGCGCCGCGCAGCGCCTCGGAGATCGCGCGTCCAAGGAGCGGGCTGGCACGCACCTCGCGCTCGGGCGAGGCGTTGATATGCGACAGCTCGCTGTCGGCGCGGAAGCGGCTGGCGGCCGCATCCATCTGTTCCATGAAGAGGTCGACGGCCGCTTTCGCGGCCGAGAGGCGCGAGGGCCGCGTCACGACCACTCGAAGCAGCCCTCCGAGGGCGCGTCCGTCAGCGATGCCGGGGGTTGCGGCCGTCATCGGGCTTCTCCGCGCGCTTCAGCGCCAGCGCCAGCACAGGACATGCGGTCACCGCATGCTGCGCGTGCGCCACGAGGTGATCAGGGATCGGACCCGGGGCGATGATCGGGTAGCCCCAGTCGTCGAGGCGCACGAGCTCAGGGAGCAGCTCCGCGCAGAGGCCGTGTCCATCGCATCGGATGCGATCGATTGTGAGATGGGCCTTCGCGCTCACGCGATGCGCCTCGGCTGTGACGACTCGGCGCGCCAGTGCGGAGGATGGTTCGCGAACTCCTCGGCAAACACGGCGAGCGCTGAGCGCAGGAACATGACAGCGCCGTCAGGATGCCGGCACGCCCCGCGTCCAGCGACCTCCTGTGACCAACGATGCAGGCGCGCCAGGTCCTCGGGGTTCGATCCGCGCTCCCCGATTCGCGCGGTCGCGTCAGCCAGCGCGCGCAAGCCGAAGAAGCACGGTCCGCATTGAGCCGAGCTCTCCGAGGCCAGGTAACGCATGATCCGCGCGGTCTCGCACACACCGCAGCCCGCGTCGTGGAGGAAGCCGACGACGCCACAGCCGAGCGTGAGCCCGCGGTCGCGCAGCGCGACAGGATCAATTGGCAGGTCCCAGGCCTTGCCGGCGCTGACCCATGCGCCAAAGTAGCCTCCGAGCAGGATCGCGCGCGTCGCGCGAGAGCCGCCGCCGGCCGCTGCGAAAACCTCGCGCACCGATGTGCCTGGCTCGACCTCGAGCACTCCTGGGGCGGAGGCTGCTCCCACGACAGTGATGAGCACCGTGCCCGCGCCGAACCAGCCGGCGCCGAAGCGCGCGATCAGGGCCACGTGGGCGAGGCTCTCGACGTTCTGGACCAGTGTGGGCCGGCCATCCACGCCGGCTTCGTGCATGGAGGGCGGCCTGGTCGTTGGGCGGGCTATGCCAGAGCCAACGAGATGCACCGTGGCGCTGGACTCGCCCGCGACGTAGCGCGGCGGCGCGATCACGATTCGGGCCTGCCGCAGCTCAGGTTCCGGCCGTTCGGCCAGAGCGGCGGACATCGACGCGAGCGCGTCGCGATGGCTTTCGCCGATCACAACGGCGATCCGGGATGCCCGCAGGGCTCGCGCCGCGAGCAGCGCGCCATCGAGGACGAGGTGTGGCCTCGCCGTCATCAGGACCCGGTCTTTCAGGCTCTGCGGCTCACCCTCTGCCCCATTCACGACCACCACTGGCTGCCCTGCATTCCGCCTCGCGATGGACCGCCACTTGGTGCCCACGGGGAAGGCGGCACCGCCGCGGCCGGTGAGGCCGCTGCTTTCGACGACGTCGATCAACGCAGGCCCAATCACAGGCGGAGGGCCGAGTCGCTGCACATGCCAGGCCAGACCCTCGGGACCTCGCGACAGGTCGGGACCTGCCAGCAACCGCTGCCTGATCACGGCCTTGGCCTCCGATCGACCGCCGCCCGAAACGCAGCTCGCGGATCCGTCAGGGGATCGGGCGAGATGCTCAGCACGCGATACACGACCGCGAAGCCCACCGACGCGATGCAAGCGCAGGTCAGCGCGAAGAACCACGCGGACCATGCGTCGGTGCCCGTGCCCAGCCCGTGGACGACCCCGATCGGCCACGCCGCATAGGCGAGCCCGTGGACGACCTTCCAGGCGCGCGGGCCGATGAACCTGCGAGCCAGGCTCGTGATGCCAATCGCAGCCACGAGCTCGGCGGCGATCGTGCCGAGGCCGAGCCAGAAGGTTCGGTAGTAAGACGAGAAAGGGACGATCGCCGACGCCCAGCCCAGGTTCGTGTACGGGTCCACCACAGCGGTCACGATGTGCAATCCGAGGAAGACGAGCGTGACGAGGGCGAGGTTGCGGTGCAGTCCGGCCGTCAGGAATCGCGGCCACCCTTTCGCCTCGAACCGCAGGCTCGAAAGGATGCCGAGCGCGACGACGGCCGTCAGCAGGACGAGGCTCACCGCGCCCGCGCCGCGGGTCGTGTACCACAGCACCTGGTCGGTCAAGGAGCGCTAGCGCGAACCGCCGGTGACGGCGACGGGGGCTGTCGATCCGGAAGACGAGCTGACGGACCCCGACGAGGTGGAGAGGCCGGAGCTCGAAGCGCTGCTGGTCGACGATGATGTCGAGCTCGACGTCGCATCTGTCGAGGACGCGGCGGCGCTGGATGCAGCGACCGAAGAACCGCCAGGAATCGTCTGGGCGCTGACCCAGCCGAACACCGCGACGCCGGCGACAGCGCCGAGGGCAGTGCCAGTTGTCAGACGCGCAAGCAGTCGTCCTGCCGCTTCGCGGGCGCGCACCTTCTGCTGGATCGTGTCGGGGGATCTCATGAGGGCAGGATGCCCCCATGGGCTCAGCCCGATCTGGGATCTGGCTGTGAGGTTGCTGGGAGAGCGCCACACATATAAGGAGAGAGACGCTCTTCTCTGATCAGCCCACCATCTGGCGGGCCACGAACAGCACGTTCGCGGGGCGTTCGGCCAGGCGCCTGATGTACCAGCCGTACCAGGCCGGCCCATAGGCGATGAGCTGCCTGGCGGTGTGGCCTTCCTTCGCGAGCTTCACGAGCGCCTCCGCCTGGATGCCGTACAGCATGTTGACCTCGATCTTCTCGCGCTCTATCCCGAGCGCATCCCCGAAGCTCGTGATGCGCCGGATGAGCGGCACGTCGTGAGTGCCGAGCACGAGGCGCAACCGGTCCCGCTTCAGCTCGGGCAGCATGAACGCGCACAGCGCGAGGTAGTTGGCATCCACATCCCGCTTGGCCGGAAACGCCCGGTCGGCCGGCTCCGCGTAGGCGCCTTTCACCAGACGGATGGCAGGCTTCAGCTCGAGCAGCCTCGCGACGTCGCTCGCGGTCCGGTAGAGATACGCCTGCATGGCGAGACCGACGTGCTGGTGCTTTTTGCGCACCTCTGTGTAGAGGTCGAGCGTCGCATCGGTATACGCGCTGCCCTCCATGTCGATCCAGAGCCAGCCACCGGCCTTCTCGGCCGCGCCGGCAAGCCGCTGCAGGTTGGCCAGCGCGGCCGCGCCGTCGATGTCGAGTCCGACGTGGGTCGGCTTCACGGAGATGACCGGATCGACGTGGGCTTCAGCCGCGCGTGTCAGCACCACCTCGAAGTGCTGGACGACGGCGGCCGCCTCGGCCAGGTCGGTGACGTTCTCGCCAAGCTGAGTGAACAGCGCGCCGATCTTGCGCGGCTTCCACTCGACGGCGACCTTCAGCGCGTCCTGGAACTCTTCGCCTGGCATGAAACGACGCACCGCGCGCCGGACGAAGCCCCATTGCGGCACGTGTGCGGCCAGCCAGGGGTTGGTGGCGCACCAGAGCAGCAGGCCTCTCATCTGGCGTGATGGTAAATCGGCGGGCGACCGCGACCGTCGCCGGCGAATCCGCTACGTTGCCGCAGCGAGGCGCACGGTGAACGTGCTGCCTTTGCCGAGCTCGCTCTCGACCCCGATCGACCCGCCCATCAGGTGCACCAGCCGCTTGCTGATGGAAAGGCCGAGACCGATCCCGCCGGGCGCGTGATTGCCGCCCTGAAAGAACTCCTCGAAGATACGCGCGAGGTCCTCCTGCGATATGCCGTCGCCGGTGTCGGAGACCGAGATCGCAACCGAGTCACCGTCGCGGCGCGCGGACACGGTGACGGAGCCGGCATGCGTGTGACGGATCGCGTTGGACAGCAGGTTTAGAAGCACCTGGGTGAGGTGCCGCGCGTCGGCGTGCACGTCCAGGCCGGGCGAAAGCTCGGCGTCCAATGTCAGGCCCTGGGCGTTCGCCATCGGCCGCACCTGCTCGACCGCCTGCGACACCACGGTGTCCACAGGAACGACGCTGAGAACCATGCCGGCGCGGCCCGCGTCGAGCTTGGCCATGTCCAGCGAGTCGTTGGCGAGCTGCAGCAGGTGGTCGCCCGCCGCCTTGATGTTGGCGACGTAACGGCGCTGCTTCTCGGTCAGCTCGCCGATTCGTGGATCGGTGAGCAGCTGCGCGAATCCCAGGATGGAGTTCAGAGGCGTCCGCACCTCGTGATTCATCATCGCCATCAGGCGTGACTTGGCTTCGCTGTCGCGCTGTGCCTCCTGGGCGCGGCGCTGGTCGGTCACGTCGCGGACGATCGTGACGAGGCGAGCTGCTCCATCCTCGGTGACGCGGATGATCGACGCTTCGATGTCGCGCCTGCGTCCGTCCTTCGTGACGAGGGCCGAGTCGACGTGCATCACGGGCTCGCCCGACATGAACCTGGCCGTGAGCCCGCGTTGTATCTCTTCACGCTCGGCCGCAGGCACGAGATCGAAGAGAGAAGGCAGGGCCCGAAGCTCCGCCTCCGTGTACCCCGTCATCTCGCGATATGCCTCATTCGAGCTCACAAAGCGCCCGTCCTGCGTCGTGACCAGCCCCTCGCCGACATCGCTGAGGGCCGCCAGCAGCGAAGCCTGGCGCGCCGCCTGCAACATGCGGTCGGTGACGTCGGCCAGGATCACTGACACGCCGGTGAGTGCTCCGTCGGCATCGCCGATCGGGCTCAGGACTCCTTCGAGGTACCTGTCGGGATCGCAGAGATGGATCAGTCCTGTCACCGCCTCACCGGCGAGAGCTCGCGCGAGGTACTCGACGGCCTCCGGCCGCCCCTCGAGGACCTCGGCCAGGTCCCGGCCGACCATCTGGTCCGGTGTGACGTCCAGGATGGAAAGGCCGCTGCCCTGGGCCAGGGTGATCCTGCCCCTGGTGTCTGCTGCGAGGAGGATGACGTGCGCGCTGGACACGACGGCCGCGAGCCGCTCGCGACTCTCCTTGAGGCGGTCGCGCATCGTGAGGTCGCGTATGAAGCACGCAACCGAGCGAACATCCTCCGTCAGATCTGTGACGGCGATCTCGATCGGGAACTCCGTGCCGTCGGAGCGCATGCCGGTCGCCTCGAAGATCTTGCCCGCGTACTCGGCGCTGTTGGCCTCGCGGCCGGCGCGAGCCCAGCGATGGAAAGCCTCGAGATGCTTGGCCGCGAGCAGGATCATGGCCGAACGGCCGATCACCTCATCGTGCTTGCGCAGGAAGGCGCGCTCCGCCGCCGGGTTGAAGTCCACGATGTTGCCGTCGACGTCGAAGACCACGATTGGGTCGGGCGCCGACTCGATCACCGCGCGCGTGCGCTGCTCGCTCTGCTTTATGCGCCGGGTGGTGCGCGCCCGTTCGAAAGCGGCAGCGGTGAATGCCGCCACCATGTCGAGCGTCCGCGCATCCGTCTCGTCGAAAGCCTTCGGTTGCCTGGACATCATCTGCACCACACCGAACACCTCGCCGTTGTTGGTGAGCGGCGTCGAGATCGCGGCCCCGAACCTTCCCTGGCGCGCTGTCCCGTGGTGAGCCCTCGGATCGTTCTGCAGGTCAGCCGACCGCTGGGTCCGGCCGCTGCGATAGCAAGCACCCGCCAGGCTGTCATCGATCGGCAGTCGGAAGCCCACCTCGAGATCGATGGCGCCCGCGACGGCACGCAGCACCAGCTCGTCCCCATCGGGCAGCATGACGGCCACGCCGCAGTCGCCGACCAATCGCACGACACGCTCGGCAAGCGCGCTGAGCATGCCGTCCAGGTCGTGCTCAGCCGCCGCGATATCGCGCTGGGCCTCGATTATCTCGCTGAGCCGCTGCTGCTCCGAGCGGAGGATCGCCTCGGCTTTGCGCTCTTCGGTCAGATCGACGACGTGCGTGAGGACGTACGGCTGCGTGCCTTCACGCTGAATCAAGGAGGCGGTCACGCGCGTCCAGATCGCGTGACCATCACGATGGCGAGCCCGCAGGGCCACCGTCACGGATGGGCCTTCGGACCCCGACGCCAGCCTCATGAGTCGTGGCATGGCGGCCTCCAGGTCGTCTGGCGCCACCAGGTCCTGCGAGCCCATGCCCACAACCTCGCTTGATGTGTACCCGAGAAGAGCGGAGTAGGCGGGATTGATGCGGATGATCACCCCGTTCATGTCGGTCATGGCCATGGCGACGCCGGACGCCTCGAAGGCGCCGCTGAAAAGCTGCTCGCTCTCCCGCTGCTTTTCTTCGGCAGCCTTCAGGCGTGTGATGTCTATGGAGCTCGTAACCACGACTTCGACCTCGCCGTTCTCGTCCAACACCGGCACCGCGTCGATGAACGCCCAGCGGCGAGTGGTGCCGCCGTAGCCGACGATGGTTCCGCGCACTGGGGCTTTGGTCTTCAACGCGCGCGCGAAAGGCCGCTCGTCCGCGGGGATTGGGGTTCCGTCCTCCCACACGAGAGGTATCGCGCGCTCGCGAACGCCATCGAGGAGCTCGCCGCCGAGGGCCGCCTCGGCCGCGCTGTTGTGCTGGATAGCCCTGCCGTCGCGTCCGTAGACGACGACCATCACCGGCAATGCCTCGTAGATCTGGGCAACGCTGCGCGCCTGCCGCTTGACCTCGGACGCGAGTCGTGCGCTCTCCAGCGCCGGCGTGACGATCGCCGCCAGCAGCGACAGGAACAGTGCGTCCGGAGCCTCGTACCGGTGGTCGGTGTAGCTGAGCACGGCTAACGTGCCCACGGGACGTCCGTCCACAAGCAGCGGCACGGCGACCTGCGCCGTGATGTTGTGCAAGCGCCCCCAAGGCGTGGTCTTGCCCGAGGTCTTGTAATCGTTCAGGACGACCGGGTGGCCGGTCTTGAACGCGCCGCTGATCGCCGTCGGCGCGTTGGCCGCGATCAGCGCCTCCATGTCCTCACCCGTGCCTACTGTGGCAAGCAGCAGGAACGAGTTCGTCGCCGGCTCGTACCAGCGCAGGACGGCGCCCTCGCCGCCCGCGATCTGGCGTGCGCGCTCCACCACCAGGTTGGCCAGCCGATCGGGATCGCTCACCCCGCCCGCGGCCACCGCCACGTCGTGCAGGGCGGCCATCGCCGCCGGATGCAGCTCAGGCCCGATCGTTCGTTTCCCCACCTTGACTCCCACTCCGTAGTCCGCATTGTATTATATTACGTATCAGTCTATATTGCAATTTATTTCCCAACGCCGGCGGCGTGGGAGCAGAGTGCATCAAGCAAAGGATTAACCGGTCTTGATTAACGAAAAGAAGGCCGCCGCCCGCGCGGGCCGGCCGCGCGACCCGAAGGTGGACGGCGCCCTGCTCGACGCCGCCCTGGAGGTGTTCCTCGAGCGGGGCTACCACAGCGCGAGCCTCAGTGAGATCGCGCGGCGGGCCGGTGTCGGCACGCCCGCCATCTACCGGCGCTGGCGAACCAAGGCCGAAGTCGGCGTCGACGTGATCCGGCGGCAGGCGCAGCCCGCTCCCATCCCCGACACGGGTTCGATCCGGCAGGACCTGGTTGCCTTCGTACGCCAGCGGATCAAGATGTTCGGCGGCCGGTTGTTCCACTACCTGCTCGTTCCGCTGGTGACAGATCCGGGGCTCTCGGCAACTGTGCAGGCCAGCTTCCTCGACTACCGGCAGCCGCTGTCGGAGCGGATCCAGGCCGCGATCGAGTCCGGGGAGCTCAGGCGAGACACAGACCCGGACCGCCTGATCGACGTGCTGATGGGCCCGATCGTCATGCCACTCCTGTTCTCCGCCCCGCTCCCTTCCGCTTCCGATGGCGAGTCGATCGTGGACCAGACCCTGGAAGGATTCGCGGCCACGGGCGCCAGAGCTCGGGCGAATCGATCGCGAACCAGAGGATCAGGTCATGGTCGCTGAGCGAGGCGTCGTCCTCATCGTCGAGGACTCGCCCGAGCTGGCCGAGCTGATGGCTGCGATCGTGGAGCGCGAGGGCTTCACCGGGATCGCCGCCGGCAGCGCTGCCGAAGCGCGCGCCGCCTATCTCCGTTTCCGGCCTGCGGCGGTCCTGCTCGACTGGGTGCTGCCCGACGCCCCCGGCACCGAGGTTTGCCGCGAACTGCGGGCGCAGGATCCGCAGCTGACCATCATCTTCGTCAGCGGGCGCAACGACGAGACAAGCATGTCCCGCGGGCTCGACGCGGGCGCCGACGACTACGTGGCCAAGCCGGTGCGTGAAGGTGAGCTCGTCGCCCGGCTGGACGCGCAGCTGCGGAAGACAAGCCGCCTCCGTCTCGCGTTCAGCGCGCCGCCCGTGGAGGCGCCCCAGCGGAAGATGAGGTTCGGGGAGGTGGAGATCGACACCCTCGCTCGGGGGGTCAGCGTGAGCGGGCGCCACGTCAAGCTCGGTCCCCTCGAGTACCGGCTCTTCGAGTACCTCGCGCGCAACGCCGGCGTCGCAGTCTCTCGCGATCAGATCCTGAGCGAGGTCTACGGCATCGACGCGGACATCGGTACCGAGCGCATTGACCTTCTCGTGAGACGCCTGCGGCTGAAGCTGGGGGACTACCCGGATACAGGCGGTCATATCATCGCCCACCCGGGTTATGGCTACCTGCTGGAACGGCGAGGCTGATCCGGCTGAGATCCGCATCCGCGGGCTCCTGCATGACGCGAGACAGAAAGAGTCCGACCAGATCCGGGTCCCACTGCGTGCCCGAGCCGCGCCGCAGCTCCGCGATCGCGTCGGCGGACGACATCGCGTGGCGGTACGGCCGGTCGCTCGTCATGGCGTCGTAGGCGTCGCAGATCGAGACGATCATTGCTGCCTGCGGGACGTGCCCCCCGGCAAGACCGTCGGGGTAACCGTTCCCATCGAAGCGCTCGTGGTGGTGCTTGATGATCGGCACGACGCTGCACGCCGATCTCAGCTGACTCGCGATCTCCACGCCGATCGATACATGACGCCGCATGAGCTCGACCTCACGCCCGCTGAGCGGACCGGGCTTCAGCAGCACCGAGTCCGCCACCCCGATCTTGCCGATGTCGTGCACGATGCCGCCGAAATAGATCGCGTCGAGCGCGATCTCCGTAAGCCCCGCCGCCTCGCCCAGTGCCCGCGCACCACGCGCGACCCGCTCCACGTGAGCCTCAGTTCCGCCGTCCTTTGCCTCGACGATCTTGGCGAACGCCGCCATCACGTGCTCCGCGTCGTCGAGCTTGTCGTAGACCTCCTTCGTCTTGATCAGCGTCACCACCCGCGCCATGAGCTCATTCCTGTCGATCGGTTTCGAGAGGAAGTCGTCAGCGCCCAGCTGCAAAGCACGGACGCGGTCCTCGACCCTGTTGAGCGACGTCACCAACACCACCGGCAGAAGGCGGTTGGCGGGGTCTGACTTGATTCGCCGGCATACCTCGAATCCGTCCATGCCGGGCATCACCACGTCCAGCAGGACCAGGTCGGGGCGGCCGGCGGCGATCGCATCGAGCGCCTCGAACCCGTTGTTCGCCAGCACCAGCTCGCACCCGGTGCCGCTCAGGTAGGCGGCCAGCAGCTCGAGGTTCAGCTGCTGGTCGTCGACGGCGAGCACTCGAGCCATCGCGACGAATTGGAGCAGGGCGGTTTTTCGCCTCGAAGTCGGAGCGCCGTCATTCCCGCGTCATGCCGGGGTCGTCCGCCCCTTCCCCACCACAGTGGGGAGGCCACGAGGGGATGTTGGAGCTAGGCCTGGTACTGCTTCAGCAGGTCCGCGAGCTGAAGTGCGTTGGTGGTCCCGTAGTTGCCCGAGCAGTTGTTCATCAGCGCGTGCACCTGCTTGGCGCTGCGCGCAGCCTCGGCGATGCGGGGCGCCCAGTCCGCCAGCTCGTCCTCGTCGTACAGGTAGCGAAAGCGCTCGTTCGGCGGGATGTTGGGCTTCTCCCACAGGTCCTCGCGGCGGCCGTGAAACCTGAACACCGCCAGCTCGGGCGACGTGACCGCGGCGACCGGAGGCACTGAGCTCTTGAACCCCTGCGGCTCGTCGACGACGACGTACGGAACCTTGTTATCGGTAAGGAAGCGCAGCGTGCGCTCGGCGTTCTTCTCGTTGAACCACGACCCGTGGCGGAACTCGACGGTCAGCTGCATGTCACCGAGGCGGGACTTCGCGTCGAGGATCCGCTCGCGCGCCTCGCTGGACGGAAAGACCCAACGCGGAAACTGCAGGAAGATCGCGCCGAGCCGGCCGGCCGCTCGCAGGGGCTCCACGCCCTGCTTGAACGCGTTCCACACCTCGTCGTGCAGCTCGGCCGGAAGGTCCTTGCCGTAGATGCGCGCCTTCTCCTTGAGCTTCTCGGGCAGCGCCTCGCGGATGTCCTTGGGCAGTCGCTTGACCTCGCTGGGCTGGCCGGTCATGAGCGCGTGCGCCTTCACGTCCATGACGAAATCCTTCGGCGTGCGCTCAACCCAGAGCTTCGACTGCTGCTCGCGCGGCAGCGCGTAGTACGTGGCGTCGACCTCGACGACCGGAAAGCGCGTTGCGTAGTAGCGCAGCCTTTCCTCGGCAGTTTTCACGCTGTCGGGATAGAACACGCCCTTCGCGATCATCGTCGGGTCGGTCCACGACGCGGTCCCCGTGCGGACCTCCCCACCTCCCGCGACGCGGATGGGATCGGCAGCCGCGTCGATCACGGGCTCGGCCAGCTTCAGGACCGGCTCGAAGCCGGGGTCGTGCGGGTTCTTCACCGCAGCGGCTTACCCGGCAGCTCCCACCGCCGCGTCGTCAGCCACGAGGTCCGCGATCGCGGCGCGCTCGATCTCGGCCAGGCTCTTGCCGCGGTCGCGCTCGAGCACCTTCATGCGCTTGTCGAACTGGGTGCTCGCGAAATCGAGATACGTCTCCATGCGCTGGCCGAACGGGGCGTTCTCCTCGTCGTAGCCCTCCCAGAATTCGCTGATCACGCCCATCGCCGGCGCGAGCAGCTCGTTCATGTGCCGGTTCATCACGTCCCACCCGACCGGCGATTCGTTGATGAGCCGGTCGAGCAGGAAGACCCCGTACCGGATGTGACGGCTCTCGTCACGCGACACGAGCCTGATGCCTTCCAGAAGGCCGGGCATCTTGCCGTTGGCCTCGAGCGATTCGCGGAAGCCGTGATATCCGGTCTCCGCCAGCACGCCCTCGACGATCATGTTGTAGGTGACGGAAGCGCGGATCTGCGCCTCGGTCGAATGATCGGTTTTCAGCGCGTCCATCGCGGCCGGAAGTTCGACCACGAACAAGCGCCGGTAGCTCGGCGTCATGAACTTCTCGAGGTCTTCGTGGACCCCGATTACGTCCAGCCAGCGCCGGAAGAACTCGACGTGCTTCGCCTCTTCCCACAAAAAGGAGGTGAGGAAGATCTCCTCCTCGATCCTGCCTTCATCGGCGACCGCCATGATCAGCGGCAGCAGGTCGCTGGTGACGCCCTCCTCGCCGGCCTGGAACAGCGCAACCGTGCGGAGCAGGAAGTCCTTTTCGGTGCCGTCGAAACCCGCCCAGTCCGACACCTCGCGCGAGAAATCGATCGCTTGCGGGTCCCACGTGCCCAGGCGCTTGGCTTTCTGGAAGAGCCTCATGGGGACCGAATCCCAGTCGAGCCCCCGTTCGGAGATGGTTGCGTAACGGGCCCTTTGAGTCGGCGCGCTCAAGGCGAGTCCAGTGTATGCCGCACTCAAAATTCCCAGCGCGTCGGCGAGCCCGTGAAATCGTCGTGCGCGATGCCGAACGCCCACACAGGATCTACGCGAAAGCACGAGTTCAACATCGGGTCTAGAACGTCGATCGAGTAATCGGTCTCGTACTTGGCGTTCTCCCAGGCCAGGACCTTCGCCAGGGTCTCACCGTCGTCGACCAGCGTCGCCACGCCCTCGACGACGACAGGGTTGTGCGCATCCTCGGTGGTCACCACGCAGCGCTTGTTGGCGATCAGGTTGCGCGACTTGCGTGAACCCTTGCTGCTGCTGAACCAGAACGCCGCCTCCTGCCACATGCCCCACACGGGCATCACGTGCGGACGGCGCTGCGGCCACACGGTCGCCAGCCAGTAGTTGCGAGAGTTCATGAGTCGCGTCTCCGCCCAGCTCCACGGCAGGAGTCCCGTGCCGTCGTTCTCGGGCAGCAGACCGTACCCTGGCATGTACGGCCGCGTGGCTTTCGGCGTGGCCATCGAACCTCCTCGCTCCGCCTATGCTCCCAGCATGGCTCCGACCATCCGGCTTGGAAAGATCTTAGGGATCGAGGTCGGCCTCAATTGGAGCCTGATCTTCATCTACGCCCTCATCGTGTGGACGCTGGCCACCGACGTGCTGCCTGTCGACGTGCCGAACCAGGGCGCGCTGACCTACTGGGCGATCGGCGCGCTGGGTGGCGTGGTCTTCTATGCGTGTCTCCTCGCCCACGAGCTCGCGCATGCGCTGGTCGCGAGGCGCTACGGCATGAAGGTGTCCGGGATCACTCTGTGGTTGATCGGCGGCGTGTCCCGCCTGGACGGCGATCCGCCGAGCGCCGGCGCGGAGGCGCTCATCGCCGCGGTCGGGCCGCTGACCAGCTTTGTGATCGCGGGCCTGGCTGTGGGATTGATGTTCGCCACATCGGCTTCACCGCTCGTCTCGGACGTGTTCGCGTGGCTCGCCTACGTCAACGTCGCTCTCGCCCTCTTCAACCTCGTGCCGGCGTTCCCCCTCGACGGCGGCCGCCTGCTCAGCTCGCTGTTCTGGTGGCGGCAGGGCACGCGCCAGCGCGGCGTGCACAGCGCGGTCCGCATCGGGCGCGTGCTCGCCTACGTGATGATCGGCCTCGGCATCGTCGTGACGTTCACGATCAGCCCGGTGAACGGCATCTGGCTCGCTTTCATCGGCTGGTTCTTGCTGAGCGCGGGCTCGCAGGAGGAGGCCGGCACTGTGATGAAGGCGGCTCTCCGCTCAGTGCCTGTGTCGGCGGCGATGAGCTCGCCGGTCGTCACGATCCCCGACTGGCTGACCATCGGGCAGCTCCTGGAGTCGGTGGCGCCCAACCACCCCTTCACGACCTACCCGCTCCACGACCCGACCGGCGCCCTGACCGGCCTGGTGCGCCTGGGGGACCTGGTCAAGCTCCGCCGGGAGGCGGCCGACGGCCGGCTGGCAAGCGTCGCCAGGCCCATCTCAGAGGTCCCGACGGCCCGCCCGGACGAGGCCCTTTCCAGCCTGATCGAGCGAATCGGGGCCGCGATCGAGAACCGAGTGCTGGTATTCGACCAGGGGAAGCTGGTGGGCATCGTTTCGCCCGTCGACGTGGCCCGTTTGATCACCGTCCGGCAGGGCTCCCGGCCGTAGACTGGGGGACCCCCCAGGTATGGGTGAGAGGAGCCAGATGAGCCAGAAAGTCAAGAAGACCGAAGCGGAATGGCGGCGGGAGCTGAGCCCGGAGCAGTACGAGGTGCTGCGCGAGAAGGGCACCGAGCGGCCGTTCACGGGCGAGTACTGGGACACGCGCACGCCAGGCGTTTACCGCTGCGCCGGGTGCGGGGCGGAGCTGTTCGTCTCGGAGACCAAGTTCGATGCCCACTGCGGCTGGCCAAGCTTCTATGAGCCCACGTCGCCCGCCGCCGTCGAGGAGCACGTCGACGCCAGCCACTTCATGGTGCGGACCGAAGTCACGTGTGCGGAGTGCGGCGGCCACCTGGGCCACGTCTTCGACGACGGGCCGGACCCCACCGGGCTTCGCTACTGCATCAACTCGGTTTCGATCAAGCTCGAGCCGAAGGAGTAGGCGGCCCGCCGGACATGATCTATAGCGAGCTGGCGGACATGACCACCGCCGAGGCGCGCCGGGCTCTCGCCGGCCTGCCGAAGTGCGACTACGACGTGGTAGTCAAGCCACTGCGCTATCGCACCGAGCCGCACCTCGCGGCGCTGTGCGACTTCGACGGCCGCCGGATCATCCTGCAGGTCCCCAGGCCGTTCCATTCCTTCAAGGAGCGCGTCTATCACGGGGCGCGGCGCAAGCGCGGCAAGGGCATGCACTTCTCGTGGCTGTCCGAGAACGTTTTCTTCAGGTCGAGGCGCGATGTTCTTCGCTTCCTCTACTGCCACGAGTGGCTGCACTGGTACCTGCATGAGGAGCTGAAGAAGGCGTCATCGGCGGAAACCGCGTGCGATCGGTTTGCACTGCGCAACTTCCGGCGCCAGCGCGTGACGCCTGAGGACGCGAACCTTGCCCTCGTGCGGAGGCGCGCGGCCTGAGGGGATTCCTCATCGGCCTCGTGCTCATCGTGCTCGTGGGCACGACGGTCCTGACTCTCCGGCCAGGCGGATTGCGCCGGCAGATGCGCTACGCGGCGCGCAGGTTCCGGCTCGCGATCGTGCTCGGCGGCGTGTACGTCCTTTGCTCGGCGGTCGCGCGCATCGCCTTCTCCGACACGTTCGTCACCGACTGGGGGCTGCCTGCCCTGGCCCTCGCCCTCGTCGTGCTTTTCCTCGTCTTCGGGCAGAACCCGACCGAGCCGATCAGGTCTGGTCGGTCCTGACCTCTGCGCCGTCCTGCGCCCAGCGCGTGTGATACGCGCCCTCGCGATCGGTGCGGCGATAGGTATGCGAGCCGAAGTAGTCGCGCAGCCCCTGGATGAGGTTGGCTGGTCCGCGAGCCCGGCGATAGCCGTCGTAATACGCCAGGGACGACGCGAAGGCCGGGATCGGCACGCCTGCATCGACAGCGTGCTTCACGACGCGCCGCCACGCTCCCTGCGACGAGGCGAGCGCGTCCTCGAAGAATGGCGCGAGCATAAGGTTGGCGAGCTCGGGCTGCTCCGCGTATGCGTCGCGGATGCGATTCAGGAATTTGGCTCGGATGATGCAGCCGCCACGCCAGATGGTCGCGAGCGACCCGAGGTCGAGGCTCCATCGATACTCTTTCGATCCGGCGGCCAGGTGCTCGAAGCCCTGCGCGTACGCGACGATCTTGGCGGCATACAGCGCCTCGCGCATGTCGTCGACCAGCGACGCCCGTTCTGACGCTGTGACGTTGCCGCGACTCGGACCCGCCAGGATCGACGAAGCGGTCACGCGCTCGCGCTTCTGGCTCGAAAGCATCCGCGCGAACACGGCCTCGGTGATCCCGGTGAGGGGCACGCCGAGCTCGAGCGCGGACTGGCTCGTCCACCGGCCCGTCCCCTTCTGCTCAGCTTCGTCCTCGATCTGATCGACGAGCGCGGCCCCCGCGCCGTCATCGCGCTTGGCGAGTACGTTGGCGGTGATCTCGATGAGGTACGACTGCAGCTCGCCTTCGTTCCATTCACGGAAGATCGCGGCGAGCTCGTTCGCGTCGAGGCCAAGCGCCTCACGGAGGAAGTCGTAGCTCTCGGCGATGAGCTGGATGTCGGCGTACTCGATCCCGTTGTGAACCATCTTCACGAAATGGCCCGCGCCGTCAGGACCGATGTAGGCGCAGCACGGTAGGCCGTCCACCTTGGCGGAGATCGCCTTGAGCAAGTCTTCGACCCGGTCGTACGACTCGCGCGGCCCACCGGGCATGAGGCTGGGTCCTCGCAGCGCGCCCTCCTCCCCGCCTGAAACGCCCATGCCCAGGAACCCGAGGCCGCGCTGCGCGGCCACGGCCGCGCGGCGCCGTGTGTCGTGAAACAGCGAGTTGCCGCCGTCGATGAGCGTATCGCCGGGCTTCAAGATCAGCGACAACGCGTCGATCGCTTCATCGACCGGTGCTCCGGCCTTGACCATGATGAGAATCGCACGTGGTGGCCGCAGCGCCTTCGTCAACTCTTCCAAAGTGAACGCGGGACGGAAATCGCCGTCGCCCGCGTACGCAGACATGAACTCGTCGGTCCGTGTTCGGGTGCGGTTGTAAACCGCCACGCTTGCGCCGTGGGAGGCGAGATTGCGCGCGAGGTACGAGTGTAGAGGCGAATCGGAATGCAGGTAACTCCGGGCCGTAACCTCTGGCAGAACCATGGGGGCGGACGGGGAGGCCACCAGCGCAGTATCGCGTCCGGGCGACCGCGACGACTTCGATCGTCTTTACCGCGAGAACTACCCGCGGCTCCTCAGGACGCTGTACGCGATCACCGGCGATGCGGCCGCGGCTGAGGACTGCGTGCAGGAGGCCTTCGTCAAGGCGTGGCGTGCCTGGCCGCGTTTCCGGCCCGAGCGTGCTCCAGAAGGGTGGCTCCACCAGATCGCCGTCAACACCGCGATCTCCTACCGTCGGCGCGCGAAGCTGCGGTCGGTCGGCGAGATTCTCCGACGCCTGGGTCGGCCCGGCGCCGGCACCGATCCCGGCGATGCCGCGACCAGGTCGGACGTCGTCACAGCGCTGGTCGGGCTGCCCCCGCGCGTGGCCGCGGATTTCGTGCTCCGCTATCACCATGGCTACAACAACCGCGAGATCGCCCGCCTGGAGGGCGTCTCCGAACGCACGGTCGGCGCGCGCTTGGCCCAGGCTCGCGATGAGCTGAGCCGCCGGCTGGGGCCGGGCTGGCGCGGCGAGCTTCCGACTTCGGAGACCGCGGGCGTTCATTTTCCACGTGAGCGAAGTGGAGTCAGGGATGCCTGATCGCGAGCTGCCCGAGAACATCCGCCGGCAGCTGTCGGCAGGGCTGGACGGCGGAGTCCCGCTGGTCGCGCCCCTGCCCTCGCAGGCTCGGTTCGCAGCGCTTCACGGCGCGACGCCGTCGCCGCGCTGGAGGCTGCGCGCGCTCACGGTGGCCGTGGCCGCGGCGGGCATCGTCGTCGTTGCGCTTGCGGGCCCGCCTCAGCCACGCGAATGGGTCGTGCAAACCGTGAACGGCATCAGCAGGCAGGTGGGCGTCCCGGCAGGCTCTGTTACGCCGTCGCCAAAGGAACAGTCGACGACATCGGATCAGCGGGAGCGGAGCGAACCGAGCGAATCGCCGGAAACACACGAGACGCCGGGCGAGTCGCCGGAGCCGGCCCAGTCGCCCGAGGCGGAGGAGTCGCCCGACGGGGACGACGCGCCTCAGAGCGGACCGGCCCAGCCGCAAGCATCTCCCACCCCGGAGCCCAGCGATGGGGGCGGGGACGGTGGCGGCGATCACTCGCCGGAGCCGTCTCCTTCGAGCGGTGACTAGCGGTTCCGACTCGCGCGGGGTCGGGCGTTGATATGCCGCAGGGGCGCCGTAGACGGCGCCGAATAAAGACGTAGGGGGGAACAATGCGAAGGTCTCTCTTCAGAGCGATCACGGTTGCCGCGGGCGCGATGCTCGTGGCCGCGCTGGGCGTGTCGGCGCACGCGCAGATCTCGAACGCGCTCACCAGGGCCGTGGTGCACGGCCAGGCCATCACATTGCACACCGAGAAGTCCGAGGTCGCGACCGAGGCGCGGGATGCTGAGCCGGAAGAGGTCCCGGAGCAGAACGAGCCCGCGGAGCCGGCCGAGGCGCCGGAGGCCCCGGAGGCCCAAGAGGCTGACGTCGACAACAACGACGAGCAGGGCGACAACAACGACGACCAGGGCGGCCACGACAACGGACAATCCGGCGGCGGCGACGACAGCGGTGACAGCGGCGATTAGCTGACCCGGCTCTCTACCACACCCTGAGGGATCGGGCTCGAGCCCGATCCCTCTTGCCTACACGGGGCAGCTAACCGATCAGGTCATTCATCGGCCGCGCGGTCGCGGCATTTGCCAGGCGCGGCACTCCAAGGATGTCCTCGATGGTCGCGAGCAGCGAATAGTGGTCGTATTCGACAGCGCTCACCCGATGCTTCACGTCGGGCCGCAGCACCAGCATGAGCACTCGGTTGTCCGCGCCACCGCTGTCCTCGTCCCATGTGATGAAGAGCACGGCGTCCGCCCGCCATGCGTGCGAGCTGGTGATCATGCCGACTGTCTGCCGCAGCCAGTTGTCACCGGCCGCAGTCGAGCAGTCGTGCTGGTCGTGGCAGCTGTCAGGGCCGATCCAGGAAAAGCGCGTCGAGGTGGTCTGCAGGTCCAGCGAGAGCTCGCTGAACGGAACCGCATTGCTGGGGCAGCGCCCGCCGTAGTACGCGAATGGGTCGTGGTCACCGTTGAACGGCTTCGGGCTGTCGAAGCAGCGGCCCGGGACGAGTCCCTCCATGTACGCGCGCCACCTGATGTCCGCCGAGGTCATCTGGTGGCCGATGTCCTCAGGCGGCAGCGCGCGGTAGGTGTCTTCGCTGATGCCCCACGTCTGTCCCGATGTGATCGCGAGGTAATTCGGCACGCTCGGGTGCGTGATCGCGTGGTAGTTCGTCGCCACGCCCGCCTGCTTCTCCAGCTCCGCCGTGTAGGCGCCCTGCAGCGCCTCCTCGTACGAATGGTTCTCCATCACGATGACGAACACACGCTTCGCCTCCACGATCGGAGGCAGCGAAGTACGCGTGCAGGCGCAGATCAGCGTCAGCGCCATGAGCGCCATGGCGATCCAGCGGCTCACGCCGGATAAACGCCTACGTCCGTCGCTTTGAACGAAAGCCAGACCTCGCTGCCTTCGGCGAGGCGCAGCTCGGCCAGCGAAGCCGGCGTGATCTCGGCGACCACCGGAACCGGTCCGATCACGCGCACGCGCGCCCTGTCCGCAGCGATCTCGATCGCATCAGCACGCCCCTGCCAGACGTTGCGCGGGCTCCCTTCGGGGCGCTGGCGGTGCAGCGCCACCGCGCGAGGATGAATGACCGCGAACACCTCGCCTGAGGTCGCGCCCGCAGCGGCTACGACATGCCCGCCGTCAGTTCTGACCGACCCGTGCTCGGCGACGCCCCGGAGCAGGTTCACGCCTACCAGATCGGCCACGTACGCGGACCGCGGGCGCTCGGTCACCTCGGCCGGCGTGCCTTCCTGCACGAGCTTTCCGTTCTCGATGACCACCAGCCGGTCCGCAAGCGCCACCGCCTCAAGCGGGTCGTGCGTAACCAGGAGCCGCACGCCGTCGAACGAGGCCAGGTGGCGCTTCAGGTCGCGCCGCACCTCGGTGCGGGCGCTCGCATCGAGCGCGGCCATCGGCTCGTCCAGCAGGAGCAGTCGAGGTTCGGGCGCAAGAGCCCGAGCCAGCGCGGCTCGCTGCCGCTGGCCGCCTGACAGCTGGCTGGGGCGTGCGGAGGCGAGCTCTTGCAGCCCGACACGCTCGAGCCAGCGGGTAGCCCTTTGCCGCGCCACGCCTGAGCCGGCGCCGCGCGCGCTGACACCGAATGCGACGTTGTCGAGGACGCTCATGTGCGGAAACAGCAGGTAGTCCTGGAAGACGAACCCGATCGGGCGCTTCTCGGTCGGAACGTACGTCCCGGTGGCGCTGTCCTCGAGGACCGCGCCGTCCAGATGGACATGGCCGCGGGTGACCGGGATGAGTCCGGCCAGCGCCCGCAGGAGCGTCGTCTTGCCCGCGCCGTTTGGCCCGAGCAGCGCCACGACCTCTCCGGCTCGGATCTC
>WNGI01000133.1_pt1 | contig 54233 bp, 44 predicted proteins | sample 5400621 | NCBI WGS metagenome assembly WNGI01 (sample SAMN13153374, study PRJNA577476) | soil metagenome | isolation source: 20 cm soil or saprolite under Garry oak tree replicate 1 | place: USA:California | collected 2016-06-15 | reverse complement strand
ACCATGCCGCATATTTCGAGAAGCTGAAGCCCTTGCGGTAGTCGAAGTTCTCTATCGCCTGAACCAGGCCACGGTTTCCGGCCTCAATCAGATCGGCCCAGGAAACCCCTAGTCTCATGCGGCGCATTGCCATGCACGGCACCAGGCGCAGGTGAGTCTCGAACAGTTGCTGGCGAGCAACGTCGTCGCCCGCCGCGATAGCTTTCGCCAGTCGGATCTCCTCGACGCGAGCGACGACCTCCTCATCCGCTTCATCCCGGGAGACCCTGATCCCCATCTGTTGAAAGCGGGCCGCGACAAGCAACAGCTCGGCTGGGTCGAGCGCGATGTCAGGAAAGCCGGCACGGAGTTCATCCGCGTTCAGGGAACCACACTCGATTCCCTTGATGATCAGCGCCGTTGCGGCCTGGACCATATCGCCAGGCTTGCCGGTCACTCGAGGTAGTCTTTGAGTTTCTTGCTGCGGCTCGGATGGCGCAGCTTGCGCAGCGCCTTCGCCTCGATCTGCCGGATGCGCTCGCGGGTGACCCCGAAGCGCTTTCCCACTTCTTCCAGGGTCCGCTGGTGCCCGTCGATCAGGCCAAACCGCAACTGCAGCACGCGCCGTTCGCGCGGCGTCAACGTGTCGAGAATGTCTTCCACCTCCGTTCGCAGCATCGTCAGAGAGGCGGCGTCGGAGGGCGAGGTGGCCTCCTTGTCTTCGACGAAGTCGCCCAGGTGCGAGTCTTCCTCTTCGCCGATGGGGGTTTCCAGCGACACTGGGTCCTGCGAGACCTTCACGATCTCGCGAACCTTCTCAGCGCTGATCCCCATCTCGTCCCCGATCTCCTGGTCGGTGGGTTCGCGGCCCAGCTCCTGGAGCAAGCGGCGCGAGACCCGGACCAGCTTGTTGATCGTCTCCACCATGTGCACCGGGATCCGGATGGTGCGGGCCTGGTCGGCGATGGCGCGCGTGATCGCCTGCCGGATCCACCAGGTGGCGTAGGTCGAGAACTTGAATCCCTTCTGGTAATCGAATTTCTCGACGGCCCGGATCAGGCCCATGTTCCCTTCCTGGATCAGGTCGAGGAAGGACATGCCGCGGCCGATGTATTTCTTGGCGATCGAGACCACCAGCCGGAGGTTGGCCTCGGTCAGCTTGTGCTTGGCGTTGTCGTCACCGGCCTCGATCGCCTTGGCCAGCGTCACCTCCTGCTCCGCTTTGAGCAGCGAGACCCGCCCGATCTCCTTGAGGTACATCCGGACCGGGTCGTCCAGGGAGACCGAGTCCATCGCCTCGATCGTGGAGATCAGGTCGTCGTCGATTTCGACCACTTCCTCGAAGTCCTTCTCCCCGTCCGAGACTTCGATGCCCATGTCCCGGAACACGTTGAAGATCCGGAACAGCTGCTCTGGATCGAGCTCGAGTTCGGGGAAACCGGCGAGAACGTCGTCCGGGCTGAGGAATCCCTGTTCCTTTCCCTTGACGATCAGGGCCTCGGCCGCGAGAACCATCGGGTCTTCGGCGCGCTTCAACTTGGCGTTTGCGGCGCCGGCCGCTGCCTTTTTAGGGGCAGGGGCGTCCTTAAGGTTCGCTCGTGCCATTAGCTCGTTCCGTACCTCATATCTTTCAACGCATCCAGTTCCCGGGCTAAACGGTCATTTTCCTGCATGAGAGTAACGAGCCTTGACTCATCCCCGGACGCGCGCACCGCACGCATCTCCCCCACTAAATCCTTCAACCGCCGATGGGAGGCGTTTATTTTAAGTGTTTGGAGACATTGCTCCAGTGACTGCCGGAGCGCGGCCTCGGACCCACTGTCGAGCTCGGGGTACCGGGTCATGGCGACCGCCGAAATCAGCCCCTGCTCGTCCGGCTCGAACTCAGAAAGCCGGTCGACGGGCTGCACCGTTGCCTCTTCTTCGACCATCCGTTGCAGCCTAGCGAAAAGCCGCTCGTACGCGGGAGCCGAGAACGCGACCGCCCGCAGCTCGCCGGCGACCTCGGGGACCAGGTCGGGGCGTGCGATCAACAGCCCCAGCAGATAGCCTTCGTCTTTTCGAGGGTTCCCCTGCGCCCCGCGGACATCTCCCTCCCCCCTTGTGGGGGACGGTTGGGGTGGCCGGTAACCTCGGGGGGAAAGGGCGGGGACCCCCGATTTCACCCGCTGAACGTCCCGAACCAGCGCGGCCGGCTCAATCCGCAGCCAACCCCCGGCCTGTTGGGCGTAGATCTCCAGCACCGACGCCTCCGGGATCTTGGCCAGCACCGGGATCACCAGTTCGGCGCCCCGCCGGCGATCCTCCGCTTCGGTCAGGTCGAGACTGGCCAGCGCTTGCCGCAGCAGGTATTCCCATTCCGGGAGGGCGTGTTCGCGCAGATTGCCCCAACCGTCGGGATGGGCTCGAAGGTAGTCGTCGGGATCTTTGCCCTGCGGGACGCGAACAACCTTTATATGTATGCCGGATTTTGACGCCAGCTCGATCGCCCGCTGGGTGGCGTTCAATCCGGCGTCGTCCCGGTCAAAGGCGAGCACCAATTCCTGCGTTTCTCGCTTGAGCAGCCGGACCTGGTGCTCGGTCAGCGCGGTTCCCGACGTGGTCACGACATTCGGGACGTTCGCCTGCGAGGCCGTGATCGCGTCAAAGTAGCCCTCCATCAGCACGGCGTGCTTGAGCTCGTGAATCGACTTGCGTGCCCGGTGCAGGTTGAACAGCGTGCGTCCCTTGTCGTAGAGCGCCGTCTGCGACGTATTCAGATACTTGGGCTGGTTGCTGTCGTCGATCACGCGGCCGCCGAAGGCAATCAGCTCGCCGCGCTCGTCGTGGATCGGGATGATGATCCGCTGGCGGAATCGGTCCCACAGCTCTCCCCCACCCTCCGGCCGCATCGCCAGACCCGCCTCGACCATCTCGCTGTCGGTCGCGCCATGCTTTTTGAGGAAGCGGACCAGGTTGTCCTTCCGGTGGCCGGCCGGGGCGAAGCCCAGCTGGAATTCGGTCATCGAGGCCCGGGTGACTCCGCGCGATTCGAGCTGGATCAGGGCTCGCTGTCCCGCCGGGTTCTCCAGCAGGATGTGGTGGAAATACTGCGCCGCCAGTCCGTTGAGTCGCTGAATCGTCCGTTTGAGCTCGCGTTGCCGCCCGGCGCCGGGCGACTCTTCCAGAACGACGCCGGTCTTCTCGGCCAGCATCCGCAAGGCCCCGCGGAAATCGACGTGCTCAATGTCCTGGATGAAGGTGAAGTGGTCGCCCCCCTTCTGGCAGCCGTAGCAATGCCAGAGCTGCTTCTCCGGCGAGACATATAAGGATGGTGTTTTCTCCTGGTGGAACGGGCAGAGGCCCTTCAGATCGCGGCCGGCTTTCTGCAGCCGTAAGTGCTCCGAGACGAGGTCCACGAGATCCAGCCGATCCTTGATCTCCTGGACGGCGTCCTGCTTTACCGGGGGCATCGGCGACAGCTTACCGTTACCTACCGCCCCGAGCGCTCAGCGCGCTGTCGTCGTCCGTACGGCTACGTCGGGATGGCTCCGCTGGGCAAACCCTGGTAGTTACGCCGATAGTAAGTCCAGAAATCGGTTTCTTTCCGGCGCCGCCACCAGGCGTCATGCTTTTGGTACCAATCGACGGTGAGCTGCATTCCGTCTCGGAAGCTGATCCGTGATTGCCACCCGAGCGGTCGGATCCGATCAACTTCGAGGGCGTAGCGGTAGTCGTGACCCGGCCGATCTTTGACGAATTGTTTCAGCGATGACGGCTTTCCGCAGAACTCGAGCACGGTGTCCGCCACCGTTAGACCGGATACTTCCGCTCCGGCGCCGACGTTGTAGGCCCGGCCCGGCTCGCCGTTCCTGAGTACCGTGGCAATGGCACTCACATGGTCCTCGACGTACAGATAGTCGCGCACCGCTGAGCCGTCGCCGTATATCGGCAGGGGCAGGTCTTGCAGGGCGTTGGTGATGAAGAGCGGGATGATCTTCTCCGGAAATTGATACGGACCGTACGTGTTCGAGCCGCGCGTCACCAGGGTCGGAACCCCGAAGCTGACGTGATAGGCATGCACCAACATCTCGGCGCCGGCCTTGGTCGCGGAGTAGGGACTACGCGGCGCGAGGGTGTCGTCTTCTCGACTGCGACCCTTGGCGACATGACCGTAGACCTCATCCGTGCTGACCTGAAGAAACCGTTGGTGCTCGTAACGGCGCGCCGCTTCGAGCAGCACGAGCGTACCGCCGACGTCGGTCTGGACGAAATCGCCGGCTTCAAGCAGTGACCGGTCAACGTGTGACTCGGCCGCGAAGTTGACGATGGCGTCGACGTCCTTTGCCACTCGGTCTACCGCCGCACGGTCGCAGATGTCCCCCTGGATGAAGGCGAAGCGGGGGTTGTCGGTCGCCTCGGCGAGGTTCTCCAGGCTGCCGGCATACGTGAGCTTGTCGAGCACGGTGATCCGGAGATCCGGGTCTGTCGCCAACCGCTGGCGAACGAACGCCGATCCGATGAAGCCAGCCCCGCCGGTGACCAACAGGTGCCGCAGCGACGCCGCGCTCATGTCGCGAGTTCGACCTCTGCGTGGTCTCCGAGCATGAAGCGCAGGGCTTTGGGCATCTTTGTCGTGCGCCGGACCACGACATCCTTGCCGATCAGACTGTCTTCTATGCGCACGGAGACATCCAGGATCTTGCTGTTCTCCAGCACAATCGAATGTTCCAGCTCGCTGTTGCGGATCTCCACGCCATGGTGGATCGAGGTGAATGGCCCGACGTACGAATTGACGATCCGGCTCCCCTTGCCGATAATCGCGGGTCCACGCACCGTCGTGTTGATGATCTCGGCACCAGCCTCGATCACCACCTTGCCGATTATCCTCGAGCCCTGGTCCACCGTGCCGGCTGAGCTTGGTGAGAGGTTGTCGAGGAGCAGTCGGTTGGCATCCAGCAGGTCCTCGAGCCGCCCAGTGTCCTTCCACCAACCCTTGATGATGTGCGGTTCTACCCGCAATCCGTGGTCAACCAGCCACTGGATCGCATCGGTAATCTCTAGCTCATTGCGCGCCGATGGCTTGATCTGGCGCACCGCCTCGAAGATTCGCGGCATGAACAGGTAGACCCCGACCAAAGCCAGGTCTGACGTTGGATTCGCCGGCTTCTCCTGGAGTCGGATCACCTGTCCATCGCGCAGTTCGGCAACCCCAAATCGCTCCGGCGAGGCGACCCGCGAGAGCAGGATCAGCGCATCGGGACGGCTCTCGTTGAAGCGGGTGACGAAGCCGCTGATCCCATCAGGCACGACATTGTCCCCCAGGTACATCACGAACGGCTCATCCTTGAGAAACGGTTCGGCCACTTTGACCGCATGCGCCAGGCCCAGGGGGGCCGACTGCCGGATATAAGTGACGTGGGCGCCCCATTGGGCTCCGTCCTCGACCGCAGCTCGGATCTCATCCTCGGTGTCACCCACGATGATTCCGATGTCAGTCACCCCAGCCGCGACGATCCCCTCCAGGGCGTAAAAGAGAATCGGCTTATTGGCTACCGGCACCAACTGTTTCGCGTTGGTGTGGGTGATCGGCCGCAGCCTCGTCCCCCGCCCTCCGCTGAGCACGAGTGCCTTCATGGGGCGTGATGCGTCAGGAGGGCCGGTTGGCGGCGTGCCTCGCTTTGTACGCCTGGCGATAGCGGGCCAGGGCCTGAGTGGCGTCGCCCTGCTCCTCCAGGGCCTGGGCATAGTCAAAGGCGACGCGGCTGACGTCCATCGCACTGTCCAGCGCCGAAGCGATTTCGAGCGCCCGCTCGAAATGCGCGCATGCCTCTTTGGCCTCACCTGCGGCGGCGGTCACCCGGCCGGCCGCCCGCTCAGCCGCCAGCTTCGCCGTCGGATCGGTGGAGACCTGCGCCGCCCTCAGAGCGACCGTCATCCGCGAGGACGCCAGCGTGCGGTCGCCCCGATCGAGAGCCGCCTCGGCCGCACCTGCCAGCAGATGTGGCAGCAGGTCCCGATCGCCGACATGCTCGAGCTGCTCCGCCCCGGCCAGGAACAGCGTCTCTGCTTCCACGGCTCGTCCCTGGCTTAGCAGGATCTCCGCCATGTTATTGCGCAACTGCGCGCTCATGCGTACATCCCGAAGCGTTTCGAACAACCGCAGGCTGCGCTGGGCATATTCGAGAGCCCGGGTGACATCGCCCGTTTTCTGGAAGGACATCGCGAGTCCTTCGTAGATCCCACCGAGGGCCTGCATATCGAGCACGTCCTCGGCCGCGGCGATGGCCGATTGGTATCCGGCGATCGCCTCGCGGGGCTCGCCGGCGATGTAGTGGAGATTGGCCCGATGGCCGAGGAGCCGGGCCTTCAGCAGAGGATCGGTCAGCTCGGCGTCTTCATAGCCTCCCAGCGCTTTGTCCCACCAGCGGCCGGCTTCGTGGGGGCGGCGCATGCTGTAGTAGGCCGTCCCCATCCGGTCATAAAGTTCGACTGACAGGGCGCGCCAGCCAGCAGCCTCGCTGACTTTGATCGCGGCCTGCAGGGCTTCGATAGCTTCCGGGATCGCACGGAGTTTCAGCAGGGCTTCGGCCAGAACCAGCTGGGCCCGCGCCCGGATCTGGGGGGTGATTTGCGACAGCGCCAGCAGCTCGGACATGAGCTGCCGGGCGCGTACGCCATCGCCCTGACGGATCCGTGTCCCGGCTTCGGCGAGGCGAAATTCCAGGGCCGCGGCGGAGTTTTGGGGATCCTGGAGAAAGTACTCGACGGGGCGGTGCAACCGTTCGGCGATGATCTGCAGAATCCGCGTCGAGGGCCGGGCTCGGCCCAGTTCGACCTGGTTGAGAAACGCTCGGCTGAAGTCCTTTTGGGCCACACCTGCCAGGCTAAGCCCCAATTCCATCCTGACTTTCCGGATCCGGGTGCCCAACTGCTCCGGCGTCCGTGGACTCCGGTGGTTAACTCGAACCTGCGTCGCCAACGCCCCGCTCCTTATCTGCTTGCTACCGACGCGCTCGCCGATCAGTCGCCTAACTGTCAATCGCTTGAGGAATCGACTAATCCGAGGTAATTCGGCCAGATCTCATCAACCGGTGGAATATTGGGCCAGATCTCAGCCACCGTGCCGTCGGCCACCGGGACGGTGGCGTTTGGCCAGACCTCACCGACCTGCGAGCCGGCAAGCCGGGAAGCGGTCGCCGGGGCGGTAAGGGCCAGGGTTGCGACGAACGCCAGCAAACCCATGACCAGACGCCAGCGGATATTCGACATTCCCTTTCCCTCCTCGATTCCGGTGCCTGCTAACGGCTCCAGAATGATACAGACAATGCCGAGAGACCGCAACGCAGAGATGAAAGTATTGCGGTTTCCGTCACCGGTTGTTGAACCCGGTGGGAGACCTTCGTGCCTACCGGCAGCTAAATGTCTGGGCCGCCAGCAGCGGCGCACCCGTCGAAAGGAAGACAAGCTGGTCGGACCCGGGCGAGTTGGGGGTCCAGCCGTCAGACACCACCACGTGGCTGGCCGTGTCGCCGGGGGCGGTCATGATCGAGGGCATTACGATGACCACCACGCCGCGGTTGTCCGTGCGAATCCACTCGTACGACACCGAGCCGCCGGCGCCATTGGTCGTGAAGACCCCCGTCGCCGTCACGGTGCCCTTTCGGCAGGCATTCGACTTGCCGGACGCAGCGTAGCTGACGGTTTGGCTGGCGTCGACCACCGGGCCGGGCTGGGTGCTGCCCGCCGGCGCGCTGGTTGGTGATGGGGTCGGAATCGGCGTCGGGCTCGGGGTCGGCGCCGGGCTGGGCGCGGCCGTGGGCGACGGCACTGGCAGCGGAGCCGGCGCGCCCCAGGTCGGATACTGCGCGATGTACGTCTGCAGCATGGCGTAACTCGGCAGCGGTCCCGTCGGCGGGAAGATGTTCATGCCGTCCGAACCGGTATCACTGATCATGTAGATGAAGACCCTCTGAATCACGCTCGATGTCCGCGAACTGTCCAGCACGTAGCGAAGGTATTGCGCCTGCTGGGCCAGGCTGACAATCGGCCCCGGCTGGCTGACGCTACTGACCGCCCAGCCGACCTCCGTGCACCAGACAGGTTTGCTGCCGTCGTTGTAGCTCGCCTGGACTGCCCGAATGGTCCGCCACTCCAGGTCATAGGAGGGCGTGTCCCCGTTCGTCACGCTGGGGTCGGCGCCCGTGTAGTAGTGGAAGTTGGCGAAGTCCATGTAGGGGCCGTATCCATTCTGATAAAGCCAGGTCATGTAACTCTGAATATGCGGGGTGTTCGCCCACCAGAGGCCGAACATGCCAACCACCGCGGTCGGCGACTGGGCCTTGACCGCCTGGTAGCCGGCCTTGAGGACGGGTCCGTAGTAATTGGCCGCTCGGCAGGGCAGGGTGTTGGCCCATGAACCGCCCCAGTAGCCGTCCCACTCCTCGTTGCCGATCTCAAAACTGTCGACGTAGCCATGGCCATTGCGACCGTTGTAGCGGGCGGCCAGCACCCCCGCAAAGGTGCTGATCTCCGCCGGGCCGGGGAAGAGATTTACGCCATTGCAGACCTGGGTCTTGTGGAAGCTGGGCGCGTCCTGCACCGGGACCGTGACATGCACGCCGGCCGCGGCCGCTGCCGCCACGTCCGCGTCCAGACCACCAAAGTCGTAGACCCCGGGGGCCGTCTCGATCGTTGACCAGTCCCGCTGCAGCCGGACCCATTTCACGCCTGAGGTCGTGATCCGGCTCTGGTAGCCCCAGACCGAAAACCCGTAGGGGTTCGCATCATTCTGGGCTACGCCGGGCAGCGCGAGCACCACCAGGAGCAGGCCCACGCCAGCCGTGGTCAGAACCTGACGTCGATTCACCTCGGTCCCCCCTCGAAGCCTCCAGCCGGAGGCTCCGGGTCCGACTATGGACCGCGAGTGCTACACGGGCTGCCGCGAGCCGGCCACAACCAGCGATCAATCCGTAACGGATTTCGTAAGGCGGCTCGGAAGCCAAACCCCAGTTCGACCCAATAGAGCCTCGCAAAAGGCCCCTATCGGGCACTCGCATTTGGGGGGCATGTCAACCGTGTCCAAATTTGGCAACTGGCACTTTACAGATCGGTGATTTTACCGGCCCTCGATCGGGCCATCACCGACGAAACCAGCAATCGACGTGTGGAGCGACCGGGGTCTCGCGCCAGCCCGCTTCCGAGATCTGGGATCGGCTCAGAATTGAACGCAGGGTGAGAGTGCCCGGTCAGTCGTTTCGCTTATTCGTGAGCCCGTGTTTGCTTTACAAAGGGAGACGCCGCGCTCAACAAAACGTCGCGAGGAGAGGTGCAAAATCGTTGACAGCCGGATCACCCTTGATAAAGTTCCTGGTGAAGAGCGCGCGGAATCATCTGATCTGATCTAACTGAGCCGAGGGGCGGGAAGACGCATGAGGTGGCGCGGTCGACGCCTGTCCACTCGTGTGCAATCAAAAGGAAACCTGACTTGGCGACGGTGTTGACGATCGACCGGGACGCGCTCCAGCAGGAGGTCCTGGCCACCCTGCTGAAGCACGACGGCCATCGCGTGCACCCGACGGCCGATGCCGAGACGGCGCTGGCCATCCTCCAGTCGGCGCTGGTCGACCTGGTGATCATCGAACCGGCGACCCAGCGGCCCGATGGACTGCGCCTGTGTCAGCAGATTCGCCAGCTCAACCCCTATCGCCCGCTCATGATCGTGTCCGAGCGGGGGGACGAGGAGCAGATTTTCCGCGCCCTGATGGTGGCCGCCGACGACTACATGGTCAAGCCGATTTCACCGCGCTTGTTCGTCGGCCGCGTTCACGCCTTGCTCCGGCGAGCGGAGCAGGTCCGCGGGCAGCGGTGGCAGGACCAGAACGTCTCGATCGGAGAAATCTCGCTGAATCTCCAGCAGATGCATGCGATTGTCAACGGCGAGCCGGTCCCCCTGACGCCGCGCGAGCTGTCCCTGCTCCACGCCCTGATGGAGAACGCGAACCGGGTCCTGAGCCGCGACCAGCTGATGCGGATCGCCTGGGGCGAGCGGTTCATCGGCACCCCCAAGGCGGTGGACGTCTATGTCCAGCGGTTGCGGCGAAAGATCCAGCCCCACCTGGCGGCGGGGTTCTACATCGAGGCCCAGCGGGGCTTCGGTTACAAGTTCGCAATCCCACGTCCGCAGCCGGTTGCCTCCTGATCGGCGGTTACAGGACTGTTACCGGCGGGGCGCGGCGCGATCCATCTGATCAGGGCGCAGACCACGGTAAGAAGTCAACTCTCGAATCAATGATCACTGCGGGTTATCCGCGCGCCAACCGCCTCCGAGGAGCGCGACCTCACAAACTGTTACCCGCCAACCAGGCAACGCTTACCGGTCTGTTCCCGGGCGGCCCTAGGCTCAGCCGTGATGTGGAACGTGGTGCACACCAACGCCAATCACGAGGCCCAGGTGGCGAAATTCCTGGCCTTGCATGATGTCGAGGTCTACGCGCCACGGTTTGCCGCGGCCGCGCGTACGCGATCGGGAAGCGTGCGGGATCGTCGTCAGCGCTGGGTTTTTCCCGGTTACCTTTTTTTCCGGGTGCCGCCCCAGTTTGGTCGCTGGGACCTGGTCCAGTGGGCGCCCGGCGTTCGTCGCGTCCTGAGTACCGGCGGCTCCCCCGACGCGCTGGCGGATGGCGTCATCGACCGGCTGCGCCTGCGTCTCGCCGGGCACCCGCCGGCACGTTCGCGCCCAATGTTCACCCCCGGCCAGCCGGTGGTGATCGAGCGCGGCCCGCTGGCGATGGTCGATGCGATTTTCGAGAGGGAGCTGAACACGTCCGAGCGTGTCCAGGTGCTCGTTCGCTTGCTCGGCCGGTCGATGCCGATCGCGGTCGACGCGGCGAGCCTTCGTCCTGCCGGCTGACGCCGGCGGAGGGTTGATCGTCGTTCTTCGAATACGAAAAGTGTTCGAAACGGCGGAGCCTGCCCGGCGACCACGATCGCCAACCATTTGCGATTTCTGATTGAGGGAGGACACCTGCGATGCAACTGATGGAGCGGACGCCGACAGTGACGATGGACCTGGAGGGCCACATCAACGAGGTCCGTTCAGTGCTCGGCAAGATTCCCATCGGCGCCATCGAGCGCGTCGTCGAGATCATCCTCGACGCCTACGCCGGTAGCGGCCACGTCTACGTCGTCGGCAACGGGGGCAGCGCGACCAATGCGACCCATTTCGCCTGTGATCTTTCGAAGGCCACCATCGTCGAGGGCCGAGCCCGCATGCGGGTGACGTCGCTCGCCGACAACATCGCGCTCCTGACCGCCTGGGCGAACGACACCTCGTACGAGAAAGTCTTTTCCGAGCAGCTGACCAACCTGCTGAACCCTGGTGACGTCGTCATCGCGATCAGTGCCAGCGGCAATTCGCCGAATGTGGTGTCGGCGGTGCGCGCGGCTCACCTGATGGGAGCCGGCACGGTCGGGCTCGTCGGCTTTTCCGGTGGCCGGGTGCTGGAGACGGTGGATGCGGCGGTTCACGTACCCAGCCACGACTACGGCGTCGTCGAGGACTGCCACTCCGTACTGGAACACGCGATCACCGTCGCGACCCGGAAGGCGCTGCTTGCCTGACGCCGCGGTGCCGGCCGTCTTTCTGGACCGCGACGGGGTGATCAATCGCCGCCGTCCCGATCACGTCAAGCGCTGGGAGGAGTTCGAGTTTCTTCCTGGCGTCCTCGAGGCGCTGGCGGCATTGCGATCCATGGACACCCGAGTGATCGTCATTACCAACCAGGGGGTGGTCGGCCGTGGACTGCTGGCCGCCGACGGGCTGCGCCGGATCCACACGCGGATGCTGCACGCTATCCGAGCCGCCGGCGGTCACGTCGAGGCTATCTATGCCTGCCTGCACGCGCCGGCGCAGGGCTGCCCCTGCCGCAAGCCCGCACCGACGCTTTTCTATCGGGCAAGCGGCGACCTGGGCATCCGGCTCTCCGACTCGATCATGGTGGGCGACAGCCCGACCGATGTCGAGGCCGCCCGCGCCGCGGGATGCCGGCCGGTGTTGATCAGTGACGGTGGGGATGCCGTGGCCCCGGATGTTGTCCCCATCAAAGGCCTGCCCGAGGTGGTGACGCTCTGGCGCGACCTCTCCTCGGCGGTGGGCGCAGTTCCGTGCTGATCGCTCGGGCCCCGCTCCGCCTCAGCCTGGCGGGCGGCGGTACCGACCTGGAGGGCTATTACGCCAAGTACGGCGGCGCGGTCGTCAGCACGTCGATCGACAAGTACTTCTACGTGATCCTCACCTACAACGACAGCAAGCACATCCAGGTTTCCTCATCGGATTACCGGACGTTCTACCGGCATTCGCTCGAGGGAGCGCCGATCTGGGACGGTGATCTCAGTCTCCCCAAGGTGATCATCGAGCACTTTGGGGTCTGGACCGGCCTTTCCCTTTTCCTCGCCTCGCAGGTGCCGCCCGGCACCGGGCTTGGATCGTCCAGCACGGTCGCGGTGGCGTTGATCAAGGCGATGGCGGTGCTGTGCAACGTGCGCATGAGCCGCCAGGAGGTGGCGGACCTTGCCTGCCAGGTGGAGATCGACAAGCTCAACATGCCGATCGGCAAGCAGGACCAGTACGCGGCCAGCTTCGGCGGCCTGAACTTCATTCAGTTCAATCCCGACGGCGTCGTGGTCGAGCCGCTCCGCCTGGCGGATGAGCTGCAGGCGGAGCTCGAAGCTCGCTTGATGCTCTTCTTCACGGGCCGCTCGCGCGATTCGGCCCAGATCCTGGGCGAGCAGAAGCGCAGCAGCGAACGCAACCGCGCCGGCGTGATCGAGGCGCTGCATGTGATCAAGTCGATGGCGATCGCGCTTCGCAACGACTTGATCCGCGGTGACATCGGCTCGCTCGGCGATTACCTGCACGAGTCCTGGGTGGCCAAGCGTCAGTTGGCCGCCGGCATCACCGATCCCTGGATCGATCAGTGGTATCAGGTGGCCCGGGACGCGGGTGCCCGGGGCGGCAAGATCGCCGGCGCCGGTGGCGGTGGCTTCCTCCTCCTCTACTGCGAGCGTGAGCACCAGGACCAGGTCACCGAGGCGCTGCGGGCGCAGGGCCTGCATCGAATGGACTTTCGTTTCGAGTCAGGTGGCGCCATGGTGATCGTCAACACGTTGCTGCGCAAGGCGCGGGTCGCCGCGGTCACCCATGGGTGACAGCCGCCGGGACTGGCGGGCGCTGATAGCGGTGCTCGCCGTTTCCGACCTGGCCGCGGTGCTTCTTGCCTTTGGGCTCGCCGCGGCACTGGTCTGGCGCCCCGCCATCGGCATCAACGGCGGCAACGACACCGATTGGCTGGTGCTCCTGATGATCCCGGTTCTCGGTCTGATCTTCGTCGCTCAGGGCCTCTACGAACCGTCCAATCTCCTGGTGGGCGCCCGCGAGTTCGCCGGGGTCTTCCGCGCCAGCACGTACGGCCTGCTGGCGATCACGGTGATCACGTTCGTCCTCCGCTGGCCGATGTCTCGCTCGTGGACCGTGGCGTCCTGGGGGCTGATGACCGTCTTCGTCATTGCGGAGCGGTTCGGGATCCGGCGGATCGCCGCCGCCGCCCGCCGGCGTGGCCGCCTCACCGAGCGGGTCGTCGTCGTCGGCGCCGACGAGGACAGCATCGCGCTCGCCGAGCAGGTCAACCAACCAGGCAGCGGGATGCGGGTGGTTGGCATTCTGGACGACTACATCCCCACCGGCACCGAGCTGCCCGGTGGGTTACGGGTGGTGGGGCCATCCGCCGCGTTACTGCAGACCACCAGTCGCCTGAAGGTACAGGATGCCATCGTCGCGCCACACGCGCTGCCCTGGGAAACCCTGCGGGACCTCATGCTGGTATCCGCCACCCGGGCTAACGGGCTCAGGGTGCATTTGTCCGCCGGCTTCTACGACCTGTTGACGGCCGGTGTCCGCTTCAGCGAACGCAGTCACGTTCCACTCCTGACTCTGCGGAAGGCGCGGCTGTCCCCGGTCGAGCGCGCGATCAAGGGCGTCCTCGACCTCGGGCTCGCCGCGGTCCTGGTCGTGGTCCTGGCCCCGCTGGTCGCGGTGATGGCCATCTGGCAATGGCACGCGGGGTCGCCATTGACCATCGCCCACACCCGGGTCCTCGGACGCAACCTTGTCGCCTTCGACCTGCTCCGCTTCCGCTCTTCCGCTCCATTTCAGTCGGATCTCCTGTGCAAGCTGCCGGGCCTGCTCAATGTGCTGCGCGGCCAATTGAGCCTCGTTGGTCCGCGCCCCATGAGCGAGGAAGAGGGGAAAGCTCCCGGCGGCATGCCGCTGACGACGATCCAGCCGGGCCTGACCGGCCCCTGGCGCCAGGCGGCGGATCCCCGCGAGCAGGCCACCCTCGACCTCTATTACGTCCGCAGCTATAGCGCCTGGCTCGACATCGCGGTGCTCTATGAACGAGCGATGTTCCGACTTCGCCCCCTGGCCAAGCGGTGCCTCGACCTCGTCGGCGCCGCCCTGCTGCTCGTGCTCAGCTCCCCCATCGTCGGCGCCTGCCTGGTGGCGGTGTGGCTGGACTCGGGTGGTCCGCTGGTCTACCGCCGCCGGGTCGTTGGCCGTGGCGGCGCCACGTTCGACGCTTTCAAGATTCGCACGATGGTGGCGGATGCGGACCGAATCCTGAGTCAGGACGAGTCCCTCCGGCGCCAGTTCCAGAACTCGAACAAGATCGTCCGCGACCCCCGGGTCACGCGAGTGGGACGCTGGCTGCGCAAGCTCAGCTTCGACGAGCTGCCGCAGCTGGTCAACGTCGTGCGCGGCGAGATGAGCCTGGTCGGGCCGCGCATGATCACGGTGGCCGAACTCCCGGAGTGGGGGACCACCGGCACGCTGCTCCTGTCCGTGCGCCCCGGCTTGACCGGGCTCTGGCAGGTTAGCGGCCGCCAGCTGCTGAGCAAGGCAGAGCGGATTCGCCTCGACGCCGAGTACGTGCGGCGCATGTCCCTCTGGCTTGATCTGTCGATCCTTGCCCGGACGTTGCTTGTGGTCGTGTCGGGGCAGGGAGCTTACTGATGCGGGCGCTGGTCACCGGTGGCGCGGGCTTCATCGGATCGCATCTGGTCGATGCGCTGCTGGCTGACGGTCATCAGGTCTGCGTCGTCGACAACCTCGCGACCGGCTCGCGCGTCAACGTCAACCCAAGCGCTGAATTCGTCGAAGCCGACGTCCGCAATCGCGAGGAGCTGGTGAGGATTGGCCGGCGGTTCGCGCCAGGCGTCGTCTTTCATCTCGCGGCCCAGACGCTGGTCGCACGCTCGGCTTCGGATCCGCTGCGGGATGCCGAGATCAATGTGCTCGGCACTGTGAACGTGGTCCAGGCGGCGATCGCGGCCGGCAGCCGCAAGGTCGTCTTCGCCTCCTCGGGGGGGACCGTCTACGGCAACGCGCAGCCGCAGCCGGTGCCGGAGACTCAGCCCTTGAATCCGATCAGTCCGTACGGCGTGTCCAAGGTCGCCGGCGAGCATTACGTCCGCGTGCTGTGCGGACAGGCGGGGATGACCTGCACGATCCTGCGCTACGGGAACGTCTACGGGCCTCGGGACATCCCCGCCAGCCAGCATGTCATCACCGCCTTCCTGCACGCCCTGCTGAAGGGCGAACGACCCGTGATCGAGTGGGACGGCGAGCAGGCCAAGGACTACGTGTACGTCGGGGACGTGGCGGCGGCACACGTGCGCGCCATCGATGCCGGTGACGGGGAGGCCTTCAACATTGGCAGCGGCCGCGAAGTGTCGGTCAACACCATCTTCCGAAAGGTCTGCGAGCTGCTCGGCGTGACGATCGAACCACATCGCGGTCAGCGGCGCCCCGGTGACGTCCGCCGGTTCACCCTCGACTGCAGGAAGGCTGATCAGATGCTCGGCTGGCGGCCGGCGACCCGGTTTGCCGAGGGCCTGCGTCAGACGGTTGACGACTACCGCCGGCTGGCGGACCTCAGGAGGCAGGATGAAGCAACACCGATCCCTCTTCATTAGAGGAATCGTCGCAGCCGTGCTGGCCACGGCCGCGTTATCAGCGGCCGGCGTGGCCGCGAGCGCCGCGGACTGGCCGAAATATCTGCACGACATCGGCGGCAGCGGGTCGACCTCGGAGCGCACCATCACGGCTGAAACGGCGGCCTCCCTCAAGCTGAAGGCCGGCTGGCCGGTGCGCCTGGGTGACCGGCCGATCACGACCCAGCCGATCGTGGCGAACGGGTTGATCTACGTCGGGGCCTGGGACGGCTACGAGTACGCACTCCATCCCGACGGCACGACCGCCTGGCGCCAGTATCTCGGCCGCACCAAGAACTGCTTCATCGCCGACGCGGTCAGCAGCAATCCGCAGCAGGGCACCGTGGCCGGCCTCGTCTCGACCGGCGCCGTCGCCACCGCGTCGGTCAATGGCCACAACCGGTCGGTCCTCTATGTCGGGGCTGGCGGCAACCGGGACGAGAGCGGCGCGAATATCAGCGGCTCCGCGGAGCTCATCGCGCTCGACGCCGGCACGGGCCAGATCCTCTGGCGCAGCCCGCTGGGCGGGTCGCCCAACCACCTGATCTGGAGCTCGCCCGCCGTCTACCACGACAGCGTCTACGTGGGGGTGTCGTCCTTCGACGATTGCCCTCTGGTACAGGGCAAGCTGGTCAAGGTCAGTGCCGTAACCGGCGCGCTGGAGGCCACCTTCAACGCGGTTCCCACCGGCTGTGAAGGCGCCAGCATCTGGGGTTCGCCGACGATCGATGAGTCGGCGGGCAAGGTCTATGTCGCCACCGGCAACAGCCGGCCCTGTTCGATCTTCGGACCGCAGCTCGGTCGCTATCCGCACACGAAGCGCGGGGCGATCATGCTGATCCTTGCCCTGGCCGCGGTGCTGGTTGCCGTTTTCTGGCCGCGCGGCTGGATCCGCCTCGGGTTCTGGCTGGCAGCCGCCGGGGCGCTCACCACTGCCGCGCTGGGCGCCTACCTGCTGGTCGGCCCAACCGTCTCCATCAACCGCCCTTATTCCGTCAGCCTGATCCAGCTTGACGCCGGGGATCTCCAGGTGACCGACTCGTGGAAAGTGCCGGCAACCGACGAGGGGGATTACGACTTCGGCTCGACGCCGACGCTGTTCTCCGGCACCGTCACGCCGGGTGGGGAGCGCCGACAACTGCTCGGCATTCCGAACAAGAACGGCAACTACTATGTCTTCGACCGAGCGCACATCGCATCGGGTCCGGTCGCCACCATCGTCCTGGCGCACGCGCCGCGCACGGACCCCACCAAGGGCAACGGCAGCATCTCCCCCAGCGCCTTTGATGGGCACACGCTCTACATCGCCGGCGGCGGCACCGAAGCGGATGGCGGACCCGTTCCCGGCAGCCTTCTCGCGTACGATCCCAACGACTTCTCGAGACCGCTCTGGAAAATCGGCGCCGCGGGTCCCGTCCTGGGCGCGGTGACGACATCCTCCGGCGTGGTGGTGATCGGCAACGGGGCGTTCACCACCGTGGTGTCCGGCTCCGACGGCTCGGTTCTCTTCAAAGGCTCCGTCGCCAATCCGAAGGCGGCCATGATCTTCGGCGCCGCCACCATCGCCAACGGCCGCATCTACCAGGGTGACACCGCCGGATACCTCTACGCCTATGGCATCGATGGGCGCTAAGGTCTGGGCGGGCGGGCTGCTCGCCTCCGTTGCCGCTGCCGCCTTGCTGTTGAGCGTTGTACCGAGCTCAGCAGCGGACGGCGCCTGGCCCAGGTATCTGCATGACAACGGTGGCAGCGGCTATGCGACGGACGCCGGCATAACCACAGCCGCCGCAAAGAATCTCAAGCCGCTCGCCGGTTGGCCGGTCAAGCTGCCGGCCACGATCTCGACCCAGCCGGTGCTCGCCAACGGCCTCATCTATGTGGGCGCCTGGGACGGCAACGAGTACGCCATCACGCCGTCCGGCGCCGTCCAGTGGAAGCGCTTCCTCGGGATCACGACCAAGGGCAAAGCCTGTCAGTATCCGATCGGGATTGCCGGGACACCCGTCGTCGCGACCGCGACGGTTGGCGTGGCGCCCCGCTCCGTCCTCTATGTCGGCGGCGGCGGCAATGCTGATGCGCAAGGCCACCCGGTCAGCGACGGCACGGCGCAGCTCTTCGCACTCGACGCCCTGACTGGCGAAATCCTCTGGCACACCTCCCTTGGCTCTTCGCCAGACCATTTCATCTGGAGCTCGCCGGCCTTCTATCGAGGCAGCGTCTACGTCGGCGTATCCGCGTTCGCCGACTGCCCGTTGATCCAGGGCCGGCTGGTTCAGCTCGATGCCTCGACTGGCCGGGTGCAGCACACCGCCGACATGGTGCCCGACGGGTGTACCGGCGGCAGCATCTGGGGCTCGCCGACCGTCGACGAGGTCGAGGGCGCGCTCTACGTCGCCACCGGCAACCCCGATCCATGCTCGCGGTTTGGCCCCCAGGTCGGCACCACGCTGCGCCCGAAGCGGGCGGCGGCCACGGCCGGGCTGGCCCTGCTCGGTCTGCTCCTGGCTGGCTTTGCCTGGCCTCGGCCGTCGATCCGCGCCATCTTCTGGGCCGGCGTTGGCATCGGGGTGCTCGGGCTGGCCGGCACCAGCCTGCTGGTCGTCGGTCCCCACATCGCCCGACCCGAGCCCTACGCCCAGGCCGTCGTCAAGCTGGACACGGCCGACCTGCGCGTGATGGGTCACTGGCAAATCCCCCAAGCCGAATCGGTCTTCGACAGTGACTTCGGCTCGACGCCGACGCTCTTTACCGGCAGCGTCACGCCCGGCGGTGCCCAGCGAGCCCTGGTCGGTGTGGCGAACAAAAACGGCATCTACTATGTCTTTAGCCGCGCCAGCCTGGATCGCGGGCCGGTCGCCCGGCTGCGGATCGCGACCGGCGGCAACCCGCCCACCAGCGGAAACGGCAGCATCTCACCGAGCGCCTTCGACGGGGCCCGGCTGTACGTCGGCGGCGGCCATATTGCCATCGGCGGCCAGGTCGTTGCGGGAACCGTTTCCGCGTATGACCCGAATGACCTGGCCGCGCCGATCTGGCGGACCGGCATCAGCGGCGGTCCGGTTCTGGGCGCGGTCAGCGCTGCGCCCGGCATCGTCGTGGTGGGCGCCGGCTCGATGATGGTGGTTCTCGACGCCGGCCACGGCACGCTCCTCTTCAAGGCGCCCGCGGCAACCGCGGGCGCCGCCAATCCAGCCATCTTCTATGGCGCCGCCACCATCGTCCAGGGCGTCATCTATCAGGGCGATACCCACGGCAACCTCTATGGCTATGCCGCGCACTAACAGCTCGGCCAGCCGGGTGGGACGGTCATCGTGCTGAGCGCGTTCTCACGTATCGTGCGCCGGCGCGCCTGGATCCCGCTGCTCTTCGCCACCCTGACGACCGCGGCGATGGGCGTGCTGTCCCTCACATCCAAGCCGGCATACGTCGCAACCGCGACCGTCATCGCCAAGAACCCTGAGAACGCCACCGATCGGCCGCTCAGCTTCCCCGAGGTCGTGACCTCGAACACCGTTGCGCTGCGAGCCATCCAGGCCGCCCACGTGGCGGAGACCGTCGACGAGCTGGAGGCGGCATTGAGCGTGGTATCGGGGAAGAGCGACATCTATCAGATCGCGATTCGTGACACGGACCCAGCCCGGGCCACGGCATTGGCCAACGCGGTCGCCGGCGAGTCGACCGCCTACTACCAGGACCTGGCCGGCGGCGACACGGTCTCCATCCAGGCCACCGTCGACAAAGATCGGGCCGACCTCAACAAGCGATATCTCGACGCCTCGCAGGCGCTGCTGAGCTTCGACCAGACGCATCCCCAGGGCGCCGGCGCGCGCGGCGATCCGAGCCTGGGAGCCCAGCGGCTGGCCTTGCAACTGGCCCAGCAAGCGGCAGCCAACGCCGTCCTGAATTTCGAAGCGGGGATCACGCAGGGCAAGCTGGCCCAGATCACGACCATCCGCAATTTCGAATCCCACGTCCTGGACCAGGCGGCGGCCCTGCCACGCGGTGAAACGAAGCTGGCGCGGCTGATCTACGTCGCGGGGCTCGGTCTGCTGCTTGGCATCGGTGCGGTCTTCCTCCTCGAGTACTTCGGTCGCTCGATCGACAAGCCGGAGGATGCGGAGGCCTATCTGGACGCCCCCGTGGTCGGGGTGATCCCGCGGGCGAGTGCGGGGGCCTTGCGGCGGGCGGCGAGGGGCCAGTGACGGCGCGCGAGCCATCGATGGTGCTGACCTCAGCCACGCTCCAGACGGCGTTCGCCGAGGCCTACCGCTCACTGCGGGCGAACCTCGCTGTCGACGGGGTGATGCATGGCGCCCGCACGCTCCTGGTGGCGAGCGGCGGGCCCGGAGAAGGCAAGAGCACGACGGTCGCGAACCTCGGCATCCTGATGGCGCAGGCCGGACAGCGCGTCATCCTCGTGGATGCGGACTTCCGCCGCCCCTGCCTGGATCGCCTCCTCCCGGTGCGTCGCAATGGACGTCGGGTCGCGGGCGTCGATGGCTTCTGGCAGCGCGACGGCGCCGAGCCGGCTCGCCGGGGTCTCGCCGAACTGATCGCCGGGACGGCCAACTTCGTCGAAGTCGCCACGCCGGTGGAAGGCGTGGAGAACCTCGCCATGGTGGCGACCGGCGTCATCCCCCCCAACCCGGCGGAGCTGCTCGCCTCTCCCCGGATGCGCGGGGTCATCGTCGACCTCTGCGGGCACGCAGACGTCGTGCTGCTCGACAGTCCCCCCTGCTCGCTCTACTCGGATGCGCAGGAGTTGACCAGGGTCACGGACGGCATCCTGTACGTCCTGCGGTCGGGACGGCCCGGGCCGGTCAACCACGTTCGCGCGCTCAAGCAACTGCAGCAGGGGAAGGCGCGGCTGATCGGGATCGTCATGAATCAGGTTGAAGCCAGGGCCGCCGGCTACAGCAGACCCTATCCCGGCGGAGCGCCGCGGCTAGGGCGGCCATGACGATGGCTGCCCCCTCGACGGTGCGGATCTCCGCACTGACCCCCGGTCGCCTCGGCCGGCCAATCCCATTCCAGGCGATCGTCGTCCCGCTGCTCGTCCTGTCGATGCTGCCCATTCCCCTGATCACGATTCGGTCTGCCGGCTTTGGCTTTGGCACGCTGGCGGCGCCCCTGTTCCTTTCGATCGGCCTCGCGCTGGCTCGACAGCGCCGGCGGCCGATCGAGGTCCCCTACGTCTGGCTGTTCGTCGTCCTCATGATCGCGGCGGTCATTTCGGTGATCAACAGCTGGCTGTTCTGGGATCCCAACGTCGGCACCTCGATGGAACGGGGATTCGGCCACCGCTGGATCGGCTACCAGGTGACCGCGCTGTATTTCGTGGCGACCCCGTTCCTGGCCTTCGCCGCCGGCGCGGTTTACGCCCAGGTGGAGCGACTTACCAGCCTCTATGTCGGGGTGCTCATGAGCGTGACGGTGACGACGGTGGTTGGGCTGTGGACCTGGTGGCACAACCCGGTCAACCCGATCGATGTCTATCTGAAGGGCGCTCGACCGAACATCAACCCGGATGCCACCCTCTTTTTGATCGTGCTCTCAGCCAGCGTCCTGGTCTGGCAGCACCGACGCTGGCGCTTGTGGGCGCCCGCGCTCGCACTGCTGATCATGGGCCTGGTTGCCGCCTTTCTCTCCTATGCGCTCAATGCCTGGCTTGGCGCCCTGGGTGCAATGACGGTGCTGATCTGGTCACGCTGGAGAACGCGCGGACTTTGCGCCTGGTTTGCCGGCCTTGGGCTGGCGGCGCTCGCCGTCCAGGAAACGCTCGGCACCATCGTGGCCCAGCGGCTTGGCGGCAACGACATCGACCGCATCGGCCTCTGGCACAGCGCCCTGATCGTCTGGTCGAAGAGCCCGATCATCGGGGTGGGTGCCGGCAACCTGGTCGGCTACATGGAGCGCTTCAGTGTCTTCAGCATCGCCCTGGTGCTGCAGGGCTACCAGCAAGCCCACAACATCTTCCTCGAGCTGCTGGCCGAGCTTGGCGTGGTCGGTCTGGCGCTGTTCCTGACGTTCCTGGGTCTCGTCATCTGGCGCCTTCGCGGGCAAGTCCCGGGCGGCAGCCTCGCCGCCAAGCATTTCCAGGCGGCCGGCCTGGCGATGGTCGTGGGCAGCGCGCTGATGGCCGTCGTCGGCAGCGGCGTCGTTCCAACGATCGCCTCGGCCGGCTGGGAGGGCATCCCGCCGGTGGTCGTCTGCTGGTTCTTTGCCGGGGCCGGGGTCGCCATGACCCTGCGCACGAGGGCGACGGCATGAGCATGCCGAAGGTTTGTGTGCTCATCCTCAATCGCGATCGGCGCGACGATACGCTGGCCTGCCTGGCATCGCTGCGGCAGAGCCCCTATCCCAACCTCGAGGTCGTTCTGCTCGACAACGCATCCAGCGACGGCACCGCCGCCGCCGTGCGCGCCGCCTTTGCGGAGGTCACCGTGATCGAGACCGGCGGCAACCTCGGCTACGCCGGCGGCAACAACGTTGGCCTGGAGCGGGCACGCCGGCAGGGCGCGGATTACGTCCTGCTCCTCAACGAGGACACGGTCGTCGATCCGGCATTCATCGGCTACCTGGTCGAGGCCGCCCAGGCGCGGCCGGAGCTGGGGTTTCTCGGACCGCTCGTGTATCACTACGACGAGCCCGATGTCATCCAGTCGGCCGGCGGCCTGATCGCGCCGGACTGGCGGACCTACCACCGCGGCCAGAATGAGCCCGACCGTGGCCAGTTTGGGCTGCCGTTTGAGGCGGACTGGGTCAGCGGTTGCTCGATCTTCATGCGGATGACGGTCGTCGATCGTGTCGGGATGCTCGACCCGGCATTCTTCATCTACAGCGAGGAGGTCGACTGGTGCGTGCGCGCCCGCCGCGCCGGCTTTGTGGGGCTTGTGGTGCCCGCCGCGCGCATCTGGCACAAGGGCGTGCGGCGCGACTATTCGCCGTCGCCACGCGTCACCTACCTGAGCGCCCGCAATCATCTCCGGCTCCTGCACAAGCACCGCGCCGGGGCGCGGGCGCTGCTCGGGGCGATGGCGGGCGATATGCGGACGCTGGCCAGCTGGAGCATCCGGCCCCGCTGGCGCGACCAGCGGGCTCACCGCGATGCGCTCGCTCGCGCCATGGTCGATTTCTGTCGCGGGTCATTCGGACCACCGCCGTTCTGATCGTTTTTTTCGGGGAAGGAGGCTTGACGTGAAGAAACATCGCTCGATCGTGGTGCTCGCCGTGGCGTTGCTTACTGCGTTCGTCGCACTCGGGCAGCAGCCCGGCGTCGGGCGGGCGCTCGTCCCGCCATCGCAGACGGTGGTCTCGATCGAGGGCACGCGCTTCTTGATCAATGACCGGTTGACCTCGTCGGGCAAGCCCGCCGAAGGCCAGCTGCTCAACACCCGCATGGCCCAGGCAATTTTCGACGACGAGAATCCGGCCACCGTAGGCGATTGGGCCTACCCGGATACGCACATCTGGGATCCCCAGCGAAACACTAACGAGTTCCTGGCAATGCTTCCGACCTACGCGCAACACGGGATCCGGATGATCACGGTCGGCCTCCAGGGCGGCTGCCCGGCCCATACGCCGCCGGCGCTCACCTGTCCTGGCGGCGACCATCCCTGGATCGTCAGCGCCTTCAACCCCGATGGCTCGCTGAAACCAGCATGGATGACCCGGCTTGGCCAGGTGATCCAGGTCGCCGACGCCAGCGGCATCGTCGTGATGGTGCAGTTCTTCTACCACGGCCAGGAAAGCAAAGTGCTCGACCAGGACGCCGCCGTCAACAACATCACCGACTGGCTGGTCAACGGCGGCTACCGCAACGTCCTCGTTGAGACGGTGAATGAATGCAACGCCGGCTTCTCGACCTACCTCGACTGCTCCAACGAGGCGAACGTCGTCAAGCAGGTTCAGGACCGGTCCGGCGGCAAGCTCAAGGTCTCGGTCAGCTTCACCGGTGGCGGAATGCCGAGCGACGACGTCATCAGCCAGGAGGACCTTGTGCTCCTGCATGGCAACGGGCAGACCACGCAGCAGCTCGTCGACCTGATCAACGGGCTCAAGGGTAAGACGGCCTACCAGGCCAACCCCAAGCCGATCGTCGTCAATGAGGACTCGACCAGCCTCGACAACATGAACGCGTCCGTCGCCGCCGGCGTCTCCTGGGGATACCTGGACACCGGAGTCAACAACTACGTCGGTGGCTACCAGTCTCCCCCCGTCAACTGGACGATCAACACCGACGCCAAGCAGGCCTTCTTCGACAACACGCTTTTTCTGGCCGGTCCGAACAGTGTGGCGACCGCCACCACCTACACCGGTTCGACGAGCGCCGATTATCACGACCCCGCCGCCCTGTCGGCTCATCTCCACGATCTTCAGGGAACCCCGCTCCCCGGTGTGCCGCTTAGTTTCGACCTCGGCGGTCAGCGCTGCACCGGCTTAACGAATGCCACCGGCGTCGCGGCATGCGCCATCACGCCATCCGTCGCGGCCGGGACGTATCCACTGACGGTGTCGTTTGCCGGGACCCCGCTGTTGCAGGCGAGCGGCGCGTCGGCATCCTTCGTCGTAACCCGCGAAGAGACGGCACTCGCCTATACGGGCGACACCACCGTGGCGCAGGGTGCGACCGCGCACCTGGTTGCCGCACTGCGCGAAGACGGGCAGGCGGCCATCCCCGGCCGAGCCGTCACGTTCACGCTCGGCAGCGGGGCCGCCGCCCAGACCTGCGCGGCCGCCACGGACGCGGGAGGGAGCGCCGCCTGCTCGATCGCGGGGCTGAACCAGCCGCTGGGGCCCGGCACGGTGACCGCGGTTTTCGGGGGCGACACGTTCTACCAGCCCGCCTCCGCGACCGCCGCCACGATGAGCTTCGCGTTCCTCACGGCCGGCGGCTTCGTCATTGCAGACCAGCCGGCCGCCCTCGGCACGACCGTCACCTTCTGGAGCAGCCGCTGGGCCAGCCTCAACTCGCCCAGCGGGGGCAGTGCGCCGAGCAGCTTCAAAGGCTTTGCCGGCGCCGTTCCGACGTTGGGCTGCGGGTCCGACTGGTCCAGCCGGCCCGGCGACAGCGCCGCTCCGCCGGTCGCGCTCCCGACCTACATGGCCGTGATCGTCACCAGCACGGTGAGCAAGTCGGGCAGCTCGGTCGGTGGCAACACCGCATCGATGGTGATCGTCAGGACCAATGGCGGCTACGCGCCCGATTCCGGGCACGCCGGAACCGGCACCGTGATCGGGGTCGTATGCCCGTGAGTTCGACACAAACCAGCAGGAGGGATCCGTGAACGTTGCAACGCGCCGCGTGGCGGTGGGCGCACTGACCGTGCTCCTGCTCGCCGCGTGCATCACCTCGCTCAAATCGGCGACCCAGCCCGCCACCGCCGCCCCGTCGGGCACCGGTCACACGGTCGTGGCAATCCAGGGCACTCGCTTTCTCGTCAACGGAGAATTGACCTCTCCCGGAAAGCCCGCCGAGGGCCTGCTGCTGAACACCCGGATGGCGCAGGCCATCTTCGACGACGAAAACTCCGACACGGTGGCCGAGTGGGCCTACCCGGATGCGCGGAAGTGGGATCCGCAGCGCAACACGAATGAGTTCGTGGCGCTGCTGCCCAGCTACGCCCAGCACGGGATTCGGCTGATCACGGTAGGCCTGCAGGGCGGATGCCCCAGTACCAATCCGCCCTGCCCCGGCGGCGATCACCCCTGGATCGTGAGCGCCTTCAACGCCGATGGATCGCTCAAGAGCGCCTGGATGGACCGGCTGAACCAGGTCATCACCGCCGCCGACCACAACGGCATCGTCGTCATGGTCCAGTTTTTCTACCACGGCCAGAACCAGCGCGTCCTCGACCAGCCGGCCGCCGTCGGCAACATCACCGATTGGCTGGTCACGGGAGGCTACACCAACGTCCTGGTAGAGACGGCCAACGAATGCGATGCGGGGTTCTCGGATTACCTGGACGGAGGCAACTGCGCCAACGAGGTCAACGTCATCAAGCAGGTCCAGGCTCGGTCCGGCGGCAAGCTGAAGGTCAGCGTCAGCTGGAAGGGCGGCGAGCAACCCAGCGATGAGGTGATCGCCCAGGAAGACATCGTCTTGCTTCACGGCAACGGGATTAACGGCACGCAGCTCCAGGCGCTCATCGCCTCGACCAAGAACTCAGCCGCCTACAAGGCTGATCCAAAGCCGATCGTGGTCAACGAGGACTCGACCAGCACCGACAACATGAACGCCTCGGTGGCGGCGGGTGTCTCCTGGGGCTACCTCGACACCGGAACCAACAACTATCAGGACGGCTTCCAGCGGCCCCCGGTGAATTGGACCATCAACACAGACGCAAAGAAGGCCTTCTTCGACAATGCCCTGCGCCTGGCGGGCCCCGCCCGGACCAAGATCGCCTATAGCGGACCGTCAGGCGCCGACTTCAATGACGCCGCCACCGTGGGGGCGACGCTCACCGACGTCTGGGACAACGCGCTGCCGGCGATGCCCCTGACCTTCACGCTCGGGTCCAGCGTCTGCGCTGTGAGGACCAATAAAAGTGGCCAGGCATCCTGCCTGCTGACGCCCCGTGGCGCGGCCGGGAGCTCCTCACTGTCGATCGCCTTCGAGGGCGCAGGGATCGACGCCCTCGAGCAGTTTGCGGCCGCCAGTGAGTCAGTCCCATTCACGGTGCTCAAGGAGCAGACGACCCTCACCTACGAGGGGGACACGACGGTGATCAATGGCAGCCGGGCCAACCTTTCCGCAGCCCTGGCCGAGGACGGCATCACGCCGATCGCGCAACGCGCCATCAGGCTGACCCTGGGCAGCGGCAACACCGCTCAATCCTGCCAGGCAACGAGCAACGCGCAAGGCCAGGCAGCATGCAGCCTGATCGCGGCGGGACAGGCGGTCGGGAGCGGCACGGTCAGCGCCACCTTTGCCGGCGACGCCTTCTACCTGGCGGCCGAGAGCCGTTCCGGGGTCGAGGTCGTCACCATCCACAGCGGCCTCTCCTACACCGGACCGCTGAGTGGCGACGTCGACGACGCCGTCACCCTGACGGCGCGGCTGAGCTCGGACTCCGAGAGCGCCATCCCGGATGCGACCCTCACGTTCACCCTGGGGTCCCTGCACTGCACCGCCGCCACGGACACCACCGGAGCGGCGAGCTGCGCCATCACGCCCAACCAGGCGGCCGGGACCTATCCCCTGACGGCCGCCTTCGCCGGCGATGCCCGCTTCGGCGCCGCCACCGCGTCCGCAACGTTTGCCGTCACGAAAGAGGAGACCAAGGTCACCTACACCGGAGCCACCGCGCTGCGCAACGGCGACTCCGCCCAGCTGGCCGCGACCCTCACCGCGGACGGTGTCCGTCCGCTGTCCGGACGTTCCCTCACGCTCGGCATCGGGTCGATGAGCACCACCCAGACCTGCACCGCAATCACCAACCAGGCCGGCTCAGCGGCGTGCTCGATTGTCAGCGTGAATCAGCCGGTTGGCGCCGGCGTGGCCAGCGCGACCTTCGGCGGGGATGACCGTTACGGTGCCGCGAGCGATCAACCGGCGACGCAGGTCTCCGCGGCAACCGCCAGTCCGGTCCCCTCGGCGTCGCCGCCTCGCCTGGCGTTAACCGGTGAAACACGACCGGTGCCGCCGGCCAGTGTGCTGAAAGCCGGGTTGCTGCTGCTCATCGCTGGACTGCTTCTGCTTGTCGTCCCTCGCCGCCGTCGCGGCGAACCACCATCAATCGTTTGGAGGAATCGCGAATGACAACCGCACTCGTTACCGGAGGGGCGGGCTTCATCGGCTCGCACGTCGTCGACCACCTGATCGACGAGCTTGGTTTCGACGTCGTCGTGCTCGATGACCTGTCGGGCGGCTTTAAGGAAAACGTCAACCCAAGAGCCCGATTCGTACAGGGCTCAATCGTCGATTACCGGCTTGTGACCAGCCTGTTCGATGCGTACCGCTTCGACTACGTCTACCATCTGGCCGCCTACGCGGCGGAAGGACTGAGCCACTTCATCAAGCGGTTCAACTACACCAACAACCTGATGGGCAGCATCAACCTGATCAACGCCAGCGTCAACCACAATGTCAAGTGTTTTACGTTCACCTCGTCGATCGCGGTCTACGGGACGAACCAGCTGCCCATGCGTGAGGACCTGACCCCGTTGCCCGAGGATTCGTACGGGATCGCGAAGTGCGCCGTCGAGCTGGAGCTGAAGGCGAGCCACGAGCTCTTCGGCCTCGACTACGTGGTCTTCCGGCCGCACAACGTCTACGGCGAGCGCCAGAACCTCGGTGACAAGTACCGCAACGTCCTTGGTATCTTCATGAATCGCCTGATGCAAGGCGAGTCGCTGCCGATCTTCGGGGATGGCGAGCAGCGGCGGGCCTTCACCTACATCAAGGACATCACCCCGGCCATCGCCCGCTCACCGCTCGAGCCGGCCGCCCGCAACCAGATCTTCAATGTCGGCAGCGACCAGCACTACAGCGTCAACGAGCTGGCCCTCGAAGTGATCGCCGCCATGGACATGCCCGGCCGCCTGGAGCATCGAGACGCTCGCAACGAGGTCAAGCTGGCGTTTTCGGATCACTCGAAGTTTCATGCCGCGTTTCCGGACGGACGCTCGACGCCGCTCTCGGAGGGCATCCGGCGCATGGCGCTCTGGGCGAAGGCGAGTGGCATCCGGCAGAGCCGTGAGTTCGACGGCATCGAAATCCACAAGAACCTGCCCCCGGCATGGGCCACCGTGGTCCGCGAGGAACCGGTCGCGGCCGGCGCAGGGGCGGAGGGCTGAGCCGACGGAGATTCTGTTCGTCACGCCCTGGTTCCCGTATCCCGCCACCAACGGCGCGCGGGTCCGATCCTCGAGACTGCTTGCCGCCCTTACGGCGGCTGGGCATCACTGTCACCTCTTTGCCTTCGAGCCGCCCGGCGACGGCGCTCATCCGGATCTCAGCAGCGTGGCATACACCACGTCCTGGAGGTCGCACCTGCCAGGCCGCCTGACGTCGATGCTGGCATTGCTGCAGCTCACCCCACGGTACTTCCGGCTGATTTACCAGCCGGCTCTCTTCGAACAGATCCGGCAGGTCGCGGAAGCGCGCCGGGCCGACGTCGTCATCGCCTACGAGATGGCGGCCGGCGACTACGTGTCCCGGCTCGATGACGGCCGCTACATCAAGATCCTGGACGGCTGCGAGCCGTTCGCCTTCCGGTCGCCGGTCGAGACGATTCGAAGCCAGGCGCGAATCTGGAAGTTCAAGCGCTTCCTTCGGCAGATGCTGGATCACTTCGACGCCTACCTGGCCGTGTCGGATAGCGAGCTGCGCTGGATCCGGCGGGAGGTTGCGCCACGGCGCGCCTGGGGCTGCACCGTGCCGAATGGCACCGACATCTTCAGCCCATACGCCGGTGGGGTTGACCGGTCCCGCGTCATCTACACGGGGTCCCTGACCTACCGCGCCAACCTCGAGACCGTCGACTACTTTCTCAGCGAGATCTGGCCGCTCGTCCGCACGGCGCAGCCAGGCGCGCGCTTCGTCGTCACCGGCCAGCCCCCCGATCCGGAGACGGCTCGGCGACTGCAGTCGGTTCCCGGTGTCTTCCTGGCCGGACTGGTCTCGGACTACGAGGACTTCGTCAGCTCGAGCGGGGTGCTGGCCGTTCCGCTCCTGCGCGGCGGTGGGACGCGCATCAAGGTGCTCGAGGCATTTGCCCTCGGCTGTCCGGTGGTAGCGACCTCCAAAGCCGTAGAAGGCCTCACGGTTTCGCCCGGGCACGACGTCCTGGTCGCGGACACGCCCGCGGAGTTCGCCGCCGCGGTCGTGTCGCTGATGTCCGGGGCGGGGCTGCGCCACAACCTGGTCGACAATGCCCGCTCGACGGCCGCCCGCTACAGCTGGACACGCGCCCAGGACACGTTTGTCCAGGCGGTCGACCGCTGCCTCGAGCAACGCGCCTTCCTGCAGCCCGCATGAGCCTGATGCTGGGGCCATCCACCGCGACCGAGACCGACATGGCGGTTTGCATCGTGAACTGGAATACGCGCGAGCTGCTCATCGACTGCCTCCGCCACCTGTTTGAGGAAAACCCCAGGTATTCGGTCTGGGTGCTCGACAACGGATCGACCGACGGCAGCGCCGCCCGGCTGCGCGAGGCCTTTCCGCAGGCGCACCTGGTAGAGAGCTCCGAGAACCGCGGCTTCGCCGGGGGCGTCAATGAGCTCCTGCGGCGGTGCCCGGCCAACTACCTGCTGGTGCTCAATACCGATGCCCGACCGTTGCCCGGCGCGATCACGAAGCTGCACGGGTACATCGCCAGCCACCTCTGGGTGGCGGCGGTCGGCCCGAGCTTGATCGACGGCGACGCCCGCTGGGCCGGCTGCCACGACCGGTTTCCGACCGTCCGCCAGGAGGTGGCAAATGTGCTCGGGTTGCGCCGCTCTCGCGCGCATGACGACGTGCGTTCGAAAGTGGACTGGATCGAGGGCGCCTGCATGATGCTCTCGGCCATCGCGGTCGGCGAAGTCGGCGCCCTGGATCCCGGCTACTTTATGTACAACGAAGAGGTCGACTGGTGCTACCGCGCCCGACAGCTGGGCTGGCAGATCGCCTGTCTGCCGGCCGCCCGCGTGGTGCATTTCGTTGGGAAGAGCGGCAGCATTCGCCGCCGCGCGCAATTGTGCAGCAGCAAGATCCGCTATCAGCGGCTGCACGGCTCGCGGCTCGGCGCCAGGGCGCTGGCGGCCATGTTGGTCCTGATCAATGCCGGCCTCTGGTTTGCCTCTTCCATCCGCCTGGGGTGGCACGCCGAGCGAACCCGCTCCCACGCCTACGCCGTCCGGGTCTGCGCCCGTCACCTGAAGGGGGCGCCGCAATCGCCTTGACCCGCGCAATCCACAACCGCAATCCAGGATGCTGAGACCGCAACCCGTCGAGGAAACGGACGCGACGCTCGCCGCGGCGAAGGCTGCCGCGGTCGACGAGCGCCGTCCATCGGGCAACCTCGCGCTGTCGATCGGGTCGGGCTACCTGGTGCAGGTGCTGGCCCAGGCGACCACCCTGCTCACCCGGGTGGCGCTGGCCCGCATCATCGCCCCCACCCAGTGGGGGGTCTTTGGGGAAGCGGTCGTCATCATCGGCATTGTCGATACGCTCCGGGAGCTCAACCTCACCCAGTGGGCGACCAGCGGACGGACCACCCGATACTGGCGCGATCTGCCCGGGGCGATTGCCGCCACCACGATCGTGCTCCTGCTGGGGCTGGTCGCTGCGATGCCGCTGCTATCTCGCCTCTCGCCCCAGTTGCCCCTCACCACGGCGGTCCTGGCGCTCACCCTGCTCCCCCGCACCTGGACACTCGGCGCCGAGGCCGAGCTCAACAACCGCCAGCGGCTCTTCCGGCTGGTCGCCCCGCAGGGGCTTGGCGCGCTCGCCTTCGTCGTGAGCGCGATCGTCATCTCGGCGCACTTCAAGACGGCCTGGTCCTTGAGCGTCGCCTCGGTCGTGCAGGTGTCGACCTATTCCGCATTCCTTCTGTGGCGCAGCCGTCGCGAAGTCTTCCTCCGGCCGCGTCTGGACAATGCGTGGCGCTCGCTGGTCTCTGCCAGGGATTTCGTCTGGCTTGCCCTCGCCGGTGTGCTGCTGACCCAGGTGGATGGCTTGCTGGTCGGGTCGGTGGCCGGGGCCACCGCGGCCGGCTTCTACATCATGGCCAGCTGGTTGACGTCGCGGCTCCCCTTCCTGGTGGAGATTCCGCTGCTCCGGGTGATGCTCCCCATCTTCGCCGCGCATCGAGAGAACCGGGAGAGGCTGGGCGCCATCTTCAAGCGGACCGCCATGTCGATCAACTACCTGGAGGCGACCTGGTGCTTCCTTTTGTTGTTCAACGCCAGCTTCGTGGTGGGGCAGCTGTTCGGCAGCCGCTGGACACCATCCATTCCCTATGTGGTCCTGACCGCCGTCTATCCACTGCTCTCGCCGTTGGGCACGGTTGGCTGGGAGGTCTTACGCATGACCGGCCGGACCCGGCTCGTGCTGTGGAACCTGATCGCCAACTCGATCGCCTTCGTCGTGATCGGCATCGGCCTTGGCACCCGCATCGGGGTGGTCGGGGTCGTGATCGGCTATTACGTCGCCACCCTGATCAACAGCCTCGTCATCTTCGTGCTCCCGTCCCAGATCGGCTGGCCGACGGTCTTGCAGGTCGTGCGCGAGGTCGTGTTGCTCTACCTCGCCTGTGCCCTGCCGCTGGTGCTCGTCGGGCTCCTGCCGCTTCCGCCGGCCGCCCGCTTCGGCATCGACTTGATCCTGTTGGGCGGCATCGTTCTTTGGGGAATGCGACCCCTGCTTCCACTCGTGCGCAGCGGGATCGCCGGACGAAGCCGATGAACGGGCCCCTGGTCACCGTCTGCATTCCGGTCTACAACGGCCATACCTTCCTGGAACGCTGCCTGCAGGCGATCGTCAAACAGACCTACACCAACCTCGACATCCTGGTGGTGGACAACCAGTCGACGGATGACTCCGGCGCCCTGCTGGCCGCCTGGGCCGGCCGAGACCGGCGGATTCGGCTCGTGATCAATGACACGAACATCGGCCTGGTTCCCAATCGGAACCGGTGCATTGCGTTGGCCCGGGGCGAGTGGATCAAGTTCATGGATGTCGATGACGTCCTGGCGCCGACCGCGATCGAGCGCCTGCTCGAGGCGTCGGGCAGCACGTACCGGATGGCGATCTGTCGCCGCCTCTTCTTTTACGAGGGCGTCGACGAGGCCCAGCGGGCGCTGATGGAACGGGAGGTTCGCCGCTATGAAGTTCGCGAGCTGCTCCCGGGCCGGAGCTACATCAGGCCCGAGGAAGTCGCCAGGCTGGCCCTCGAGTACCGGGGGCGCAACTTCATCGGCGAGCCGACGGCCGTGATGATGCACCGCTCGGTCTTCGACGAGTTTGGTGCATTCAACGAAGATCTCGTGCAGATTCCGGACCTCGAGTACTGGCTTCGGGTCGGCCTGCACACGGGGATTGCCTACGTCGACGAGCCGCTCTCCTGCTTCAGCATTCACAATGGCGCCGCCAGCGCCGCCAACCTGGCCCTGCGGAGCTTTCGCGCGGACCGCGTCGATCAGGTGATCCTTCTCCACGAGTACTTATACAACCCGTACTTCGAGCCGGTGCGGAAGCTGGCCGCGGCCGAGGGCGTGCTTGGAGAGTTGCGCACCCTCTTCCGGCGCCGGGCGGTGCGCATCGCGGTGCGCGCCGCGCTCGACGGACGGAGCACAAACCCGACAGTGCGAGACCACTGGACCCAGTGGCGGATCGTGGGCCAGTCGCGGCCGCACCTGCGGCCACCCGGCGACGCCCTGCTGCCGCTGGCGGCGTTCGCCCTTCACGCGTTGAGGGTCCGACGTTGAGCAGCGCGATGCTCGCCAGCGCCGCGCGCACAGCCGTCCAGCCGGCCGTACCCCGCCGGGTCGCGCTGGTTGAATTCTTCGGCATCGGCGGCACCGCCGACTACACCGACTGCCTGGCGCGCGCGCTGGCCGGCCGCGGAATCGAGGTGGCGGTCGTGACCTCGAGTCTGTTCGAACCCCTGCTCCCGGATCCGCCCTATGAGATCGTTCGCCCCTTTGTCTATGCCTCGACGCAGCCAAAAGCGCGCAAGGCCATGCAGCTCGCCAGGGCGCTCGATCCGGCGCGCGAGTTCCTGGAGCGATTTAAGCCCGAGGTCGTGCACGCCCAGGGTACGGTCCTTCCGGTGATCGAGCGTTTCCTGTATCGGGGGCTCGCCACGGCGACGGTGTGCACTGTTCACGATGCGCGCGCCCACGAGCGCCGGCCATGGCTGGGGTCGTTTTCAGGTTTCTACGGCGGCTTCGATCGGCTGATCTGCCATTCGCAATCCACCAGGCAAAAGGTCATGGCCTCGCTGCCCGGCGCGCGCATCGACGTGGTGCCGCACGGCGTGTACTCGCCGCTGGCTTCCCCGCTCCCGGACGCGGCGGCCGCTCGCGGGCAGCTTCACCTCCCATCCGGCAGTCGCGTCGCGCTGTTCTTCGGGTTCATCCGTCGGTATAAAGGCCTCGATCTCTTCCTGGAGGCCATCCGGGCGGCGCGGACCGAGGGCCACGACCTGATCGGGTTGGTGGCCGGCCGGCCGCTTTACGATGTCGGCCAGCGGATGGAGCGCGCCCGCAGGGATGGGTTGCCGGTCGCCTGGCACTTGCGCTTCATCGCGAAGGAAGAGATCGCCACCTTCTTCGCCGCCGCCGATGTCGTGGCGCTCCCCTACGTCGACACCTCGGACAGCGGGGCATTCGAGCTCGCGGCGGCCTTTCGTAAACCGGTGGTCGTGACCAACGCGGGCGGCCTCGCCGAAGCGTTCGCTCGCTACGGTTACGGCGAGCTGGTAGCCGAGCGGTCGGCGCCGGCCGTGGCGCGCGCCCTGATGGGCCCCTATCCGCCCGCCCCGGCGCCGCGCGGCGACAACTCCTGGGAGGCGGTCGCCGCCCAGACCGAAACCACGTACCGGGAGGCCCTCGCCGCCCGTGGCTAGGCTGCGCATCCTATATATAGGGCCGCACCAGCCCTCACCGATCGCCGTTCGGCCCTGGCTCTTCCTGGGGGCGCTCCAGGAGCGGCATGCGATCGATATCCTGACGCTGGCGACCAGCCACCCGGACGACGGCACCCCCAGCCTGGGCCACCGCGCCCGCGCCTACCGGCCCACCGGTCTGGACCGGCTGGCCGCGCTCCGCCACCTTGTGGACCGGGCCTATCCGCTGCAGGCCATCGCCGTCGAATCGCGGCCGATGCGGCGGGCGGTTCGCGCGGCGATCGCGGACGGCGAATACGACGTGATCCATGTCGAGCACCTCCGAGCCTTCCAGTTCGTCCCCCAGGCGGACCGCCGGCGCATCCTGTTCGATGCGGTCGACTGTGTGTCGGATCTGTTTGCCCAGGCGGCACCCTACCAGGCGATGGCGCGCCGGCGGATCTTTCGTCAGGAAGCGCGCCGCGTCGCGGGATTCGAGGCGATGGCGTGTTCCTCGGCGGCCCGGGTGCTGGTCGCCTCGCGGCGGGACGCCACCGGACTCCTCAAACTGCAACCGGCTGCACCGGTCCGGGTCCTGCACAACCCGGTCGACCTCCTCCGCTTCAGGCCAGGGCTGGAGCGAGTGCCGAACACCGTCGTCTTCACCGGAAAGATGAGTTTTCACGCCAACCGGGTGGCGGCCCGCTGGCTCTGCGACGAAATCTGGCCGCGGGTCCACGCGCGTCACCCAGAGGCGCGGCTGCTGATCGCCGGCGCCAGGCCCCCAGCGTCGCTGCGCCGCCGCAACGGCCTCGGCATCGAGGTGACGGGCTACGTCCCCGAACTCGGTCGCCTGATCGCCGGCGCCGCCGTGGCGGTCGCGCCGCTCCGCTATGCGGTTGGCATCCAGAACAAGGTGCTCGAGGCCATGGCGTGCGCCACCCCGGTGGTCACCACCACCGCGGCGGTTGGCGACCTGCGCTTCGAAGAGGGCGGTCACGGTTTCGTCGCCAACGACGCGGGCGCCTTCGCCGAGCGGATCTGCTGGTTGCTGGATGACCGGCGGCTGGCCGGCGAGATGGGGAGGGCCGGCCGGGACTACGTCGAGCGACACCATGCCATCGGTCCGCTGGCCGATGAGCTGGACGGGTATTACCACGACATGCTGCGCGGCGATTCGATCCAACCAATACCAGAAGAGGTGAAAGCAATCTGATGCGCATCCTTGTTACCGGTCACCAGGGCTACATCGGCTCGGTTATGACGCCCTATCTTCGGGCGGAAGGCCACAACGTCGTCGGCCTGGACACCGAATTTTTTGGCGACTGTCTATTCGGTCAGAACGGGGACTCGACACCGGCCATCCGCAAAGACGTGCGCGACGTCACGGTCGAGCACCTGCGCGGCTTCGACGCCGTGGTTCACCTGGCCGCCCTTGCCAACGATCCGCTCGGCGATCTCAACCCGACCTGGACGTTCGAAATCAACCATCAAGCGTCCGTGCAGCTCGCCCGCACCGCGAAGGCGGCGGGCGTCGAGCGCTTCATCTTCTCCTCGTCCTGCAGCATGTACGGCGACGGCTGGAAGGACGAACTCCTCACTGAGGAGGCGCCGATGCGCCCGCTGACCCCCTATGCCGTTTCCAAGGCGCTCGCCGAAGAGGATATTGCTCGGCTCGCCGACGGTGCGTTCACCCCGGTCTACATGCGAAACGGCAGCGCGTATGGCCTTTCGTCCCACCTTCGCGCCGACCTTGTTCTCAACAACCTGATGGGTTGGGCCTTCACCACCGGCAACATCCGCATCCTGAGTGATGGGTCGCCATGGCGCCCGATCGTCCACGTCGAGGACATTGCCATGGCGTTTGCCCAGGCGCTGATCGCACCCAAGGCCGCTGTCCACAACCAGGCGTTCAATGTGGGACCCGCCGGCGAGAACTACCAGGTCCGTGACCTGGCCGGCATCGTCAACGAGCTCCTGCCCCAGGCGACCGTCGAATATGTGGGCAAGAACCCCGATCCGCGCAACTATCGCGTCAGCTTCGACAAGATCCTGGCTACATTGCCCGGGTTTCAGCCAATCTGGAACGCTTCGCGGGGGGCGCGTCAGTTGCTCGAGGGCTACCGCGCGGTTGGGCTGACGGCCGAGACGTTCCAGGGGCCCAGCTACACTCGGCTGCTTCACCTCAAGGCCTTGCTGGCGTCCGACCAGCTCGACGGCTCGCTCCGCTGGCGCACCCTGGTGGCGGCATGATCTTCACCGAGACCGACCTCAAGGGGGCGTTTGTCATCGACCTCGAGCCGCGCACGGACGCGCGCGGGTTCTTCTCGCGGACCTTTTGTCAGCGCGAGTTCGCCGACCACGGACTCAAAACGGTCGTCGCCCAGTGCAACCTGTCGTTCAACGACAGGAAGGGGACGCTCCGCGGCCTGCACTATCAGCTCCCGCCCGCGACCGAGGCGAAGCTGATCCGCTGCGTCCGGGGCGCCATCCAGAGCATCATCGTGGACCTCAGGCCGGACTCGAAGACATACCTCGCCCACATCCAGGTGACGTTGTCGGCGGAAAACCGGCGAGCCATCTATGTCCCGCAGATGTTTGCCAACGGCTACCAGACGCTGACCGACGACGCCGAAGCGATCTACCAGGTCAGCGAGTTCTACGCACCCGATCGCGAGCGGGGGCTCCGCTACAGCGACCCGAGGCTCGGCATCCGCCTGCCGCTTCCGGTCGGCACGATCTCCGAAAAGGACGCCGCCTGGCCGCTACTCGAGCCGGTACCGGTTGGAGCCCGGCCATGATCATCGTCGATCGCGCGCTGCAGGAACGCGAGCGGAGCGGCCGGCCGGTCCGCGTCGGGATGATCGGGGCCGGGGCGATGGGCCGGGCGATCACCAATCAGATCGTCAACGCGGTTCCGGGCATGCGCCTGGTTGCGATCTCGAACCGCCATCCGCAGGCGGCAGTGCGGGCGTATGCCGAGGCCGGCGTCGGCGAGGTGGCGACCGTCGACAGTGTGCCGGGGCTGGAGCGCGCGATCGCCGCCGGGCGGGCGGCGGTTACCGATGATCCGACGCTGCTGTGCCGGGCCGGCCCTATCGACGCCTTGATCGAAGTCACCGGCAGCATCGACTTCGCGGCGGGCGTCGTCCTCGATGGGATCGCTCACGGCAAGGACATCATCTTGATGAATGCCGAGCTCGATGGCACGGTGGGGCCGATCCTCAAGGCCTACGCGGACCAGGCGGGTGTCATCCTGACGGCCTGCGACGGGGACCAGCCCGGGGTGCAGATGAACCTCTACCGCTTCGTCAAGGGCCTCGGCATGACCCCCCTGCTCTGCGGCAACATCAAAGGCCTGCAGGACCACTACCGAAACCCGACGACCCAGCAGGGGTATGCGACGAAGTGGGGCCTGTCACCACAGATGGCAACCAGCTTCGCCGACGGCACCAAGATCTCCTTCGAGCAGGCGATCGTGGCCAATGGCACCGGCATGCGGGTCGCGCAGCGGGGGATGCTCGGCTACGAGGTCAGTGGCCACGTCGACGAACTGACCCACCGTTATGACGTCGACCAGTTGCGGGGGATGGGCGGGATCGTGGACTATGTGGTCGGCGCCAAGCCGGCGCCCGGCGTCTTCGTCTTGGGGACGCATGACGATCCGAAGCAGCGCCACTTCCTGAACCTCTATCGGCTGGGCGAGGGTCCCCTGTACAGCTTTTACGTCCCGTATCACCTCTGCCATTTCGAAGTTCCGATCTCGGTCGCCCGGGCCGTGCTGCTGAAGGATCCGGTGCTGGCGCCGCTCGGCGGACCAATGGTCGAGGTGGTCGCAACCGCTAAGGTCGACCTCGAGGCCGGCCAGGTGCTCGACGGCATCGGCTTCTACATGACGTACGGCCAGTGCGAGAACGCGGACGTCGCCCAGGCGGAGCAGTTGCTGCCCATGGGCGTCGCCGAGGGCTGCCGGCTCACGCGCGACATCGCGAAAGACCAGGTGATCAGCTACCGCGACGTCGAGGTTCCCGGCGGGCGGCTCACCGACCGGCTGCGCGCTGAGCAGGCGGTTCGCTTCGGCACGCTGGTGGCGGCCTGAGGGAACAACGCCAATGCGCATCGTGATTCCGTCCGCCGGGCTTGGTTCTCGATTTCTTCCGCTGACCCGTGCCGTTCCCAAAGAGCTCCTCCTGCTCGGCGAGTGGCCACTGATTCACCATGCCTTGCTGGAGGCCGAGGGCGCCGGCTTCGAGTCCGCCATCGTCGTCATCTCCCCGATGAAGCAAGCGATCCGTACCTATTTCGAACCCGCTCCCGAGCTGGAGCGCGAGCTGGCGGAACAGGGCAACCTTGCGGCGCTGGCACGGTTGCTCGAGGCGCAGGCGATCGCACGCCGGATGAAGCTCGTCTTCATCGAACAGTGGACCCGCGGTCCGGGGCAGGCGGTGCTGCTGAGCCGCGAGCTCACCGGTGAGGAAACGTTTGCCGTTCTGCTTCCCGATGACGTCGTGCCCAGTGTCGATCACTGGCGGGCGCTGCAGGCGCTCTCGCTCGAAACCGGAGCAGCGACCTTGTGTGTCCGCAAGGTGCCGGTCGCGGAGGCGCCGCGCTTTGGCATGGCCCTGTGCGAACCCTTCGGCGCCCATCTGCGGGTTCGTGACCTGGTGGAGAAACCCCCGGCTGGCCAGGCGCGATCGAACCTCTCGATTTTCGGCCGTTATGTCGTCACCCGACGGGTGCTCGACGCACTTTCGGATCGCCTGGCCAGGACAACCGGCGAGCTGCAACTCACGGAAGGCTACGCGGCGCTGACCGATGCCGATCCGGGTGTCTTTGCTGTCGAATTCTCCGCCGACTCGTACGATTGCGGCACCCCGCAGGAGTTCGCTCGGGCAACCACGCGCTATGCCACGTGGTCGGCAGCGGGCCGCCTGGCGGAGGTGCACTGAACCGATGGCGGTGACCCGATTGGCTCCCGACGCGGTCTCCTCGGCGGTCGCAGTCCGTGAGGTGACGACGATCGCGGATTTCGATGCCATGCAAACGGACTGGAACCGGCTGGTCGACCAGCTCGAGGTGCCGGGGCCGTTCCAGACCTGGGAATGGAACCGGGCCTGGTGGAACCATTTCGGCGAGGGGCGCTCGCTGCTGATTCTCGAGTTTGTGAAGGCCGGCCGGGTGATCGGCATCGCCCCCTTCTTCCGCCGCCGCCTGGGGACCCCCGCCCTCGGCCTGTCGATGCTGCTGCCCCTCGGCTGGGAGGGCAACGGCCTGGCGAACGGCCTCACCGAGCAGTGGGAGCTCATCTTTCCGGCCGAGGACCGCATGGCGCTGCTCGAGACCCTGGCCGGCTGGCTGCAGACCCATCCCTGGAGCACCGTCCTCATCCCTGGGTTTGCCGAGCTGGACCCGCTGCCGGAATGGATAACTCGACGAATCGCCTATCGCGGCAAGGGCGTGGTCTTCGATTACCGCCGGGTGCCCGCCGGCTGGGAGGCCCTGGTGGCCAGCCTCAACAAGAGCATGCGGGACAACGTGCGCTACTACCCGCGTCTCATGCAGCGCCGAGGAATGCCCTACGTCTTCGAGGTGGCGGCGACGCCCGCCGAGATCTCGGCCACCCTGCCGTTGCTGTTCAACCTGCACCGCGAGCGAGCCGAAGCCGCCATGCGGATCGCGCACGATGACTACTTCGATCACCCGAACCGGCGTGCATTCATCCGCGAGGTCGCTCCCAGGCTGGCCGAGCTCGGCCAGGTGAGGATCGGGACCATTCGGGTGGCGAACGAGCCGATCGCCATTCAGATGTGGCTGGAGAAGGGTGACACGATGTTCCTCTACTACTCGGGCTTCTTGCCCAGCTGGCGGGCGCACTCGGTGGCACTGCTGGCGACCATCGGGGCGTTCCAGGACGCCATGCGGCGCGGCATTCGGCAGATCGAATTCCTCGCCGGCGGCGGCCACCCGAAGGAGCGCTGGGATACCGAACAGCGCGTGCACAGCAACATCTGGCTGGTGCGGCGACCTCGCATGACGAGATTCCTTTTCAACCTGCCGATCCATTACCGGCAGCTCGCATGAGACGCAACCCTCACCCAGGCCGGCGCCGCACGGCGCCGGCTTTTTCGTTTGTGCCGGTCGCGACCGCCCTTGCCCTGGCCCTGGTCCCTGCTCTTCCGGTCGTCGGCGCCGCTCCCGTGGCGCTGTCCATCCGGGTGGCCGGCAACCACTTCGTTGACGGGAGCGGCCATCCGGTCCGGTTGCTTGGCGTCAACCGGTCTGGCACCGAATACATGTGCATGGATGGCCGCGGCTCCTTCGATGGGCCCGATGATGCGCCGTCGATCGCCGCGATGGCCGCCTGGCATATCAATGCGGTTCGCCTTCCGCTGAACGAGGATTGCTGGCTCGGGATCAATGGAGCGCCCGCCGCTTACAGCGGCACGAGCTACCGGGAGGCGATCGTCACCTATGTTCGCCGCCTGCACGACGCCGGCCTCTACGCCATTGTCGACCTGCACTGGAGCGCGCAGGGGACGCTCCCCGCCGATGGTCGGACGGGCCAGGGCCGCCAGATGGCCGATCGAGATCATGCGCCGGCCTTCTGGCGATCGGTGGCCTCGGTTTTTCGGAATGATCCCGCAGTGGTCTTCGATCTCTTCAACGAGCCGCACGACATCAGCTGGGATTGCTGGCAAAAGGGCTGCCGCACGAGTGACGCAACCGGACCCTGGCAGGCGGCCGGCTTCCAGTCACTCGTCGATGCCGTCCGCAGCACCGGCGCGCGCAACCCGGTCCTGGTGGCGGGCAACCGATGGTCGGGGGATCTGCGCGGCTGGCCCCACGGGGTGCATGATCCGGCGCAGCAGCTGGCCGCCTCCTGGCACGTCTACGCCCCCGGTCCGCGCCTCGACTCGCTCCGCGATCTGGTAGTGCGGCCGGTGGCGGGCCGCTATCCGGTTGTGGCCTCGGAGTTCGGCGAAAAGGACTGCGCGCGCAGCTGGGTCGAGAACTTCATGAGCTGGGCCGACGATGCCGGCATCTCGTACCTCGCCTGGACCTGGGATACCTGGCCCGATTGTGGCAATCCGGTGCTCATCACCGCCTACGACGGGACACCGACCGCCTACGGCGCCGGCGTTCGCGACCACCTTGCGGCGCTCTGGCGGGCGGGCGCATCCACAAAGGTGCTGACCCCGCTGCAGGCCGATGCTCCCCTTCTCGCGGTGGGGGCCGCCACGATCCTGCTCGGACTCGCGGGCCTGGGCGGGCTGTTTCTGATCGGACGGCGTATTCGAACCGCCCGGCGTGCACGGAGAGTGGCCACCACCTGAGACTTCGCTGACCGTGGCCGCCGTGTAACATGCCGGTCAGCGGATGTCGCTGATCCCCACTTCTCGCCGATCGCGGTTGTCCGGCACCGTCACCTCCATCTGGGCCGGCGTGCTGGTCGCGTTGGCAGCGGCGCTTTCCGCCGGGCCACCCATCACCGCCCAGGCGGCGGGGCTATCGGTCCGGATCGTGGGCAATCACTTCGTGGACGGCAGCGGTCGCCCGGTTCGCCTGCTGGGCGTCAACCGATCGGGCTCCGAGTACGCGTGCATGGCCAACTGGGCGGTCTTCGATGGTCCCTCGGACGCCGCGTCGATCGCCGCTATGGCCAGCTGGAACATCGACGCCATACGGGTGCCGCTCAACGAGGATTGCTGGCTCGGCATCAACGGCGCGCCGGCCAGCTTCAGCGGTGCCAGCTATCGCACCGCGATCGCCGGCTACGTCAGCCGCTTGCACGCGGCCGGAATGTATGCCATCGTCGATCTCCACTGGAATGCCCAGGGGTCGCTGCCCGCCGACGGCAAGACCGGTCAGGGCCGCAAGATGGCCGACCTCGATCATGCGCCGGCGTTCTGGACATCGGTGGCGAGCTTCTTCAAGACCGACCACGGCGTCATCTTCGATTTGTTCAACGAGCCGCACGACATCGGCTGGGATTGTTGGCTGAACGGCTGCACGGCCAGCGATGGGACGGGAACCTGGCAGGCCGCCGGCATGCAGACGCTGCTCAACGCGGTTCGCGCCACGGGGGCGACCAACGTGGTCACGCTCAGCGCCAACGGCTGGGGTGGCGACATCCCCCAGTGGATCAACTACCGTCCGCGTGATCCGATCGGGCAAATCGCGGCCGGCTGGCACGTCTACTATCCGGAAACCTGGTGGAGCGAACCGTCCCGCTGGAACGCGGGCGTCTCGCCGGTGCTCGCCGCGCAGGTACCAATCGTCGCCACCGAGTTCGGTGAGCACGACTGCGCCGGCGGATGGATGAATCAGTTTCTTCCCTGGGCCGACCAGCACGGGCTCTCCTACACCGCCTGGACCTGGGACACCTGGCCCAACTGCGGTAACCCGGTGCTGATCACGAAGTACGACGGCACGCCGACCGGCTACGGGGTCAGCCTCCGCGATCACCTGCGCGGCCTGGCTGGTTTCAAACCGATCGCGAGCCAGTCATCGAGCGGGCGCAGCCCCGGGAGCGCGGTAACGTCCACCCGGTCTCCGGCGGCCGCGCCATCGAGTGCTCGACAGCCGGCCGCCACCGCGGCCGCGATCGCCCATCGACGCGCCGGGGCGGCCCTTCCCTTTCCGACGGCCGCCCCGATGCTGGTCAGCAGTCCCGCCCGCGCGGCCCTGATCGGGATCGGTTCCATCGTTTTTGTCGCGGCGCCCCTCGGGCTGGCGGCCGGGCTCTGGCTCCTGCGGAGGCGGCGCGGTCGGCGGGCGGCGCCGGCCGGCGCCGATCTGCCGGTCATCACCGAGCCGGCCGAGCATTCGCGAACGTAACGAATCCGTTTCGCGACTCTCAAGCGGCGGTGACGACCGGCCGGCGCCGCAGCATTGTCATCGATCGGTGGCACCTTACGAGGTCCATTTCGCTGAGCGCTGGGCTACAACGATCCCATGGATGGAGGGGCCGTCCGACGTACCCGTCGTGCCATTGCAGTCCTCGGCACCGCTCTCCTGTTGAGCTTGCTGGGGTTCGCCGGGCTCCAGTCGCCGACGGGTGCCGACGCGGCCAATACCAGCCCCTATGGTTTCTCGATCTGGGGCTACCAGACTCGCGTCACGGCCTCTGGCGTGAAATGGGCTCGGCTGCAGCGGGACTGGTCCACCATCGAGACCTCGCCGGGCGTCTACAACTTCAGCGGGCTGGACCAAGATGTCGCCTCCGCCAACGCGGCCGGCGTGCATATCAGCGTGCCATTGCAGGACGCGCCCGGCTTCCGCAAGACCCAGGTATGCAACGGCGTCAATCTCTTTCCCGGTCCTGCCGAGATGAGCGGGTTTGCCGGCATCGTCGCCGCCCGCTACAACGGCCGCAACGGCCATGGTTACGTCGACAGCTTCGAGATCGGCAACGAGGAGTATGACGGCTATTGGGGCGGGAGCTGGGCGAACACCCTACCGTGCCGGGCCGCGAATTACTACGGCCCGGTCCTCAAAGCCGGCTACCTGGCGGTCAAGGCGCAATCCGCGACCGCACTCGTCGGCATGTTCGGCATGTGGTGGGTCAACACGCCGCACGTTCAGAGTTACATGACCTGGCTGTACCAGAACGGCTACGGCGCCTACATGGATTTCGCGAATTTCCACTATTACCCGGGCGGCGATCCCTCCCTGACCAGCGGCAGCACGCCGTCGTATCAACTGGAGTGGCAGACGATCCGCGCGGTGCAGGCCGCCTATAACGGCGTCAAGCCAATCTGGTGCACGGAAGTCGGTTGGGCCGTGAACTCGAACGGCCAGCCCGGCCCGATCGTGAGCTCCGCGCTGCAATCGCAATATCTTCACGACGTCCTCGACAACTCGCGGACATCGGGCGTGATGCAGAGGGTCTTCATCTACATGATCAGTGACACCGGTTCCGACGGCATGAATATCTATCCGCCGACCGGCCCGCTGCCGAGTTATTCGATGCTGGAAAGCTATATGGCGCAGTACCCGGCCTGGGGCGCGCCTCCGGCGCCGACCCCAACCCCGGCGCCGACGCCAACCCCGGCAGCGACGCCAACGCCGACGCCCACCCCGCGGCCAACGTCAGCGCCCACACCCACACCGGCGCCGGTTTCATCCCCCACGCCGGCGGCGACGCACGGTGCTACCCCGGCGCCTACGCCCGCGGCATCGACCCACGGACCGGCGGTGGGTTCCTCGGCGAATACGCACCCCGGCTCCTCCGGCAACGTGACCGCCCTCAAGCCGTCGTCTCCCACCGGTCCCCTGGGGTCGGGCTTCCATCCGGCCGACGTCGCCAATGACGGTCCGCTTGCCGGGCTGAAAATCCTCAGCATCGCGCCAACGGTGATCGGCTCGGGTGGCATGCTCTTGATTCTCTGGGTCGCGCTCGGCAGCCTTTTCTGGGTTGTGCTTCGCGTGCTGACCATGTTCTCGCTGGCTCGCCGGCGTCGAGCGGCCGGGAGCTGACCCTCCCGCACGACGTCGACCTGGCAGTGGTCGGCGCCGGCCTGATCGGCCTGGCGACCGCACGGGAGATCGTCAACCGGCAGCCCGGCATTCGAGTCCTCGTGCTCGAAAAGGAAGCGCAGATTGCCTCCCACCAGAGCGGGCACAACAGCGGTGTGATTCACTCGGGGATCTATTACCAGCCGGGTTCACTCAAAGCCCGGCTCTGCGTTCACGGTGCCGCCAAGCTGCGGACGTTCTGCGATGCCCATGGCATCGCGCATCCGGAGCCCGGCAAGTTGATCGTAGCCGTCCGCGAGACGGAGCTCGCGCGCCTCGACGATCTCAAGCGGCGCGGCGACGCCAACGGGCTGCGTGGGCTCGAGGTGATCGAGGCCACCGGCATTGCCCGGATCGAGCCGGCCGCCCGGGGGCTGCGCGCCCTGTACTCACCGACGACCGGCATCGTCGATTACAGCCTGGTGGCCCGCGGCCTGGCCGCCGACATCACCGCCGGAGGCGGAGTGATCTTGACCGACCATCGGGTGACAGGGCTTCGCCGGCTGCCGGGCAGCTGGAGCGTTCGGACGACACAATCGAGCATCACCGCTCATCGGGTGGTGACCTGCGCCGGGCTGCAGTCCGATCGGCTGGCCGCCTTGACCGGTGGCTCTCGCGAGCCACGCATCGTTCCCTTTCGTGGCGAGTACTCGCGGCTGCGGCCCGGACGTGAGCGCCTGGTGCGCGGCCTGATCTATCCGGTCCCCGACCCGGCCTTTCCATTTCTGGGCGTGCACTTCACCCGGCGGGTGGACGGCACGATCTGGATCGGACCCAACGCCCTCCTGTCGCTGGCGAAGGAGGGCTATCGCCGGTCGCGCATCAGTGTTCCCGAGCTGGCGAGCCTGTTGGGGTGGCCGGGCTTCTACCGGATGGCCCGGCGCTACTGGCGGACCGGTCTTTCGGAGTTCGGCCTCGCCGTGAATCAGCGGGCCTTCATCCGGGAGCTCCAGCGGTATCTCCCCGCGCTCCAACCGGGTGACGTAATGCCCGCCGGAGCCGGCGTGCGCGCCCAGGCCGTGGCTGCGGACGGCCGTCTGCTCGATGACTTCGTCTTCGCCGAGGAGGAAGGCATCCTTCATGTGCGGAATGCCCCGTCTCCGGCTGCCACGGCTTGTCTTGCGATCGCCGAGACGATCGCCGACCGCCTCGACAGCTAGCTCGGCTACCCCTGGCGGCGGTCGCGCCCGGGTACGCCGCCGGGCGTTTCGACCGGGGCCACCGTCCGGCGACCGCTGAGCGGACTGGCCGCCGAGTTCTTCGGGTAGAGCCGGTCGAGTTCCGGCCCCGCCGCATCCAGCCGATGGATCTTGTCGACGATTCGAGGACGAATGCCGGTCGGCCGAAGACGCGTCCAGCCGCGGGTTCCATTCCCGGCAACGCTCTCCGAGACGAAGAGATCCTGCAACGCGATCGTCTGATCGTCGAACCCGGTGAGCTCGGCGATGCTCAGCACCTTGCGGGTGCCGTCCGGCATCCGGCCGAGGTGGACGACCAGGTTGAGGGCGCCGTAGATCTGCTGCCGGATGGCCCGCACCGGCAGTTCGATGCCGGCCATCAGGACCAGCGTCTCGAGCCGCGAGAGCGCGTCGCGCGGACTGTTCGCGTGGATCGTGGTCATGGCGCCCTCGTGGCCGGTGTTCATGGCCTGCAGCATGTCGAGCGCCTCGCCGCCGCGCACCTCCCCAACGATCACCCGGTCGGGACGCATCCGAACCGCATGCCGGACGAGCTGCCGCAAGGTGACGGCCTTTTCGGTGCCGGGTAGCGATTCCAGGCGGCAGATGTGATCCTGTTGGAGGCGCAGCTCGGCCGCCTCCTCGATGGTCACGATCCGCTCGTCGCCCGCGATGCAGCTGGCGAGACCGTTGAGCAGGGTCGTTTTCCCGCTGCTGGAGCCGCCGGAGATCAGCAGGTTGGCGCGCGCCCGGACGCACGCCTGGAGAAACCAGGCGGCTTCCACGGAGAGCGTGCCAAAGCGGATCAGGTCAGCGAGCTCGTACGGCGTGGCGGCAAACCGGCGAATGGTGAGCATCGGCCCATCGACCGCAACCGGGGGCAGCACCACCGTCATCCGGGAGCCGTCCGGCAGGCGGGCCTCAGACCAGGGCGTCGATCGCGGTCAAAAGCTGGTTTTCGTCGGCAAATCGCCGGTCGGTCAGAAGGATCCGGCCTTCCCGCTCAACGTAGATGGCGTCGGGTCCGTTGACCATGATCTCGGTCAGGCTCGGATCCCGCAGAAGGTCGCTGATCGGCTTGAGCTCGGTTGACATGTCGGGCATGAGCGCAGCCGATGGCTGGGAAGGGGCGAGGATCATGGGCCAAGTGTTGCGGAAGCCGCAACAGTTGGTATCGGCCAAATGGACGGCTCCCGACCGCTGTTCAGCCAATCCAGTCATTCGGCTGCCCGCCGCACTGGGCTTGGCCAATTCAGCTGTTAACGAAATTGAACTCTGAGGCGCAGTATTTAACCGGAGGCGTCCGCGGATTTAACAGTCTTTTGGCTGGGTTAGAAGGGAGGCGAAGATGAAACGACTGCTGGGCTTGACGCTCATCAAGTCGGGCGCCACCAGCGACGACTCCTCTGCAGGCGCGACCATCGGCGGGGTGTCGGGTATCACGCTGAGCGATCTCGGCTTCGACGTCCTGGCTGGCTCACACTTCAGCGGCGGGGCGCCCCGCTTCAACGTCCTGACCGAAGACCAGCAGACCCACTTCTTCGGCTTCTCGGCGGCGACCGCGCAGTCGGGTGCGCCCGCTGGCTACCAGCGGTACCGCTTTGACCTGAGCGCGGCGGGCGACGGCAGCGGCAACGGCGGGACGGGTGACAAGAAGGTGTTGTCGATCAACGTCGTCTTCGATGAGCAGGGCGAGGCGACGGTCAAGAACTTCGACGTCAACGGAACGTTGGCCAACTGCGTGGCAGCGGTGGTGACGACACAAACGCCGGCTCCCACAGCCGCGCCGACGGCGGCGCCAACCGCCTCCACCGGGCAGCTGGCGCAAACGGGTGGCGGAGCCCAGTTCCCGATCGGAATGCTTCTGGGAAGCGGGTTTCTGCTCATTGGCCTGGCGGCTATTGCCGTGAGGCGGCAGCGTCTGAACTAAGACTCGACAAGTCCTGACCCTCCCCTCGTTGGGGAGGGTCAGGGTGGGGGCTCTGCTACCGGACGACGACGAATTCGACGGCGACACTCCATCCGTTCCAGTACGCGGCCTGCGGGATCTCCTGGCCACCGTTGAAGGCGTGGAATCCTCCCCAGCCTTCCATCGTCCACCCGAATGGGGTCGCCGTCGTGCTGGTCGGATTGAGACGGACTGAGATCCCGAGGTCTCGACCAGGCCAGTATCCGCCGGCACCAATCGGGCCGTTGGGATGGAATCCGAACGGGTGGATGCCACCGTAGCCGTCGAGGGTGAAGCCCGCCGGCGTCGTCGGGGTGCTGTTCGAGAAGAGGTCGAAGTCGCGAGCGATCGACCAGTTCGGCCAGAACGCGGTGTCGCTGATGGCGCGCGGCGGCGGGTTGGTGCCAACGCCAAACCCGTGCAGACCACCCCAGCCGTCGAGAACGTAGCCGCCGCTACCGTCGGGCAGCAGCCTTACCCGCTTGGCGATACTCCATCCGGCCCAGTACGCGGCGCCGTTAACGGCGGGTGCACCGCCGAACGGGTGCAGACCGCCCCACCCGTCGAGCACGTACCCGGCCGCGTGACTTGCGCTTGATCCCGGCAGAAGCACGACGTCTTTCGCGATGTCCCAACCAAAGTACGCGGCACCGGCGGGCGCGGGCGCGCTCCCGAAAGGATGCAGGCCACCATAGCCGTCGAGCGTATAGCCGCCGCTCGCATCGGCCAGCAACGCCGCGGCACGCGCGATCCGCCAGCCAGGCCAATAAGCCCCACCGGATATGGCGGGTGAAACGGCACTCGCCGGATGCAGTCCGCCAAACGCGTCCAGCGTGTACATGGCCTTGAAGGGATAGGCGTACGCCGTCAGTGGCACCCTCTGCGGGCTGTCGGCGGCGTTATCGAAGACGAGCAACGTTCCCCGCCGGATGCCATACTCGCCCGGGAAAAAGCCGACATTGATCGCGCACGACTCGCCGGCCGCCAGCGAGCGCGGAAACGGATAACAGCTATTCGTTTGCGTGAAGTCGCTTCCGGTGCTCTGTCCGGGGTTCTCGATGGTGATATTCGAAATGATCAGCGAGGCATCGCCGGAATTACTCACCGTGACCGACTGCGGCGGATACGGACCGGCGGGGTTTTCGGCCCCAAACGTCAGCGATGACGGCGCCAACCTGGCGGCGGGCGCCGCGGCAGTGGCCCCCATCGGAATCCCCGCAAATACGACGAGCGCGCCGGCCAGGCCGGCTTTGACCAGCTTCATGAGGCGGCATCTTAGCCGAGCGTCGACGGAAATAGGGGGAACTCGGCTGTTAGCGAACCTGACAGCGGCGCAAGAAATAACGCAACTTCCGGGCGCCGACGCGTTATCCTCGGCGTGCGCATGCGTGGGTTCAATCGAATTGACCGGTCGTCCGGCCTGGCGCTCGCCGCCGTGGCCGCGCTCACGCTCGCCGGCATTGTCGCCGTCGTGCTTGCCCGGTCCAGCGAAGTGGCGGCCGATTCCGCCACGCCCAGGGGAATCGTGGCAACCTATGTCCGGGCCATCCAGGCTGGCGATGCCGATACGGCCTGGTCCCTGCTCAACCAGAATGGGACGGCACCGGCGCCGGCCAATGGATCCCCGACGGCCGAACCGCATTACATTCTGTCCCAGGACGAATTCCGCCAGCAGGTCCGCGGAAATCGCCAGCCAACGCCTCCCACAGTCCGGATCGTCGAGGTGAGCCAGTCGAGCGACTGGGCGAGCGTCCAGCTTGACGTCACCCACGCCTCGGCTAACCCGCTGACGGGCGTGAGCGCCCAGCAGCTGTCCGTCTACCTCGTGCGCCAGGCTGGAAGCTGGCAGATCACCTCGGACCCTTCGGCATGGGCGTTCCAGTGAAATGATCCAGCGCCGCCTCTACATATATATTGTCGCGGCGGCCAGCCTTGGGATGCTGCTCATCGGGCTGGTCAACCTGGGCACGACCGCGCTCGACCAGCTGTTCCGCGCCACGCCGATCTATACCAACCCCAGAGATTCCTACGCCGGCTTTGGCGCCGTCACCCTGGTGGGTCTGCCCGTCTGGGGCATCCACTGGTGGATCGCCCAGCGGCTCGCCCGGCGCAACCTCGACGAACGTGCCTCGGCGCTGCGCCGCCTCTATCTCTATGCGGTCCTGGCGGCGACCGGGGTGGCCACCGCGATTTTCGCGCGCGGCTTTCTCGAGCATGCTGCCGGTTTTCTCCTGGGTACCTCGAACGACGGCCCCTCGATCGCGCGGGCGTTCTGGGGCACGGTCGTGCTTTTCGCCCTCTGGCTCTATCACTTTCGAACGGCGGCGGTCGACCGGACGATCGCCGGCGAGTCTGGCAACTCGGCGACGCTGCGCCGCTGGTACGCGTACGGCCTGCTGGTGCTCGGCCTCGCCTTTCTGCTGTTCGGAGCGCGAAACCTCTTGCAGCAGGTGTGGATCCTGCTCGTTGACAGCAGCCAGACGATCGTTCCAGGGAGCCTCGTCCCCTCAGCGATGGCCACCATGCTCACCGGGTTGGTCGTCTTTGGCTTCCATCTGCAATGGACCTCGCGCGCTCCGCTTGCCGCCGACGATCGGTCGTCAACGCTTCGCGCCGTGCAGGGTTTCGTGGCGCTTGCCGCCAGCGTCGCGCTGGCGCTGTTCGGCGCCAGCCAGCTCAGCTATTACGCGCTGGCCCGCGTTCTCGGCATCGACCATCCGGGCGGCGTCGGTGGCGACATTCTGGTCGCGGTCGCCGGACCCGCCGCGACCGTCGTGGTCTTCAGCCTGGCCTGGGTCTGGATTCGCCGGCAGCTAACGACCGATGCCGGCGAGGTCGAAGCCACCCGCCAGGCCGGTGTGCGGCATCTGTACACGCACCTCGTCGCGTTGCTCGCCCTGGCCACCCTGGCCATCGGTGCGGCGGGCTTGCTGTGGACGATATCGGACCAACTCCTGAACGCGTTGCTCAACCGCCCGGTGGCTGAGTGGCGCGACAAGGTCAGCCTGTTCATCACGCTGATGCTGGTCGGGGCACCCATGTGGCTCAGCCACTGGCGCGCATCGCCCGCGGCCGACGAGCGCTATACGCTCAGCCGGCGTCTGTATCTCTACGCCACTCTGCTCGGCAGCGTGCTCGCCGCGCTGATCGCCGGTGCGGTCTTCGTCTATCGCCTGCTCGCGCTGGTGCTTGGCACCAGCGATGCCGCCGCCGGCGCGCCCCTGGTCGACATGGGCAAGGCGGCCTCCGTCATCGTCGTCGCGGCCGTCATCGGGCTGTACCATTGGCGCGCCCTGCGGAGCGATGCGGCGGCGCGTCCCGCTCCGGCCCCGCGAATGGCTGTAATCGAACGCGACGTCCACCTCATCATCACCGGCGCCAGCGAAGACGAGGTGCGCCGACTGCTCGGCGGGCTGCCGGAAGGCGCCAGCTACTCGATCGAAGCCCCGAAGTAGACTAAGCGGCCGCCTCGGGCGCGCCTTCCTCGCGAGCCGGCTGCCGGCCGCGCAGCGGCACGTCCTTGAGGAACACGGAAGCGATCAGTGCCAGGATCAACACGGCGGCGCCGAGCAGGAAGACCTCATGGAGGGTGGCCGCCAGGCCGACGCGAATCGCGTGCAGGACCTGGTCGAAGAGCGCGGCGCCCTGCGGCCCGAACGCGCTCGCCTGGGCGCGGCGGGCGGCGATCTGCGCCGGATCGAAGAGCGTTTGCGGGCTGCCGCCTGCGCTGGGCAGGAACCGAGCGGCTTGCGCCGGAAGATGAAGGCTGGCGACCTCCTCGCCGACGTGGACCGGGAGCTGCTGGCTGAGGACCGAGCCGAGCACCGCGGTGCCGATCGTGCCGCCGATCTGCCGCCAGAACTGAACCTGGCTGGACGCCACGCCGAGGAACTGCCGCGGCAGCGCGCTCTGCACGGCGGTGAGATAGAGCGGGAACGTCGTCCCCAGGCCGGCGCCCACGATCACGATGTCGCGGACGACCTCGAGCTTGGGGGTGGAAACCGTGACCTGCGAGAGCAGCCACATGCCGAGCATCATCACGGCGATGCCGGCCGTCCCCAGGAAGCGGTAGTAGCGGATCCGGACCATGACCTGGCCGGTGAGCGTGCTCGCTACGATCAGCCCGAGCATCATCGGGGTCAAGAGCTGGCCGGAGTTCGTCGCGGTGACGCCGAGAACGCCCTGGTAGATGAGCGGCACGAAGACGATCGATCCGAACATCGCGAACCCGCTAAGGAACCCGACGATCATCGAGACGCTGAAGGTCGAATCCTTGAAGAGTCCGAAGGGAACGATCGGATGATCGCTGCGCAGCTCGAGGATGAAGAAGACGACCAGGAGGAGGGCGGCGGCGCCAAGCAGGCCCAGGACTTCGGGCGAGGTCCAGGCGTGATCGCGGGTGATCGAGAGCGCGACCATCAGCGGGATGAGTCCGGCGATCAGCGCGGCCGCACCTGGGAAATCGATGTCGCGGATCGAGGCGGATGAGCGGACGAACGGCATGGTGGCGGCCACCATCAGCACCGCGATCAGGCCGACCGGCAGGTTGACGTAAAAGACCCAGCGCCAGCCCCAGGTATCCGTGATGTACCCGCCCGCGGTCGGGCCGACGATGGAGGACAGGCCGAACACGGCGCCGAACAGACCGGCAAGGCGCGCGCGCCGCGCCGGGGGAAAGAGGTCGCCGATCACGGCGAAGACCGTGGCGAAGAGCATGCCGCCGAACAGACCCTGGATGGTCCGGAAGGCGACCAGCTCGAGCATGCTGTGCGACTGGCCGCACAGGGCGGAGGCGACGACGAATCCGATCATCCCGGCGAGCAGGAATGGCTTGCGGCCGAAGAGGTCACCCAGCTTGCCCGCGATCGGGACCATGATGGTGGAGGCCACCAGATAGGCGGTGATGACCCAGGAGTAATAGCTGAGTCCGTTCAGCTCGGCCACGATTCGTGGCATGGCGGTGCCCACGATCGTCTGGTCCAGAGCGGCGAGCAGCAGCGCCAGCATGGTGCCGGCCACGACCGCGATCGTTCGCCACCGGGTCAGTCCCTCCGTCAGATGACCGCTGGAGTCCGTAAAACTGGTCGGGTTCCGCTGCCCGGTTTCGCTCATGCGCTCCTCCTCTCTGCTACCGGCGCGCCGGTCATGTTGCCGATCAATTGGAGACAGGCATGTCGCAACTGCTCCAGCTCCTCGATTGAGAGACCGGCCGCGATCTTGAGCTGCCACTCGAGTCCCTGGGCTCGCATCCCTGCGATGCGCTTTCCGCCCGCCGGGGTCAGCTGCGCGTACGTCAGGCGGCGGTCCTCCGGATCGTCGATGCGTTCGACCAGGCCGTCCTGCTCCAGGTGATCGATCAGCCCGGTTACGTTGCGAGGCGACACGTCCAGGTGGTCTGCCAGCTCGCCCAGCGGCAGCCGGTGGTTGGGCGCGGCCGCCAGCTGAAACAGCGCGTGCAGACGGCCCTCACTCAGACCGTGCTTGTCCGCCCAGCGATCCATGAGCTGCCGCGTCAGACGGGCGGTGATCCGTAATGCGGTCATGGCCTCAACGGTGCGCACCTCGCGCTCGGAGAGCGGCCGGCGGTTCGAGCGAATCGCGTCACGGAAGCGGCTGTCGTACAGGCGACCCGCGCGATCCGTGGCGAGGCTGCCGTGAAAGCGGCAGTCGCCCTTGTTCTCAAAGACTTCCATAGTGAAGTGGTTCACTATCCACCATTACACGACTTCTTGTCAAGTGTGAGTCAGGAGTTCTCGAGCACCCGCGCGAACGCCTGCAGGTAGCTCGGATCGCCGGACTGGCTGCGCAGCAGCCAGTACTCGGCACCCCAGAAGAGATAGGCGTAGAACGGATCGCCTTTGACCGACCAGCGAAGCGCCGCGTTGAAGTTGTCGATCAGCTGCTCCGGCGGGCAGCTGAACGCTGCGTGTCGTTCCGGGCTCGGCGGAACGGTCGTCGTTTCCCACGGCTCCGCCTGGCCTTCCGAGATCATCAGCCGCTTGCCGTGCATCCGGATGGATCCAAACACTCGCTCGCGGGTCATGC
>WNGI01000799.1_pt1 | contig 54332 bp, 60 predicted proteins | sample 5400621 | NCBI WGS metagenome assembly WNGI01 (sample SAMN13153374, study PRJNA577476) | soil metagenome | isolation source: 20 cm soil or saprolite under Garry oak tree replicate 1 | place: USA:California | collected 2016-06-15 | reverse complement strand
CCGCCCGAGCCGCGTGGTCACGCGGAACACCGGCTTGATCCCATCGTCAACGAATGTCGATGGCTCAGTCCATCTGAGGGTCCAGTCGCTCCCCAGCGTCAGGAGGCGGCCTTGCCGCCGCTGATAGATCTCCTCGATGGTGGCGAGGCGGCCGTCCTCGAGGAGGATCTCTGAATCGGCGCTGAGGCACTTCCCGACCGATGGTCTCGCCGCGACGATCACCATGTCGGCCGCCTGCAGCCCGGACGTCAGCATATCGAAATCGGTGAAGCCGGTCGCGACACCGGTGACGGTGCCCTTCTCCTGGTACCGCTTGTCGATCTTCTCGAAGCTGGCCTTGAGGATCTCCTTGATCGTCTGGAAGTCCTGGATGTTGCGGCGGGCGGAGATCCCGTAGACGAGTTTCTCGGCCTGATCGATGAGCACCGCCACGTCGTTCGCCCCCTCGTACCCGAGCGAGGCGCTGGCGTAGAACTCGGCGTTGGCCGCGGTCGGAACGGTGTTGGGCAGGGACGCGAGGTAGGTGGCGCCTCCGACGTCTTCCAGTTTGCCCATGCCGCCGAGCTTGTTGGTGATCGTGACGAGGTCGACGGGCTCGCCGCGCTCAAACAGCTCGAGCATGGCCGTGTAGATGGTCCGGTGCAGGTCGCGATAAAAGTCTTCCGGCCGCAGCGCCTCGACGACGCGGGCGATCGCGTCGCGGTCGAGCAGCATCGAGCCAAGCACACTCTGCTCGGCGTCCAGGTTCTGAGGGGGGATCCGTTCGATTGGCCGGGCGATGCTCACTCTTGGGGGCCTCCGTGGGGTTTCTTCGGCCCTAGTATACCAAACATATGTTCGATCAGCAACTCCGGCCCCCCACGGCCCCCCACCGTGGTCTGCCGTACGGGATCAATCTATGCGAGAGGAAAGCTGTGGATTCCCTTCTGAACTATTTGGGGATTCGGTGTGTTTTTCTTGTGCACAAGCGCCTTGCGGGGGATGAACAGGTTGTGCGTAAACTGGGGATGATTGTTGAGCTTACGCCGCCCCCACGACATTGACCTCGACCATCGCGCTGACCTGGGGATGAATGCGCACGGGGATGCGGTAGAACCCGGCGGCCTTGATGGGGTCCTGGAGCTCCACCTGCTTTTTGGAGACCTCGACGCCTTTCTGCGTGATCGCCTCGGCAATGTCCTGTGCGGTCACAGAGCCGAAGAGGCGTCCCCCTTCGCCTGTCTTCGCGGTCACCTCCACCACCAGCGCCTCGAGCCGGCTCTTGAGGGCAGCCGTCTGCTCGAGGGTTCTGGCATCTCGCTCCTGCGACACGCGGATCGTCTGCTGAAGGCTCTGGAGATTGCCGGTCGTCGCCCGAGCGGCCAGGCGGCGGGGCAGAAGATAGTGCGCGGCGTATCCGTCCTTGACCTCGCGCACCTCCCCGGCCCGGCCGAGCGTGGGCACGTCCTGGAGCAGGATGACCTTCATTGCGGGTGCACCGCCCGGATCTGCGTCGTCGCCTGCGCGTTCGGCTGGGGCTTCCGCGCGCCACTGCCTCCGCCCTGCACCACCTCCGGCGCATCCGTGCGCGTGAGGCGCCGGTAGTCATACCAGATATCGAGGATTCCGACGAACGCCAGCGCCAGCAGTGGGAGAAGGCCTGCCGTGAAGAGGAAGAGGCCGGCCATCACCTGCGCCGCCCGCGGAATCTGCCTGCGGTTCATCCAGGTGATTCCGATGAGGGCGCCCTGGAAGCCAAAGACGAACAGGGTGAGGATCATGACGTTCCATGCCGCACCGGTCAGCGAGGGACGCACCCCGCTGACCACGGATGTGACGGTGCAGGTCCAGAAGAGGCCGAGCGCTAGTGGCGGGGAGAGGCGCCAGGTGAGGATGGCAGGCACGCCGGGAATTTCGTGGCCGACCCTGCGGAGGACCGACCGGGCGAGCGTGTAGCACAGGTAGGCCCAGAGGAGCGCGCCCAACGCCAGCAGCACCGGGAAGAGGGTGCGGATCATCTGGGGCAATATCGCGGGAACGCAGTGATGCTCCGCGCACGAGGGATCCACGAGGGCGCGAAGCGCCTCCAGTTGCTGCGCGGGCGCCCCGAGGCGCTGTTGAAAGGCAAGGGACATCCGAATGCCCTGGACCTGGACATCGATGAACTGGCGAAGCACATCTTGATGGAGCACGAGCATGGTGAGGCCCAGCGCAGCCACCGACGCGGCCAGGAATGCGGCCGCACCGGCGAGGACGGTCAGCGGCGCGCCGATCCGGCGCCGCACCCCCCAGCCCAACGCCAGGCCGAGCGGGGCGAAGATGCCCCCCATGGAGACCGCGTTCAATGGGCCGAAGAACTGCAGCAGAATCAACCCGGCCACGATCGCGGCGAGGACCGCGGTGCGGAGCCCCCACCGGATGACCAGCAACATCAGCGGAATGGGGGCGAGGAGGATGCCGACGAACGGCGCCACCAGCCCGACAATCGCGGCGACGGCGCTGAGCGCGGCCAGGATGGCGCCTTCGGTCAGCCCCCGCGCCGGACGCAGTGTGGTGGAGGGGCGCGCGGCGGTGGGGCGTACGGTGGATGAACGCGCGGTCGACTTGCTCAGGAGGTTAGTCTCCGGTGTAGGGAAGCAGGGCGATCTCGCGCGCGCGCTTGATCGCGACCGCCAGCACCCGCTGGTGCCGGGCGCAGTTCCCCGACACCCGGCGCGGCAGGATCTTGCCCCGCTCGGTGACAAACCGGCGCAGCCGGGGAATGTCTTTGTAGTCGATAAACGTGGCCTTCTCCGCGCAAAATGAACAGACCTTGCGCTTCGGACGCCGTCGGTAATCGCGCCGCGGCCGCGCGTCCTTGTCCCTGCCTTCTGACATCGGTCCTCTGCCGTATGTCCGGGGCGCTTGCGTGCTCACGGTACCCTCCACGCTCAAAATGGAACATCCTCGTCCGAACTGCTCTGGGCGGCTTCATCCGCCGCCGGGGCGGGCGCGGCCGCCGCCGCGGTGGCCGTCTCCGCCGTGGCCGTCTCCGCCGTGGCCTGCCGTCCGCGATCCAGGAACCGGATCCCATCCGCGACGACCTCGGCGACCTTCCGTTTCTGGCCATCCTGGGTTTCGTAGGAGCGGAGCTGCAGCCGGCCTTCCACCGCAACCATCCGGCCCTTGGTCATGTACTGGCTGACCTGCTCCGCCAGTTTCCGCCAGGCCACGATATCGATGAAGTCCGTCTCGCGGTTCCCCTGCTGGTCCCGGAACGGCCGGTCGACCGCCAGCGTGAAGTTCGCGACCGGCGCTCCGCTCGGCACATACCGGAGCTCGGGATCCCGTGTCAGCCGGCCGATCAGGATGATGCGATTATACATGGGACGGGCCCGCCGGCGGGGCCGGTGGCTGCCCGGCAGCCGGCGTGGAGCCGGTCACCGGTGTCCCGCTCGTCGAGGAGGACGCTGGAGTGGCGGCCGGCGCGGCAGCGGCGGCGGCAGGGACCGGTTTGGGGTGATGGGTCGAGAACGCGAACCGGAGCAGGTCCTCATTCAACCCGAGCAGCGCCCGCAGGGCGGCCGATCGGCCGGGATCGAGCGTGAAGACGAGCAGGACGTAATACCCGTCTCGGGACTTCTTGATGGGAAAGGCCAGCTTGCGCTTGCCCCAGCGCTCCTGGTTCTTCAGGGCCCCGCCGTGTTCGGTGATCCGCTGGGTGATCCGTTCGAGGGCCGCGCCCAACCCCGCTTCGTCGAGGTCGGGCCGGAGAACAGCAACAATTTCGTAAGTGCCCACCCGGCACGCTCCCTTCCTCTGGACTGCAACCGGAAGCCGTCGCTCTCGGCAGCGCTCCCGGGGCGGCCCTGCGCCGGCCCGCCGCAACCGGCGCGTGGCCTCGCAGGGCAGGAAGGACTCGGTCGCGTCACTGCGACCGCTCCTGTATTCGGTTCTGTTTCGCGGTCAGATTGTACCACGGGCGAGCGCGGTTTCACAAGTCACGTCGCGAACCGGAATGTGATGACGTCCCCGTCCTGGATCTCGTAGTCCTTCCCCTCCAGCCGGACCATGCCCCGCTCCCGCGCGGCGGCGACGGAGCCGCACGCCACGAGATCTCGGTGCGCGATCACCTCGGCCCGGATGAAGCCGCGCTCCATGTCGGTGTGGATGCGCCCGGCGGCGGCGGGGGCGCGGGTGCCGGCCGGCACCGGCCACGCGCGGACCTCGTCGGAGGCGATCGAAAAAAACGTCCGCAGGCCGAGGAGCGCCTCGCACGCGCGCACGAGCCTCGCGAGGCCGCGTTCGGTCATCCCCAGCGCGGCCAGGAACGGCGCGGCTTCCTCCTCCGGCAGTTCGGCCAGCTCCATCTCGAGTTTGGCGCACAGGCCGAGCGCCTGCGCGCCCGCGCTCGCGGCGTACCCGGCGACCGCGTCCAGACACGGCCCGCCCGCCGGCAGGTCTTCGCCCAGGTTGGCGACGTAGAGGACCGGGCGCGCGGTGAGGAGGTGCCGGCGCCCGTCCGCGGCGGCGGTCTCGGTCCCGGCCGCGGGGACCCAGCTCCGGGCCGGATGGCCGCCGGCCAGGTGCGCCTCGAGCTGCGCCAACCCGGCCTCTTCCTGGCGCGCCGCACGGTCTCCCGCGCGGGCGCGCGGAGCGACAAGCGCGCGGGCCCGCTCCACCGCCGCCAGATCGGCCAGCAGCAGTTCGGTCTCCACGATCCCGATGTCGCGCAGGGGGTCGACGCTCCCTTCGACGTGGGCGACATCGCCCGCGAAGCACCGGACGACGTGGACGAGCGCATCGACCTCGCGAATGCGGGCGAGGAACTGGTTCCCGAGGCCTTCGCCCTTGTGCGCGTTCCGAACCAGGCCGGCGATGTCGACGAGTTCGAGCGCGGCCGGGACGATCCGCCGGGGGCGGGTGATCGCCGCGATGGCCTCCAGCCGGGGGTCGGGGATGCGGACGACGCCCACGTTCGGCGCGATCGTCGTGAAGGGGTACGGCGCGATCTCCGCGTGCGCGGCCGTGATCGCGCGAAACAGCGTGGACTTCCCGGCGTTGGGAAGTCCGACGAGGCCACAGGTGAGGGGCACGCGTTCCTCCGGGGAGCGGCCCGACTCTCCCCCGACGGGAGGCCGACGCTCGCTCAGGAGGGGTTCGCCACCGCCACCGAGTTTCCGCCGCTGGTCTTGGCCCTGTACATCGAGCGGTCGGCCGCCTCGATCAGGGCTTCCGTGCTCTTCCCGTCCTCGGGGTACGCGGCCACGCCGAGGCTCAGGGTCACCGAGGCGGCCACCACCGCGCTGAGCGGGGCCGCCCTGACGGCGCGCCGGACCCGCTCCGCGATCTCCGCGGCCGCGATCTTGTTCGTGTGGGGGAGGAGGATCATGAACTCGTCGCCGCCGTAGCGGGCAATGGTGTCGATCTGGGTGCGGTGTTCCTGCTGGAGGACCCGCGCGACGAGGCGGATCACCTCGTCGCCGCGGAGGTGGCCGTAGGTATCGTTGAAGCGCTTGAACTGGTCGATCTCGATCATGATGAGGGAGAGGGGGACGCCGTAGCGCATGGAGCGTTCGAGCTCGCGCTCGAGGGCCTGCCAGAAGGCGCGGTAGTTGAGGAGGCCCGTGAGGCCGTCGGTGGTGGCGAGCACCTGGGTGCGCTCGTACAGCTGCGCCTTTTCGAGCGCGATCGAGACGTACCCGGCGAGCGTCGTGAGGAGGTTCAGGTCGGCGGGGGTGAGTTTCGTCTCGATCCCTTCGATGTTGATGACCCCGACGACCTTCTCGTGGCCGACGATCGGGACGCAGGCCTGCTGGGTCACCCGGGGGTCCCAGCTGTTGTAGTCGGGGTCGCGGCGCACGTCGATGACGAGCGCGGCGCTGCCGGTGCGGGCGACCCGGCCGATCACCCCGCCGGTCACGGGCACGGACGCTGCCAGCCCGGTGTACCCGCGGGAGGCCGTGAGCTGGATCTTGTCGCCGTCGATGAGGCCGATCAGGACCAGGGGATAGTTGAGCGTCGTGTGGAGCTCCTCGACCAGCGTGTCGAACAGCTCGCTCGGGCGCAGCGTGGAGGCGACCCGGGTAAACGTCCGGTTGAGGAGGTCGAGCTGGTGGGCCTTGCGCTCCGCTTCTTCGAGCAGCCGGGCGTTCTGCACGGCGATCGCCACCTGGTTGGCGACGGCGCCGCCGAGCGCGGCCTCCGATGACCCGTACGGGCGCACCGTGTTGTGGTACAGGGCCAGCACCCCGATGGCGCCGCTGCGGTAGATGAGGGGGAAGGTCGCGATCGTCCGGTAGCCCAGCCGCCGCGCGCGTTCCACGTTGGCCCGCCCGTCGGCGTGGGCATCGGCGATGATCACGGGCTCGCCGAGCCGGAGGGTCAGGCCGGTGAGCCCAATTCCGGACTGCATCTCGGCGGCCATGTTGCGGACGTCATCGTCCCCCAGCCCGCGGGCAAAGGTGTGCGTGATCTCCTTGTCGAGGGCGCCGAGATACAGGCCGCATCGATCCGCCTTGAGCACCTCGTGCGTCCAATCGGCGATCGTGTCGAAGACCGCCTGGAGGTCCTGCTGCGAGTTGATGCGCTCGGAGATCGCCTTCAGCGCCTCGACCCGGGTCAGGTCCTCCCGGGACTTCGTGTACAGCCGCGCGTTGTTCACCACGAGCGCGGCCTGGGCGGCGAAGGTCGAGACCACGCGTTCCTGGTACGCGGTGAAGAAGCCGGGGATGGCCTTCGTGACGGTGATGAGGCCGACCGGATCGCTGCCCGCCAGCAGGGGCACAATCAGCACGGCCCGCACCCCGTCGCCGGGGAACGCGGCCTGGCTCTCGGCGGTCCGGCGGGCGTCCCGCTGGTAGTCGGCGATCCGCAGCGGCCGGCGGTGTGTCAGCGCCCACCCCGACGCGCCGTTCGGCAGGACGGCCGGGCCGCCGCGGAATTGCGCCGACGTGAGGCCCCGCTCCAAGGCGATCTCGTAGGAGTCGTCCGAGTTGCGCAGGGTGATCCAGAGCGCGTCGGGTTTCGTCAGCCGGGCGACCTTGTCGGCGAGGCGGCTCAGCAGGGCGTCGAGGTCGTGCGTTTCCAGCAGGTCGGTGAGCGCCTCGTGGAGCGCGGTGGACTCCCGGAGATCCTGCCTGTGGGACGTGAACAGCAGCGCGATGAGGCTGGCGATGACGAGGGGAATCAACAGGACCGGCGCTTCGCCCCCCCAGATGGCGATCGCGATCGAGAGGCCGGAGGCCCCGAGCGCGGCTGCGGTGGGGATCCGCCACAACGCGCTGTTGAGCAGCCCAGCCCAGAACGGCTCCTGGAAGACCGCGGAGAGGAAGAGGCCCGCCTGCAGAGTCGTTGCGAGCGCGTAGACGGCCAGGACGGCCGCGGTCGCCGCCAGGCCCGCGTGCCCCGCGAGGTCGGGGCTGACGCGGTCGAGCGAGAGGGCGTGGCGCAGGTACAGATTCCATGTGGCGCCGGCGAGCAGCGCCGCCAGCGCGCACTGTCCGGTCTCGAAGAGCCCGCGGTCGAAGGCGCGGCGGCGTAGGACCCCGTTGCCGATCGCCGCTCCGAGCGCGCCCGCCACTGCGGCCGGCACCGGTCCGAGAATGACGATCGCCGGGAGGGCGACCGCCGGGCCGAAGGTCTGGGAGCCTCCGCTGGCGAGCGGGATCTGGAAATGCTCGGCCGGGATGGAGAGGAGCAGGAAAATCGCCAGGAGCTTCCAGGACGGCAGGAAGACCCCGGGCGCCGCGCCGATGAGCAGCGCCGCCGCCAGGAGCGCGGGCCCCCACGTGACAAGCCACGCCGTGCTGGGCCGAACCGGCCCCGAGCGCAGCGCCACCCCTGGGGCGGATGGGAGCGGAATCGTCATACCGAGTACTTGATGCCCGGGGGAGGCGCGAGTTTAGACCTTGGCGGGCGGCGGCTCCGGCGCGGCCCCTTCGGCCGCTCCGCGGCGGACGAACTCTTTGATCCGCCGCTCCAACTTGGGCCTGGGCATCAGCACATGCCGCCCGCAGCCGAGGCAGCGGATGCCGATGTCCGCCCCGAGGCGCACGATCTCCCACTGATCGCCGCCGCACGGGTGGGTCTTTCGTGTTCGAACGACGTCGCCGAGGAAGAGCTTCAGCACCGGCATCCTCACCACCCCGGTCCTTCCCTGCGCCTCGATCAGCGGAGCTAGCGGCCCGCCGTGATCAGCGCGTCCGTCGGCGCGTAGTCGTCGGTCAGCAGGGGGACATCGCGGGTCTCGACCGGGACATCCAGCAGATCGCCGGCGTCCCGGCGGAGCCCGCCGATCCGGATCAGCCGCTCTCGCGCCGCCGCTGCCCGGGCGAGCAGATCGGCGCGGGTGAGCGGCGGGCCCGCGGTCCCCACCAGGATGATGTTGCGGAGCGACTCCGGCGCCCCGCCGCCCACGGGAAACACGTAGACCTGCGCGAACACCGACCGGAACGTCTTGTAGATCGCGCGGAACAGCCGGCTCTCGGGACCCCGCACCGCGCCGATCACGTTGCTCGCCACGACGCCGCCCGGGTTCACCCGGGCCGCGGCCGCCTGGTAGAACTCCCGGGTGGCGAGGTGGAACGGGATCGTATCGATGAGGTACGCGTCCAGGATGATGAGATCGTAGCGCTCGGTCGCGCGGCGCAGCCAGAGGCGGCCGTCCATGACGTGCACCCGGAGGCGGGCGTCGTCCGGGACGGCGAAGAACCGCCGCGCCGCGGCGACCACGGCGGGATCGATCTCCACGACCTCGACCGTCGCGTTCGGGTAATCGTGGTGGAACCGGCTGGGCGCGGTCCCGCCCCCCATGCCCACGAAGAGCACCCGATGGAATCCGGGATTGAACAGGACCGGGAGATGGAGGTAGTCGGTGTAGGGGAACACGGTGCGCAGGGGCGCGTCCTGATCCCGGGCGCTCTGCCAGTAGTTGTCCAGCCGCAGGTACCGGATCCGGCCCTCGTCCGCCACCGTGATCCGATGGTAGACTGTGTCCCGGGCGAACACCATTCCGCTCTCGCCCGCCGGGGGACTGCCGGTGAGGATCAGCAGGGCGCCGGCCACCGCCCCGGCGCCGGCGGCCGCGCGCGCCCGCCCGATCCACACCCACCCCAGCGCGGCCAGGGCCATCTCGGTTCCACCCAACATTTGCATGATCGCGCGGACCCCAAACGTGGAGATCAGCACGAACGCCGCCAGCAGGGTGCCGGCGATGCTGCCGAGCGTGCTCAGCGCGTAGAGCATCCCGGCGACGCTCCCGATTCCCTCGACCGACTGCGCCCGCAGCCGGACCGCGTACGGGGAGATCGTGGCCATGAGCATGGCCGGGATGAAAAAGAGCGCCGTGCTGCCGAGGAGCGGGTTGCCGCGCGGTCCGTAGTCGTGCGCGGCGATCCCACCCAGCACCGCGTCCGCGAAATGGGGGATCGGGAAGGTCGCCGCCCCGGCCAGAAAGACGAGGGCGAGGAAGGGCCCCCGCTGCGGCCACCGGGTGCTGAGGCGTCCCCCCAGGTAGTACCCGGCGCTGAGGGCGGCCAGGAACACGCCGATCAGGCTGCCCCACACGTAGACCGAGTTGCCGAAGTACGGCGCGATGACGCGGCTCGCCACGATCTCCAGGGCGAGCAGGACCGCGCCGCTTATGAAGACGACGAGCTCGAGGATGACCCGGCCCCTCTCCGCGGGTTCGCCGGCGCCTTCGGGGCGGCCGCCTTTCGCACGACGATCTCGTCGCCCTTCGCCTCCACGACGAGGGTCTCGCCCTCGCGAACCTCGCCCGCGAGGAGCTGGCGGCTGACGGCGTTCTCGACGGTGCGCTGGATGAGCCGCCGCAGCGGCCGCGCGCCGTAGTCGGGGTTGTACCCTTCCCGCGCCAGGTAGGCCTTGGCCTCCTTCGTGACTTCGAGCCGGAGCCCGCGCGCGGCCAGGCGGGCGGTCAGGCCCGCCAGCTGCAGGTCGACGATGCGCTCCAGGTCGGCCCGGCTGAGCGGGTGGAAGACGATGATCTCGTCGATCCGGTTGAGGAACTCCGGCCGGAGCGTCCGCCGCAGCTCTTCCAGGATCTGCACGCGGACCAGTTCGAACGCCGGCAGGTCGTCGGGATCCAGATTCCTCAGGTACTGGCTCCCCAGGTTGCTCGTCATGATGATGATCGAATTCCTGAAGTCGACCGTCCGGCCGTGCCCGTCGGTGAGGCGCCCGTCCTCGAGGATCTGCAGGAGGATGTTGAACACGTCCTGATGCGCCTTTTCGATCTCGTCGAAGAGGATCACGCGATACGGGCGCCGCCGCACGGCCTCGGTGAGCTGGCCGCCTTCGTCGTACCCCACGTAGCCGGGCGGGGCGCCGATGAGGCGGCTGACCGTGTGCTTCTCCATGTATTCGGACATGTCGATCCGCACCATCGCCTCCTCGTCGTCGAAGAGGAGGGTGGCGAGGGCGCGCGCCAGCTCGGTCTTCCCCACCCCGGTCGGCCCGAGGAACAGGAATGAGCCCACCGGGCGCTTGGGGTCCGCGAGGCCGGCCCGCGACCGGCGGATCGCGTCGGCGACAGCCGCGACGGCGTCGCGCTGGTCGACGACGCGCTCGTGGAGGCGGTCCTCCAGGTGCAGGAGCTTCTGCATCTCCCCTTCCATGAGGCGCGTCACGGGGATCCCGGTCCAGCGGCTCACCACCTCGGCGATGTCCTCCGAGTCGACCTCTTCCTTGAGGAGGCGGCCGTCGCCCAGCGCGCGGAGGCGCTCCTCCTGCGCGGCGAGCCGCTGCTCGAGCTCACGCAGCGCGCCGTACCGCAGCCGGGCGGCCCGCTCGAGGTCGGCGGCGCGCTCAGCCTTCTCGATCTCCACACGCGTTTCGTCGATCTTCGTCCGCGTCTCGCGGAGCTCGCCGATCAGGGTCTTCTCCTGGTCCCACCGCGTCCGCAGCGCCCGGCTCTGCTCCTTGAGGTCCGCGATCTCGCGCTCGATCCGGCTCAAGCGCTCGCGGGAGGCCGGATCGCTCTCCTTGCGCAGCGCTTCCCGCTCGATCTCCAGCTGCATGATCCGGCGGTCCGCCTCGTCGAGGGGCGCGGGCTTGCTGTCGATCTCCATCCGCAGCCGGCTCGCCGCCTCGTCGATCAGGTCGATCGCCTTGTCGGGCAGGAAGCGGTCGCTGATGTACCGGTCCGAGAGGGTGGCGGCGGCGATGACCGCGTTGTCGGTGATGTGGACCCCGTGGTGGACCTCGTATTTCTCCTTGAGGCCGCGCAGGATCGAGATCGTCTCCTCGACGCTGGGCTCGTCCACGAAGATGGGCTGGAACCGCCGCTCCAGCGCCGGATCCTTCTCGATGTGCTTGCGGTACTCGTCGAGGGTCGTCGCCCCGATCGCGTGCAGCTCGCCGCGGGCGAGCATGGGCTTCAGCATGTTGCTGGCGTCCATCGCGCCTTCGGCCGCGCCGGCGCCGACGACGGTGTGCAGCTCATCGATGAAGAGGATGATCTCGCCGGCGGATTCGGTGATCTCCCGCAGCACCGCCTTGAGCCGGTCCTCGAACTCCCCGCGGAACTTCGTGCCCGCGATCAGCGACCCGAGGTCCAGGGCGACGACGCGCTTGCGCCGGAGCCCCTCCGGGACGTCGCCGCGCACGATCCGCTGGGCCAGGCCCTCTGCGATCGCCGTCTTGCCCACGCCGGGATCGCCGATCAGGACCGGGTTGTTCTTGGTCCGGCGGGCCAGCACTTGGATGACCCTCCGGATCTCCTCGTCCCGGCCGATCACGGGATCCAGCTTGCCCTCCCGGGCCGCCTGTGTGAGATCGCGCCCGTAGCGCTCCAGCGCCTGATACTTGGACTCGGGCGAGGCGTCGGTCACCCGCTGGCCGCCCCGGATGGCCTGGAGGGCGCTGTAGATCTTCTCGCGAGTGACGCCCGTCTGGGCCAGCGCCCGCCCCGCCCCGCTGTTCTGGTCCGCGGCGACCCCCAGGAGCAGGTGCTCGGTGCTGACGTACTCGTCCCGGAGGCGCTGGGCCTCGGCCTGGGCGACCTCGAGCGCCCGGCGGAGCCCCGGCCCGACGGGTGGCTCCTCTGGTCCGTAGACCTTCGGCTGACGGCCGAGGTCCTGCTCGACCGCGGTGCGCAGCACGCCCGCATTCACGCCGATCCGGCCGAGCACGGCCGCGGGGATCCCATCGGACTGGCTGAGCAGCGCGAGCAGCAGGTGCTCCGCCTCGACCTGGCCGTGGTGCTGGTCCTTGGCCAGGGACTGCGCGGTGACCAGCGCTTCCTGCGCCTTCTCGGTGAACTTGTCGAATCGCATCGCCATCGTGTGTTCGCTCCAGTGTCTCTGCCGGCTGACGGGGTCAGCGTGTTATGGTTTGGCGGCCCGGGCCTCGTGCAGCCGCCGCATTTCCTCGAACAGCTCCCGATCCCGCGGGGTCAGCGGCTCCGGGAGCGCGAGCCGGACCTTCACCAGCTCATCGCCGGCGCCTTCCCCGCGCAGGTGGGCCATGCCCTGGCCGCGCAGGCGAAACGTCCGGCCGTCCGGGGTGCCCGGCGGAATCGTCATCATGACCCGCCCGCTGAGCGTCGGCACCTCGACCTGGCCGCCGAGCGCGGCGGTCCACACCGGCACCTGGACCTCGCACTGCAGGTCGTCATCGTCCCGTGTGAACACCGGGTGCGGAGCGATCTGCACGGTCAGGTAGAGATCGCCACCCTGCCCCTGTCCGGCGGCCCGGATGCGCTGCCCGCTCCGCACGCCGCGGGGAATCTTCACCTCGATGCTGTGCGCCGGCCTGGCGCCCCCGGCGGGGATCGCCAGCGTGCGCGTGGCGCCGCGGTAGGCCTCTTCCAGGGTGATCTCGATCGTGCCTTCGACGTCCTGGCCGGCGTTCTGCCGCCCGCCCCGCGCCCGGGGACCCGCGCCGCGCCGCCGGAGCAGCTCTTCCACTCCCCGGCCTCCGCGGCCCGCGGCCCCGCCTTCCCCGAAGAGGCCCTCGCCGAATCCCCCGCCTCCGAGGCCGCCGAAGAGCGACCTGAAGAAATCGCTGAACTGGCCGAGGTCCTCCGGAGTGCCGTAGACGGTGTACCGGCCGTCCTCGCCCCGCCCGGTACCGCGGAGCATCTCCTCCCAGCCGCCGCCGTGCTGGCGAAGGTCGAGGACCCGATCGTACTTGGCCCGCTTGTCGGGATCGTGCAGGACCTGGTACGCTTCGTTGATCTCCTTGAAGCGCGTCTCCGCCTCTTTATTTCCGGGGTTCACGTCCGGGTGATGCTGACGGGCGAGTTTCCGGAAGGCCTGGCTGATCGCCTTCGGATCGGCCGTCCGCTCCACCCCGAGGACCTTGTAGTAGTCCTTGAACTCCATCGTGCTCCCGCCCGGCGGGTCAGTGCTCGATCCCGCCACCGTTACGTATCGCCGTTCTCCTGACCTCCGCCCGCCACCGTGACCTTGGCCGGCCTGAGGACGTCGTCATTGAGCAGGTAGCCCCTGAGCACCTCGGCGATCACCGTCCCGCGCGCCGGCCCGGAGTCGTGCGACGGGACGACGCCGACCGCCTCGTGCAGCCGGGGATCGAAGGTCTTGCCGGCCGCCTCGATCGGCCGGACGCCCATGGCCTCGAGCTGGCCGAGAATCTGCCGGTGGGTCATGCGCAGGCCGTCGATCAGCGCCTTGCCCGATCCGCCCTGCGCGTCTGCAAACGCCAGCGCGCGCTCCAGGTTGTCGAGGACGATCAGCACCAGCCCGAGCATCTGGCGGCGGGTCCGTTCCACCGCGTCCTGCCGGTCCCTGGCCGCCTGCTTCTTGAAGTTTTCCAGATCGGCCGCGGAATGGAGGAAATGCTGCCAATTCCGCTGCGCGGTCTCCCGGGCCTCCCGGACCTTGCCCTTCAACCCTTCGGCCGAGAGGCCGGCCAGGTCGTCCTGCTGCCCCGCCCCGGCATCGGCCGCCGGAGCGGTCCCTTCTCTCGCGGCGCCGCCGGGCGTGCTCTCGGCCTCGGGGTACCCGCCGCTTTTCGTGTGTTCCGTTGTCATCGTGCCACCTCGATGAACTCGATGCGTCGCCGGGCCGCGCGTCCGCCTACGGCTTGTCGGACGGCTTGAACTCGGCGTCGATCACCTCGTCGCCGCCGCTCTTGCCGCCGTCGCCCGGCTGGCCTCCCGCGGCGCCGGCCCCGGCACCCGCGCCGGTGGTCGACCGCTTGTACATCTCCTCGCCAAGCTTGTAACTGGCCTGCTGCAGCGCCTCGCTGGCGCGCTTGATCCGGTCGCCGTCGGCGCTCTTGAGCGCTTCCCGGAGCGCGGCGAGCGCGGTCTCCACGCTGCGCCGGTCGTCCGCCGAGACCTTATCGCCGACCTCCTTGAGCATCCGCTCGGTCTGGTAGGCGAGGCTGTCCCCGCGGTTCTTGATCTCCGCGGCTTCCCGCTGCCGCTGATCTTCCGTGGCGTGGCCTTCGGCCTCTTTGACGAGGCGATCCACTTCCTTCTTGTCCAGCGTCCCCGTCCCGGTAATCTTGATCGACTGCTCGCGCCCCGTGGCCTTGTCCTTCGCCGACACGTTGAGGATGCCGTTCGCGTCGATGTCGAAGGTCACTTCGATCTGGGGGATGCCCCGCGGGGCCGGCGGGAGCCCATCGAGCAGGAACTTGCCAAGGGTCCGGTTGTCGCGGGCCATCGGCCGCTCGCCCTGCAGGACATGGACGTCGACCGCCGTCTGCCCGTCCTCGGCGGTGCTGAAGGTCTCGGTCTTGCGGGTTGGGATGGTGGTGTTCCGCGGGATCAGGATGGTGTCCACCCCGCCCAGGGTCTCGATCCCGAGCGAGAGCGGCGTGACGTCGAGGAGGACGACCTCGCGGACCTCCCCGGCCAGCACGCCGGCCTGGATCGCCGCCCCCACGGCCACGACCTCGTCCGGGTGGACCTCCTTGTTCGGCTCCTTGCCGGTCAGCCGCCGCACCAATTCCTGCACGCTCGGCATGCGCGTTGCGCCGCCGACCAGGATGACCTCGTCGAGGTCCTTCTCGGTCAGCTTCGCATCGGACAGCGCCTGCTTGAACGGGCCGATGCACCGCTCCACGAGATCGGCGGTGAGCTCGTCGAACTTCGCCCGGGTGAGGACCACATCCAGGTGCTTCGGGCCGGTCGCGTCCGCCGTGATGAACGGCAGATTGATCGACGTCTGGACGACGGTGCTCAGCTCGATCTTGGCGCGCTCCGCCGCCTCGCGCAGCCGCTGGAGGGCCTGGCGGTCCTGGCGCAGGTCGATCCCCTGCTGCTTCTTGAACTCGTCGGCGAGCCAGTTGACGATCCGCTCGTCGAAGTCGTCGCCGCCCAGGTGGGTGTCCCCGTTGGTGGACTTGACCTCGTAGACGCCCTCGCCGATCTCGAGGATCGACACATCGAACGTGCCCCCGCCGAGGTCGAACACGAGGATCGTCTTGGCGTGCTTCTGCTCCAGCGGGCGGCCGTAGGCCAGGGCGGACGCCGTGGGCTCGTTGATGATCCGCAGCACCTTGAGCCCGGCGATCTCGCCGGCGTTGCGCGTCGCGGTGCGCTGGGCGTCGTTGAAGTAGGCCGGGACCGTGATCACGGCCTGCTCGACCTTTTCCCCGAGGTACGCTTCCGCGTCGGTCTTCAACTTCTGGAGGATCATCGCGGAGATCTCCTCGGGCGAGAAGGTCTTGCCGGCGGCGGGGATGTTGACGACCGCCGTGCCGTTCTTGCCCTCCTCCACCTTGTAGGAAACGATCTTCCGCTCGCTCTCCACCTCGTTCAGGCGCCGTCCCATGAACCGCTTGATGGAGTAGACGGTGTTCTCGGGGTTGAGGATGGCCTGCCGCCGGGCCATCTGGCCGACCAGCCGCTCCCCGGTCTTCGTAAAGCCCACCACGGAGGGCGTCAGCCGGCTCCCTTCGGAATTCGGGATGACCGTCGGCTCGCCGCCGATCATCACCGCGATCACTGAGTTGGTCGTTCCGAGATCGATCCCTACAACCTTTGGCATTGTCTCTTCCTCCCGGCGGCGCGCGTTGTGGCCCACGCCGTAGGCCCCGCGCCGCGTCTGGAGACCGGCCGGCGCCCGGGTCCACCAAGCGCCGGCCCGCCTCCTGGGGAGCGCGGCTCCCCTATCCGATCTGCGTTAGTCGACCTGCACCTTGACCGATGTCGGCCGGACCCGCTCCGACTTCGGGATCTTCACTTCGAGCACGCCGTCCTTGTAGGTCGCCTTCGCCTCGGCGCTCTTGACCTCGGTCGGCAGCGGCAGCGTGCGCGTGAACGCGCCGGCACGGAGCTCTCGCCGGTAGTAGTTCCGGCCCTTCTGCTCCTCCTCGTGCCTCGTCTCGCCGCGGAGCGTGAGCGCCCCGTCGGCCACGGTGACGTCCACCTTCTTGGGGTCGATGTTGGGCATCTCCGCCCGCACAACGACGTCCTGGTCCGTTTCGAACATCTCGACCGCGGGTTCCCACTCCAGTGCCGCCCGGTCACGCCCGGGGCCCCGGGTGAGGAACTCGTCGAGCATGCGGTCCATGGATCGCCGCAGCGTCCCCACTTCCTCAAACGGTTCCCATCGAATGATATTCATCGTCCTCGTCCTCCTTTCTTGTTTGGCCTGTTTGATCTTTCCTGGTGTAGCTGTTCGTGCTTTCCATCATCCGCGGCGGGCGGGGCGTCCTCTCCCTCATCGAACACCCACGTGAGCTCCTCGTGGTAGTGCTCCTGGATTTCGAGGAGCATCCGCACGCCGGCGAGGTTGAGGCCCCGTTCCTCGGTCAGGAACCGGATCAACCGCACCCGCTTGATATCCCGCTGCGAGTACAGCCGGATACGCCGGCGCCGGACCGGTGACAGCAGCCCCCGCTCTTCGTAGATGCGGAGCGTGCGGGGGTGCACGCCGATCAGGTCGGCGGCCACGCTGATCACGTAGACCGGTGTATCCGGTTCCAGCTTCTTCACCGCTCAACCCCTGGGGCCTGACCCGGCCCCCCGGCCTTTAGCCGGCCCGCGCGGCGGGCGCTCGATCCGTGCCCGCCCCGCATCTCAGTCTAACTCTGGCCATAGCATACAAATTCCATTTCATGTTGTCAAGATACTTATCAATGATGTTGTCAACTAAAGTGACCGTCCCTGAGGCCCTCCTCGCGGTTCGGCGGGCGGCTACGCAAATGCCCCGGGATCGGTGCATCCCAGGGCATTTGCATTGCGCGCGCTGTTTGAGACGCGCTACGCGGCCGTGCTCTTTCTGGCTGATGCGTCGCTTGCGGCGCGGCGGCCGGCGCCCCAACGCCGCCCTGCCAGCGCGACCCGATGCTGCTCCCACAGCGATTCGAGCTCGGAGGTCAGCCGGCTGATCTCGGCCTTTTCAGCGACCGTGAGCCCCGGAGCCTTGCTCCAAAGCGCCTGGCGGCGCTCCGCGATCCGCCGGATCTTTTCCAACGTGGACGAGCCTGTCGTCACCTGTTCGTCTCTCCTCATGGTGTGTTCCTTCGCGCCGATTCGCCGGCCGGCCTACACCCGTGTCGCCAGCGCGGCATCGATGCGCTTCTTGAGCTGCTCCTTGGGCATGTAGCCAACGATACGTTCAACGAGCTCGCCCTTGCTGAAGATCCCGAGGGTGGGGATGCTCATCACGTTGTACTTCGCAGCCACTCCCCCGTTCTCGTCCACATCGAGCTTGACGACCTTGAGCTTGCCCGTGTACTCACCGGCAAGCGCCTCGACGATCGGCGCGATCATCTTGCACGGCCCGCACCAGGTCGCCCAGAAGTCGACCAGTACCGGGATGAGTGACTTCAGTACCTCGCTATCAAACGCCTGTTCGGTTACCGCCGGCGTCGTTCCTGCCATCGAAAGACTCCTCCTGTTGCACCACTCTCGACTTAGCTCCTCTACCGCTCAAACCGCGCCCTTCCAGGGATTATTCCCTTCTTTCTCGCAGCCCACACCCCCCTCCGCGTTGCTAGCGCCTGAGGAGGGAGCCGAGGCCAAGGAGCCCCACGACCATCATGCCTCCCGAGCCGAGGCACCCGACCCGGCGTCCTCCGGACCGGGCCGGCCCTCCCTCGCCGGCGCCGGACGAGCGCAGCGACAGCCGCGTGGCGGCCTTGAATTCGCGCACCGCTTCCCCGACGCGCCCCTGCTGCTTGTACACGACGCCCAGGTTCTGGCGGGCGATCCAGTAGTCGGGATCCATGGTAATGGCCTTCTGATAGTACGCGATCGCCTGGTCGATCTGCCCGCGCTCGCGGTACACGTTCCCGAGGTTGCTGTATGCCGGGGCATAGGTCGGATCGAGCTGGATGGCGCGCGTGAACTCCGCGGCCGCGTCGTCCCACCGCTGCTTGTGGACATAGGCGAGGCCGAGCTTGCTGCGGGCCACCGCCGATCGCGGGGCCGCCGCCACAGCCCGCTCGAATGCCTGGAGCGCGCCGTCCAAATCACCGGCGGCCAGCTTCGCTTCGCCATCGGCAAGGATGGAACGGGGATCCTCTTGGCTCATCTCGCAAGGCGATCATGAGATCGGGTGATGGGCTTTGAGGGATTCGGAGGGGAATTGGCGCGTTCCTTTCTCGACGCGGCGCTCGTGCGGGGACCCCGTCAGGCGGTCGAGCGTTCCTCCATCAGCCCCGACCACAGCGGCAGGTCCTCGACGGTCTCATCCACGTCGTGATCGAGCGCGGCGTCCGCGAGCGACTGCGCCATCCGCTGCCAGAACATCTCGTTCTCCGGAGCCGGGCCGGGTTCGATCCGGGCCGCGCGATAGGCGTGGAGGAGCGCGCGCACCTCGAGGTACGGCCCCACGAACTCCTCGTCGACCTCGCGATCGCCGTTGATCTGCGCCGCGACGTCGGGGTCGGGACAGTGCACGACGACGCGGCGGGCCCCCAGCCGGCGCGAGTTCCAGAGCGCGCAGACGATGCCCCGAAAGACCGCGAGGCTCGTGGCCGTCGCCCCCGGCAGGGTGCGGCCGATCTTCCGCAGCGTCCGGCCTTGGGCGTCCGCGAAGACCACCCCCATGCGCGTCCGGCCGCCGGTGTGCTCCGCGGCGCCGACGTAGGCATGGAGGGTCATGAGGCGCATCGGCTTACGCCACCCACTCCAGCACGGCCGTGAGGACCAGGAGAGCCGCCAGCAGCGCGATTTTCACGCCGATCAGGTCGCGGTCATCCCCCAACCTCTCCCACAGCCTCTTGCCGTCGGTGGGAACGCCGTTCCCCGCCGTGCTCCACGGCTCGAAGCCCAGGCGAGCAGCCGAGGTGTGGAACCGGTCTGCCCCGGCCCGGCGCGCGCCCCGGCTGTTCCGGCGGCTCGGGCCGTACGGTCTTGGCCGCAGCCGACGCCCAGGATGCGCGGGCGCCGGCATCACAAGGCGCGTGGGCAGGAGGCGCGCGGGGCGCGCATGCCCCAGCAGCGATGCGGCTACATCCATGTGCGCACCTCCTGGTATTGACGAAGGACCCCCATCACCCGGCCGATGACCTGGAACGCGTCGCGGATCGGCTGGTACGCGGGGTTCTCGGGCAGGAGCACCGGCGTCTCCCCCGTCACCGCGAGCCGCTTGACCGTTGCGTCCTCCCCGACCAGCGCAACCACGATGTCCCGGACCGCCGCGTGGGTCTGAGGGCGCACGATGACGAGGTCGCCGGGGAGAATGCCCGCGCCGGCCATGCTGTCGCCGCGGACGCGCAGCAGGAAGCAGCCGCGCACGTCCCCGAAGAGGCTGGGTGGAACCCCGACGTATTCGTCCACGTGTTGTTCGGCCAGCGTGGGCTGACCCGCTGATACCTTTCCGACAAGGGGCAGGACCACACCATCGCCCTGCTGCACGAGGGACTTGTCCATGACCTCGAGCGCCCGCATCCGATCCCCATGGCGTTTGATGCAGCCCTTGTTCTCGAGCGCCATCAGGTGCTGATGGACCGTCGAAGGAGAACGGAGGCCCAACGCCACGCCGATCTCCCGTACCGAGGGCGCGTACCCTTTGTCCCTGACCTCGCGTACCAGGTAATCGAGGATCTGCCGTTGACGTCCGGTCAGCTTCCGCTGCGCCATCCCGTCTGACCCCCTCCGGAATCGGCCTCATGGCCGGTTCCTACAGGGTTTATTATATCGAACATTTGTGCGTATAATGAAGGAGCGAAAATGCGAACAAACGTACGCTAATTACAATCCAGGCCAATGATCGCCGTCGGAGTCGCTGGGACGTCGTTTTTTGCACTCAGGCTCGCTCGGACGCCCGAAGCAGGCCCTGCCGGAGCGTGAGCCTTGCTTCGGGCCAACGAATCAACGCGCGCGTATTATTGAACACGCGGCTCCGGGGTCGATGTTCGGGGATGGCCAAACGACGATCAGCCGTTACAGCATTCTGGTTCAAGCGGGGAGGAGGCGGCAATGCCATCGACTGGGCAAACGGTTCCGGTCTCGAAGACGACGCTGTGGGCCGGGCGCATTCTCGGCACCCTGGCCGTGGTGTTCCTGTTATTCGATGCCGTTCTCCATCTTCTGAAGCCCGCGCCCGTCGCCGCCGCGTTTGCTCAGCTCGGCTATCCTCTGGACCTCGCCGTAGGGATCGGGATACTCGAGCTCGTCTGTGTGGCCATCTATGTGATCCCGCGCACGTCGCTGTTCGGGGCGATTCTTCTGACGGGCTACCTCGGCGGCGCCGTGGCCAGTCAGCTGCGTGTCGGGCACTCGTTCTTCGAGACGGTGTTCCCGATCATCATTGGCGTCCTCGTCTGGGGAGGACTGATCTTTCGCGATGGCCGGCTCCGGGCGGCGCTCGGGCGAAAGGAGAGGTGAGCGTCAAGGGTCGAACCGGGCAGTGGGGGGCAAGGAGGCGCACCGGTGAAGATCACATATCTCGGGCATGCGACGTTCCTGTTGGAGAGCGGATCCACCACAATCCTGATCGACCCGTTCGATGCGAAGGTGGGGTACCCGATGCCCAAGGTCAGCCCCACGGCCGTTCTCGTCAGCCACGAGCACGGCGATCACAACCACCTTGCCATGGCGTCCGGCACTCCGAAGATCATTCGCGGCCTGGACGACGGCCAGTGGCGGACCGTCAAGGAGCAGGTCGACGGCGTGGCGATCGCCTCCGTGCCAACCTACCACGATGCCACGCAGGGGAAAGAGCGCGGCCGGAACACGGTGTTTGTCATCGATGCCGAGGGGCTGCGGGTGGTCCATCTCGGCGATCTCGGGCACCCGCTCGACGAGGCGGCGGCCAAGGCGATCGGCCGCCCCGATGTGCTGATGGTGCCGATCGGAGGACACTACACCATCGACGCCAACCAGGCCCACGACGTCGTGGCCCGCCTGCGCCCGGGGATCGTGATTCCCATGCATTACAAGACCGAGGTGAACGCGGGGGCGCCCATCGGCGCGGTGGATCCTTTCCTCGCCGCGGCCCGGGTCAGCAAGCAGGCCGGCCATGCGGTGACGGTCGCACGGGGCGCGGGGCCCAAAGCCACCGAGGTGTGGGTGATGAGTTGGCGCTGATGCGCCGGCCGGCCCCGCGGCTGATCCGGGACCTTCCCGGGCGGCGGGGCGCGCCGGGCGCGGGCGGCGCGTGATCCCCGCGTGAAGCTGGACTGCGCGCTCGCCATGGACGCCTTGGAGGACGTTCCCGAGGTGGCCCGCGCCGCCGAAGAGATCGGCTTCGAGGCGATGTGGGTCAACGAGACCAAGCACAACCCATTCATCGCGCTCACCGCGGCCGCCCTGCACACGACGCGGCTGCAGCTCGCCACCGGCGTGGCCGTGGCGTTCGCCCGCAGCCCGATGCTGGCCGCGCAGTCGGCCTGGGACCTGGCGCGGCTTTCGGGCGGGCGGTTCATCCTCGGGCTCGGCACCCAGGTGAAGGCGCACATCGAGCGGCGATTGGGGATGCCCTGGGATCCGCCGGTGCCCAAGCTGCGCGAATACATCCAGGTGCTGCGCGCGGTCTGGCGCGCGTGGCAGGAGGGGGCGCCGCTGCGGGTCGAGGGCACGTATTACCGGATCAACCTGATGGCGCCGTTCTTCAACCCGGGCCCCAATCTCCGGCCGCGCATCCCCATCTTCATCGCCGGGGTGAACCGTCTGCTCTGTCAGCTTGCCGGAGAGGCCGCCGACGGGTTTGTGGTGCACCCGCTGCACTCGGTGCAGTACCTCCGGGAGTTCGTGCTCCCCAACATCGCCGCCGGGCTCACCCGCTCGGGGCGGACCCGCGGCGACGTGCATCTGTATGCGCCGGTGTTCATCGCGGCCGGCGACACCCCGTCCGAGGTGGATGCGGCCGTGGCGCGCGCGCGGGCGAGGATGGCGTTTTACGGCTCCACCCCCTCCTACCGGCCGCTCCTGGACGTGCTTGGCTACGGGGATGTCGCCGACCGGCTGCACCGGATGGTGCGGGAGCGGCGGATCGACGACCTCGCCGCGCAGGTGCCTGAGGCGGTGGTCGATGCCGTGGTGGTGCGCGGCTCGTACGAGGAGATCGGGCGAACGCTGCGCGTCCGCTACGAAGGGCTGGTCGACCGCGTGGCGTCCTACTGGCCGTTCACGCCGGCCGAACGGGAGGGCTGGCGGCGCCTTTGGGCGGCGTTCCACCGTGCCTGAGGGGGCCCCCGGCGATCAATACCTCTACTTGACGACCACGGGCCGCAAGACCGGCCGGCCCCGCGAGATCGAGATCTGGTTTGTCGCATCGGGGGGGAGGTTCTATGTGCTGGCCGAGCATTTCCACGCCGCGCAGTGGGTCAAGAACCTCGTGCGGAACCCTCGAGTGCGGGTCCGCGTCGGCGATCGGACCTTCGACGCCCGCGCGCGCCCCCTGGATCCTGCGCGGGACTCGGAGGCGTGGCAGACGGCGCAGCGGCTGGCGCGCGAGAAGTACGGGTGGGGCGACGGGCTCCCCGTCGAGCTGATATTGGATGAGGCGATCTAAGGCGGGTCCCCGCACACTTCCGGGGAAGTGCCGTCAGTTGCTCAGTTCGTGCCACTGCTTGACGACGACGGGCATGGTCACCCCGTTGGTCGCCAGTTGTGTGACCGGCGTCGGCAGGTACGTCAGCATGTCCGGCATCTGATAGAAGTCGGGGTTCTGGCTCGTGCTCAGCTGCTCGGTGATAATGACCCCGTAGATTTGCACCTTGAAGGTAGAGCTGAACGTGCTGGTCCCGTCGGCGCCGGCGACGATCACCACGTCGTTTTCCTGATTGCAGGTGGTGCCGGATCCTGCCATGGAGACATTGCCCGCTACGATGAACGCGAGCAGGTCGCTCGAGGGCATGCTCGACGGGGTCGCGTACCCGCATGTGGATCCGGAGGCCGGGGTGGAGGCCAGGACTTGCCCGCTGATGCTCAGCGCGGTGCCCCCGCCAGAGTTGGCGATGAGGGTGGCGACGCCCGAATACTTCACGGCCTGGCTCATCGTGATCGACCCGGGAACGACGACCGGATTCGCCTTGAGGTTGCTGTTGAGCGTGAGCGAAACACTCTGGGACGGGGCCCAGTGGGCGACATAATTCGCGGAGTTCGAGGCGGTGGCGTCACAGGTGGTGTAGGTCGACGCCGGGATCGTGAACTCGCTGGACCCGAACGTCAGGTTGGCGGTGTAGGACTGGGTCCACACCCCGCCGCTGTAGGTGCAGATCGCCATCGTCATCTGGTCGGGCGACAGGAGGTTGGCGTAGGTCTTGTTGGTCAGGGTCGAACTGATGTACCCGGAGACGTTGGGGTACGGGATGGCGGGGACGACGTGGTCCATCTCCTGGGTGTTGAGGTTCTGAGTCCCGTTGTTCTTGAGGTTGATGCTGCCGGCGTGCACTCCGTACATCGGCTGCGGCGCTGTGCCGACGGTCGAGTTGCCCGTGGACATGTCCAGCGTGCCCCGGACATAGAGCTGGTTCAGGTAGGGAGCGGTGTCGCTCGCGTGAATCGGGCGGTCGTTGTAGAGGCCGGTCTGAACGGCCTTCAACCCGAGATCCTGAAAGAAATATGCTGAGCCGTGCATGGAGACGTTGCCCCCGCCCGAGCTGACCTGGAACGACTGGGCGGAATAGACCGAGAAATCGAGCGGGGTCAGCCGGTGGAGCTTGATTTCGATGGCCCGCGTGGCCCCGCCAGCTGTGCCGAGCGCGCGAATCCAGATGTCGTTCGACAGGTTGTCCCCGGGGTCCGTGGCCTGCTTGAGGTAGAGGCTGTAGGTGCCGCTGTTCGAGCCGCCGCCCGCGGGGTAGGGCTCATTTTCCGCGTTCCCGGCGCCGCCGGCCTGGAACTTGTCGTACAGCGGCTGCTTCGGCATCCACGTGGCCTGGTTGGGGTTCATATTCTTCTCGGCCCCTTGGGTGTCGACGGGGTTGTCGTTCCAGTTCGAGTCGGCGCGCAGCACGGCGATCGCCCGCTCCACCGCCGCATCCGCGATGTAGAGCGCCCGCATCCCCTTGTCGGCCGCGGTCACCGTCGCATACTCAGTGATGGTCAGGCTGACGAGCGCGAAGGTGATCATCGCGAGGATGATCGAGAACGCAATCACCTGGATCAGGACCATGCCCGATTGGGATGCGTGCGCCGCGCAGAGCGGGCGAACCCGGCCGTGTCGCATGAGCCCCTCTACCTCCCGACCCGGAAGACGGCTTGGGTGTCGATGGTGAACGGCGGACCCGCCGATCTCACGCCCTTGACCGTGACGGAGACATCGATCCGGCGGGCGAGGTAGGCGTTGCCGGTGCTGAGGGGCGTGCTGAGGAGCGCTCCCCCGAGATCCGCGGCGGAGTAATAGGTGAAGGTGAGATTGCTCACGGTCAGCGACTGCGCTTCCCTCGCGGCGGTGAGCGGCGCGCCCGTCGCGGTCAAGATCGAGGAGGCGCACGCCGCCCCCTGGACGACCGCTTCATACACGGCGGTGCCGCTCAGATAGTAGCGGTAGCACTCGATCCCGCCGTTCCCATCGATGTCCGCGTAGAACGCGAGACTGCTCGGCTGGCCGTCGATGATCGGCGGGTTGCCTCCGGTGTACTGGTAGCCGACCATCCGGACCGCGCGCGAGATGGTGCCGAGCAGCATGCGGGCGTTCTGCTGCTCCGCGACGAACTGTACGCTCGTCGCCCACGCGGTATCGCCCGCTTTGAACGCCGCGAACACGGAGAGGGACCCAAGGGGGCGTCAGCGGCCCGCCCGGGGCCCTCACCGGATCCCCACCGAGGTGTAGGCGGTGAGGTAGGGGCTCGGGCTGCCGCAGTCCGGCTGGGTCTGGAAGATGTCGACCTCGATGACCTGAAGGTAGCTGGCCCCGGTGTACGGATCCGTCGGCGTATTGGGGTCCGTGGTGATCACGACCCGGCCCCAGGGGAAGGTCCAGGGCAGCACGGGCCCTTCCGAGAAGGGCGGGTTGCTGGAGGACCACGTCGCGCAGCTGTCGGTCGAGACCTCCACGGTCCCGGGGGTCAGGGTCCGCACCCAGGTCGTGCAGGGCGGGCTCGCGCACGCGACTCCGTACCCGAGCTGCTTCGCGTACTCCAGCTCGGACTGCGTCCAGCTGCTGGCGATCGTCCAGAGCCGCGCGGTCTTCTGGCTCGACCACTGGGGCTTGCTCCCCATCAGCGCCAGCGTTTTGTTGATGGTCCCCCATGACGCCAGCGAGATCATGGTGAGGATGAGGATGGCCACCTGCACCTCGAGCATGCTGAATCCGCCGTCGGTTCGTCTCCTCGCGTGACCGTGGCGCATTGTTCCGATTCTCCCCGGGCGGCGCCTCACGGGCCCACCGCCATCATGCCGGTCGTGGGCTGAACGGTCACGTGCATGCTCCGGCTTCCGAACGCCACCGTCACCGAGTGGGAGTTCGTGTCGGGGAATTTGGGCGTCCCCGTGGCCAGGAAGACGATGGCCTGGCGCGACGGGTCCATCGTGCACGCGTAGGTGCCCGACGCGTCGGGCGTGAGCTGGACCCCATTCGCATACTCGGCGCCGGCGTTCACGCGCTTGATGGTCCCCCCCGCCGAGGGCGAGGTTCGCCCGATGGGGTCCTGGTAGACGACCGGGTAGATGTCGTACCCATCAGGGCGCAGGCAGAGCTCGGCCTGGGGCCCGCCGCCGGCGCGGGAGACCGCGGTTTGCTGGGTGAAGCGGAGATCTCCTTCGACCAGGTAGGCGGCGTTCTGGAGGCGGCGCGTGGTGATCGACCCCTGCCAGCCAAAGGAGAGGCCGAGCACGATGCCGATGATGGCCAGGGCGGCGGCGTACTCGATCACCGTTGAGCCCGCCGGGGAGCCGTTCCACCCGGCGGCGGCGATGCGCGCGAGCCTGGATGCCGCTTGTCTCGCTGCCCTCAAGCGCAGTCTCCCCTACCATCAGAAAGCATCGTCCGGTGGGGAGCCTCCGCCCGGGCCGCGTCTACCGGTGGCCGTCCGGCCAGCAGCGAACACGATGGCGCCCGGTCTGACGACCGGCGGGGCCCCTCTCCCCAATACAGTGAGTGCCCTTTTTTGCCAGAAGTCGGACGAGGAATGGCGGTGGAGCCTGGGGGAGGGAGTTTGGGGAGGGAGCCCGGTGGACGCCGATGATTATTTTTATGAGTGCTGTGGAGCGTATTCGTGATTCCCGGTGGGATTTTGTTGGGCCCCACTCCCCACCAGGTGATATGCCCGTTTTGACCGGGGACGAGACCTCCGGACGGCGTCCGCGGCGTCGGGCAGGGGACGCCCCCCGGCGCGCTTTCTTCGGAGAACTTCGTTCAGGATGCGGGTAAACTTCGGGCGAATCGGCGGGGAACGGGGGGGACTAGGGCCGCCACCTCAGGACCGGCCTGCGCGCCGCCGTGACCTCATCCAGCCGCGTGACCGGGGTCTCGTGGGGCGCGGTCCGGACGATCTCCGGGTCCGTCTCGGCCTCCCGCGCGATGGCGATCATGGCGTCGACGAAGGCGTCGAGGGTCTGGGGGCTCTCGGTCTCCGTCGGCTCGATCATGATGGCCTCTTCGACGATCAACGGGAAATAGATCGTCGGCGAGTGGAAGCCGTAGTCGAGCAGGCGCTTGGCCATATCTTTGGTAGAGACGTGGTGGCGGTCTCGCTGCCGGCGGCCGGAGAGGACGAACTCGTGCTTGCAGATCCGGTCGTACGGCAGGTCGTAGTGCTCCCGCAGGCGGCTGAGCACGTAATTGGCGTTCAGGACCGCCGTCTCGGCGGCCGCCCGCAGCCCGGCCGGGCCCATCGTCCGGATGTAGGTGTAGGCCCGGACCAGGTTGCCGAAGTTGCCGTAGAAGGCCCGGACCTTGCCGATGGTCTTCGGCCGGTTGTCGTCGAACGCGAACCGCTGGCCGTTCCGCTCGATCGTCGGCACCGGCAGGTACGGGACCAGGTGGGCCCGGACGCCCACCGCCCCGGCGCCGGGGCCGCCGCCGCCGTGGGGTGTGGTGAAGGTCTTGTGCAGGTTGAAGTGCATGACATCGAACCCCTGGTCCCCGGGCCGGGTGATCCCCAGGATCGCGTTGAAGTTCGCCCCGTCCAGGTAGAGCTGGGCGCCCACGCCGTGCACGGCGCGGGCCACATCGAGGATCTGCTCCTCGAACAGCCCGAGGGTGTTTGGGTTGGTCAGCATCAGCGCCGCGACGTGCGGGCCCAGCGCGGCCCGCAGCGCCTCCAGGTCGATGTTGCCTCTGCGGTCGCTCTTCACCTCGACGACCTCGTATCCGGCCATCGCCGCCGACGCCGGGTTGGTCCCGTGCGCCGAGTCGGGGACCACGACCGTGGTGCGGGGCTCCCCGCGCTCCGCGAAATATTTGCTGATCATCAAGAGGGCGGCCAGCTCGCCGTGCGCGCCGGCGGACGGCTGGAAGGTCACGCGGTCCATGCCGCTGATCTCGGCCAGGTCGTGCTCGAGCTCCCACAGCAGCTGGAGCGCGCCCTGCGCCAGCTCCTCCGGCTGGTACGGATGGAGGCGCGCGAAGCCGGCCTGCCGCGCGGCATCCTCATTGATCTTGGGATTGTACTTCATGGTGCACGATCCGAGCGGGTAGAACCCCTCATCGATGGAATAGTTCCGGTGGCTGAGCGCGGTGTAGTGCCGCACCACGTCGAGCTCGCTGACTTCCGGGAGCGCCGCGGGGCGGGCGCGGCGGTGGCGGGACGGGATGATCGCGTCCATCGGCACGTCCGGGACGTCGCTGGGCGGGAGGCTGTACCCCACCCGGCCGGGAGCGCCGCGCTCGAAGATGGCGGGCACGGGCCGCTTCGCCAGCGGAGGCGGCGACGTGGGCGAGGCCGCGGCCGGCGACGGGGGACGCGTGGCGCTCACTGCAGGGCCTCCAGGGTGCCGATCAGCCGGTCGATCTCCTCCCGCGTGCGCGTCTCCGTCACGCAGACCAGCCAGCAATCGCGCAGGTCTGGATAGAAGCGGCCGAGCGGCAGCCCGCCGAGGATCTGGTGGCTGAGCAGCCGCCGGTTGATCTCCTCGGGGGGCAGGGGGCAGCGGACGACGAACTCGTTGAACGTCGGCGCCGCAAACGCGAGGCGGTACCCGGGGAGCCCGGCGATCCGCTCCCTGGCGTAATGGGCCTTGCGCGCGTTGAGCTCGGCGACGTCCTGGATCCCCTGCCGGCCCATGGTGGACAGGTACACCGCCGCGATCAGCGCGTTCAGGGCTTCGTTGGTGCAGATGTTGCTCGTCGCCTTGGCCCGGCGGATGTGCTGTTCCCGGGTCTGCAGGGTCAGGACGTACCCCGGCCGTCCTTCCGTGTCCACGGTCCGGCCGGCGAGCCGGCCCGGCAGGCGGCGGACGAACGTCTCGCGCGTCGCGATCATGCCGAGGTAGGGGCCGCCGAAGTTGAGCGCGTTGCCGAGCGCCTGCCCCTCCCCGGTGACGATGTCCGCGTCGTACTCGCCGGGAGGCCGGACCAGGCCGAGGCTGATCGGATCGGCGATCGCCACAACGAGCAGCGCGCCCCGGGCGTGGGCGATCTTCGCCAGCGCCTGGCCGTCCTCGAGGCAGCCGAAGAAGTTGGGGGACTGGATGATGAGCGCGGCCACATCGTCGCCCAGCGCGCGCTCCGCCGACTCGGGCGACGTCACCCCGTTCTGGGCCGGGAGATCTTCCACGGCGATCCGGAGGTGGCTCGTGTAGGTCCGCAGCACCTGGCGGTACTCCGGGTGCACAGCCGTGCTGACGAGCACCCTGGTCCGCTGGGTCAGATCGGTCGCCATGTGGGCCGCTTCGCCCGTCGCGCTGGCGCCGTCGTACATGGACGCATTGGCCACGTCCATCGCCGTCAGCTCGCACATGAGGCTCTGGTACTCGAAGAGCGCCTGCAGCTCCCCCTGCATCAGCTCCGCCTGGTACGGGGTGTAGGCGGTGAGGAATTCCGGTTTGAGCGCGAGGTGGGGGACGGTGCTCGGGACAAAATGGTCGTACGCGCCGGCGCCCAAGAAGCAGGTCAGGCGATCGCAATCCGCGTTGCGGCCCGCCAGCCCGCGGACGTGCGCGAGCAGGTCGGGATCCGGCAGCGCCGCCGGGAGGTCCAGAGGACCGCGGAGCCGGACTTCCTCCGGGATATCGCGGAACAGATCGTCCACCCCGCGCACGCCGATGGACCGCAGCATCCGCTCGCGCTCCGGGGGGGTGACGGGGATGTATTTCACGACCGCTGCTCCCCGATCAGCGCCATATAGGCGTCGGCGTCCATCAGCTGCTTGAGCTCCCCGAGGTCGCGGGGCTCGACGACGATCATCCATGCCCCGTACGGGTCGGTGTTGATGCTCTCGGGCCGATCGCGCAGGGCCTCGTTGACCTCCACGACCTTGCCGGAGACCGGCGAGTAGAGGTCGCTCACCGCCTTCACCGACTCCACGACCCCAAACGGCTGCATGAAGGTCACGTCGGCCCCGCTCTTGGGCAGCTCGACGTAGACCACGTCCGAGAGACGGTCGGCCGCGAATGGCGTGATGCCGACGCGGACGCGCCGTCCCTCGACTTTCGCCCACTCATGTTCCTTCGAATATCGCAGATCCTTTGGGTACACGACCCCTCCCCGGGAGTGGATGCCTTACCCCGCCTGCCGCTTATAGAACGGCAGCTTCGTGACCACGGCCGGCACGCCTCGGCCGCGGATTTCCACCTCGAGGCGCCGTCCCAGCTCAGCGTACTCTAAGGGAACGAATCCGAGCCCGATGCTATTCTCCATCGTCGGCCCGTAGCTCCCGCTCGTGACCCGGCCGATGGGCGCGCCGTCCTCCCGAATGGGGTACCCGTGGCGGGCGATGGCCCGGTCCTGCAGCGTGAACCCCACGAGCCGCCTCGTCACGCCCTCGCTCTTCTGGCGCCGGAGCACGGGGGCGCCGACGAACTCGCCCTTCGCCAACTTGACCGTCCACCCCAGCCCGACCTCGAGCGGGGTGGTCGTCGTGTCCATATCGTTGCCGTGGAGGAGGAGGCCGGCTTCGAGCCGGAGCGTGTCGCGCGCCCCGAGGCCGGCCGGGAGNNNNCGTCGCGCCGGCCCTCCACCAAAATTGCGTCCCACAGGTGGACGGCGTCCCGGGCATCCACGTAGAGCTCGAAGCCGTCTTCGCCCGTGTACCCGGTGCGGGAGACCAGCGCCCGGCGGCCGGCGATCGGGACCTCGTCCTGGAACCAGTAGTAGCGGATTTGGCCGAGGGGCGCGGGCGTGAGCCGCTGGAGGATCTCCTGCGCCCGCGGGCCCTGCAGCGCCAGCAGGGCGATGTCGTCCGAGCGGTCGGCCACCCGGACGTTGCCCGCGGCGTGACCGCGGATCCACGCCAGGTCCGCCGCCGTATTGGCCGCGTTGACCACGAGCATCACGTGGTCGTCTCCGAGCCGGTAGACGAGGAGGTCATCGATGATGCCTCCCTCGGGCGTGCACATCGGCGTGTACATGGCCTGGTGGAGCGCGATGCGGGCCAGGTCGTTCGTGACCAATCCCTGGATCAGGGGCAGCGCGCCCGGCCCGGCGATGTCGAACTCGCCCATGTGGGACACGTCGAACAGGCCGGCTCGGGTGCGGACCGCGCGGTGCTCCTCGATGATGCCCGTGTACTGCACGGGCATCTCCCACCCGCTGAACGGGACCATTCGCGCGCCCGCGGCCACGTGGGCGGGGTAGAGCGGGGTGCGCCGCAGCGCCGGATCGGTCACGACACCTCGGCCCGCCTCCAGGCGTGCTCGAGACACGCGACGACTTCCTCGTCGCCCGTCTGTCGAAAGTCCTCGTAGAACTCGCCCACCGCGACGAACTCCAAGGGCCGCAGGAGGCAGATGACCTGGTCCGCCTCGCCCTCCAGCCGGCGCACGGCCTCGGGGGGGCCCACCGGAATCGCCACGGCGACCTCGCGGGCGAGCGCGTGGCGGACCATCCGGACCGCCGCGATCGCGGTCGCGCCGGTGGCCAGCCCGTCGTCGACGAGCACGGCCGTCCGGTTCCTGAGATCCGGCTCCGGCCGCGTCTTGCGGTAGGCGAGCCGGCGCCGGGTAATCTCGGCGATCTGAAAGACGATCTCGTCGCGGAGGTAATCATCCGCGATGTGGAGGGTGCGGGTCAGCCGCGGGTCCAGGTAAATCGTGCCGTCCCCGGTCACGGCGCCGATGGCCAGTTCGGGATTGTGCGGCGCCCGGAGCTTGCGGGGGATGATCACGTCGAGGGGCCAGCCCAGGGCGCGAACGATCGCGTCGGCCACGACCACGCCTCCCCGGGGAATGGCCAGCACCGTGGCCGCCCCGAGCCCCAGCGGGCCCAGCTGGCGGGCAAGCTGTTCTCCCGCGTCCCGACGATCTCGGAACCGCATCGCCGCTCCTTCACCCGGATTCGCTGGAGGGGGAGACCACGGCGGGCGGCCCGGAAGCGTCCGTCAGGCGCGGTTCTCTTGCGCGAGGGCCAGGGCCTGCCGCTCCTCCTCGGAGAGCGGATAACTGGAGGTCCCGCCTTCGACCGCTTTGCCGTAGACACGCGATCCTTCGCGGTTGGTCAGCACGCTCACGACCACTCCGTTGGCCCGCCCGTCGAGGAACGCGACGCTGAAGCTCATGTTGCTTCCCATCTCCGGGAATGGATTGTAGCGAACGACGCCGACCCCCTGCACGACCCTGGGAAGCGCTTCGGCCACCCGCCCGATGCCCTCCTCAAGCGCGGTGAGCCGGGCATCGATCGCCGACAGCTCCCGGAAGATCGATTCCTCGTCCTTCGCCGCCGGGGCCGCCGGCGCGCGGCCGGATCGAACGGCGCGGGTGGTGGCGAAGAGCGTGACGACAAGCACGATCGCGGCCAGCAGGATGACCACCGCCAGCCACGCCTGAGCATCGGTGAGCGCCGTGAACACCGGGTCATCCTCCGTGGGTGTCGGACCCCAGATTCTTTGCTGGGGCTGGCGTTCCCTCCGCGCACCCGCTTCCCCGGGAACGCATCCGGCGCGGCGTCTGACCTGCGAACGGGCGGGGCAGTATGGATGAATACCCGAGATCTCTCTGAGAGGCGACCGACGAGGACCGGGCGGAGCCGCTAAAACACGTGGACGTTCGCGTCCGGCAGCGCGTGACTCAATCCCACTGCGAACCGGAGCGCCACCTGACGCGCCAGGTCGAGGGTGGTCTTGCCCGTTCCGGCCGCGTCCTGCGGCGTCACGGTGATCACGTTCATGTCCCCGGCGACGACCACCGCGGAGGCCCCGCTCTTGCGGGCGGTGATCACGACCCCGGTCTTCCGGAACGCCGGAGTGCTGAGCACCTCGGTGATCCGCTTCTCGACCTCCAACACCCGCTGCTCCGCGGTGTACCCGGAGGCGGCGCGCGTGATCTTGAGCACCCAGACGCCGCCCACGTAGATGTCATTGGATCCAGCCATTGCGGGCCGCGGGATGCCGGCCGGTGCTCCACAGGCGAAGAACGATGCGAGCAGGAATGCCGCGATCCTGGCTGCGCGCACGGCGACCGCCCCCTTTCTCACAGTCCTACGGTGGGAGCGAGGCTGGGGTTCGGCCGCCGGCTCCTCAGGACACCCGGCTGCCGCTCGGCACGTCCGTGTCGGGCGCCAGCAGCACGACCCGCGCGCCGTCGCTCGCGGCCAGCAGCATGCCCTGCGATTCCACCCCACGGACGCGGCGCGGCTGCAGGTTCGCGACCACGACGATCTTGCGGCCAATCAACGTCTCGGGCGCGTAGTGCTGGGCGATCCCGGCGGCCAGCGTGCGCGTGGAGTCGCCGATCTTGATCCGGAGCTCCAGAATCTTGTCCGCGCCGGCCACCCGCTTCGCCTCGAGAATCTCGGCCACCCGAAGGTCGATCTTGCTGAAGTCGTCGATCGTGATCTCGCTCATTCGGCCCCCTCCTTTGTCGATTGGATCCGCGCGGCCGGGCGGGTCTCGATCCTGGGGAAGAGCGGGACCCCCTGCCGGATGCGTGCGCCCGCGGGCAGTCCGCCCCAGCGGGAGGCGTCCGGCAATCGCTGGGCGGACAGCGAGGCCGGGATCCCCAGCTGGTCCCACACCCGCTGCGTGGCCGCCGGCAGCACCGGCGTCAACAGGATCGTCGCGATCCGGAGCGCCTCCAGCGTGTTGTAGAGAATGGCGCCGGCGCGCGCGCGATTGCCGGCTTTGAGCGCCGACCACGGGGCGGCCTCATCGATATACTTGTTGGCCGCCCCCAGGAGCCGCCAGATCTCGGCCAGTCCCCGGGTGAATTCGAACGTGCCGATCCGCGCGCCCGCGGCCTCGGGCACCTCCTCGGCGGCCTTGAGCAACGTCCCGTCCGGCCCTTCGGGCGCGCCCGGAGCGGGAATCAGCCCGTCGAAGTGGCGCGCGACGAGCGGCAGGGTCCGGTTGAGCAGGTTCCCGAAGTCGTTGGCGAGGTCGGCGTTGAACCGGTGGACCAGTGCGGCGTGCGAGTAATCTCCGTCCTGCCCGAACGGGACCTCGCGCAGGAGCGCATACCGGAACGCGTCCGCCGCCACCTCCCACTGCGCCCCGCTCGCTTCGGCCAGCCGCGTGATCTCCGCGATCGGATCGATGAAGTTGCCGCGGGTCTTGCTCATCTTCTCGCCGTCCACCGTCCAGAAGCCGTGCGCCCACACCTGCCGGGGGGACGGCAGCCCCACGGCCTCGAGGAAGCAGGGCCAGATCACCGAGTGGAACCGGTTGATGTCCCGGCCGACCAGGTGGTGCACGTTGGGCCAGAACCGGCGGTACCGCTCGGGATGGTCCAGGTAGCCGACGGCGGTCAGGTAGTTCATCAGCGCTTCGATCCAGACGTAGATCGTCTGCGCCGGATCGAACGGGACGGGGATCCCCCACCTGACCGAGAGGCGGCTGACGGCGAGGTCGCGCAGGCCGCCGCGGACCAGGCTGAGCATCTCGTTCCGCTGGCTCTCCGGCTGGATGAACTCCGGCTCCCGCTCGATCTTGCGCAGGATCCAGTCCTGGTACCGGCTCAGGCGGAAGAGGTAGTTGTCCTCGGCGGTCCACTCCACCGGGCGCTTGTGGATCGGGCACAACCGCCCCTCCAGCAGCTGATCTTCGGTGTAGAAGGCCTCGCACGATGGACAGTACCATCCCTCGTAGGTCCCCTTGTAGATCGCGCCCCGGTCGTACGCCAGCTGGAACAACTGCTGCGCCACGCGGATGTGGCGGGGCTCGGTCGTCCGGATGAAGTCGTCGTTCGAGATGGGACACGCCGTCCTCGCGCGCCTTGCGCTCGATGTTCACCCCGTGCTCGTCCGTGCCGGTGAGGAAGAAGACGTCGGTCCCGGCCAGCCGCTTCCACCGGGCGATCGTGTCCGCGGCGAGCGTGGTATAGGCGTGCCCGATGTGCGGCACGTCGTTCACGTAGTAGATTGGTGTCGTGACGTAAAAGGGTTCCATGTGCTCTCCCCCCTGCATGGCCGGGCCCCGGCAACGCCCGCGCCGAAAGCAAAACGGCCCCCCGTCCTGGGACGAGAGGCTGCCGCCTTCGTGGTACCACCCATCTGCGCCCGCATCTCGCGGGCCTCAACCGGCCCGGATCTCCACCCATGACCCGGACCCACGGCCCGTCACGCAGGCCTGCGGCGCGCCTACTCTGCCGGCCGCCATTGCGGCCCGCCGTTCAGCGCGCGGCTCCGGAGCCATGTTCCGCCCGCCGCCCCCGCCGGCTTGCACCCTGTCCCGGCTCGCTTGTCCGATCGCGCGGACTCGAGTCGGCGGTCGAGCGTACTCCCGCTCCGTCGTCGCGTTGCCATCATGCTACGGGGCGCTGGGGGGAATGTCAAGGACGCCCATCTGGGGCCTGCGCGGGATGCGCCGGACGTGTTAGAAGCCGAACGGCAGGGCCAGGTACCACCGTCCGTCGTACCGCTTGAACGACAGGCTTGTCGGTTTGAGGCCCGGTTCGGCCTGCGCGCCCCCCGCCCCGGCCGCGGGCTGGGCCCCCGCGCCGTCGGCCTCCACCGGCACACTCTCCACCAGCGGGGATTGGTCCGGTCTCGTGACCATGACGACCTGCCCGTCGACGGAGAACTGCACGCTGGCGCCCTGGAACGGTTTCATGCGAAACTTGGGGTTGGCGATCATCCTGAGCGAGTCACTCAGCACCCACTGGAAGAGCCCGATCCCCTCGGGGAAGATCTGGGCTTCCTGCTCAACGGTCTTCGCGTACAGCTTCGCCAGCCCGGCGCCATCCTTGCGGGCCAGTGTCGCGTAATAGGTCTGCAGCAGGGCCGCGATCGCCTCGCGGTCGGCGCCGGAGAGGCGGAGCGGGGTCTGCCGGCGCAGCTGGATCGTGAAGGGGATCTTCTTCGTGACCCGGGCGCCGTTCGTCTCCCCCGTGAGGCTGGTGAATCGGACGATCTGGTCTTTGCGCGGTCCCTTCGCCCGTGTCTCGAGGGTCACGGACAGCCCGACTCTGGTGTCGCTCGTGTACTCGACTTCCAGCTCGTTGGCGCCGTCCCGGAGGTACTTCGTGACGTAGATGGGGAGGCTGATGGAGATGGCGGTGTCGCCGGCCACGGTCATGCCGTTGAGGGCGACCCGGTGAAGATACGCGCCCTCGCTCCAGAGAAACTGGTATTCGACGTCTCCCGGGTCGGCGGCCGCGGGGACCGCCACCAGCAGGGCAAGCGCACAGAGCAGCATCTTCATGGCGGTCATGCCTCCCACGCGCATCACCTGTCCTCCTTGAGATACCCTGGGAGGCGAACGGGTAGACTGGCGGAGGCCTCACGCCCGGTCCAGGACGAACTCCTTGTGCAGCGCGCGGACGGCGGCGGTGACGTCTCCGGCCGGGATGACGCAGGAGACCTTGATCTCGGAGGTGGCGATCAGCTGGATGTTGATCTTCTGGGCGGCCAGCGCCCCGAACACCCGGGCCGCGACCCCGGGGTTGCTGATCATCCCCGCGCCGACGATGCTCACCATCGCCACCTGATCATCGGCCAGGATCTCCTCGGCCCCGAGCGCCCCCGCCACGCTGCGCGCCGCCTCGACCGCCGCGTGCATGTCGGCCTTGGCCACCGTGAAGGAAATGTCGGCGCGCTCCGTCCGCGGAACGCTCTGGATGATCAGGTTGACGTTCACCTGCCGGTCGGCCACGGCCCGAAACAGGGTGTGGGCGGCCCCGGGACGATCGCCCACTCCCGTGACCGTGATCTTCGCCACGTTCGTGTCGTGGGTGACCCCGGTGACCAGTTTCCGCCGCTCGAACGCGCTGTCCGTCACCACCGTTCCCTCCCGATCCACGAAGCTGCTGCGCACCTCGAGGCGCACCCGATGCTGCATGGCGAGCTCCGCCGCGCGGGTCTGAACCACCGCCGCCCCCGAGCTGGCCATCTCGAGCAATTCGTCGTACGAGATCTCCTGGAGCCGGCGCGCCTCCGGGACGAGGCGGGGGTCCGCCGAGAAGACCCCTTCGACGTCCGTGTAGATCTGGCAGAGGTCCGCGCCGAGCGCCGCGGCCAGCGCCACCGCCGTGGTGTCCGATCCGCCGCGGCCGAGCGTGGTGATCTCCTCATCGTCGGTGATCCCCTGGAATCCGGCGACGATGACGATCCGGCCGGCGGCCAGCTCGCGGTCGATCCGCGACCGGTTGACCGCGACGATGCGGGCGCGGGTGTGGACGTGCTCGGTCTTGATCTGGGCCTGCGCCCCGGTGAGCGAGATCGCCTCGGCTCCCTCCGTCAGGATCGCCATCGCCAGCAGGGCGATCGAGACCTGCTCGCCGGTCGACAGCAGCATATCCAGTTCCCGGGCCGGCAGGGGGTCGGCGACCTGCCTGGCCATTCCGATGAGATCGTCCGTCATGTCGCCGGGCGCCGAGACGACCACGATGACCTGGTGGCCCGCCCTGCGCGTGGCCACGATCCGCTTCGCGACGTGCTTGATGCGGTCGGGCCCCGCGACGGAGGTGCCGCCGAACTTCTGGACGATCAGGCTCACCCGGGGCCCTCCACGACGGCGCCTTCCGTGTCGAACTCCGCGTGCAGGATCCGGCACGCCGCCCCGGCGGCCCCGAACGCCTGCGCCATCGCCGGGCCGATCTCAGGGGCGTCGCCAAACGCGAGGACCGTGGGACCGGACCCGCTGAGCGCGACGCCGTAGGCCCCGGCGCGTCTGGCGGCCGCGAACACCTCCATCATTCCGGGCACGAGTGTTTCGCGGTAGGGCTGGTGCAGCCGGTCCTGCGTCGCCTCATCGAGCAGATCCGGCCGGCCTCCCGTGAGCGCGGCCACGAGCAGGGTGGCCCGGGTGACGTTGAAGACGGCGTCGGGGAAGGGGACGCGCGCCGGCAGCCGGCGCCTGGCCTCGTCCGTGGACACGTGGTAGTCCGGCACGGCGAGCACGACGTTGAGCGGCGGCGGCGCGAGGCGGATCCAGCGGACCCCGGTGGCGGTCCGGGCGCAGACGACGAGCCCGCCGAACAGCGCGGGCGCGACGTTGTCGGGGTGGCCTTCCATCTCCGCGGCCAGATCGAGCAGGGCCTGCCGGCCGAGCGGGGCGCCCAAGAGCGCGTTCGCGGCCACCGCCCCGCCGACGATCGCCGCCGCGCTGCTGCCCAGGCCGCTGGCGAGCGGGATCTGGTTCTGCTGGCGGAGGCGGAATGCCCGGGCGCCCGCCGCGCCGCCGCCTTCCGCCCGCGCCGCGACCGCGAGCGCCGCCTGATAGGCGAGGTGCGCGGCGTCGCGCGGCAGCGTGCCGGCCCCTTCGCCTTCGATCTCGATCTCGGGGTGGTCGGCCGGCTCGAGCGTGAGCGTGTTGTACAGACGCAGCGCGAGCCCGAGGGCGTCGAACCCGGGTCCCAGATTCGCCGAGGTGGCCGGCACCCGCACCCGGATCATCGGACCGCCAGCACCTCGTCCACGACCCGCTCCAGCGCCTCCGGCGTCGCCGGGACGGCCTCGGGCCGGCGCTCGGTGCGCAGCACCGATTCGGGATCTTTGAGCCCGTGGCCGGTCAGCACGCACGCCGCGAGGATCCCGCCCGGCAGCCGCCCTTCGCGCGCCCGCTTGAGGAGCCCGGCCACGGGAGCCGCCGACGACGGCTCGACGAACACGCCCTCCTCGACGGCCAGCAGGCGCCGCGCCGCCAGGAGCTCCTCGTCCGTGACGGCCTCGAACCCGCCGCCGGATTCCCGCGCCGCGGCCACGGCGCCGTCCCACGAGGCCGGCCGCCCGATGCGGATCGCCGACGCCACGGTCTCCGGCCGCTCCACCGGGTGGCCGAGCACCAGGGGGGCCGCGCCCGCGGCCTGGAAGCCCCACATCTTCGGCAGCGCCGCGCTCCGGCCGTCCCGATGGTACTGGACGAACCCGCGCCAGTAGGCCGTGATGTTCCCGGCGTTGCCGACCGGGATGGCCAGTACGTCCGGCGCGCGGCCCAGCGCATCGCAGATCTCGAACGCGCCGGTCTTCTGCCCTTCGATCCGGTACGGGTTCACCGAGTTGACGAGGGTGAGGCGGAATTTCGGGGCCGACTCGCGGACAATGCGCAGCGCTTCGTCGAACGAGCCTTCGACCGGGACGACGCGCGCGCCCTGGGCCATCGCCTGCACGAGCTTGCCGACCGCGACGCCCCCGGCGGGGACGACGACGAAGCACGGCAGGCCGGCCCGAGAGGCGTAGGCCGCGGCGGCCGCGGCCGTGTTGCCGGTGCTGGCGCAGAGGACCGCGCGGCTGCCCTCTTCCACCGCTTTGGACATCGCCAGGGTCATGCCGCGATCCTTGAACGAGCCGGTGGGGTTCTGGCCCTCGCATTTCAGATACACTTCGATGCCGGGCAGGTGGCGTCCGAGGCGCGAGGCGCGCAGCAGGGGGGTGGCGCCCTCGAGGAGCGTCACCAGCGGCGTGCCTGGGGTGACCGGCAGGTAGGCGCGGTACTCCTCGATCACCCCCCGCCAGGCGCGGGGCGCCGGCGCGTCACGCTTCGCCATCGACCACCCGGATGACGTTGCGCACTTGGCGGATCACGTCGAGCCCCTCCAACCGGCTCAAGACGCGCCGCATCTGTTGCTCGTCGGTGGTGTGGGTGACCATCACGATGTCCGCGGTCTCGCCGCGGCTCTTCTGCACGACGGAGGCGATGCTCACGTTCTCCTCCCCGAAGATCATGGCGATCCGGGCGAACACCCCCGGGCGGTCGGCGACCTGCATGAGGAGGTAGAAGGGCGAGGCGGTCTCTTCCATGGGGCGGAGCGGGCGCGTGGACATCGCGACGAAGCCGACCCGGCCGTGCGCGCCGGCGCGCCGGTTCCACGCGATGTCGATCAGGTCGGCCACGACCGCGCTCGCCGTCGGAGCGCCGCCCGCGCCGCGCCCCACGAACATGACTTCGCCGACCGCGTCGCCGCGGACGAAGACGGCGTTGAGCTCGTTGCCGATCGCCGCGAGCGGATGCGTGCGGGCGAGGAACGCCGGGTGCACGCGCGCCTCGACCCGGCCGTCCGACTCGCGGGTGATCGCCAGGAGCTTCACCACGTAGCCGAGCTCCTCGGCGAACTGGATGTCCTGGGCGGAGATCCGCCCGATGCCCTCGCGGTAGACATCACCGGCCCGCACGGGCGTCCCGAAGGTGATCGTCGCCAGGATGGCGAGCTTGGCGGCGGCGTCGTGCCCCTCCACGTCGGCCGCCGGGTCGGCCTCGGCGAAGCCCTGCCGCTGCGCCTCCGCGAGCGCGCGGGCGAACTCCCACCGCTCCTCGGCCATCTTCGTGAGGATGTAGTTCGTCGTGCCGTTGAGGATGCCGACGACCTCCTGGATCCGGTTCGCGGCCAGCGATTCCCGCAGCGGCTGGATCACCGGCAGCCCCCCGCCGACGCTGGCTTCGAGCCGCAGGTCCACCCCGGCCCGTTTGGCCTCGGTGAACAGTTCCGGGCCGTGCTGCGCCAGGAGCTGCTTGTTGGCGGTGACCACGCTCTTGCCGCGCCTGATCGCGTCCAGGAGCAGGGTGCGGGCCGGCTCGATCCCGCCCATCACCTCCACGACCACGTCCACCCGATCGTCGGCGACCACCGCCGCCGCATCCGGGGTGAGCATCCCGGCCTCGAGGCGTACTTCCCGGGCCTTCGCCGGATGCGCGGCGGCGACGCGCGCGAGGCGCAGGCCGATCCCGGTCCGCCGGCGGATGTCTGCTCCGTTGGTCTGCAGCAGGCGGACCACGGCGCTGCCCACAGTCCCGCACCCGAGCAGCCCGATCCCGAGGTCGGCGGCGGCCGCGGCGGGTCGGGTCTCGGTCACCGCGCGATCCCGACGGCGGCGAGCTGGGCCCGCATCCACCGGCGTTCGTCCTCCGTGAACGGGAGGGCCGGCGGCCGGGTCGTGACGTGGCGGATCAGTCCGGCCGCGGCCATGGCTTCCTTGACGACCACAAACGGGGCCGCGTCGACCGTAAAGAGCCGGGCGAAGGGGGCCAGGGTGCGGTGGCGCTCGGCCGCCGCCTCCAGCCGCCCCGCGCGCGCGTCGGCGTACAGACGCACGAACGGCTCCGGGGCGAAGTTCGCGGTCCCCGGGACGCACCCGTCGCCCCCCGAGAGCAGGGTGTTGAGGAGATGGTAGTCCATGCCGGCCAGCACCGAGAACTCCGGACGCTGGGGCTTGACCAGCGCGATCGTTTCCTGGATGTGGGCCGCGCTGTCGACGGTGTCCTTGAGGCCCGCGATGTTCTGGTGCGCGGCGGCCAGCGCGGCGACGGTCCGCGGCGCGATGCTGCGGCCGGTGAGGGCGGGGAAGTTATAGATGTAGACCGGGAGGGCCACCCCCTCCGCCAGCAGCCGGAAGTGCTCGTAGATCGAGCGCTCGGACGGCAGCCAGTAATAGGGAAGGACCGCGACCACCCCGCTGGCGCCCGCCTCCTGAGCGTGGCGCGCGTAGGCGATCGCTTCGTCGGTCCAGGGGCTGCCGCACCCGATCAGCACGGGAACCCTGCCCCGCGCCGCGCGGACGGCGAGCGCCGCGAACGCGCGGCGTTCTTCGGGCGAGAGCGATGTGAACTCCCCGGTCGTCCCCAGCGCGAAGATGCCGTGCACACCGCCGGCGATCAGCCAGTCGATGTGGCGCGCGTTCGCCTCGTCGTCGACGCGGCCGCGCTGGTCGAACAGCGTGGGAATGGGGACGACGATGCCGGCCAGAGGCCCGCGGGTCACCGGAGCTCGGCCTCCTCCACGGACTCCAGGTACTCGCTGAGGAACTCCGCTGCCTCGGCGGCGCGTCCGTCGGGCACGAGCAGGTCCCACCGCTCGACCGGCAGCACCGGCTCAGGGAGGCCGGCATGCATGATCGGATAGAGCACGACCGGGATCCCGGCCTCCTCGAGCAGCCCCTGCAGCGTCACCGCTTCGATCTCCGTGACGGCGGTATGGACGGTCTTCACCGCGCCGCCCCCTGCTTGAGCGACAGCCAGATCCGGTACACCGCGTTGCGCCTGAGCCCGGTCGCCTGGGCCGCGCGCCGCACCGCATCGAAGGGAGCGATGCCCTCCTTGAGCGCGGCGCTGAGGAGCGACCGCGCGGCTTCCTCCGCCTGGGGATCCGGCGCTGCGGAGGCCGCGCCCTCGCTGCCGGCGGCCGCCCCGGCGACGATGCGCCCTCCGGCGGCCACCGGCTCCCCGGCCGCGGCGGTCCCCCTCGCCGTCCCGGCGCCCGCCACCACGAGGGTGAACTCTCCCAAGGGCCGCTGCCGGGTGAAGTGGTCGGCCGCCTCCGCGATCGTGCCGCGGAACAATTCCTCGTGGATCTTGGTCAGCTCGCGCGCGACCGCGATCTTCCGGTCGCCCCACGCGGCCAGCAGCGCCTGCAGGGTCTTGAGCAGGCGGTGGGGCGCTTCATAAATGACGAGGGTGTGGGCGACCGCGCGGTAGGCTTCGAGCGTCCGCCGGCGCTCGCCCGGGGCCGGCGGGAGAAAGCCGAGAAACGTGACCGGCTCGGTGGGGAGCCCGGAGGCCACCAGCGCCGTCACGAACGCGCTGGGGCCGGGGAGCGCGATCACGGGAATGCCGCCGTCCACCGCCTGCCGCACCAGCTCGACGCCGGGGTCGCTCAGCCCCGGTGTGCCCGCGTCCGAGACCAGGGCAATGGACTCTCCGGCCAGCAGGCGGGCGATCAGCTCGGGGGCTCTGGCGATCTCGTTGTGCTCGTGGACGCTCAACACCCGGGCGGGGATCCCGTGGTGCGCCAGGAGCTTGCGCGTCCGCCGGGTGTCTTCCGCCGCAATGAGGGCCACCTCCCGGAGGACGCGCAGGGCGCGGAGCGTGATGTCCTCCAGGTTGCCGATCGGTGTGGCCACGAGATAGAGGGTGCCGGAACGTGCCGATGCCACACCCTCAACTATAGCAGAGCCTCCGGCGGCGCGGGCAGTTCAGCGGGAGAGGCGGTCGCGGCCGATCGAGAGCCTGCCGCCGCCGGCGATGGCGAGGGAGAGCGCGACCCCAAGCAGCGTCATCTCGAACGCGAACCCCCCGACGAATCCACGCGGCCAGACCACCGTGACGATCGCGACCGCCATTTCCACCGCGAGCAGGGCGCCGATCAGGCGGGTCCCCAGCCCGATGAGGAGCAAGACGGCCCCTCCCAATTCCAGCGCGGCGACCAGGCGGGCGGCGGCGTCCGGGAACGGCAGATGAACGGTCAGCATCAATCCGGCCAGGCGGCCGAGCCCGCCGGCCCACTTGAGATAGCCGTACGACCCGAACACCGCGGCCAGGATGACCCGCAGCAGCAGCAGCGCGAGATCGATCCTGGCCGCGTCTCCGGGACCGAGTGCCTCCGCCCTAGTCCTCATCTCCCAGGTCGGGGTTGTTCGTCTCGATGGCCCGGAGCAGTTCCGCCGCCATCTTCGCATCCAGGCGCTTCACGATCTCATACTCGCGCAGCGCGGCGTCCTTGTCCCCCATCGCCACGTAGGTGCGCGCCAGGTATTCGTGGGGGTTGGCATAGTCCTGCTTCAGGGTGATCGCCTGCTTGTAGGCGTCGAGGGCTTTGTCGTACTGCTTGGCCTTGCGGTAGGCGTGGCCCAGGCCGTTCCAGGCCTCGACAAACTTCGCCTCGGCGCGCACCGCCTGCTGGTACGCGGCGATCGCCAGGTCCCACGACCGCTTCTTCGAGTATTCCTGCCCTTGATCGAAGAACGTCTTGGCTTCCGAGTTCATCTGAGTCTGGGTGGACGACGGACCGGAGTTCCCGCTGTCGTGGGCGGCGGCCCCCACGACCGCGAGGGAAATCACGAGCAGGCTGCCGAGCACGTATGTGAGCATTCGCATACCCCGCACCTCACGGCTGATTCAGGCTTCGCCCGGCGGGGGGTCCCGGACGGGCGGTCGGTTAGAGCGTGCGCGAAGAGTGTCACAAGCCGATCACGAATAGTGCCCCCATGCGGATCTGGATGCCGGCGGCGCGCGCCGGTGCGGGAGACACTTCCGTGACCTGCTCACGCCGCGCGTTCTTGAATGCGTCCGCCCTGCTCTCCGGCGCCGCGCTCTGGGATGCGGTGTGGCGGCGGCCCGCGCTCGCCGCCCCGCAAGGCGCGCGGGTTGGCTTTATCGCTCACGTCGGAAGCGCGCAGCGCCTGCCCCGTTCGCCCGCGGGGTTGGAGGTCGCAGGCTATGCGGGCCTGCTGGGGGCGCGCGCCGGCGCGGAGGAGATGGGGACGACCGCGCGCCTCTTGGGCCGAGCCTTTGACGTGGTCGCCGCGACCGCCACGTCGCCCGCCGCGGCGCTCCGGGAGGCCGGGCGCCTGGTGGCCGCCGAGGGGGTGTTTGCCATCGCGGGAGGCTACGGCACCGAGACCGCTCTGGCCCTCTCCGAGTTCGCCGAGCGGCAGCGGGTGGTCTTCGTCAATGTCGGCGCGACCGGCGACGCGCTGCGCGGGGAATCGTGCGGCCGCTATACGTTTCACGTTGAGGCCAGCGATGCGATGTACCTGGACGCGCTGGCGGACTGGTTCACGCGGGGCCTGGCGTTCCTGGTGGATGAGGATGCGCCGGAGGGGGTCCGCATCATCCGCCGCACGCCGACCCGCCGGTGGTTCCTGGTGGCCGCCGGCTCCCCGATCTGGCAGGCGCGGCGCCTGCGCGCGCACGCCGCCCTCGAGCGGCGGCACTGGGGCGGCAGGATCGTCGGAGACGTAGTGATGGATGCCAGCACCGGTCAAGTCCGGGACGTCCTGCGCGCCATCGAGCAGGCGCATCCGGATCTCGTCCTGCTGCTGCTCGGGCCCGACGCGCAGCTGTCGTTCATGAAGCAATACGACACCGCCGGATTGCGGTTCGAAGTCTCCGGCTTCCCCGAGCCGCTGACCCAGACCCGAGTGTTTCTCGCCGCGCTCCTCGCCGCGGCGCCGAGGTCGGCCGGAGAGAGCATCCGGGCCGTGCTGTGGGATCCCGCCGTCAGGTTTGCCGGCGCGCTGGAGCTGAACTCCCGGTTCGCCGCGCGCTGGAAGCATCCCCTGGACGGACCGGCCTGGGCCGCCTGGTGCGCGATCAAGATCCTCGGGGAGGTCGCGCTGCGCGCCCAAACGACCGATCCAGCCCAGGTGGTTCGCTATCTGGAGAGCGACCGCGCGGTGCTGGATGGGCACAAGGGCGTCGTGTTGACCTTTCGGCGCTGGGATCACCAGCTGCGCCAGCCGCTCGAGATGGTGAGGTTGCAACGAGACTCGGCCGATCTCCTGGGGGCGGCGGAGCCGGTGGGCGGCATCCCCAACGTCAACGCGCCCGGACGCGACCCCCAGCAGGTCCTGGATCAGTTGGGAGATCTCCCGAAGGAGAGCCCATGCCGGTTCTCCGCCATCTGAGAGCGCATCCGGGACGTTCCGTGCCGGCGCGCTCGAGACGGTGGGCCCCGCTCTGGGCCGCGGTTGCGGGGCTCTTCGCGGCGGCGAGTCTGAGCCCGACCGGCTCCGCTCCCGGCGCATCCGGTGCCCGGATCTACGTGAGCAATGAGTTCGGGGGCAGCCTGACGGTGATCGACGCCGCCGGCGAGCGGGTGGCCGGCACCATTCCGATCGGGCCGGCCGGGACCGCGCGCCCGAGAGGGATGGCGCTCAGCCCGGACGGGGCGACCCTGTATGTCGCGGTCACCGATCCGTGGCCCAACCGCCGGGAATCGCCGTACAAGTTCATCTGGGTGGTCGACGCCGGCACGGGGAAGGTCCGGGCCCAATACCCCTGCGGATCGGACCCCGAACGGCTGGCGGTCACGCCCGACGGCAGGCACCTCTACTGCTCCAACGAGGACAACGTGACGGCCACGGTGTTCGACCTCGGGACCGGAAAAGTCATCGCCGCGATTCCGGTGGGGATCGAACCCGAAGGGGTGGGCGTGAGCCCGGACGGCCGGTGGGTGTACGTGACGGCCGAGACCAGCAACACCGTCACGGTGATCGACACCGCGACCAGACGGCCGGTCAAGAACCTGCTCGTCGGTGAACGTCCGCGGGCTGTCGTGTTCGCCCCCAACGGCGCTCGCGCCTATGCCTCCGCGGAGACGGCGGGAACCCTCTCCGTCATCGACCCGGCCCGGCACGAGGTGATCCAGACCATCGAGCTGGGCCGCGACAGCAAGCCGGTCGGCGTGGCCGTCGCCCCCGACAGCGGGCGCGTCTACGTCGTGGGCGGCCGCTGCAACTGCCTGTTCGTCATCGACGCGTCGCGCGGCGCGGTCATCGCCACCGTCACCCAAAAGATGGGCCGGCGGCCGTGGGGGGTGGCGGTCGCTCCCGACGGCAGGAAGATCTATACGGCCAACGGACGGTCGGATGACGTGTCGGTCGTCGACGCCGCCTCGCTGCGCGTCGTCGCCACCATCCGGGCCGGCCGGGGCGCCCACAGCGTGGTGGTCGGCCATTAGCGGCGTCGCGCCGGCGGTCGAGTGCGTCGGGCTGACGCGCCGGTTTGTGGGCGTGGCGGCCGTCAACGAGATGTCCCTGCAGGTGGGGTCCGGCGAGCTGTTCGGGCTCTTGGGCCCCAACGGGGCCGGGAAGACGACGCTGCACCGCATGCTGACCACGACCCTGCTGCCGACGGCGGGCACCGCGCGCGTGGGCGGCTGCGATGTCGTGCGGGAGGCGCCGCAGGTGCGCGATCTCATCGGGGTCGTCTTTCAGGAACCGGCGCTGGATGATCGGCTCACCGCCCGGCAAAACCTGGAATTGCACGCCGTGCTCTACCGCATCCACCCCCACTGGCTGCCGTCGCGCGTGCGCGAGGCGCTCGCGTGGGCGGAGCTGGCGGGCGATGCCGATCGACCGGTCCGCACCTTTTCCGGAGGCATGAAGCGGAGGCTGGAGCTGGCGCGGGCCCTCATGCACCGCCCGTATGTGCTATTCCTGGACGAGCCGACGGCGGGCCTGGACCCTCAGGGGCGCCGTCGGCTCTGGGATCAGGTGGCGGGTCTGCGGGAGGGCGGGCTCACGGTGTTCCTGTCGACCCACAACATGGTGGAGGCGGAGGGCTGCGACCGGGTGGCGATCATCGATCACGGACGCCTGCTGGTCGTGGGGTCGCCGGCGGAGCTGAAGGTGCTCGTGACCCAGCGGTCCGATGCCACCCTTGAGGAAGTGTTCCTGGAATTGACCGGGCGCGGCCTGCGGGATGAGGAGGCCACCGCGAGGGACCATCTCTTGGGGTTTGCCCGCCGCGGGGGTGAACTGACCCGGTGATCCATCGTGCTCGCGGTGTGGCGCCGGGAATTGCTGCGGTATCGCCGGGACCGGACCCAGTGGTTTGGGGGCATCTCCCGAACGGTCTTGTGGCTGGTCATCCTCGGCTACGGGATCGGCTCATCGTACACGAACATCGAAGGCTACACGTACACCCAGTACATTCTGCCTGGCGTGGTCACCCTCAACATCCTCTTCGCGTCCATGCAGTCGGCGATCTCGCTGGTTTGGGATCGCGAGGTCGGGCTGATGCGGGAGATCCTCGTCTCCCCGGCGCCGATGCTCTCGGTCGCCCTCGGGAAGGTGTTGGGCGGGAGCACGGTGGCCGTTGCGCAAGGGACCATCGCGCTCCTGTGTGCCCCTCTGGCCGGCGTCGACCTCTCGGTCGCGCGGGTGCTGCTCGCCTGGGCGGTGATGTTTGCCATGGGCATCCTGCTGATGTCCATCGGAACCGTCATCGCATCGCGGATGGCCACCTTCGAGGGATTCGGAAGCATTTCGAACGGCATCGTCCTCCCCCTGTACTTCTTGTCGGGGGCGGTCTTCCCGCTCCGCGGCATCGTCGGGCTGGGGGGGTTCCTCGTGAACCTGCCCTGGTGGCTCCGGGCATTGATGTACGCCAACCCCGTGACCTATCTGGTGGACCTGCTGCGGGGGGCGCTCCTGGACTTTCAGCAATTGACGCCCTGGTTGGATCTCCTGCTGGCCGCCGCCCTCCCCGTCGCGGCGGGGCTGGCGGCCGTGGGCGCCATGTCGCAGATGCGCCGTGTGAAGTGAAGGCGTCGCTCGGGTCCGCCGGACGGCGCCAGGCATCGTCAGCCTGCGCCGCCCGGCTTGAGCGAGGAAGGGATTATCGTGTCGTGGCAGCGACTCTCTTCGGTTATCCCACTCTGAACGGAAGTTCCAACCTCCGCTGTTCCACGCTCCCCTTGAATTCATCGTGGCAGTGCACGATGACCGGCCAGGGGCCCGGGACGGCGTTGGGAGCGATGCGCCAGGTCCAGCTCACCCGCCCCGCTTTGTCTGCCCGCTTCGGGAGCGCAAGGTTGGCCTCCGCGGCTCGGGTCTTGTAGTGCACGAGCAGCATGCACTGCGTGCGCGGGTCCGTCTGCACGGTCACACTGGCGTTCCCGCCGGGGCGGACCGGCGAGGTCAGCGCGACGAGCGCCAGCGGCAGATCGCGGGCCAGGCCCGGCTGCACAAAGAAGGCGCAGATCCACAGGGCAGAGACCAGAACCAGAGACACCGTCGTGCGCATCACTTGCCTCCCCTCGATTACCTTTGTTCTACTCCACGCTTACCTTTGCTCTACTCCACGCTTCGATCGGCTTTCGACTGGCTCTTTTCGGTACACGGGCGCGCCGGGATCCCGGCTCCCGCGGCCGAGGGCCTCGGTCACCAGGTGGCGGTGGGGCGAGTAGGTGCAGACGGGATCAGTGACCGACGGGTCCCCGGCCAGCAGATACGCCTGACACCGGCAGCCCCCAAAGTCCTCGAAGCGCCTGGGGCAGCTGCGGCAGGGATCCGACATCCACTCGAACCCGCGAAAGCGATTGAAGGCCGGCGACTCGAACCAGATCCAGCGCGCCGAATGTTCCCGAACCGACGGCGGATCCAGCCCCGGGATCACGGACGCCGCCGGGCACGGCAGGGCCGTCCCGTCGGGGGCCACGGTGAGGAACATCCGCGCCCATCCATTCATGCACGGCTTTGGAAACTCGGCGTGGTAGTCGGGAATGACCCAGAGGATCTCCATCGTGTCGCCCGCCCGCTCCCGAAACCGGGCGACCTCGCGCTCGGCCGTCTCGAGCATCTCTTTCGTGGGCAGCAGGTGGTCCCGGTTGCGCAACGCCCATCCATAATACTGAGCGTTCGCCAGTTCGACCCTCTCCGCACCCAACGAGGCGGCCAGCTCGAGCAGCCCGGTGACCTGGTGAAGATTGGAGCGGTGCAGCACGAAGTTCATCCCGAGCGGCAGTCCGGCATCCCGGACGTGCCGGGCCGCGTCCATCTTGCGCTGCCAGAATTCCCCGCCGGCGATCACCCGGCTGAGCTCGGGGTCGGCCGCCTGGATGCTCAGCTGGACCGCTCCCAGGCCCGCATCCTTGAGCGCCTCCGCCCGGATGCGGGTGAGGCCGACGCCGCTGGTGATGAGGTTCGTGTAGAGCTCCAGCCCCGAGGCGCGTGCCACGAGGGTCGCCAGATCGGCGCGCACCAGCGGCTCTCCCCCCGACAGATGGACCTGCAGCACCCCGAGGTCGGCCGCCTCGGCGAGGACTCTCAACCAGATCTCGGTCGGCAGTTCATCCGCGCGCCGGGTCAGCTCCAGGGGGTTGGAGCAGTACAGGCAGTGGATCGGACAGCGGTGGGTGATTTCGGCGAGCAGCGAGACCGGCGGATCTAGGAAGGGAGGACCCACTCGACCCACCTCTTCTTGACGGCGTCGCCGAGAAACTCAGCGACATCGCCCCCGAGCTCGGCGCCGGGGTACTTGCGCTGCAGTGTCTGAATGAGCTCCGCGCCCGTGCGCCCGCCGTCGCAGAGTTGGAGGATCTCGGCCGCCGTCTCGCTCAGGATGACCGCCCGTTCCGGCAGCAGGAGGACGTGGCGCCCCCGGACCTGATCAAAGCGCAGCCGTGCTTTGGGGAGCAGCCTCGGCCTGCCCGCCTCCATCAGTCCCGCATCGACCCCGGCATCGGTCATCGGCGCCACCCCGGTGCTTCGTTCGCGGTCAAGCGGGAAAGGTCGCCGCCACGGCGTCCAGGAAGGCCCCGAGGATGTCGCACTTGGTGGCGACGGCCCGGAGGACGCTCTGCTGCGCCTCGCACGTGCGGGCGTGCTCGAGCACGACGGGCAGGGCGTAGGCGGCGTCTCTGGACCCCTGAGTCACGCGTGTCCTGAAGTACTCCAGCCCCTCGGGGTCGACCCACGGGTAGTGCTCCTCGAACGCCGAGATCCGCACCGCCATGATGGATGGCGCGGAGAGCTCCGTGAGGGAGGAGGCCATGCCTTCGACCCAGGAGTGATCGCGGACGAAGGTGACGTAGGCGTCACAGGCAAACCGCGCGGCGGGCACCAGGAAGCGATGCTCCAGCAGGTCGTCGCGCCCGAGGCCCACGGCCTCGCCCAGCCGCAGCCAGGCCTCGAGGCCGCCTTCTCCGGGGCGGGTCCCATCGTGATCGATGATCCGCCGGATCCACTCCCGCCGGAACTCCCACGGGAGCTTGGAGAGCAGGACGGCGTCTTTGACGGGAATGACCTGCTGATAGTAGAAGCGGTTGGCGGCCCACCCGCGCAGCTGCTCGGGGGAGAGCGTGCCCTCGTGCATCCGCTGGTTGAAGGGATGCCGGTCGTGATAGCGCTGCGCGAGCAGGCCGCGGATGCGCTGCTCGAACACGGCCTTGGGCCACGGGTCCGTTACAGCGTCACCGCCCATCCGTCGGTGGCCACCTCCAGGCCGAGGGTGCGAATCCACGCCCGCGCGTCGGACGCCGGATCGAGGAGCACGTTGGTGTTGTTGAGGTGGACGTACAGCTTGGTGCGCGCCGAGAGTTTCGACAGCCAGAGCGCCGAGCCTCCCTCGCCGCCCACCGGAATGTGGCCCATCGCCGTCGCCCCCTCCGCGCCGATCCCGAGGCGGCGCAGCTCGTCCTCGCTCCAGAAGGTGCCGTCGAAGAAGATGACCTCGGCGCCCCGCAGATGGTCCCGCAGGGTGTCCGACAGCTCGCCGACGCACGGCGCGTGCGCGACCCGCCTGCCGGAGGACAGATCCGTCAGGATGAGTCCCACGCCGACGCCCTCGGCGGCGCCGGCCGTGCTGCCCAGGTAGCGCGGCAGGTGCCTCCCGGTCTCCACGAGCCGCACTTCGACCCGCGAGGACCCTTCGCTGAGCAGCAGCGGAGCGTCCAGGGAGAGCTCGTGCACGCGGATCTCGGCGTACCGCCGCAGGGCCGGCAGCAGGCGCAGATCGTCTTCCAGCATCCTCGCCACCGGGGAGGTCGCGTACAGCGTCCACCCCGTGGCCTCGCGCAGGTGCAGCAGCCCCAGCGTGTGGTCGAGCTCTCCGTCGGTCAGGATCACGCCGCGGATGGGGGTCGAGCGGATCCCCGACTGAGGATGGAGTTCCTCCCATCGCGCGAGCTGCTGCGTGACATCGGGCGGGGCGTTGACCAGGTACCACTCCTGCCCGGCCGGCGAAAATGCGAGGGAGCACTGGGCGAGCGGTGCGATCAGGCTGCGCCGGGCGGCCAGGCAGTTCGTGCACCGGCAGTTCCATTGGGGGACGCCGCCGCCGGCGGCGGTGCCCAGTAACCGTACGCGCATCGCTTAGGAAAGGGAAGGGATAACGCTGGGGCCGGTTCTCATCCGCCGAACCGGCCCCCGAGCGAACTTCGGTTACTTCGTATAGACGTACGCGGTGACTTCAGCGCAGAGCGATACTTCCTCGTACGAGGGCTTGATCCACATCCCCAGGTCACCTCCTCCGCGGAGCACGTCCAGTCTTCTTTTTTGCTCCTGCGGCGGTCTCCTCCTGCAAACCTGTGTTCGCCATCGACATATCGGGTCGAGCCGTCGAGCAGGAGACGGCCGAGCCCGACAGAAATTTATCTCTTGTCCCAAGATGTGCCCCATGACGTGTGATGTTTCTTCCAACCGTGGCCAGGACCGTAAGCCGGCTGGTCGACCGTACCCGTCTTCAAGCTCAAGCAAGTCGATAAGGGAGGGCGCGATGAAACGACGCATGGCGGCTTTGGGGTGCGCACTGGTGCTTGGGGTATCGCTCCTGCTCGCGTCTCCTGGGGGGCCGCGTCACGCAGCGGTGCAGGCCCAGGGGATGATGCCTGACGGACCGGCGCTCCTCGCTGCTGCGGGCAACGCCAAAGAGTGGCTGATGTACGGCCACGACTACACCAACGACCGGTACTCCGCGCTCGATCAGATCAACACGTCCAACGTGTCGCAGCTCGTCCCCCGCTGGATCTTCCAGACGGGCATCGTCGCGTCGTTCGAAACGACACCGGTCGTCTCCAACGGCGTCATGTACATCACGACGGCCTACAACCATCTGTTCGCGCTCAACGCCCGGACGGGGAAGCAGCTCTGGCGGTACGACCATAAGCTGGGCGGGACGGAGATCTTCTGCTGCGGCCCGGTGAACCGGGGCGTGGGGCTCGGCTATGGCATGGTGTACATGGCCACGCTCGACGCGCAGCTGGTCGCCCTCGATGCGGCAACCGGAAAGGTCGCGTGGGCGAAGCAGGTCGCCGATCCGACGCTGGGCTACGCGATGACGATTGCGCCGCTCGTCTACAAGAACATCGTGATCGTGGGCACCTCGGGCGCCGAGTACGGCGTCCGCGGATACCTGCAGGCGCACGAGGCGAAGACCGGAGCGGTGTTGTGGCGTTTTTACCTGACCCCCGACACGGGGTGGGAGGGCAAGTGGGCGACGACGACCCCGGAAGGTGAGCCGCTGCACCGGGATATCGCCAAAGAAAAAGCGGCCTGGCCCCAGTACCAGGACGCCTGGAAGCGCGGCGGCGGCTCGACCTGGGTGACCCCGGCGGCCGATCCGGACCTGAACATGATCTACTTTGGGGTCGGGAACCCGTCCCCCGACCTGGACGGCGGGATCCGGCCGGGCGACAACCTCTACACGGAATCGATCGTGGCCGTCAACGCGGCCGACGGGAAGCTGGCCTGGTACTATCAGGAGGTTCCCCACGACGTCTGGGACCTCGACCAGACGAGCCCGCCGCTGCTGTTCGACGTGACCGTTGGGGGCCAGACCGTCCAGGCGGTGGGCGCCGCCGGTAAGACCGGGTGGTTCTACATCCTCAACCGGCGGACCGGGGAGCGGATCCTGCGCAGCCAGGAGTTCGTCCGTCACGAAAACGTCTTCGCCCAGCCGACCGCCGCGGGCGTGCGGATGCTGCCGGGCGCGAACGGCGGCGCGGAATGGTCGCCGTCCTCCTACAGCCCGCAGACGCAGAACGTGTACATCGCGGCGCTGGAGCAGCCGATGACGTACGCGGTCCATTCCGTCCCGTACCAGAAGGCGAAGCTGTGGCTGGGGAGCGCGTTCACGAGCATCGCGACCGAAAAGCAGTTCGGCACGTTTACCGCGATCGACACCAACACCGGGAAGGTGACCTGGCAGAAGAAGATCGATCAGCCGATGATGGGCGGGTCGTCCGTCACCGCGGGCGGGCTCGTGTTCACCGGCGAAGGGAACGGGAACTTCGACGCGTTCGACGCCAAAACCGGGGATCTGCTCTGGCAGTTCCAGGCCGGGGCGGGAGTAAACGCGGCGCCGATGGCGTTCGAATTGGACGGTGAGGAGTACATCGCCGTCGCCGCCGGCGGGAACTTCCAGATCAGTTATCCGTATGGAGATGCGTTGATCGTGTTCGGGCTGCCGAAGCACTGACGCCCGAGGCTCGGGATCAGCGGCCCGGGGTTCGCGGCCGCCGCGTTTCCGGCGGCCGCATCCCGGGCCGCGCTGTTGGGAGGGGGACGAGATGCGCCATTACACAATTGTCTGGCTGGCTGCGGGCGCGGCTCTGCTGGCCGGCGGGGTGCTGGGGATCGGCGGGGGACCCGTGGAGTCGGCAGCCGCACCGCCGTGGATGCGCGTGGACGCGGCGCACAAGCTGGCGTCGTTCACCGTGACGGCATCCCAGGGGGGAGCCAACGGCACCCTCAACTTTAACGGCTACGCCAACGGCCGCATGACGGTTACGGTGCCCGCGGGGTGGCGGGTCCATATCGACTTTGTGAACGGCGGCGCGGGGGCGCTCCCTCACAGTCTCGAGGTGATCCGGGACACCGGCAAGATCCCGCCCCAGGGGATCGAGCCACCGGCGATCCCCAAGGCCGAGACGGGGAACCTGATCGCCGGCGTCCCGCCGCTGCAGAAGGACACCGTTGATTTCATCGCCGCGCCACCTGGCGTATACCTGTGGTTCTGCGGAGTGCCCAGCCACGGCATCTCGGGCATGTGGGACCGGTTCGTCGTGACCCCGGGCGCCGGCATGCCCGCCGTCACGATCAAGTAGGCGGCCCCAAACAGCCGGCCGCCTCGCGTGCCCCGATGGGCGCGCGGGTTCGCCGTTGGCGGAGGGGGATCAGCGGGGGAGGGATGGGATGATGCGCGGGGCCTGCGTGGCGGGTGCGGTCCTGGTGATGGCGTTGGCAATGGTTTCGGCGGCCGCGGCGGTCGAGGATCCCCACGGAATCGGATACGACGGCCGCGACTGGGAAGCCATGCCGCAGGCGGCGCGGCTGGCCTACGTCGCGGGGTTT
>WNGI01000358.1_pt1 | contig 54643 bp, 49 predicted proteins | sample 5400621 | NCBI WGS metagenome assembly WNGI01 (sample SAMN13153374, study PRJNA577476) | soil metagenome | isolation source: 20 cm soil or saprolite under Garry oak tree replicate 1 | place: USA:California | collected 2016-06-15 | reverse complement strand
GAATTGGCATTACGTTTGCAGCCGGCGCTGGAGGCGATCACGCCAGACGGGTTGCTGGCGCATATTAAGATTCTCGCATCCGATGAATTCGAAGGGCGCGCGCCGGGAACAAAAGGCGAAGAACTTTCGATCAAGTACATCAGTGATCAGTTCAAACAGATCGGTCTAAAGCCGGGAAATCCCGACGGAAGTTATGTGCAGGAAGTTCCCCTGGCCGGGATCAAGAGCGAACCGAGAATGTCGTTCACGGTTGGCGATAAAACGACCGAGCTAAAATATCCCGACGATTTCGTTGCCACATCGGCACGTCTTCAACCAGAGATCAAGGTCAACAACTCGGACGTGGTCTTTGTCGGCTATGGCATTGTCGCCCCGGAGTACGGGTGGGATGATTACAAGGACGTCAATGTAAGGGACAAGACGATCTTGATGTTGATCAACGACCCCGCGATTCCCGATCCAAAGGATCCATCAAAACTTGATAACAAAATGTTTAAGGGAAAAGCGATGACGTACTACGGCCGCTGGACTTACAAATACGAAATCGCCGCGCAAAAAGGCGCCGCGGCCGCCGTCATCATTCACGAGACCGGACCGGCCGCCTATCCCTACTCGGTCGTGAAAACTAGTTGGGCCAAGGAGAATTATGAGATCGACGCGTCAAATAAGAACATGGACGCCGTAGAAGTGCGCTCGTGGATCACGCTCGATGTCGCCAAGAAATTGCTAGCCGATTGCGGTCAGGATTTTGACGCGCTGAAGAAAAGCGCGATTTCGAAGGAATTTCGGCCGGTCGGGTTGAATGCGAAAGCCACCATCGACATCAAGCAACAGATTCACTCATTCAAATCGCACAACGTCGTCGGCAAACTCGATGGGAGCGATCCGAAATTGCAGGACGAATACGTCATTTATACCGCGCACTGGGATCATCTCGGGCGTCACCCCGAATTGCAAGGCGACCAGATTTTTAATGGAGCAATCGATAACGCGTCCGGCGTCGCTTCGGTCATCCAGCTCGCAGGCGCGTTCACAAAATTGAATCCGCCGCCGAAACGCCCGGTGTTATTTATGGCCACGACGGCTGAGGAAGCGGGATTGCTCGGCGCGAAATTCTACGCGGAACATTCACTTTATCCGCTCGAGAAAACGCTCGCTGACATCAATATCGACACCGTGAATCCGTGGGGAAAAACGCGCGACATCGAGGACCTGAGCAACAATAATTCAACGCTCGATGACCTACTGGCCGCCGCCGCCAAGCGAAACGGTCGTGTGATGGCGCCGAACAGCCAGCCTGAAAAAGGCAGCTTTTATCGCGCTGATCATTTTGAATTTTCCAAGCTTGGTGTTCCGGCGCTTTACACGGGTGGCGGCAAAGATTTCATCGGCAAGCCAGCGAATTTCGGCCAACAAAAGAAAGACGATTACGTCGCGCATCATTATCATCAGGTATTGGACGAAGTGAATCCAGAGTGGGACCTCTCCGGGGCGGTGCAGGATGTTCAGCTTCTTTTCGAGGTCGGCTATCAAGTCGCAAACGGCGACAAATTTCCGGAATGGAAACCCGGCGCCGAATTCAAAGCAAAGCGCGATGAAATGCTGAAGAAATAATAGGTTAGACGCCCGGGCGCGCTTGGGTTCGGCGCGTTATGGAATTCCGCTCATGGTTATCGGACATTAACTTCGTTGTCCCGCAAACCTCTAATCGAAGAAGTAAGTTGCAGAGCGACGCATTAGATGGTTGAATCCGGCTCGCGAATCTGAAAACCTGAATGGGCTCTCTCAAAAAAAGACGCAAAGCGAAGATTTCCAAGCACAAGCGCCGCAAGCGCATGAAGCAGAATCGCCATAAGAAGCGTCTCCGCTACAAGGCGTGACGCACGGTTGCGCCTCGATAGTTCGTTAGGCTAGCGCCGCCCTCGTTTGCGGAGCCTGTCACCGAAAGGTAGAGTCGGAATCATGACGGAGCAGAAGCAGCGGGGTATTGCGACGCTTCTGTGTTTTCTCATCGCAATCTTTTTTCTTGTGTCGGGAAACGCCGGAATTGCCAAAGCTCCCCGCGTTTTAGCTCCCCAGTCTTCGCCTGCCGGGATAAAAAAACCTGGCAGGCAGAGCGATTCGTTCAATCTCAAGCCGGCTGCGGACCTTGTTCTGCGTCCGGAGGGTGAGCGCAAGGCCGGGGCGCTCGCTCATTTTATCGAAGGAATGGCATTCGAGGAGAACGGCGAGATGGATCAGGCACTGGAGGCATATCGCAAAGTCCTTAATGTCGATCCCGGCCAATCGGACCTCGCATCGCGCGTGGCCGCTATGCTGATACGGCAAGATGATTTTCCGCAGGCAATTGATGTTCTAAAAGACGCAATTAAGGCAAACCCGAACGATGCCGAGCCTTATCGCCAGCTCGCGTTTATTTATGCGAAGTACCTTAAGAAAACAGATCAGGCCGTCGATTACGCTAACCGGGCGATCGCACTGGATCCACGAGACATAGAGGCTTATCAGCGTCTTTGCGAGATCGAGCTGGCGGCGGGAGACGAAAAAAAAGCGCGCGGAGTTTTGGAGCGTGCGACGAAAGTTCATAGCGACGACGCAGCCTTCTGGACGCAACTGGGGAAGCTTTACGCAGCCATTCTTTTCAAACTCGACGCGCAGCCGAAACCCGACGAATTAGGACGAATTAACGAAATTTTCAAAAAGGCAGTAGAACACGCCAATGACGATCCTGCGATCCTCAAAGATGTAGCGGATTACTATGCATCGTCGCAGCAGCTGAAAGAGGCGATTCCACTCTATCTTCGCGTGCTCGAACTGCAGCCAGACGACGCTAACGCTCGTGAAAAACTCGCGACCGGATTCATTTTGACGAATCAGCGCGGTAAAGCGGTTGAGATGCTGGAGCAAATCATCAAGCAGCATCCGGAAAAATATCAGCCATATGATTTGCTCGCCCAGGTTTTGGATGAGGAGGCACGGTCCCTGCAACGCGCAAAGCGTCTTGATGAGGCTAAAGCTGAGTTTGCCAAAGTAGCCGCAAATTATGAGCAAAGCCTGCTGATTAATCCTAACCATGCCGGCACATATTTGCGCCTGGCAGAGTTATTGCTCGGACCGCTCAAAGACGCCGGTCGCGCAGTAAAATTTCTGACCGAGGCCCGCCGCCGGTTCCCGGGCGCGCCGGAGATCGTTTACTATCTCGCCCTCGCCCAGCGCGAAGCGAAGCAGACACAGCAAGCGGTGGCGACATTCGAGGAGGCGTTACACGAAGCGGAACTCGATCAGGACAATGAAATCGTAAACGCCAAATTCTATTTCAATTATGGTGCGACGGCCGAGCAGGCCGGTTTGTATGAAAAAGCCGCCGATTTGCTTCGCAAATCAATCGCTCTTGACCCAGCCAACGCGGCAGAAGCCTACAACTACCTCGGCTACATGTGGGCGGATCACAATATGCATCTGGAAGAAGCCGAAGGAATGATCAAATGCGCGCTCCAGATTGAGCCCAACAATGGTTCCTACCTCGATAGCCTCGGTTGGCTTGAGTTTCGACAGGGGAAATTTGATCAAGCTCTGGCTGATTTACTTCGAGCTGCAAAAAATCTGGAGCACGATGATTCAGTCGTGTTCGAACACATCGGCGATACGTATTTGAAACTAAATCGTGTGCCACAGGCATTGGAAGCATGGCAAAAAGCGCTCGCGCTCGATCCGCAAAACAAAAGGCTCGCGGAAAAGATCGAGAGCACCAAGACGACGATCAGCCGGCGGGGGCAAGCAAAGACTGATTCGATTCGATGACCAAATACCGATCCAATCCTAGTTCTCTAAGAACTAAAGAGGAACGCGTGCCACTGGCATGAAGGAATATCCGACTGTCTGGCAGCGCAAGACGATGTGGGCGGCTCTCACGGCGCTCTTCGTTGTATTTCTTATCGTGATAGTTGGCGCAGTCATCTGGGCTGGCGCCAATATCATTAGCTTCCTTCAGCCAATCTTAATTCCGGTCGCTATCGCTATAATTCTCACTTATCTGCTTAACCCTCTCGTCACCAAAATGTGCCGAGGCGGTCTCGGCCGTACCAAAGCGGTAGCACTTCTTTTCGCCATAGCCTTTCTCGGCCTTGGAGGATTGGTCGCCTGGCTCGTACCCACGATCTCGTTGCAGAGCGCGAATTTCGCCAAGGAACTTCCCGCCTATACAGAACGAGCTCGCGACCGCGTTGTTGATCTCATCTATCGTTACAACCGAGCCTTTGGCATGCCCGGCGGCACCCGCGGCACATCCGGATCGCCCACAGCCAGTTTTATAGACTGGTTACTCGGCTCTCCTCCTCCGACCACACAACCAACCCCCAGAGCGACCGCTTCGCCAGCCGCAACCCCACCGCAAGCCATCCCGCCCTCGACCGAGACGATCGGGCCCAATCCATCGAAGCTTACCACTGCCGATCGCCAGCGCATTCAAGCTTATGTGGAAAAACAAATTCCAAATCTTCAGCGGGCGCTCCCGACGCTGATGGAAAAGCTCTGGGACATCTTAAAGAAAAGCATTGGCGGATTCCTGGGCGTCACCGGCTTTCTGCTCAGTCTTGTCCTGGTGCCGATCTATTTATTTTTCCTTTTGAAAGAAAGTCCCCGCATCCAAAGCAGATGGAAGGATTATCTGCCTCTCCGTGCCTCCCCCCTTAAAGACGAAGTCGCGGAAGTTTTGTCGGAGATCAATAATTACGTCACCGCGTATTTTCGCGGACAGTTGCTCGTCTGCCTCGTAGATGGCGTGCTCATCGGTACTGCACTGACGCTTTTCGGGCTCAATTTCGCCCCGCTCATTGGTCTGCTGGTTGTTGTCCTCACCATGGTGCCCTATATCGGCATTATAGTCTGCTGGGTGCCAGCAGTTCTCATCGCGATTTTTCAATGGGGAGATTGGTCGCATCCGGTTGGAGTAACATTGATCTTCATCGTCGTGCAAAATCTTGAGGGTATATTCTACGCCCCGCGTATTGTAGGAAACTCCGTCGGCCTTCATCCAATGACGGTGATCGTGTCGGTCTTTGTCTGGGGTCTGATAATCGGCGGAGTGCTCGGCCCTCTGTTGGCTGTGCCTCTAACAGCAACAATCAAAGTGTTACTGGCGCGGTATGTCTGGGGCCGCCGTTTAAGGGAGCAGGTCATGGAGTCTGTCGAAGAAGTTCCTGTGGTTCGAGAATCCGAAGCCGTGACACAATCGTAGGGGCCAGTGAGTCTCTTGCTGCGAGCGGAGTTGCATTTCTTCTGCGCCGCGAGATAGGAGACGAGAATGGCGGAAAAAATCAGACGGGTCCGGCGCAGAGGAAAAGTCCGGTTATTTTCCAATCTAGAATCTTTTTTGCGGCGGCAATTGTGGCCGGCCCGTCTTGCTCTTGTAATCGGCGCGTCAGCTCTAGCCGTTGCCCTCGGCATCATTTCCTTGAATTACGGCTCAAAACTCTACAGGGGCTGGCACGAAACGCGGCTGCTGCATGGGGCAGCTGCGATGCTACAAGAAGAGAAATTTACCCAGGCAACGCAAAACGCGCGCGAGGCTTTGCAACTGCATCCGGATTCGCTGCCTGCCTTTCAGATTCTGGCGGAGGCGGCGGAAAAGCAAAACCTTGAGGAAACCGTCTTCTGGCGCGCACAAATCACGCGATTGCTTCCGAACGACCCAGCCAGTCAGCTCAATCTTGCCTCGGCGGCACTGCGCTTTGGCCAGCTCGATATTGCGCGAAAAGCGCTGGACCATGTCTCCCCTGCCGATCGTGATACGGCTGCCTTCCATGTCGTCGCTGGCTGGCTGGCACGTGCGGAAGGAAATTTCGCAGAGCAGGAAGAGCAATTCGCGGCCGCGGTAAAAAAAGAGCCGAGCAACGATCTTTACCAATTTAATCTTGCGGCACTTCAAATCCATTCCGCCGACCCTAAAAAGAGCGCGAACGCACGCGCTACTCTCGATCGACTCAGCAAACTCGCCCCATTTCGTACCGGTGCATTGCGCGCATTGCTTAACGATGCCGTGGAAGGCAATGATCTCGCCGCGGCGGACAATTTCGCCCAACAGCTCCAGATGTCGCAGCAAGTCACCTTTGGCGATTATCTCCTCTGCTTAAACTTTTATCGAAAGCTCGATGAGAAGAGGTTCCACGTCTTGCTTGAAAAAGTGAAACCATTTGCCGTGCGCAATCCATCCGATCTCGCGTCGCTCATGGACTGGATGAATAACAACGGATTGGCGGGCGAAGTTGTTAAATGGATCGACAAGTTGCCGGCGGACAAAACTGCTTCTCCGCCTGTTTCCATCGCAGTCGCAGAGGCGTATACGAATGTAAAAAACTGGTCGCGTCTCAAGCGCTGGACGGGCCGCGGATTTTGGGGCGAAGCTGAATATCTACGCCTTGCTTATCATGCAATTGCGATGCGGCAATCGCGCCAAACCGCGGCGGAGACCGAAGCACTCTGGCGTTCCGCCGAGCAAGCGGCAGACGAACAGCCGGAGCGCGAACTTGATCTTGCGCGTCTTGCTTCGAAATGGAATCTCCAGAAAGAATCCGAACAACTCTGGCTGCAGGTTGCGAAAAATCCGCCAATGCGGCGTCAGGCGCTGGACGCGCTAGCCCGGCTTTATCGCGCAAACAATGAAACTGGGAAACTTTATGATATCCTCCAGCGCCTCCACGAAAGTTCTCCCAACGAGCCGCCGATCACTGCGGACCTCGCGCGACTCGGTCTAAATATCGACCAGAACACAAAACAATCACAGGAACTGGCAAAGGAGGCGTACGACCGAGCACCGAACGATGTCAATTGCGCGGTCACTTACGCGTTTTCCCTCTATCGACTTGGCCGCGCCGCCGAAGCCCTAGAGATTATAAGAAAATTGCCGGCCGACCAATTGCATGATCCGCATGCAGCTGTTTACGTCGCGGTGTTGTTGCTCGATTCGAATCAGGCCGAAACAGCAAAGGAATACATCGACGCAGCTGAGGATGGTGAGATTTACATCGAGGAAAGAAAATTGCTCGAAGATGCAAGGAACAAACTAGCCGCCGCTACGCCGAGTCCATCGACGTCGGCTTCACCAGCCCCTCCGGCGTTCAGTCCAACACCAGCATCGACATCGACTCCTTAGCCGTTCGAATCCTCCATTTTGCTAGCCAGGTGGGTTCGCGGTTGCCATCGCCTGCTCGACGACCAACGCCGCCAGATGCTGCGTCCCGGCATCCAGTGTCTCATTGGCTTCCTTGAGTTTTTGTACCTGATGCGCTTCGATTGCCTTTCGAACCTCGTCACCTAGCCGTAAAATTCTCTTCTTCTCCGACGTCTCGATCTTGTCGCCAACGATTTGCAGCGCTGAATCCACGGAAGTCAGCATCTCCTCCGATTTTAGTTTCGTTTCGGTCCAGATTCTCTCGCTCACATCGTCAAAAGCATGCTCAAGCGATTCCGCCAACATCGATTCCACAGCCTCGTCCGAGACATCGACTGCACTCTTCATCTCGACGATTTTCTCTCGCCCGGTTCTTATGTCGCGCGCAAGCACGCGAAGAATTCCATTCTCGTTGATTTCAAACTGCACCCCGACTCGAGGAACTCCCTTTGGCGCGGGCTCAAATTCGATTTCAAATTCGCCAAGTTTCCAGTTGTCGCGCGCCATCTCGCGTTCGCCTTGCAATACCTTGATCGACATCGTGTGCTGATTATGCACCGCGGTTGTAAACGTTTCGCCCGCTTTCGTCGGAATCGTCGAATTGCGTGGAATGATCACGTTCATCAGTCCGCCAAAAGTCTCGATCCCCAACGAGAGTGGCGTAACATCGAGAAGGACAATGTCGCGTACTTCCCCGGACAAAATTCCCGCTTGAATCGTTGCGCCAGTGGCTACTGCTTCGTCCGGGTTTTGCGAGACGTTTGGTTCGCGACCGAAAATTTCCGCGGTGAACCGGCGTACCAGTGGCATCCGCGTCACGCCGCCAACCAGAATGACTTCGTCGAGATCCGATAGTGTGAGCTTCGCATCCGCCAGCGCTCGCAAGCAATGGACACGTGTTCGTTCGATAATTGGTCGCGCGATCTTTTCTAATTCGCTGCGAGTAACCGTCGCTGAGAAATTTCTGTCCTCGTCAAAAAACGGGATTTCGATCACAACTTCGTCCTCGGTGGATAACCGATGTTTCGCCACGACGATCTCTTCACGTAACCTCGCCTTCTGCTCCGGTCTCCAATCTGAAATCCGAAATCTGCGATCTGAAATTATCGCGTTATCGACGTCGTCGCCGCCCAATCGCGTATTTCCGCTTGTCGCCAACACTTCGAATACACCGTTGTTGAGTTCCAGGATCGACATGTCGAACGTGCCGCCGCCGAGATCGTAAACCGCGATCTTCGATTTGGTTTTTAGGCCATAGGCCAGAGCGGCAGCTGTTGGTTCGTTGATGATGCGCTCAACCGTAAAGCCAGCAAGCTCGCCTGCTCTTTTTGTCGCATTGCGCTGCGCGTCATTGAAATAGGCCGGGACGGTGATCACGGCGCGCGCCACCTGGCGGCCAAGCGCCTTCTCCGCATCTGCTTTCAATTTGCCCAAAACAAGCGCCGAAATTTCTTCCGGCACATATTGGTTGTTGCCAACTCTGATGTGCAGCGGTCGCCCCTTTCTCCGAACCAGCTCGTAACTAACATCGAGTTCTTTGGTCACGACATCTTCGCCGCGCAGTCCGATGAAGCGTTTGACCGAATAAATCGTTGAGGCCGGTTCGAGCACGCGCATCCGTGCGGCCGCGCTGCCAACCAGCGTCTCGCCGTCTCCGGAAATATAAACAACGGAAGGGATAAGGCGTTCGCCGTTCGCATCCGCAATCAAGACGGGAAAACCCGCGTCCATCATCCCAATCAACGAATTAGTCGTGCCAAGATCGATGCCGACAATGTAATTCATCGGCGGCAACGTACGATCGACAATCGGAACTCTCAATCGCAGCCGTTATTTCACCGGCCCAGTTTGGTTCTCTTTTGGAATTGCCTCTGTCCAATGCGCAATGTCGCCCGCATCCATGTGCGAACGCTCTCGCAGTCGGGCATCGCGAAATCCCCGCTCTTGGACGTCAACCAGATATTGCTTTCGTGAAAGCAGCGTGCCGCGGCAAAGGCGATCAGGTCCAGCAGCGGGCGTATCATTTCGGAGTCGCGAGATCAAATCATTCATGATGGAGGCTGGAACTCGTCCGTGCTCGCTCGGATAAATGTAACCGAACAGCACCAAATGGCTCAACAGGACGCGCCAATCAGGGCCGAAACGACGAACCAGATGCGGCCAATCTAGTTTCTCTGCGCAGCTCTGAAGAATATGCGCAATATCGGCACCATCGAACCGTTCGCGTTCCATGATGTACGCCTTCATCCAAACCATCTCCTCGGGCGCACAAAGTTTCACATGCAAGCCAAACAGTTCGTCATCGTGCGCGCGTTCGAACCAGGAATCATCGACCTCGCATAGTCCGTTGCCGGCACGAAAAATCAGGTCAATGTAAACTCGGCCGCGTCCGGCTTTGGCGAGCCAATGTGGAAATGTCTTTTCAGTTTTGTATCCGGCGTGAGCGAACGCATCGATGGCCGCATCGACATGGCGCGGGCGAAGGTACAGATCGAAATCTTTCGTTTGGCGCGAAATACCTGCATAGACCTCGACCACGTACGCGCCAGCGATTAAAAATGGAATGTTCGCATCCCGCAGTACCTCCATTGATCTACGATAAACGTCATCGCGTTCGCCATTCACTTTTGCGCGCGATGTCTTAGCGGCCATACACCATCATAACGCAATCGAACCCGGTAGCACGTGCATGGCCACGGCCGTAGAGCTCTTTGTGCCCCCTGCAAAAGCGTCCATTCGGGCTGGCGGTTTCGTTTCTTTAAGACGATGGCTAAGCCAGCGCTGCGAATCGCCGCAACCGCGGATCTTCATTACGGCAAACACTCGCGCGGGACGTTGCATGAAGCCTTTGCCGAGATCTCACGCTCTGCTGATCTGCTCCTGTTTTGCGGCGATCTCACCGATTATGGACTTCCCGAAGAAGCAGAGGAACTCGTCGCTGATATTCGCGCTGCAGTGAGAATTCCAATGCTCGCGGTTCTCGGGAACCACGATTTCGAATCGGGGCAGTCAGAATTGGTTTGCAAAGTTCTCGATGACGCGGGCGTTAACGTGCTCAACGGCGAAGCCATCGAAATCGCAGGGGTCGGGTTCGCCGGCATCTCCGGCTTCGGCGGTGGTTTCGGCCGACGAATGCTGAACGCGTGGGGTGAACCGCTTATTAAGCAATTTGTGCAAGAATCGATTACTCACGCCGTTCGCCTGGAGCAGGCCCTTGCAAAGCTGCAGACGGATCGGCGGGTTGCGGTCCTGCATTACTCTCCAATCCGTGCCACGCTACAAGGGGAAGATCCGGAAATTTTTGCTTTCCTCGGTTCCAGCCGGTTGGAAGAGCCAATCAATCGATTTCGTGTCAGCGCCGTCTTTCACGGTCACGCCCACAACGGCATTCTCGATGGCGCGACTGCGACTGGCATTCCCGTTTACAACGTTTCCGCACCGGCGTTGCAAAAAACCGGGAAACCTTATCGAATTGTTGAATTGTAGTGGTCCGGAAAGCGTTCGGGGTCACTTTGTTTCGACGATCGTCGCCAGAAATGTTTAATCCTTGTACGGATCGAGAATGTCGCGTCCGGCCATGGCGACACCGAGCGGACGCAAGGTGTGCAAAATTCGAATCGTGCCCGCATGAGCAGCAATTACGTCGGTAAGACGCCGGTAAGCTTGCGGTGCTTCGTCCAGATCGCCGCCGCGCAAAACAACTCCCTTATCCGCGATCCATTTCATCATTTCGTCATGCCTGACGAGTCCTTCGCGTCGAATCCTTTTCTTGCCAACTTTTTCGAAGCGGCCTTTCGCCGCGGTGCGCGACATGATTCGGCCCGCACCATGGATCGTCGAAAACAACGCTTCGCGCGAAATCGGCGAATCGATTCCTTCGATAATCTCGGCGTCGTCGCCCATACTGCCGCCGACGAAGCCCTTCTGCCCCGGGAACGCTGGTGTTGCGCCCTTGCGCACCACCCAATATTCCTCGCCATTATGTTTTTCCCGCCAGGCGAAGTTGTGATGGTTATGCACCTCTTCGACAATGTTTGCGCCCAAAATTCCGCGCACAACGTGTCGCGCCACTGCTTCGCGCCCAGCGTAGGCGTATCGACCTGCCAAATGCATCCCAGCGAGATAATCGTGACCTAGCTCTGACTTTTCATCGACCACCGTCGGCGGCACATCCATTCCCTCTTTGCCCCCAGCCTTCTTTAAAAAATGCGTCGCGGTTTTATGTCCAAGGCCCCGCGACCCAAAATGCACACCAACCCAGATGCGGCCCTCCTCATCAGCGAAAAGATCGACATAATGATTTCCACCGCCGACCGTGCCGAGCTGATCCTCCGCTGTCGATTTCAATCCGCGCATCGGTTGCAACTCCCAGACCGGATCATCAAACAGCTCGTGCTCCACACGTGTCTTGCTTTTGCGGCCAACGCCAAAGGAAATGTCGCGCACCACGTCGTCCATGATCTTGTTGATCTTCGGTTCGACTTGCTCGCGTTTTGCGTCCGTCAAAACCGCAAGATTGCCGCAGGCGATGTCGAATCCGACTCCGCTTAGCGAAATCTTATCTTTGTAGGCGACAACGCCGCCAATTGGTTGCGCATAGCCCTTGTGACCATCGGCCAAAAGCACGCCGCGCTCCCCGCCCGCCGCGACACAGGTCTCAATTTGCTTGATCGTCGCCTCGTCGTGTCCGCCAAAGATCTTTATATTCTCCGCTGGACTCTCCATCGCTCTACAATTTAAAGCCGAAATCTGGATAGTGCACGCGCATCGCGTACTGCTTTTGGCGTCTCACCAAACAATCTTTTCGGCGACAAACCTTCGCCACGGCAAGGCACCGCAACGGGCGCTACCCAGAAAGCGCCTTCGTGGCGATAACGCGCCATGCTTCCACATCGGCGCGGTTGCACGTGGGCGAAACGCAACGGACCGCTTTGATCGAATCAAAAACCACCGTCGAGAACGGCAGCTTGATTGATCCGGCTAGTTCGCGCCGCGCTGGGATCGGCATCTTCTTGTAGAGCAAGCTCAAGTGCGGCTCGAGCTGGTAATCGGACGGAGTTTCTGATGCTTCGCGAATTGTTTCGTTGAGCTGCTGCAATTTTGCGTTCGACCCGAATTGGACAAAAAGCGTTTTCGTAAATTCATCGGACTGACGCACCTCAAGCACTTCCAACTGGATCGCTTCGCGATCGATTGCGGCTCGCGAGAGGATCTTTTCGATTGCTCCCGAGCGATTTGATCCGACGTAGATCGTCAGATGCGGCTCGAAAACAGGCGCATCATGTTTCCCCGCAAGATCGGTAATCATTTTTTCAAAGTAGCCGCGCGCCGGTTCAGCCGGCATCAGCCAATAGGCAATCGCAATGTGGGGCATGCCGATCTCGGAATTATCGATCTTAATTGGGCAGATCTGGAACGGGCTTGCTAACGCAGTGCATCGGCTTGCCTATCGAATTTGCTCCTTCTATTGGGGCAATCTGCGCATCAAATTTAAGAATTTCCCCTTGCTCTGGACAAGACAAAATGATTCGTGCCTATCGACCCCGTTTAAAGTGGCGCGCGGCAGCATGTGGAGCAGATTAAGGTGTGCACCAGATTGCGAGCAGCTCTGTAGATTGGAATGCCCTCCGCGAGGACTTCCCGATCCTCCGCGAACGGGCGCATGGTCATCCCTTGATCTACTTTGACAGTGCCGCAACGTCGCAGAAGCCGCGGCCCGTAATCGATGCGCTTCGGCATTACTACGAGCACGAAAATGCCAATGTGCATCGTGGGCTTCACGAGCTGAGCTCGCGTGCGACGGAAGCTTACGAAAGATCGCGGCAGCGCGTGGCGAAGTACCTGAACGCTGCGTCTGCGGACGAAGTCGTGTTCACGCGCGGAACTACGGAAAGCATAAATCTTGTGGCGCATGCGTGGGGCGGAAAATTTCTTCGTACTGGAGATGTGGTCCTCCTCACGGAAATGGAGCATCATAGCAACCTCGTCCCATGGCAGTTGCTGGCTGAACGAATGGGCGCCCGGTTGCGCTTCGTGTCAGTGCGCGACGATGGCAGGCTTGCGCTCGATCAGCTTCCTTCACTGCTTACGCCTGAAGTAAAGCTTTTTGCCTTCACGCACATCTCAAACTCCCTCGGAACAATCAATCCAGTCGCGGAGCTTTGTCAGAAAGCGCGAGCAGTCGGCGCACTGACGCTGGTGGATGCTGCGCAAAGCGCGGGACATTTGCCAATTAATGTGCAGGAGTTTGGCTGCGATTTCCTGGCTTTCTCCGGCCATAAGATGTGTGGACCAACTGGCATCGGAGCGCTCTATGGACGCGGCGAAATCCTCGATTCGATGCCGCCATGGCATGGCGGTGGTGAGATGATCGTCAGCGTTACCTTGGAAGAAAGCGCGTTCAAGAAAGCCCCCCACCGATTTGAAGCCGGCACGCCCAACATCGCCGGCGCGATTGGGCTCGCCGCCGCTGTCGATTACATCGAGCGGATCGGGCGTCCGGCAATTTTCGAACACGACGCATATCTTGCTCGTTATGCGGCGGACCGTCTCGCGGAATTGCCCGGAATGCGTATTCTCGGACCAACCGACGAGCGTGGCGCACTCGTCGGTTTTGTCATGGAAGCAGCTCACCCGCATGACCTTACAACGTTCGCGGATCAGTACGGATTAGCGATGCGTGGCGGGCACCATTGCAACCAGCCGCTGATGCGGAGGTTTGGTGTATCAGGGACGACTCGCGCGAGCTTCTACTTTTACAATACGATCGAAGAAATCGATCGAATGATTGAAATCCTCCGCGCCGCTGTGCGTTTCTTTTCGTGAACCTGGAACTCGAAGAGCTTTACCAGGAGGTTATTCTCGATCATTCGCGACGTCCGCGAAATTTCGGACGCCTAGCCGACGCTGCGGTGCGGGTACATGGCGATAATCCCGCATGCGGCGACGAAATTCATCTTGGAGTAAAATTCGACGCCGATGGAGGCTTGCAAGATATCAAGTTCACCGGACACGGTTGCGCGATCAGCCAGGCGTCGGCGTCGTTAATGACGATGAAACTGAAAGGGAAAAGTCGCGCGGAAGTTATGGAAATGTTTCGCGCATTTCACGAATTAGTGACGGACGAAGCGGCCGAAGCGCCTAAAACGTTAGGCGATCTTCGACTAATGCAGGGGGTGCGGAAATTTCCGCAGCGGGTGAAGTGCGCAATGCTTGCCTGGCGCGCGGTTGAGCAGGCGCTGCAGCAGCCTGCAGGCGAATCGACCATTTCGACCGAGGAGCCGGATTTTGCATGACCTAGCGGTTGATTAAGCCAACTGTACGATGGTTATGCCGACGAATGTTCTTGGAACTGAACTGAAATGTTGTTGCCGCGATCCAATAACCGGATTTTATCGCAACGGGTTTTGTCGCACCGGTCCTGAAGATCTTGGTCTGCACACCGTTTGCGTTAAGGTCACGCGCGAGTTTCTCGATTTCTCCGTGCTCGACGGAAACGATTTGGTCACGCCGCATCCGGAATGGGGTTTCCCCGGCTTGGAACCGGGTGATAAATGGTGCGTCTGCGTCACGCGCTGGAAAGCTGCGCTTGATCACAGTCGCGCGGCCCCTGTCGATCTTGAAGCAACGCACTCCTCCGCGCTCGAGTTCGTCACCCTCGAAGATTTGAAGGCGAATGCGCTGAAAAGCTGATCCTGTCATCGAACTCGACGCGAAGGCCGATCGTCTCCTTGAGCTAGCGACGTCTTGCGGGCGTCGCGCGATCCCACCGGCGGTCATAGATTGCCGTTACAATTTCCCTTCTGGAAAAGCGATTGATTCGCGACCACGGTATCGGCGATTTGAAACTGCCGTTTAGTCTTTTTCTCGGGCTTCGCTATCTCAAGCCGAAACGCACGTTTATCTCCATCATCACGCTAATCTCCGTGCTGGGCGTGATGCTCGGGGTGACGGTGCTTATTCTCGTGATTTCGGTCATGACCGGTTTCGACCGCGAATTGCGACAGAAAGTAATCGATTTCGATGCGCACATTCTCGTAAGCACAGAAGATATCTTGCGCGATTGGCGGTCGCTCAAAGCGAAGATCGACAAGACGCCGGGCGTAGTTGCGACCGCTCCCTACATCCAAGGGCCGGTGATCGTCGAATTTCAAAACCGGCGGCTTGCGCCGATGATTCGCGGTGTCGATCCCGCACAGGAAGAGAAAGTGATTCCGCTGAGAAAATTCATCAAATACGGCAAGCTCGACCTGGAAGGTGAATCGACCGTGCTCGGTGTTGAGCTCGCGCGAAAATTACAGGTTCATGTTGGCGACAAGCTCACCATTTATTCGCCCGGTAATCTCGGCCAGATTCTCGATGGCATTAAGAAACTTGAGAACGCGAAGGGAGAGGAAGAAAAAAAAGCGATCGATCAATTGCGCGAGGTGATTCTGCCGAAGGAACTAACTATTACCGGCATTTATGAGACCGGTCATTACTTGCACGACTCTGAATTTTTGCTCGTTCCGATTTATGTTGGTCAAGAGCTTTACGGCTTGAGTGACGCGTTACACGGCATCACCGTTAAAACCGATAATCCGTACGGCGCCGAGCGCGTAAAACAGTCGATTGAACAATTTCTCGAGCCGCCCGAATTCGCGCAGACCTGGATCGACATGAACCATCAATATTTCGAAGCAGTGCGGCTCGAGCGGACAGTCATGTTCTTCCTTTTGTTCTTTATTGTGGTGGTCGCGGCGTTCGGAATCATGAGCACGCTCATCACGGTGACAGTGCAAAAACGGCGCGAAATCGGAATCATGAAAGCGCTCGGGGCAAACATCGCACAAATCATCTGGGTCTTTCTCGGCCAGGGAACGATCGTCGGTCTTTTCGGAACGATTACCGGACTCGGGCTTGGGATGACGTTGATCCGTTACCGCAACGAATTCAGCCATTGGCTCGCATCGACATTGCACATCGAGATTTTCCCGCGCGAGGTCTATCAATTTTCGTCTATCCCAGCGGAAGTCATCCCCAAGGACGTCGCCATTATTTGTATCAGCGCTTTTTTTATCTGCTCGTTTGCCGCGCTCATTCCCGCTTACTTCGCGGCCCGGCTCGATCCGGTCAAAGCGCTCAGATACGAGTAATTTATCTCTTGCTCTTAATCCTGCTCTTACTCGGCCTCGAATTAATCGACATGAGAAAAATATCGAGCACGCGAAAAGCGTAATCGTATCCGGCCGGCCATTCGCTCTGTCTTGGCCCGGCGACGTTGAGAATCTCGATCTCGTGCTTGCGGATAAAATCAAGAATCAACTTGGCGGCGTCTTCGATGAAAATTGCAGCTGCATCGATCAATTGATGCGGACGTTTTTGCGGGATGCAGAAGTGTAACGTTTGTGCACTGCCGCCGCTCAAATTGCTTAAGTAAATGATGACGGTTCCATCGGAGTCTTTCACGTTCTGCAGCGTGCGCTCAGTGAACCCACCCTGCTCCAATTCCTCGACGGGATAACGATCAGGGATCCTGCCGAATTCGTCGAGACGGCCAGCTGGACACCAGCCGCCGCACGGTATTCCATGTTTGAGCGCGACATCAAGTGCAGCGCGATCCACGCCAGTTTGGCCGCCAGAAATAATTCTCACGTGCCGCTCGGCGCCTTCAATCGCCGGTCGGAACAATGTCGGCGCGCTCGACCATCAAGATCATAGTTCGTTCAGGCGCACGTGTGCGATGGCGCACACCTTTGGGCACGACGAAGCCCTGCTTTGGTGCAAGATCAACAACGCGATCTTCGAGATCGATTAGGAATCGTCCGTCCACAACGTAAAAGAATTCATCGATGTCTTTGTGTTCGTGCCAGTGATATTCGCCCTGAATCACCGCCAGCCTGACGACAGAATCGTTTACCTTGCAAAGCGTCTGGTTGTACCACTTGTCCGTACAGGCATCGGCCAGTTTCTGCACATCGATCAGTTCAAGCGGTCCGTGCAGAATGTTGAGGTAAGTTTTGTACGGAAACTCCTGCGCAGCTTTGTTGGAATCCATGATTTCAGCTTAAACGCAGAGGACGGACTAGTCGCAAGACAACTGTGGTGGCAGGCATGTCGCCTGCCGTTCTTCGTATGCGGCCGATACAGCTGCCTCTACAGAAAAATCTACTCTTCGCCGTCGAAATAATCAGTCTCTTTCCCCTTTACGACGACGCGATCCGTCGCTGATGACTTATTTACTTTCCACTTCCCGCTGTCCGGGTAGTAAGCCGATTCGCCGATCGGGTTATCCGCGATCACGTAATAGGTGAAATCTTCCTGGCCAGAGTTACGCAGCTGATGCGGTTCATCAGGCCCAAAAACGAATGCGTCACCAGGCACGACCTCAGTTGTGCCATCTTTGTGACGGACGCTGCCTTTCCCGGAAATGACCAAATAAAGCTCCCATTGCGCCGAATGCGCGTGATAGGGAAAAGCTCGTTTCCCAGGAGGCACTCGATTCCATTCCAGATCAAATGGATGACGCTTGGACAAATCGAGCGAAGCCGGTTCGCGCCCTAGCGCTTCCGAGATTCCTTTGAACGACGCGGTGTATTTTCCGCCGGGCGATTGCCACGCTTCTTCTTTGATCTCGTTCAAATTTACTTTGCGCATATGTAGTTCGCTGTAGTGGCGGGCGTGTCGCCAGCATTGCCCGCGGCGCAGCCGACACGGCTGCCGCTACAGAAACAAAAGTTATTCTTCGCCATCGAAATAATCGGTCTCCTTCCCTTTCACCATCACTTCTTCCGATCCGTCTTTTACAACGGCCCATTTGCCGCTGTCGGGATAATAACAGGAATCACCGGTTGCGCCGCCGCTCCGCGGATTATCGGCAATCACGTAATAAACAAAATCTTCATCACCCGCATTCGTCAGTTGGTGCGCTTCTAACGGCTGAAAGAAAAACGCGTCGCCCGGTCCGACCTCCGTTATCCCATCTTTGTCCCGAATGTTGCCGCGGCCAGAGACGACCAGATAAAGCTCCGATTCAGCCGAGTGTGCGTGATATGGACAAAGCGATTTGCCTTTCGGAATCCACACCAGCGCTAGATCGAACGGATGCCGCTTGGCCAGATCAAGCGACTCCGGTTCGCGGCCAAGCGCGATCGAAATATTCTTCGTGAACCTATGAAACTTGCCTTTCGGCGATTGCTTTTCCTTCTCAGCGACATCCTTTAAATTTACTTTGCGCATACATCAGCATTCCTAATCACTATCGTGATACCCTAACGAGAAGAAATTCGCTTTCTAGTTGCGATCGAAAAAACTGCTATTCCCATCCAAATCATATTTACAAAAGAGGAAGGGTAAGCTCCGTAAGTGATCGTATTTACAGCCAAAAGAAGGCTGCCGACGACATTGAGAAATTGATAAGGAATCGAGTCTCCTTCCAATTTCTTAGAGGAAACCATCGCATAAGCGACAAGAAGTGCGGCCGCACCCGCCCATCCGATCGCATCAAACCATACGTGACTGTTCATGCATATAATCTTTGCCTACTGATTGCATTACAGCTTCCATTTCGCCGGTAGCTTTTGCTTGAGTTTCTCGACAGGCGCGAAGAGGTCGCCGTGTTTTTCGACGCGGGTGAGGGTTTTGTCGGAGCGGAATTTCAGGAGATCCGCTTTTTTCTTTTTCAGGCAAGTCTCGACTTCGTCCCAGCTGACTGGAGTGGAAACGGTCGGCTCCTCCTTGGCGCGAAGCGAATAAACGCAGATGGTGGTTTTATGTTCGTCGTTCTGGCTCCAATCGACGAACACTTTTCCTTTGCGGGCCGCTTTCGACATATTCGACGTGACAAGATCGGCATGTTGGTGTTCGAGATGCTGCGCGAGAGCGCGCGATAGATCTTTGGTTTGATCGAACGTGACCGCCGTATTCAACGGAACATAAACTTGCAGACCTTTTGAGCCGCTCGTCTTGGCAAACGATTTCAATTTCATTTTCGCAAGCAGATCCCGCAGCCAAAGCCCGATCTGGCAACACTGGACGATATCGTCCGGTGCGCCGGGATCGAGATCGAACACCATCATGGTCGGGCGCGCGACGTCGCGTTTGCGCGCGAGCGACGTGTGCAACTCGAGATCGGCGAGGTTCGCCGCCCAGACGAGCGTCGGTAAATCCTGGGCGAGACAATAATTCATCATCCGGTTATTGCTTTCGCTCCAAACCTTGGCCGTCTTCACCCATTTCGGGCGATGCGACGGACAATTCTTTTCATAGAAAAACTCACCTTCGACGCCATCGGGATACCGCTTCATGGTGAGCGGGCGGTCCTTCAGATGCGGCAAAAGCACCGGCGCGATGCGGATGTAGTAATCGATCACCTGGCCCTTGGTGAATCCGACCTTCGGATAAAGCACCTTGTCCAGATTCGACACCTGAATCTTGCGGTCTTCGACGATCAATTCGGCTTTATCTGGCATGATTCAAAAGCAAACGTCCAACTTCCAACGCTCAACGTCCAACGTCGAATTCAGGAAAGATGCGCACGGTGCTCAGGCGAAGAAGCGTTCCGGCGAGAGCATCGGCTGCGGCTTGCAGATCCGCGCTACGCAATGCTCCCAGCTTTCGTGGCCGCTCAAGATCTCGATCTCGACACGTAAAAAATAAATTGGCACCCGCACTTCCGCCTCCGGCAGGCGCGGCATGCGCACGGCATCTTTTTCTGTCGTAACAATCATCTGCAAATCGCGCCGGATGCAACGATTAATGAAGCTTTGTAGCTCCGCCTCGCTATAGCGGTGATGATCGATGTAACGCTTGGCAAGATCGACGTGCGCGCCGAGTTTTTTGAGTCCGCCTTCAAAACTTTCGGGCGCGGCGATGCCGCAAATCGAGCCGATGAATGTGTCGTGTAAGCGGTCGAGTGGTAATCGTTCGCCCGTAAAGACGTTCTGGAGATAGAGCGGCTTATGCTGGCATTCGATGATCTCGGCGGTGCGATTGTAACGCCGGATCCGTTGAATGAGCGCGTCGTTAGGTTCGCCTGTATTTTTGGTAATAAAGATGTAGCTGGCGCGGCGCAGATTCGGTGGAGGCTCGCGCAACGTGCCGCGGGGAAGCAAAAACTCATTGCCGAATGGCGCTTGTCGATCCACCAGCACCATGTCGAGCCGATGTTTAAGATGTAGATATTGCAATCCGTCGTCGAGCAAGAGGGTGTCCACTTTCCATTTGTCGATGGCAAAAAGACCGCTCTTTACGCGGTCTTTATCCACGAGCACGATCACGTCTTTCAAATTGTGCGCCAACATGTAAGGCTCGTCACCGGCAGTGAGTGAATCGAGCAGCAGTGATTTTCCATCGGAAACGACACGCGGTGGATCGATGACTTCTTTTTGAAGTCGATCAAGCCAACTTCGCTTGCTCGGACGCGGAACGCTTTTGTAACCGCGACTCAGAATCGCAACACGGCGTCCCCCGGTTTGCAGCGCGCGCGCAAATTTCTCCACGATCGGCGTTTTCCCGGTGCCGCCGACGGTCAGATTGCCGATGCTGATGACCAGACAACCAAGCGCCCGCTCCCGAAGGATTCTTTTCCGATAAAAATAAAGCCGAAGCTGAACGAGACGTTCGTAGATGAAGGAAAGCGCATAGAGGATTCCGCGCAGAAGTGTGGCGCGAATACCGCGGCGGCGCTCGAGAACAACATCGATCCCAAACTGCTCTAAATTTTCAAGACGGCGACCCATGGGATTAGTGATCAGTGAATAGTGATTGGGACCCGGTGAAGACGCGCTCCGCGATTATCAGCGCCGGTGATGACTGTGCGTGCAGATGTCGATTCTGCCGCGCGCTTCATCGCCTCCGCAATTTTCTTCGGTGAATGAAGCGTGACGGCGGCGATTGTCGATCCGCTGCCGCTGAGAAAAGCACCAAGCGCGCCGGCGCTTTCGGCGGCGGCGATGACACCTTGCAGGAACGGAATCAGTTTTTGCCGATACGGTTGATGCAGCTGATCACGGAAAGCGCCCCGCAAATTGAGATAGTTGCCCGATGCGAACGCCGCCGTGATTGCGCAAGCATTTGCGCAATTTTCCACGGTAGCAGCGTGCGCAATCCGGGAGGGTAAGATCTTTCTCGCCGCAGTTGTTTTGATTTCGAAATCGGGAATCAAAAGAACGAATGATAATGTAGGCGAAACGTGGAACCGCTGGACATTTTCGCTTCCCGCGACCGTGAATCCGCCGAAAACTGCCGGCGCGGCGTTATCGGGATGGCCTTCCAACTGAGCGCATAATTGAAAGATCGACACTCGATTCAAGGGATTGCCGGTCAAAAGATTCAAGGCACGTAGAACGCCAGCGCGCACCGTGACACTGCTGCCCAAGCCGCGGCAAGGGGGAACGTCGCTTCTGATCGAAAAGGAAAATGAGAATGGTGTGCGCCCGACGCGTTCAAAAAACAAATCCGCCACGTCTCGGGCAATGGAGGGCAGCGGACCCTTCGCGCCGCGAGTCACTGTTACATCATTATAAATGCGCAGGGCAACGCCGAGACAATCGAAGCCCGGACCGAGATTGGAAGTGCTCGCAGGAACGCGAACCGTAACTTGTTGCATAGGCCAGCGGCCGAGTTCGTGCATCTCGACAACGCTCAACGATGCGGGAGTGTAGCGCGCTTGGAATGGGCGGCAACCGATCCATTACGTACTGCCGCTTTCGCAAGTATCCCGTTAGAGTTCACTGCGGCCGATGAAAACGAGTTCCGGGTGGATTGACGCAACGTTGTTCAGGGATTTCGAAGCGGAGGGAACCGATGCGCATCGGCTTTGCACGATCGAGGATGGCTGGGTGGTTGACCGCATTTTCGCACGATTCATGCCCCGCAAAAATGAGGAACGGGAAGCGCCGCTTCTCATCTTTGGCGACGCAGGCGAAAATTTGCGGACGATCGCCGCGGAGCGGTATCTCAAATTTGGAATCGACTTCCGGGCAGGTTACTCCGTCGGCCTGTTTGTCGATCAGAGGGAAAATCGGCGCTATGTGCGCCAGATCGCTCCGAAGCGCCTCTTGAATTGTTTTGCCTACACCTGCTCCTTTTCCGTTAGCGCGGCATCTGTTGGAGCAACTACGGTTAATGTCGACCTTTCCCAGAAATCGCTGGCGCGCGGTCGAGAGAATTTCTCCCTCAACAGTTTGCCGACCAACGATCATCGCTTCATGGCGGACGATGTGATGGAGGTGTTGCCGCGGCTTGCGCATCGAGGTGAGAAATTTGACATGATTATTCTTGATCCGCCGACTTTTTCGCGCTCGTCCCGCGGGAAGACGTTTCACGTCGAAGATGATTTCGAAAAATTGCTCATTACGGCGCTCGAGGTGACGGAGCGCAACAGCCGCATTCTGCTTTCGACCAACTGCTCCACCTTGCACGAACACGCCCTCGAAGTGATGGCCCGCTATGGGTTCAAGGCCACACGACGCGCCGGCACATTTCATCGACAACCGCCCCTATCTGATTTTCCCCCGGGCGCGGGCGCCAGGTCGATTTGGCTGACTTTGCGCTGAACGGGCCGATGCGCGCAAGGAACCATCACAATCCGAATCATTAAGCGAATGGACCAATCAACTGCTGAAAAATTCAGAGAGTCCCCACAACGCGGGTTTCCCTGCACAAAGGAGGATTTCGAGGCACTTCTCGATCAAACTGAGGATTACGTGCGCGAGAAACCAGCCCAGTCTGTCTTATTCGCCTTTATAGCCGGATATATTTTGAATCGGTTGCCAGTCGGTCGAATTCTGGCCGGTCTTTTTCGCTTTCTCATCGTCGCATTGCGACCGGCGATCTTAATTTACGGCGCCACCAAATTGTATCAGGCGGCTCAGGAAGAGGAATAGCAGTGACGCGTGGGCTCCACCACGCGCATCACGAGACCGCGCGGCAGAGGACTGCGAAAGCCTTCGCGTGCAGGCAGCCCGCCTCTACAGTTACTTGTCGAGTGTGAAACCGATCTTCAGTGTCACCTGCCAATGACCGATTTTGCCGTTCTCGATATATCCGCGGGTTTCGGCTACTTCAAACCAGCGCATATTGCGGACGGTCTTCTCGGCCCGTGCAAGGGCATTTTTTACCGCTTCCTCAAACCCATTGGGCGAGGAACCGACCAGCTCAATTTTTTTGTAAATATGATCAGACATGTGTGCATTATTTCGTCAGGAACCCTTCGAAAACAACAGAAAGCCGATCTGCATCGATTTAGAGGGCAAGTGCATCGCCCGCTGAACTTCGTAACGGCTCGCCACGGATCGACAATTTGCTTTACAAACGGCGCTTTATTTTGGCACCCTCGTCGCGTGAGAAAACTGGTTGCAACTTCTCTATTGCTTGTGGCTGCTTTCTCCTTCGCTCGTGCCCAGGATCAAGAAAGCAAGCTGGTCGATCGCCTTCTCAGGCCAGATATGACTCTGCAAAATGCGGCACAGAAAAAAACGTTTATCGCCGCTGGTGGCACATCCATAAATAAACAAGCAACCGTCGGCACATTTTATGTTCAGGAGAAATCCAATTCGAAAGGCTTTTCTGGGACCCGCGGCTTTTCAGCGCAGCAATTTAATTCTCAATCCTTCCCCCACACACGCAGTGCATCCGGGATTTCGTCACAGCAAGCAATCGGAAAGTCCCGGCCTGCTTATGCAACTCGCACCGCGCGCAGCACCCGGGATGCCCCTCAATCTGACAAAAAGATTGCGAGCCATTCTTACGCGGAAAACCGGCCCTTCCTTGATCAAGGTAAAAGTCAAAAATCGCTAAACAGGCAGAATGCGCCGCTCACGATCGAGCAGGTGCGCGAGTTGCTGAACAAAAACAAGTAGCGCACCAGCCCGGCGCGCTATTCTGTGGTTGATCATGCAACCGGATGAAGCTCTCGCGTCTTTAAAACAAGGCGCCGCACAAATCATCAGCGAGAATGAACTGCGAGAAAAACTCGCGCTGGGCCGGCCGCTGCGGGTAAAGCTTGGGGTCGATCCAACCAGCACTGACATTCACCTCGGTCACACAGTCATTTTCCGAAAGCTACGACGATTTCAAGATTTGGGTCATCAAGCCGTTCTTATCATCGGCGATTTTACGGGGATGATTGGCGATCCGAGCGGCCGCTCCGCCACGCGGCCGCAATTGACGCACAAAGAAGTAATGGCTAATGCTGCAACCTATCGTGAGCAGGCATTCAAGCTTCTCGATCCCGCGCGCACGGAGACAGTTTGCAACGGTGACTGGTTTCGGACGATGTCGTTCGAAGATGTCATTCGGCTGAACAGCCGCGTAACGCTGCAACAGATGTTGCAACGCGAAGATTTCCGGGCTCGGATCGACAGACAGCAAGCGATTCGTGCCCACGAAATTCAGTATCCGATCATGCAAGGCTGGGACTCGGTTATGGTGAAGGCTGATGTCGAGCTCGGCGGCACGGATCAGCTTTTTAACATATTGGTCGGGCGCGAGTTCCAAAAAGAACAGGGCTTGCCGCAGCAAGTCGTTTTTCTTCTTCCGATTCTCGAGGGTTTGGATGGCTCCAAGAAAATGAGCAAGAGCCTCGGCAATTCTGTCGGAATCAGCGAGTCTCCCTCAGACATTTTCGGGAAACTGATGAGCATTTCCGATGAGCTGATGGCCCGTTATTATCCATTGCTTCTTGGGCGATTACCGGCCGCAGACTCGCATCCGGTCGAAGCGAAGAAGCAACTCGCTTTCGAAATTGTGCAGACCTACCACTCCCCTGCCATCGCACAGAGGACTTTGGATGAATGGAATACCCGTTTCAGCAAGCGCGATCTGGGACATGCCGACCTGCCGATGTTTTCAGCGGCTGCACTGGGGAAGCGCGATCTCGTCACAATCGTTTGGACGGCTTTTCACGAAGCGTTCGACTTCGAGAAGTCACGCAGCGAAGCGTCACGGCTGATTAAACAAGGAAGTGTGGAGTTGGATGGCGTTAAGATTCGCGATCCCAAGGCAGAGATCACGCTCAAGTCCGGTCAAGTTCTTCGTCTCGACAAAAAGCGCGCAGTGCGAATCGCCTAGTGGATCGGCGTACAGCAAAAAAGCCACGAAGCTAAGGGCTTCGTGGCTCGCTGAATTAATTAGATTGGATTCAGGCTGTAGCCGTTTGGAACATCGGCAGAGCCGGCGCATTCTCAAGGTAGCTCGCCGCGATTCCTTCGAAGTGTGCGCGAATGCTACGCAGTTCGGCAGTTACAAAGGTATCGACAAAGTGCAAGCGCCGGTCGAGCCAGGCAAACAGCTTATTCTTGATCTCGTAATGGACCGCCAACGTCACCTCCGTGCAGTTCGGCCGGATCTCAGCGAAATCAACGATTCCCATCAGATCAATGTTCCCGCCCGCGGATTCAAACGCGTGTTGGTGGGGCACCTCGCTCTCGACCGACAGAAGGACCGTGTGCGCCTCAAAACCGACGGGTCCGCGAAAGCAAAAATCGACCGTCTTCGATGAGGTCACGGTTGCTCTTGTCACCATAAGGAACTGCCGCCGATACGATTGAATACTGGCGAGACGGGCTTTGCACTCTGCCAGCGGTTGACTCATATGTAGGGTTTTTTGTAAAAGCATAGGAGTATTCGTTTGTTGTCCTGAAGTTTAAGCATCAGCAATGCCATTTTGGATTGCGAGGGAACCAGGACGAACTGACTCGCTTTTAGTGTTCGTTTTCTTTACACTTTTGTATTATGGCGACACGCTATTCCTCCTCCGTCGACTTGATCATCAGTCGCCAGGCGACAGGCAATTCGATCAGATTTTCTGTTAACTCAGTAAATAATGGAACATCGATAATTTTTTTTAGAATGTCCGCATTCGTCGCGGCGGCGATATCGTTCGTCGCAGGGGCGCCGTTTAATACGAGGCCGATGCAACGCAGCCTGTGCTCGGAAATGCTTCGCACGGTCAGCGCTGTGTGATTAATACAGCCTAGCCGGTTCTCCGCGACGACCAGCACCGGCAATTTCAGCTCGATGGCCAAATCGCTCACAAAGTAATCGGCACGAATCGGCACGAGCCAGCCGCCGACCCCTTCAACGACCACGTACTCAACTCTAGCCTGAAGAGCGCGAAAAGCCGCCACGACATGTTCGATGTCGATCTTTACGCCTTCCGTTAAACTGCCCACGAGCGGCGCCGCCGGCGTCTTCAACCAGACGGGATTAACTTCCTCGATCCTCAGCGCTTCACTGCCGGCAGCCAACAACAGCTCCGCATCGCGACGATCTCCGCAACAAATTGGCTTCATTCCAGCGCAGCGTGCCCCGGACATGCGCAACAGACGCAAGAGCTGAACCGCGATGTGTGTCTTGCCCACGCCGGTGTCTGTCCCGGTAATGAAAAGGCTCACGCGACTTGCTCTACCCGGTCCGATGTAGTCGTCGCGCGGTTCACGTTGATCGTTTGCACCATTGACAGGAAAATCCTCGCGCCATCTACGCTGCCAAGCCGGCCATCGGAGGCGCGATCCGGGTGAGGCATTAAGCCGAACACGTTTCGCTCGCGATTGCAGATCCCGGCGATGTTTTCAATCGAACCGTTCGGATTGGCTTCGGGAAGGATGCGGCCGCGGCTATCTGCGTATCGCAAAATCACCTGTCGATTTGCGTTGAGCCCACGCAATGTCGCTGCATCCGCGAAGAAGCAACCTTCGCCGTGGGCGACGGGCATGCGAAGAAGCGTTCCTTTTGGACAACCGTGTGTGAATGGCGAATCATCGGCTTCCACGCGCATAGTGACCATGTCACACACGAATCGCAGCGAACGATTCCGCACGAGCGCACCGGGTAAAAGGCCGGCTTCGCACAGAACTTGAAAGCCATTGCATGTGCCCAGTACGAGTTTCCCCGCGCGCGCGTTACCTATCACCGCTCGCATGATCGGCGAAAAGCGGGCGATAGCGCCGCAACGGAGATAATCCCCATAAGCAAATCCACCGGGCAATACGATCGCGTCAAAATCATCAAGCGATGTCTCCTTGTGCCAGACATATTCGGCATGCAATCCTTCGAAGCCGTTAATCGCCGCGATGCAGTCCTGATCGCAATTTGAACCGGGAAACTGGATGACAGCGAATTTCAACGCGACTCCTCGGCTCTCGTGAGCTCGTAATCTTCGATCACCGGATTCGAAAGCAAATCGCGGCAGAGGCCGTGAAGACGCGATTCAAGTTCGCCATTTTTTCCTTCAACATCGATCTCCATGTATTTACCGATCCGGACGCTGCGAACCTCTGGCATTCCCAGGTGCCGCATCGCGTCGCGCACCGCACTCCCTTGCGGATCGAGCACCGCGGTCTTTGGCATGACGACGACTTTCACTTTCATCGCCTCACCATATTTGCAGCTCATCGCCCGAACAAGTGCAATCCAGAATTTATGCATCCCGGACAACCTCTTTTGGCTTTTTATCGTCGCGCAGGCCGAGGAAAACCGGTGCTCGCAATTTCGCGTCCCGGGTCCACTCGGCGAATTTGATCTCACAAACGAAAACCGGGTTTACCCAATGCAATTTGCGCATCATGGAAGGCGTGATGGCTTGCACCCACTTCCCGTTTTGCTTCGACGGAAGATCTTCAAATGGACAATCGTCGCGTTCTTCGGCGCGGAACTTCTTGTGTAACGTAGACAATGATCTTGCGGTGAAGCCGGTTCCTACTTTGCCCGCGAACATCAGGCGATTATCCTTGTAATAACCAACGAGAATTGCACCGAAATGTTTGCGCGATCCCGCTGGCGGCGTGTAACCGCCGATGACGAATTCCTGTTCGTTAACACACTTCAGTTTGATCCAAATGCCGCTGCGCCGTCCGGGCTCATAAGGAGAACCGCGCTGTTTTCCAATAATCCCCTCCAAGCCCCTGCGCTTCACCTCCTGAAGCAGGGCGGTAGCGTGTCCGCCGATCTCGCCCGAGAAACGAATCGGATCGCCGGCGTCTGAACAAATCTGCTCAAGTAGTTGTTTGCGCGGTTCCAGCGGCAGCGAGATCAAACTTTTGCCGTCGAGTTGCAGTAGATCAAAAACATAAAAGTAAATCGGCGATTTCTTTCCTTCCATTTCGCGCGCTTGGAGGAGCTGAAACGACGAGCGGCCCTCCTCATCGAGCGCAACGACTTCGCCGTCGATCACGCATTCACCGACAGGCAAAGTTTTCACCGCCTCAACAATTTCCGGGAAACGTTCAGCCAATTCATTTTCATTTCGGGATAGCAGCGAAACTTTCTTGTCGATCTTGATCGCAAGAGCGCGGATGCCGTCGAATTTCAACTCGTAAATCCAAGCGCTGGCGGCTGGAGGTTTCTCCACCAAGCGCGGTTTCATTGGTTGGATGAAACGCGGCTTGCTTGAAGGAAGCGAAGCCGGTAGGGACGGACCGCCGGGTCGTCCGCCGTCTTTACCGTGCGACGAGCCGCTGCGCCCTGCTTCTTCTTTTTTTTTAGTGCGGTTTTTATGCGCGCGCGCAATGCCGATTTTGCGCTAGAGGTTGAATCTGTTGTGGGTTCGTCGCGGTCGGACTCCCATTCGGCGTCGCGATCTTTTGCAATTTGTTTCATTGTCCGGCTGGATTTCGCCGATTGATCCTCGAGCCTCTTGGAAAGCGGACGGGCACTTGCGCCCGTTTTCATCAGCAGCCATTGATTCTTCTCTTGATCGCGGCGAATCCGAACGAGTGTCCATTCGCCTTTGGCTTTCTTGCCTTCGAGGACGAGATGGAGCTTGCCCTCGCGCAGTGACTCAGAAGGCTGCTCCCCGTAAACGTAATAAGTGCCGCGGTCCCAAACCATCACCGTGCCACCGCCGTAGTTTCCCTCGGGGATAACGCCTTCGAAGTCTTCATATTCGATCGGATGATCTTCGACTTCGACCGCAAGATGTTTTTCGCCTTGCTTCCAGGGAAGCCCTTTCGGCACCGCCCACGATTTCAAAACGCCTTCCATCTGTAGCCGGAAGTCGTAATGCAGACGGCGGGCATCGTGTTTTTGGATGACAAAGCGGGACGCGCCCCGCACTGCTTTTGGCAAAGGTTTGCCGCCCTTCGGTTCGGCCGTCTTTCGAAAATCGCGCTTCGCTTTGTACTCGGCCAGTCCCATTCCTTTTACACTAGCCGCGGATCACGCGGATGAAACGGATTTCCGACAAGAAATTACCAATCGCTTGTGAATCGTTACGTAACGACAAATGACGTGAGGGTGAATGGCAAACTAACGATGACCGTCTTTGTCTCGGACGGAAAAGCCGAAAAGGAAGAATACAAAATCGAGCTCGAAGTCAAGCCGACCGCAGGCGGACAATCCAGCAACGCGACATTGACTTACTCGCACCTGCGATGCCGGAGAAAAAATAGATCGGCTCTATGATTACGCTGCCGCGGCTGTTGTCTCGCCTGGAAGTGGCTCGCCCACGAGATAACGGGTAAAGCGCCGGAGGACGATGTTCTCGCCCAGCTCGGCAATTTTCGATTTAACTAGATCCTCAATCGTCTGGTCCGGATTCTTAATGAAAGCCTGCTCGAGCAGGCAAACAGTGCTGAAAAATTTATCGAGTTTTCCTTCGACAATTTTGTTCACGACGTTCTCCGGTTTTCCTTTGACCTGCGCCTTGTAGATCTCACGCTCGGCTTCGATGAGATTGCCCGGAACATCAGCGCGACTGACGTAAAGCGGATGCGCGGCAGCGATGTGCAGTGTGATGTCCTTTACGAACTCGCGAAAACTCTCGTTCCTTGCCACAAAGTCGGTCTCGCAGTTCACTTCCACAAGCACACCGACTTTCCCCTGCAGGTGAATGTACGAGGCCACAATGCCCTCCTTCGTCACGCGCGAGGCCTTTTTACCTGCGGTGGCGATTCCTTTCGTTCGCAAAATCGCCTCTGCCTTTTCGAGATCACCGCCGCTCTCCGCGAGAGCGCGTTTGCAATCCATAACGCCCGCGCTGGTCTTTTCGCGCAGTTGCTTAACCAGTTGTGGATCGATTTCGGTTGTTGTTTTCATGAAAGGTTGAGCGTTCCAGGGGAGCGTTGAATCGTCAAAGAGGCGGCGCAGGCTCGCCATCAAGCGGACACGCCCGCCATTTCGACCTGCTCGCGGATTCGAGCTTCGCTGCTTGCTGAAACAATGGCGTCCACCAGCTTTTGAAGAATGACGCGAATAGCGCGAATCGCATCGTCGTTTCCGGCGATTGGATAGTCGATCAACTCGGGATCTGCGTTCGTGTCGACGATGGCGACGACTGGAATCCTAAGGCGCCGCGCCTCATTTACCGCGTTTTGCTCGCGGGGCGTGTCGATCACCACCAGCGCATCCGGCAACTGCGCCATTTCGAGTATTCCATCGAGATTGCGCCGCAGCTTCGCGGCCTCCCGATTCAGCGCAGCCAATTCCTGCTTGCCCATTTTTTTGTATTCCGGCGATTGTTCGATCTGCTCAATGTATTTCAATCGACCAATGCTTTTGCGAATGGTCGAGAGGTTGGTCAGGGTGCCGCCGAGCCAGCGCTGATTGACATAAAACTGCCCGCAAGCCAGCGCCGCTTCCTTCACTGCTTCCTGCGCCTGTTTCTTACAACCGACGAACAAGATCTTGCCGCCGCGGCGCGTGATTTCCTGGAGGAACTCCGTGGCGCGACGAAGCTGGAGGACAGTTTCATCCAGGTTGATGATATAAATTTGATTGCGCTGTTCAAAAATGAACGGCTTCATCTTCGGATTCCAGCGCTTCGTTTGGTGCCCGAAATGGACACCGGCTTCAAGAAGCTCAGGCACTAATTCTGGTGTATCGGCCATAAAAAATCACGCCGGCCGAGCGGCACGGCGGGTCAGGAATATGCTATGGCGCCTCGCCGGTGGCAAATTCAATTTCCATTCAATGTTCATTTCACTGGCGATGTTCGCTCTGCATAACGCGCCAGAACCCAACACAAATCGGAGAGGCGGTTCAGATAGCGCAAAATCTCCGGGTTAAAATCTTTTTCATCGGCACTAAACGTGGCGATATGCCGTTCGGCCCGACGGCAAGTCGTCCGGGCAAAATCGAGCGCCGCAGAAACCGCCGTCCCCCCAGGGATCACCCAATCTTTCGGATAAAGCGATTTATCCTTCTCAAGATCGCTAATCACTGCCGTAATCCGGTCGGCCATCGCGGCCGTGGTGAGTTCAAAACCGTCTTTGGTGTAACGTTCCCGATCTTTCAGCGCGGTCGCCAGCTCGCCCATCACAACGATCAAGTCTTTTTGCGCCCCAAGAATTTGCTCTGAAAGAAACTTTTGGTTTGAAATGGATCGGGCAAGACCAAGCGCAGCCGTCAACTCATCCACGCAGCCATAGGCGTCAACGCGGGTATCGCCCTTGGACACGCGCCGGTTGTACATGAGCGAGGTTTCGCCTTTATCGCCCGTTTTGGTCACGATCGACATTAGACGATGGAGTATGGGCGGGCTGGAGTATTGCAATGATGGGTGAGCGAATGAGTAATTACTCCATCACTCCACTGCTCCATCACTCCGCTGGTTATCCGATCGCTGGCTGCGGCTCAGCCTCTTCCATCACAGGCGCACCAATCTGCTCGCCAAGTTCAACGAGTTTGATCTCGCGGTGCTGGGGAAATCCAGTACCCGCCGGGATCAGGTGACCCATGATCACATTCTCTTTGAATCCGCGAAGCCGGTCGACTTTGCCAAGCGTCGCTGCCTCAGTAAGCACGCGCGTCGTGTCTTGGAATGACGCAGCCGAGATAAAGCTATCCGTTTCGAGCGAGGCTTTGGTGATGCCGAGGAGCACGGGCGTGGCTTCGGCCGGCTTTCCGCCTTGTTCGACCACGCGCTGATTCTCCGCTTCAAAATCGAGCCGATCGACCTGATCACCCCAAAGCAATGAAGTATCACCGGGATCGGTAATTTTTACTTTCCGCAACATCTGGCGCACGATGATCTCAATGTGCTTGTCGTTAATCTCCACACCTTGCAGCCGATAAACCTCCTGCACTTCGTTGACCAAATGCTCCTGCAGATCCTGAGGTCCGCAGACTTCAAGGATTTCGTGAGGAACAACGGGGCCTTCGGTGAGTTGTTGTCCTTTCTTCACGAAATCACCTTTGAAGACGATGATGTGTTTCGTGAGCGGGATGAGATGCTCTTCCTCCGACCCGGTGTCGGGATCCTTCAGAATAAGGCGTCGCTTGCCGCGGACTGTTCCACCCATCTCGACAATTCCATCGATCTTGGCAATCTCAGCCGCGTCCTTCGGGCGGCGCGCTTCGAACAACTCGGCTACGCGCGGTAGACCGCCCGTGATATCCTTTGTCTTTGCTACTTTTCGCGGCGTTTTTGCCAGCAATGCACCTCCGCGCACCTTCTGTCCCTCTTCGACGATCACGTGTGCGCCAGCAGGGATGGAATAACTCGCGAGCACTTCCTTCTTGTCGCCAACGATCACAATCTGTGGATGTAAATCCTCTTTATGCTCGATAATCACGGTCCCCATGAGGCCAGTCGCTTCATCGACGTCACGCTTGATCGTCACGCCAGCGATCATGTCGCGGAATTCGATCTTGCCGCCCTTGTCAGTTAGAATTGGCACGTTGTACGGGTCCCATTGCACGAAGGTTTCCCCCTTCTTGACCGACGTACCGTCGTCTTTTGAAATCATTGACCCGATAACAACGTTATAACTCTCGAGCTCGCGGCCCTCCGCGTTGTGCACGCTGATTGAGCCGTTCTTATTCAAAACGATCCAGCTGCCGTCGAGCGCCTGCACCGTTCGCAAATCGTTGAATCGGACAGTGCCATCGTTTTTCGCTTTGATAATCGGTTGCTTGAAAGTCTGGCTGGCGGTGCCACCAATGTGAAATGTCCGCATCGTCAATTGTGTTCCAGGCTCGCCAATTGATTGCGCCGCGATGATCCCAACTGCTTCGCCAAGTTTGACGAACTGCCCGGTAGCAAGATTGCGTCCGTAGCACATCGCGCAAACGCCACGACCGCATTCGCAAGTAAGAACGGAACGAATTTTCAAACTCTCCACTCCGACGCGCTGAAGTTCCGCCGCAATTTTCTCGTCGATCAGCTGATTTGCCTTGACGATTTTCTTCCTTTTCTCCACTGGGTCCGCGATTGTTTCGCAGCTCACCCGACCAATAATGCGCTGGCCAAGATCGACCACTTCCTCGTCTCCCTCGTAAATTGAGCGTACGACGATCCCATTTACGGTCCCGCAATCTTGTTCGTTGATGATCACGTCCTGCGAAGCGTCCACCAACTTGCGCGTAAGATAGCCAGAGTCCGCGGTTTTGAGCGCCGTGTCCGCGAGACCTTTACGCGCGCCGTGCGTGGAGATGAAGTACTCGAGCACAGTGAGACCCTCGCGGAAGTTCGAAGTGATGGGGCGCTCGATGATTTCTCCCGAAGGTTTGGCCATCAAACCGCGCATGCCAGCCAGCTGCCGCACTTGCTGCCGGTTGCCGCGCGAGCCCGAATCGACCATTAGGTAAACGGGATTCAGTTCCTTGCGCCCTTCGTTGTGTTCGAGGGTGCGAAACATTACGCTGGAAATTTCGTCTCCGGCATGCGTCCAGATGTCAATGATCTTGTTGTAACGCTCGCCATCGGTGATGATGCCTTTGCGATATTGCTGCTCAACCTGGCGGATTTGCCTGTAGGCATTTTCCAGCTCGGTCTGTTTCTCCTTCGGAATGATCATGTCCGAGATTCCAATCGAAATGCCAGCCTTGGTCGCTTCGGCAAAACCGAGCTCTTTCAACTTGTCCAGCGTCGTGACGGTTTCGGCCGGTCCCGCGATTTGATAACAGCGCCAAATAATGTCGCTCAGCTGCTTCTTGCCCGCTGCCTTGTTGAAAAATCCCAGCTGCTTCGGCCAAATCTGATTGAAGATGACCCGGCCCGCCGTGGTCTCGATGACTTTTGCCTCGGCGTTTCCGTAGGTCGTTTGCTGGCCGTGATCGGGATTCTTGATCCGAATGCGGTCGTGTGTCCGGATGCTTCCTTCGGCCATGGCAAATTCCACTTCGGTCGCATCGGAAAATAGTGATAGACGCCCGTCGGCTTTACTTCCGGCAGCTCGCCGCGGGTTTTGCGTCAGATAATAACAGCCGAGCGTGATGTCCTGGGACGGCGTTGTGATCGGTTTGCCGCTAGACGGTGAGAAAATGTTATTCGGGGCGAGCATCAGCATGCGCGCTTCCATTTGAGCTTCCACGGAGAGCGGCACGTGCACGGCCATCTGGTCCCCGTCGAAGTCTGCGTTATAAGCCGTGCAGACGAGCGGATGGATGCGGATTGCTTCGCCTTCAATCAATTGCGGCTCAAAAGCCTGGATCGACAATCGGTGCAGAGTCGGCGCGCGATTGAGCAGCACCGGATGGCCTTTCGTGACTTCGTCGAGAATGTCCCAAACTTCCGGTGTCTGGCGCTCGATCATCTTTTTCGCGCTGCGCACGGTGTGCACATAACCGAGGTCTTTGAGCCGGCGGATAATGAATGGTTCGAAAAGGACCAACGCCATCTTCTTCGGCAGACCGCACTGATGAAGTTTCAGCTCGGGACCGATGACAATAACCGAACGACCCGAGTAATCGACGCGCTTTCCGAGCAAATTTTGACGGAAGCGTCCGCCTTTGCCTTTGAGCATGTCGCTGAGCGATTTGAGCGGTCGGTTGCCCGCACCAGTAACTGCCCGGCCGTGCCGGCCGTTGTCGAACAAGGCGTCAACGGCTTCCTGCAACATTCGCTTTTCGTTGCGAATAATGACGTCCGGCGTTTTGAGCAAAAGCAGATTTTTGAGCCGGTTATTGCGATTGATAACCCGGCGATAAAGATCGTTGAGGTCCGAAGTCGCAAAACGCCCGCCTTCTAGCGGAACGAGGGGACGCAAATCGGGCGGGATCACCGGCAACACATCGAGAACCATCCAATCAGGACGCGCGTGTGAATTTTGAAATCCTTGAACGAGCTTGAGCCGCTTGGCCAGCTTCTTGCGAATCTGTTTGCTCTTCGTGGCGCCCATCGCTTTCTCGAGCTCCTTGTTGAGCTTGTTGAGATCGATCTCGGCGAGCAGCTTCTTCACGGCTTCGGCACCCATGCCGGCAACGAAATCATCGCCATATTGCTCCTGCGCCTCACGGTATTCGACCTCGTTCAGGAGTTGTGTTTTCTGCAACGGAGTCTTGCCCGGATCGATGACGATGTAGTCCTCGTAGTAAATCACGCGCTCCAGCTGTCGTGCGCTCATGTCGAGCATGAGTCCGAGCCGCGACGGCATGCATTTGTAGAACCAAATGTGCGAAACGGGCACCGCCAGCTCAATGTGGCCCATCCGTTCGCGGCGCACGCGCGCCAGCGTGACCTCCACCCCGCAACGGTCACAAATCACGCCTTTATGCTTGATGCGCTTGTATTTTCCGCACGAGCATTCCCAATCGCGCGTCGGGCCGAAAATTCGTTCGCAGAAAAGGCCGCCCTTTTCCGGCTTGAAGGTGCGGTAATTGATTGTCTCCGGATTTTTGACCTCGCCCTTGCTCCACGACCGCATCGTGTCACTCGACGCGACACCGATCGCGACTTGATCAAAACCCACGGGGCGTTCTTCGCCCACTAACTCACGCCAGGAATGTTCGTTCATGATTATCTAAAGAATTGTTGATCTAAAAATTATGCGACGTTCTCAAGAAAACTGCTTGGCGCCTGGCCGCCGACTTTGACATCGAGACCGAGGCTCTGCATTTCTTTGATTAACACGTTGAAAGATTCAGGTGTGCCCGCCTCAAGTGAGTTGTCGCCTTTGACGATCGACTCGTAGATGCGGGTCCGGCCTTGCACGTCATCGGACTTTACGGTGAGCAACTCCTGCAAGGTGTAGGCAGCTCCGTACGCTTCCAATGCCCAGACCTCCATTTCGCCAAAGCGTTGTCCGCCGTATTGCGCCTTGCCACCGAGAGGCTGCTGCGTCACCAGCGAATAGGGTCCGACGGCTCGGGCGTGGATTTTGTCTGCCACCAAATGTCCAAGCTTCATCATGTAGATGTAGCCGACCACTACTTCCTGATCGAAAGGATCGCCCGTGCGGCCATCAAACAGCCGCGCCTTACCAGTTTCTTGCACCCAGGAGAAACCTTCCTTCACCTTCGCGTCCCAGAGATATTCGCGGATTTTCTTCTCTTCGATTCCATCGAAGACCGGGGTCGCGACTTTGAATCCGAGTGCCTTCGCAGCAACTCCCAGATGGGTTTCCAGAACCTGCCCGACATTCATGCGGCTCGGGACACCGAGCGGATTGAGCACAATCTCCACTGGCGTTCCATCCGCGAGGAAAGGCATGTCTTCTTCAGGAACGATGCGCGCAACGACGCCCTTGTTACCGTGGCGACCAGCCATCTTGTCACCCACGCTCAGCTTGCGTTTGCTCGCGATATAAACCTTGACCTGCTTGATGATTCCCGGATCGATATCATCGCCACTCTCCACCCGGTCCATGGCGCGTTCGCGCTCGAGCTCCAGCTCCGCGAACTTGTGTTCATACGAGCCGATGATCTCGCGGATTTTGTTGCGGATCGGACTCGGATCGATCTCGATGTGATCGTGAACGACCGCGAGTTTTCGCAACAATGTTTTGGTAATCTTGCGATTGGCCGGGATGATAATTTCACCGGTTTCGGCATTTACGACATCGAGGGGAATTTTCTCGCCCAAAAGGATATTTGAAAGTGAATCAGTCAACTGCTCGGTCAGATCCTCTCTCTTGCGCTTATGGTCTTCGCCGATCGATTTGATCTGCCGTTTCGTTTCTGTCGGCGTGAGCTTTTCTCGCGAAACTTCCCGACGCGAAGAAACTTTTACATCCATTACGATCCCATACGTTCCGGATGGAACGGTGAGGGACGTGTCTTTCACGTCGGCGGCTTTTTCGCCAAAAATTGCCCGAAGCAGACGTTCCTCCGGTGCCAGTTCGGTCTCGCTCTTCGGCGTAATTTTGCCGACGAGAATGTCGCCCGGTTTCACTTCCGCGCCGACTCGCACCACTCCATCGGGCCCGAGATTGCGCAATGCTTCCTCGCTGACATTGGGAATGTCACGCGTAATTTCTTCTGGTCCAAGTTTGGTGTCGCGCGCCCCGATCTCGAACTCATCGATGTGGATGGAAGTATAAATATCCTCCTTCACCACCTTCTCGGAGATCATGATCGCATCTTCGAAGTTATACCCGTTCCAGGGCATAAACGCGACGAGCACGTTTCGGCCAAGCGCGAGCTCGCCACGATCGGTGTTCGGACCGTCGGCGATGACCTGACCGCGTTTCACATGCTGGCCTTTCCGCACGATCGGCTTCTGGTTCACGCACGTGCCGGCATTTGAACGCATGAATTTGCGAAGTTCATAAACGTGAATCCCGGCTCCCGCGTCCGTTTTTAACTTTTTTTTGCCCTCAGGCAGATGCCCATCCTTCGTGACGACGATTTGGTCCGCCGTCACCGAAGCGACCTTGCCGCCATCGGTTGCGATAACGACGGCGTGCGAATCGCGCGCCACTTTCTCCTCCAAGCCAGTGCCCACCAGCGGCGCCTCGGAAACAATGAGCGGCACGCCTTGGCGCTGCATGTTGGAACCCATCAGCGCACGGTTCGCATCGTCATGCTCAAGGAATGGGATCAGGCCCGCTGCCACCGAGACAAGCTGTTTCGGCGACACGTCCATGTAATGCACCTTCGACGGATCGACTTCGAGGAAGTCGCCGCGATAGCGCACCGAAACTTTTTCCCCTGTGAAATGGCCTCGGCCGTCTATCGGCGCATTCGCCTGCGCGACCAAGAAATTTTCTTCGCGATCGCCGGTGAGATAATCGATTTGATCCGTCACGCGGCCTTTTTCCACTTTACGATAAGGCGTTTCGATAAACCCGAATTCGTTGATGCGCGCGAATGTGCTCATCGAGCTAATCAGGCCGATGTTTGGACCTTCTGGCGTCTCGATCGGACAAATACGTCCGTAGTGCGAGGGATGAACGTCACGCACTTCAAATCCGGCGCGCTCGCGACTCAGACCTCCCGGTCCGAGCGCTGACAAGCGCCGTTTATGCGTCAACTCTGCCAGCGGATTCGTTTGATCCATAAACTGCGAAAGCTGGGACCGGCCAAAGAAATCCCGGATAACCGCACTGAGCGCCTTCGGATTGATCAGTTTTTGCGGCGTCATCCCGTCCACGTTGATGTCGAACAGGGTCATGCGCTCTTTGACCAGGCGCTCGGTGCGAGCAAGACCAACACGGCACTGATTGGCCAGTAATTCGCCAACTGTGCGCACGCGTCGGCTCCCGAGATGATCGATATCGTCGAGCGTGCCTTCGCCCCGGCGCAAGTTGATCAAATACTTGATTGCCGCGATAAAATCTTTGTCGGTCAAAATACGCTCAGTAGAATCGACATTGATCCCAAGTTTTTGGTTGATTTTGTAGCGGCCGACGCGTCCAAGATCATATTTTTTGGGATCGAAAAAGAGCCGTTTAAGCAAGGCGCGAGCGTTCGCCACTGTCGGGGGATCGCCCGGGCGAAGACGGCGGTAAATATCTTTGAGCGCTTCTTCCTGGTCATGCGCCGGGTCTTTCCTGAGCGCCTTCACGACCGTGTCATCGTGCGAAATATCGATCACTTTCACTTCGCGAATCTTGAGAGCCATGATCTGGCGGATCGTCGCCAGAGTGAGCGGCTCGAACGCGCGCGCGACCGTAACCTCGCCGTCGCGGATTTCCGCAGTGAGGACTTTGGTGGCAAGCTCTTCTTCGTCAAGTTTGTCGCTTAGCTTGAGACTCTCGATATTATAAAAAAGCTTGATGACTTCTTCATCAGAGCCGTAGCCGAGGGCACGCAGGAAAGTCGTGGCGAGAAATTTGCGGCGGCGCTTGCGTCGATCGAGATAAATGTAAAGAAGATCGGCAGTATCAAATTGGACCTCGATCCAGGAACCACGATCGGGAATGATCCGGAAGCTGTAGAGTACTTTGCCGTTCAGATGGATGGTCGATTCGAAAGCGATTCCCGGAGAGCGATGTAGCTGGCTGACCACGACGCGCTCGGCGCCATTGATCACGAAGGTGCCCTGCGGTGTCATGAGCGGGATTTCGCCCATGTAAACTTTCTCTTCCTTGGTGCCTTTTTCCTCGCGCAGCTGGAACGTGACATGTAGCGGCGCGCTATAAGTCTGGCCTTCCCGTTGCGCCTCCAAAGCGGTCAACTTCGGCTCGCCAATTTCGTAGTGACTAAAATCGAGCACCGCCTTTTCATCGTAGCTCTCGATCGGGAAGACTTCTTTGAAGACGGCCTGTAACCCATGATTTTTCCGCTTGGAAAACGGGACATCCTTCTGGAGAAAATCGACGTATGAATTGAGCTGAACCTCGATCAGATTCGGTGGTTCGATGCTTTCCTTAATGCTTCCGAAGTAAATGCGTTCCGAATTTCGTTCCGACATAATCACTAGGCCAAGGGTTTAAAGCTCGCGGCGACCACGATAAATTGCGGTTGCCGCGGGCAAGATTTCAGGGGATCAGCAGCGAGGGAGGGGCGCAAATATGGCACCAAAACAGCGGACTGTCAAATTGACCTCACCGTTTTGCTGCCACTTCTGTGTTTTGCCGCCGAGCGCCGGGTTAAAAATAAAGTCTGCCTGCTTTTAACAAAAATTCATAGTAGGCGAAAACGGCCGCCGCGCAAGTCATTTATGCGACGGCGGCCGCCCAAAACTAGTCTATTTGATCTCGACCTTCGCACCAGCCGCCTCGATCTTTTTCTTGATCTCCTCGGCCTCCTGCTTGGTCACGCCTTCCTTGATTGTTTTGGGAGCTCCTTCAACCAGCGCCTTGGCTTCCGCCAATCCCAGCCCGGGCACAGCGCCGCGAACTTCCTTGATTACGCCAATTTTATTCGCGCCCATTTCTTGCAAGACCACATCGAACGTGGCCTTTTCTTCAGCCGGAGCCGCTGCTGCGCCTCCAGCGGCACCTGCCGCGGGCCCAGCCGCTACCGCCACTGGAGAAGCCGCACTCACGCCCCATTTTTCTTCCAGCTGCTTTACCAAACCGGCTATGTCCAGCACGGACAGCTCACTGAGTTGCTCCACCAATTTATTTGTATCTGCCATTTTGTTTCCTCCAATTGCCGCCTCCGAAAGCCTTCGGAAAATTAAGGCCGATAGCTATCGGCCCGGACAGTTTTATTTCACTTCCCGTCCCGCCATCGCGGGAGGAAATTCGTCACCTCGCCGCTTCTGCGGACGCGCCCTCCTTTTCTGCTTTCGCTTTCAACACCCGCGCGAGCGCCGAGCCAGGCTCGTTCAATAAACGAACCAGACGCGTAGCCGGAGACAAGAGCAGCCCCAGGAACTGCGCGTGCAAAATTTCGCGCGGCGGCAGGTCCGCCAGGGTCTCCAATTCTGCCGTGGAAAGAATGGCCCGATTGACAAAGCCAACCTTGAGCGCAGCGATTTTAAATTCGGTCGCAAACGTCTTAAAAATTTTGGCGACGGGCGCGACATCTTTTTCGCCCGTAACGATGGCCGTTTGGCCGATTAGCCTGTCGCCCACATCCGGAAAACCGGAGTTTGTCATGGCGCGCTTGAGGAAATTATTTTTCACCACGTGCACTTCCGCGCCCACTGGGGCGAGCCGAGTACGCAGCTCGCCAAAATCGCCAACTCTCATCCGCTGGTAATCGGCCACAAGTACAAAGGGCGAGTGTTTCAATTTCTCGGAAAGATCTGAAACGATGCTGGCTTTTTCGGGTCGCATATTATTGATCTAATTATTGTCGATCTAACGCTCAGACACTCAAATACGGCGCTGGATCAACATGGACTCCCGGCGACATCGTCGCACTGATAGTCACGCCTTCAACGTAACGCCCTTTCGCGGTTGGCGGTCGCGCCCGGACAACTGCCTCGATCACTGCATTTCCATTTTCCACGAGCGCTTTTTCCTCAAACGAAAACTTTCCAACTGGCACCGCGACATTGCCGTTCTTGTCGAGCTTGAATTCTACCCGACCGGCCTTCACTTCCTGCACCGCCTTTGCCGTGTCGTCGGTAACTGTCCCCGCCTTGGGATTTGGCATTAATCCGCGCGGTCCGAGCACCTTCCCGAGTTTCCGAACCTCCGCCATCGCCGCGGGCGTGGCGATGGCGACGTCAAAATCCTGAAAACCTTCCTGACATTTCTGAATCATGTCTTTCATCCCGACAAATTCGGCGCCTGCACCCTCGGCTGCTTTAGCTGCCTGGCCCTCCGCGAAAACGAGCACGCGCACCAGTTTGCCGCTGCCGTTCGGAAGCGGGCAGGTTCCGCGCACCATTTGATCCGACTGCTTTGGATCAACACCAAGCCGGAAAGAAACTGTCACGGTCTGATCAAACTTCGTCGGCGAAAACTTCTTCAACGTCGCGACGGCTTCGGTAAGATTGTAAACCTTTGTCCGGTCCACTTGCTCGGCGGCCGCGCGATAACGTTTGCTTCGATTTCTTTGCATGTTCGTATGCAGTTCAAACGCCCGGTTCTTTGCTAAAAGTGACGGGGCTCCTGCTTAAAAGTTAAGCCGCTCAACCAGCGACGGGACGTGCAAACTAGCGGGCTATCTTTGCCTTGTCAAAGTGAACTTCTGTCCGAAAAACCCATAGGGGCGCGCTAATCGACCGGGGCCGCGACGTCTGTTGCCTCAGTTGATTTGGCTGCCGCTTGCATGGCCGGTGGTCCGTTCCTGATGATTTTCCCCTCTTTCATCACAAGCGAGATATGCTCCGTCGCGGCAATGTCTGCAGTCGGATCCCCCTGCATCGCAATGATGTCGGCTAGCTTGCCTCTTTCCAACGTGCCAATTTTTTGGCCAACGCCCAACAGTTCTGCATCATTTGAAGTCGCGGATTTCAGTGCATCGATTGGCGCCATGCCGAGTTCGGTCATCAGTGCAAATTCCTTTGCGTTTTGGCCATGCGGGAAAACAGCTGCATCAGTGCCAAACGAAATTTTGACGCCCATTTTCACGGCGTTGCGAAACATTTCCGATCGTGCCGCGGCGGCTGCCCGCGCTTTTTCCTGCAAAGCTGGCGGATAATTTGCAATCTTGCTCATGATCCATTCCGTCGCCATCAGCGTCGGCGTCAGAAACGTGCCTTTCTTTTTCATCAACGTCAGCGTCTCCGGTTTCAGAAATGAGCCGTGCTCAATCGAATCTACGCCGGCTTCGACTGCCTCGCGCCCGGCCTGATCACCGTGACAATGCACCGCAACTTTTTTCCGCAACCGATGCGATTCATCGACCAGCGCAGCCATCTCCGCTGGCGTGAATTGCGGAGTATCTACTTCATCCGCCAACGAAAGAACGCCGCCGGAAACGGCAGCTTTGATTATATCTGCGCCGTTTTTGACTTCGAACCGGACCGCCTTGCGAACGTCATCCGGCCCGTTGGCGATCCCATCAGTGTAATCCGGTTCGCGGCCAAAAAGGAAATCACGAAACCCGCTCGTCGGATCGAAGTGACCGCCAGTGGCACCGATTCCTTTGGTCGCGACTAGCATGCGCGGGCCGACGATCACCCCTTTGTTGATCGAATTGCGCAGCGCGATATCGACAAATTCCCGGCTGGCAACGAAACGGCTGCCCAAGTCACGCACGGTCGTAAAACCGGCCTCGACTGTCGCGCGTGCGAACGTCACGGCTTTGATCGCTTGCTCCGAAACATTGAGATCAAGCTCGTCCAGCCGTCGCTGATTGTAATTACCTGAATAATCCAGAGTCAGGTGCGTATGCGCATCCATGAATCCGGGCGACAACGTGGCGTCGCCGAGATCGATTACCTGTGCACCGGCGAGAACAGGCAAATTGCTGCCCGAATCGACAATCTTATCGCCCTGCACAATGATGACTCCGTTCGTGATGAGCGCTTTCGATTTACCGTCGAACAGGCGCGCGGCTTTCAGCGCGATGACTGGTGGGGCATCGTTTCCGGCGCCGCGCGAACTTGCGAGCGACACGAGAAACAAAAAGGAAACTGCGATTGCAACACGCTGGCCAAGACGAAACATCCCCGCTTATAGAAAAGCCCGCCCGGATAGGCAATCAGAATGCACAGCACTGCTATGGGTTCCGCAGTTTACCCATGCTTTCCGCAAGCCCCTGTCGCGCCGCGGCGAGGCCGGGATTAAGAGCGAGCGCCTGTCTGAAGGCAGCAATGGCGCGCTCGTGCTGATTGAATAACGCGAGGTAGCGCCCACGATTGATAAGCATGCTTGTATAGACCGGCAATACTTTGAGGTTTACTACGTCATCCTTCTCAAACCGCAGAGTCCCGTCAGCCAGACCGCGGGTCTGCAGATGTACGTCGCGCGAATCGTGAAAGTTCCGGTCGCGCGCAAGACGGAAAACAAGTCCCTGCGGAACAAGTTGATAGTTTTGCCTGAGCCCCTTAATCAGCTCGCTGTCACGTTTGTCGGTGAAAAGCAAATCGCTCGTAATGTAAACCGGCGCGATCCGGTTCTCGTTCGTCACCATCGACTGAATCATCTCCTCGAATGCCGCCGTGATCATTTGAGTAAGCGCCTGGCTGTTGGCAAAAGCTCCAGGATCGTGTTCCCACTTCTTGAGATCTGCGACGAAGGCGTCAATCTTATCGCGCGACCGCTCAATCAAACCAGGATAAGCGTGTTTCAGGTAATCGAAATACCACGAACGGCGTAGCAAATTAATGTCCACAATCTTCACGTCGCGCCGGCGCTGTTCTATTTCCTGCGCATATAGCATCGGCGACGCCACCTGCCAGTCGAGCGTAAGTAAGAGGCCGTTAGGCTCGATCGCGCTAAGGAGATTTTCAACGTAATCGTGCGCGACGAAGTAATGCCTGCGATTATTGAACGGCCAATTGGCGATGAAAGCTATTGTGCACGTGAGCAGTACTGCAATTGCAGCGACGAGGTACGGCCTCCCAACCGGGATGGACTGGAAGACGGCGAGTTGGATCAACCAACGGATGCCAAATCCAGCGGCAATCGCGATCGAAATAAATGTAGGCAGATAGTACGCATCCTTGTCCTCCGCGATGTAGTAGCTGAGCGCGTAAGCCAAATCGGCAGTGACGATAAACAAGAGAAACCAAAAAGTTGTGCGGTCCCGCTTGAAAGCGCTGCCAAAACCGGCGAAGGCTAAGGCAAGCGGCAAGGGAAACCAGGACACGCCGAATTCGCGCAAGACCATCCTGCCGAATTCCACAGACTGCTGGGCCATTACCTTCGGCGTAAAGGAGAAGAACACTTGGTACTGCCGGCCGGTGACGTGCCACCATATTTCTTCCAGCGAGCGCGGATTGCCCCAGTTAATCACAGGCGTGCGCGAGGCTGCCAGTGGCAAGTAGGTATAGACAGCCAGCAGAGCGCCAACCGAAATCAGTGCAGCATATATTAGTCGTCTGCCCCTGAAGAACCTCGGGCCCTCGGTCCTGTAAACGATGACAGCCACAGCTGGAAGTATGAGCGCCACGGTGACGTGATGGACGCCTAGCGCGAGCCCGAATACAAGCGCAGCGGCATAAAGAAAATTGTCGTGGACCGTCACCGCCAGGGTGTTCTTGCCGGCCTCCACGGCCGTGCCGATACGCCTTCTGTCTGCCATGATGCACCGCCGCCACCGAAGCATCAGAAAGAAGATAACGAGGATGAGCAGCGTATTGAGAGTATAAACCTCGGCGATGGTCGCGTAGGACCAAAGCGTCCGGGAGAACGCCATGAGCAGGCCCGCGCCAAGAGTAGGCGCAAGCACCAAAAGGCGACCGGTGGCTGAATCCTCATCGTTTGCCCCCAGTGTAGTGTATGGCGCGGCCTTCTTCCTCTGCTGCGCGCCCTTCCTTTTTCGCTTGGATGCGGCGAGATAGGAATCGGCAATCATTAACTCTGCCACGACAAGAGTGAGCATCGCGGACGCGAGCGCGGCAAAAAACGCGGAGGCAAAATTGATGCGTACCGCGACGTTTCCGAAGGGCACGAGCGACGCGAGATGCGCAAGAATGACCCACAGGGGAAAACCGGGTGGGTGCGCAACCCCCAAGCCGTCAGCAACCACTATCAACTCCCCGCTGTCGGTCGAAGTAACCGCTGGAGCGAGCGTCCAACTGTAAAGAAAGAGCGCAACGAGAAACACTGCGCCGGCGCAGAGCAGCTCTGCCCCGAAAGAGCGAACCGCCTTTGAAGCAATTTGCTGCTTCGACCGCGCTTCGGGCACGGAATCGGTCGCGCTCCCGCCACTCATTGCTTTGGCAGGTTGCCGGTTCTTTGAAAGCCCGCGAGCCATGGCGCTATCGTCTCGCAAACTCGTATGGCCTAGTCACGGTCGATGATACAGAAGGGGCGCCGTTTTTAAAACGATTATCTGATCGGCTGCAACCGCGCGGATCGACGGAAGTAACAGAATCGCAGCGAAGCTGAGAAGAGACCAACGCGGCGAGATTCGCATCCGCCTCGTTTAGAAACTATTGCAGGCGCAGGCAAGAAAGAACGTTCTTGTTTCGGCAAAGCGCTTCGTTTCCAATTCGCAGGAAATGAAAACTCCACCGCTTGGCTGTGCTGTGCTCTTGGCTGTCGTTATCGTCTTCACCGCTCTCGCGGCTTTTACGCAGACGCCACCGCCAGCGCCGTCACCTTCACCTAAGGAATCTCCGCCAGCCGCCGCTGACTATGATCTCCGGTGGGGCGTAAAAATTCCGATGCGGGACAAGGTCGAACTGAACGCGACACTGTATTTGCCAAAGACAAAAGATGGAACGCCCTCAAAGACGCCGGCGATTTTCACTCTGACGCCTTACATCTCCGACATGTATCACCCCCGCGCCGCATACTTCGCATCGCACGGTTACGCATTTGCACTTGTCGATGTTCGTGGCCGCGGAAATTCTGCCGGCGGGTTTGAGCCATTCGCAAATGAAGCGCGCGATGGACACGACGTCGCAGAATGGCTGGCGCAACAGCCATTCTGCGACGGCAAAGTCGCGATGTGGGGCGGATCGTACGCGGGATTTGATCAGTGGGCCACCGTGAAAGAACTGCCTCCGCATCTTGCCACGATCGTGCCGGCAGCCGCGGCGCATCCACCGCTAGATTACCCGTCTTTCCAAAATGTCGGCGAAACCTACGATGTACAATGGTTCACTCTCACGAGTGGCCTCGCTGGACAGCAAAATCTCTTCGCAGACCAGAAATTTTGGCGCACCAAATTCCTGGACGCCTACAAGAAACACATCCCGTTTAAATCACTCGATTCGTTTGTGGGAAATCCGTCGGTCAACTTCCAACGCATTCTCAAACATCCGACAGCCGACGCCTACTACGACGCGATGGTTCCGTCTCGCGAGCAATTTCAAAAGATCACGTTGCCGGTTCTCACGATCACCGGCCAGTACGATGGCGATGAGCTCGGCGCGCTCGCGTTTTACCGCGATCATATCGCGAATGCCCTGCCCGAGGCCCGTGCAAAACATTTTCTCATAATCGGCCCATGGGACCACGCGGGCACGCGGACGCCAACGGATGAAGTCGCTGGCGTCAAGTTCGGGCCTGCAGCGATCGTCGATCTGAACGACCTGCATCGACAATGGTACGATTGGACGATGAAGAATGGCGCGAAGCCAGATTTTCTGAAAAATCAGGTCGCGTATTATTTGCTCGCTCCCGGAAACACCGGCACGAACGGCGAATGGAAATACGCCGACAGCTTGGAAACTTTAACGACAAACTCGCGGATGTTTTATCTCGATTCAAAGAATGGCGACGCCAACGGTGTTTTTCGTTCCGGCGCGCTCACAGAAAATCAGCCAAAGGAAGGCGCCGACAAATTTACATACGATCCACTCGATACGACGCGTGGCGAGAATATCGAAGGAATCGATCCGAAAGAGAAGACGGTGGGGCTCGATCAAAGTTATGCTTTGAGCATCGGCAACGACGGCTTGGTTTATCATACTGCTCCATTTCCTAACGAAACGCCGCTGATCGGTTGCCCGGCGGTCACGCTTTGGGTTTCCATCGACACGCCCGACACCGATCTCTCCGCCGATCTCTACGAGATCCAACCTGACGGTACAAGCATCGCACTTTGGAGCGACATTCACCGCCTGCGTTATCGCGAATCGTTGCGTCAGGAGAAGCTGGTTAAACCAGGCGAGATCGTGAAATGTGAATTCGCGCCTGGCCTATTCGTTGCGCGCCGGCTCATGAAAGGCAGCCGGCTCCGGCTCGTCGTCTCTTCGCCCAATTCGATTTTGTGGCAGAAGAATTACAATTCAGGCGGCGTGGTCGCCGACGAAACCGCGAAGGACGCGCGGACCGGGCACGTGAAAATTTATCACGACCCCGAACACGCCAGCGCGATTCAACTGCGAATCGGTGAATCACCTGTTCCGCAAAGGTAGAGCGAAAGAGCAATGGCCAGGAAAATTCGTGTTGGAATACTATTCGGGGGTCGATCTGCCGAGCACGAAGTCTCCCTGCAATCAGCGAAAAATATCATCGACGCTATCGACACGAACAAATACGAACTCGTGCTGATCGGCATCGATAAGACGGGGCAATGGCATCTCAATGAAGAATCTCGATTTCTCCTTCCGATAACTCAATCGGAATTGCCCGCGCTACCAGAAAGCGGTGAAAACCTCGCGCTAGTTCCTGGGAAGCAGGACGAGCAGCTTGTAGCGCTCTCGGGGCAGCAGAGGCTTGGCTCTCTGGATGTGATCTTTCCTGTTCTCCATGGCCCGTTTGGCGAAGATGGCACCGTCCAGGGACTGCTGAAGCTTGCAAACATCGCGTTTGTCGGTGCTGGCGTTCTTGGCTCAGCCGTCGGCATGGACAAGGATGTGATGAAGCGGCTACTCAGAGATGCTGGAATTCCTGTTGCCAGATTTATGGCGATCAGCCGATATTCCTCGAAGAAAATTGGTTTTGACTACGCGCGAGGGCAACTCGGTCTGCCGCTTTTTATTAAGCCTGCAAACCTCGGTTCGTCGGTCGGCATTCAAAAAGTCAAAGATGGCGAGGAATTCGAGCGCGCGGTCCGTGATGCGTTCAATTACGACAACAAGATATTAATTGAGGAGTGTATCGACGGTCGCGAGATGGAATGTTCCGTGCTGGGCAACGATAATCCCATCGCATCAGTTCCAGGCGAGATTTTACCTCGCCACGAATTTTACTCATACGAAGCGAAATATCTCGATGAGAACGGCGCTGTGCTGGAAATACCGGCGAGGCTGCCGTCGGAGATTTCGGAACGTATCCGCCAGCTGGCTATCAAAACGTTTTCCGTGCTCTGCTGTGAGGGAATGGCGCGGGTCGATTTCTTCTTGAGAAACGACGGCGAAATTATCGTTAACGAGATCAACACCATTCCTGGATTCACCAGAATAAGCATGTACCCAAAGCTCTGGGAAGCGACGGGCATCTCTTACAGCGAGCTAATCGACAAATTGATAGAACTGGCAATTGAACGGTTTGAGCACGAGAAGCAATTGAAAACCGATCGCGCATAATCCTCGGAAAATTGGTGCTGATGCGACTGATCTTAAGGATGTTGATAATCATAAGCGCGCTTGCGATTCTAACTACGCAAGCATGGGCGGATGCAGAGATTGTAATCGCGATCCGCTACTTGCGAGCGCAAGGAACGAGTCATTCGCACCTGTATTTGTATCGCGAAGACGGAAAGCTGCTGCGGCAATTAACGGACGACAACTCTGGACAAGACGCCGGCCCAATTTTTGCGCCGGACGGCAGCCCGATCGTTTTCGCGCGCGAGAAGCCTAATAACGTGCGCGAATTTTGGAGTATCGATCCGCGCGGCGCTGGATTCAAGAAACTGGATGCCGCGCCAGATTGGTACGCGGAAACGAAAAGCTCGCCATATTTCACGAACATCGATCCGGAGGAAGCAACATCACCAACTCCGGCTGCTTCGCCCGAAGAATCTGCGTCGCCTAGCGCAACACCCGCGCCCAGCTACAAAGCGCCGGATGGTTCCGTCGAGTTGATCCTGCGCGAAGATCCAAACGACGAAGGAGATCAGATGGACGGCGAAGGTCATGGCAAACACTATTTGCTGCGCGATTTGAAATCGGGGACTGAGACCGAATTCGGTAAATTGCCGGGCTTCATCGGCGTGTTCGAATTATTGCACGAGAAACAGGACAAAGATCGACATTTTCTTTTCGAAGGGGCGCTGCGACTCGCCTTTTTCGGTCTCCATCTCAACAGCACGGATGGCGACACCTGTTTCGCGCTCGACCTGAACGACAAGCGACTCGTTAGGCTTTCGCCGAATTGGGCCACGCCCATTCCGCTTCCAGGCGAATCCGCATTTCTTACCTTCACCGAAAATCGCTACATCCCGATTCCCGGCAGCTCGAAAACAGCGAACTGTTCCTACATGGAACGCTGGGACGAAAAGCTGAATAAGATTCGTTACGCGCGCGAAAAATCCGCTGCGCTCTGTTACGGCGCATCGATGTATCGGCCGGGCAAGAATCCCTCGGTCATCACGATGCGCAGAAGCAACGACTAATCTTCCATGAAGAAAGGATACGCTGCGGTTTGTCTTCTGACGATGTTGTTAGGCAACGCGTCTGCAGCAACTGAGTCGCTTGATAAGTTGGCGGGCGATTTCTGGGCCTGGCGCGCGAAATACGCACCGTTCACGGGCGATGACGTAAATCGAATCGAGCGCTTGGGTGGAGTACGCGATTGGTCGGTAGCTGCCATGGATAAGCAGCGCAAAGATCTTGCCGAGTTCGAAGCGCGCTGGAAGAAGATTGACGTCAAGGGTTGGCCTGTTCCGAAACAGGTCGATTATCGGCTGGTCGGTTCGGCCTTGTCGCGGGTGCGCTGGGAATTGGACGTCAATCCGCGATGGAAACGAGATCCCAATTTTTACATCGCTCAGACACTGACTCCGGTCGTCGAAGCGCTAACTGTAGCGGAACCGTATGACGCGACGCGTAGTCGCGAGATCCTGACGCGGATCGAAAATATTCCCGCGATCCTGCAACAAGGCGAAGAAAACCTCGCAAATCCACCAGCGCCATTTGCCACCGTCGCGATCCAAGCGCTGGAAAATATTCGGCCGCGCCTGCAACAAATGGCGACAGCGTTGCTGGGATCGACAACTCTTAAAGAACAAGAGTTGAACGGCGCAACCGATCGCGCGGCCGACGCGCTCGAAAAATTCCGACAATGGCTTCAGGAGAAATTGCCGTCGTTGCCGAAAGAAACCGCGCTTGGCCGAGATGCTTACCTCTTTTTTCTCAAGAACGTCGCATTGATGCCGTATTCCCCGGAGGAACTTCTCGCGATGGGTCAGCAGGAATGGAATCGCGCCGTCGCGTTCGAAGCATTTGAAAAGGAACGGAATCGCAATGTGCCGCCGCTGAAGTCGGCATCGAATACCGACAGTTGGATAAAAGACGCAGCCGCCAAGGAATTGGAAATCCGCCAATTTCTTGAAACGCATGGCATTCTCACCGTACCGGTTTGGGTCCAGCATTACACGCTGCGCCCGATGCCCGAGTATTTACACGCACTCGAAGGATTCGGTGAAATGGATGACTTCACTTCGTCCTCGCGACTGAAGGAAAATTGCATTCGCTATGTCGATCCGCCATCAGGGAACCTCGGTTACTTCTGGCGCGCGACCGTGCAAGATCCACGGCCGATCACTGTGCATGAGGGAATTCCCGGCCATTATTTTCAGCTGTGTCTTTCTTGGAAACACGAAGACCTCATCCGTCGGCATTACTATGATTCGGGCGCGAACGAAGGCATCGGGTTCTATGCCGAAGAGATGATGTTGCAGGCCGGGTTGTTCGACGACAGCCCGCACACACGTGAGATCATTTACAATTTTATGCGGCTCCGCGCGCTCCGTGTGGACGTGGACGTGAAACTCGCGCTCGGAGAATTCACGCTCGAACAGGCGGCCAAGTATCTCGAACAAAAAGTTCCGATGGATTCAGGGACGGCGCGCCAAGAAACGATCGCCTTCTCCACCGGTCCTGGACAAGCGATCACTTATCAAATCGGCAAACTCCAGATCCTGAAATTTCTCGCCGAAGCGCGCATGGAGCAGGGCGAAACGTTCAACCTCCGCGCCTTCCACGATTTCGTCTGGAAAAACGGCAACGTCCCGATCGCACTGCAACGCTGGGAATACTTGGGAGTGGATGGAAGATAGGCTTCCAGCCTGTCTCGGCCGGCAAGCACCTTGCTTGTCGAATAAAAGACGCCAGGCTGGAAGCCCGGCTGCCGAGTCAGGCAAGATGCCTAACCTCCGGAAAGATGGTCTTCGATTGTGAGCAAGACGCTTTCGGCCAGAACAACGCGAAGGTGGAATACAAGGTTCGTTTCGTTGAAGGCGCCGGCACCAGGTCGCCGCCGCGACCGCTCCCCAATCCGCGTAATCCGCGGTTGAATTAATCGACGATTTCGAGGCCCATTTGCCGGGCGGTGCCAGCGATGATGCGGAAGGCGGCTTCGTCGGTGCGCGCGTTCAAGTCTTTGGATTTCGTCTTCACGATGTCCATCACTTGTTTGCGCGTGACTTTGCCGACCTTCGTTTTGTTCGGCTCTTTGGAACCAGCGGCGATGTTAGCAGCTTTTTTTAGCAAGACGGCGGCGGGCGGACTCTTCGTGATGAAGGTGAACGACTTGTCTTTAAAAACGGTGATGACAACCGGCAAAATGTCGCCTGCTTGTTTCTGGGTGGCGGCGTTAAATTCCTTGCAAAATGCCATGATGTTAACGCCGCGCGGGCCCAATGCAGTTCCCACGGGAGGAGCCGGGTTCGCTTGGCCTGCAGGAATTTGCAATTTGATTTGAGCTACAACTTCTTTAGCCATGGTTTTTAGACAGAATGAACAGAATTTACAAAATAGGTTACCTGAAACATTCCTGAAAACATTGTGATCATTTTTTGTTTTATTCTGTCAGAAACTTTTAGCCGCGTTCGACCTGCCAGTATTCCAGCTCGACCGGCGTAGCGCGGCCGAAAATTGTGACGGAGACGCGCAGCTTGCCGCGTTCCGGATCGATTTCTTCGACAATCCCGTTTTGGTTTTGGAATGGGCCGTCGGCAACTTTGACGGTTTCGCCGACTTCGAATGAGACCTTCGGTTTTACCTTCTCTTCGCGCTCTTTCATTTGCGCCAGCATGCTGTCGACTTCCGACTGGCGCATCGGGATCGGTTTGTCTTTTGTCCCGGCAAAACCGATCACGCCGGGCGTGTCGCGAATGAAATACCAGGTTCGTCCGACCAGCTGATTGTTTTCATCGAGCAAATGCATGTTAACGATCAGGTAGCCGGGGAAAAATTTGCGAGTCGTCTCGCTCTTCTTTCCCTTCTTAATTTCCGAAACGCGCTCCGTCGGGACGAGCACTTCGTAAACCAGGTCGCCCATCTCCTCGGTCTTGACGCGTCTCATGATGTTGTCGCGCACCTTGTTTTCCTGCCCGGAGAGGACGTGCACCACGAACCATTGATCTTTGCCTGCGAGTGTTTGCGCCATAATCAGTGCAATCGGGTGAAGAAGTGGACGAAGTTCACGAGAAGGAAGTCGAAAAGCGCGACGTAACCACCAAGCAGCAACATCGCGATAATGACGACGAGCGTCGAATCGGTGAGTTCCTTGTAGCGGCGGATCCCTTTTTCCTTGGGTTCCCAAGGCCAGGAAGCTTTCTGAAGCTCGACCTTCACTTCGCCAAGGAAATCTTTTGTTTTTGTGAACATCAATAATTCAAATCGTTATTTGTTGACGCGTAGAAGCCGAGCCGACAACATCGGACATCCAACATCGAACGTCCAACTTCCAGGTGTCGGAGTTCAGGATTCGATGTTGAGCGTTCGATGTTCAATGTTCGATGTTTTCCCACATGCACGCCAGGAGGGACTCGAACCCCCAACCGACGGTTTTGGAGACCGCTACTCTACCAATTGAGCTACTGGCGTAAGGTTTGCTCTCCCGCTTCCTCTTCCTGACATCTCGCTCAAGTGAGCAGAGTGAGAGGAAGAGATAGAGGAAGAATCATTAATCCAAAATCTCGCTGACGCGACCCGCGCCGACGGTCTTTCCGCCTTCGCGAATGGCAAAGCGAATGGTTTTTTCCATCGCGATCGGGGTGATCAGCTCGACTTCAATCGAGATGTTGTCACCGGGCATGACCATTTCGACACCTTCAGGCAATTTGACCGTGCCGGTCACGTCCGTCGTGCGGAAATAAAACTGCGGCCGGTAATTGGTAAAGAACGGCGTGTGACGGCCGCCTTCCTCTTTGCTCAACACGTATACTTCAGCCTTGAACTTCTTGTGCGGGGTAATCGATCCCGGCTTTGCGATGACCTGGCCGCGCTCCACATCTTCCTTCTTCAGGCCGCGCAGCAAAACGCCGACGTTATCGCCCGCGCGCGCTTCATCGAGAAGTTTACGGAACATTTCGATGTCGGTGGCAGTCGTTTTGGCCGTAGGACGAATGCCGACGAGCTCGACTTCCCCCATTTTCTTGAGGATGCCGCGCTCGACACGACCGGTCGCGACGGTGCCGCGTCCTTCAATATTAAACACGTCTTCGATCGGCATGAGAAATGGCTGATCGATCGGTCGCTCCGGAACTGGAATGTAATCATCAATCGCATCCACGAGGGCGAGCACCTGTTTTTCCGCTTCGGCATCGCCACTGAGTGCCTTGAGCGCGCTGCCTTTTACAATCGGAATTTTGTCTCCCGGAAATTCATACTGCGTGAGGAGATCGCGCACCTCCATCTCAACCAGATCGAGAAGCTCAGGGTCATCCACCATGTCGACCTTGTTCAGGAACACGACAACCGAGGGCACGCCGACTTGGCGCGCGAGCAGGATGTGTTCACGGGTTTGTGGCATCGGCCCATCGGCCGCGGAGACGACCAGGATCGCTCCGTCCATCTGCGCCGCGCCGGTAATCATGTTTTTCACGTAATCGGCGTGGCCGGGGCAATCCACGTGGGCGTAGTGGCGCTTGTCACTCGAGTACTCTACGTGCGCAGTGTTGATCGTAATGCCGCGCTCTTTTTCCTCGGGAGCGTTGTCGATTGATTCGTATGCGCGTACTTCGGCCATGCCCTTCTTCGCTAGCACCTGCGTAATCGCCGCCGTCAGGGTGGTTTTGCCATGGTCCACGTGCCCGATCGTGCCGACGTTCACGTGCGGTTTGTCGCGTTTAAATGCTTCCTTAGCCATTTCAATTCTCCTGGTTAACTAAACTGTCTCGTATTCTTTCAATTATTCACTGATTCACTGCCGGTCCCGAGCTCATCCTGGAGCCCATGACCGGGATTGAACCGGTGACCTCGTCCTTACCAAGGACGTGCTCTACCAACTGAGCTACATGGGCCGCTCTTCGTCATGTCGA